>C._urophasianus_2_cecum__coassemble_6_pt1 | contig 161496 bp, 148 predicted proteins | sample C__urophasianus_2_cecum__metabat2_low_PE_014 | metagenome-assembled genome bin C | reverse complement strand
AAAAATATGAATTACATTACTTCTAGAGCACAACAACTGCCAAACTTAGGTTATAATTTAAAGTATAACATTAATATTGAACGTTGGAGGCGCGACATGTCTAAATTTGTTAACCGGGTCAAAGAGTTAGATACACTTGAATAACAATACGAGTTAAACTTTTCTTCATTTGTCGTTATTTACGGTAGAAGAAGGGTTGGGAAGACGGCTCTTATTGTCGAATTTTTAAAAAAACACCCTGATTCCCTTTATTTTTTAGCAACTGAAGAATCAGAAAGACAAAATCTAAATTATTTTAAGACACAAGTAGCTGACTTTATTGGTAATGAGCTTTTAAAATCAGCTGATGTTGATTGGCTTACAGTTTTTAAAATGCTTGTGGAATATAAAACAAAAACGAAAAAAATAATTGTAATTGATGAGTTTGAATATATCGGACACTCAAGTCCTGCCTTCCCTTCTATTATGCAAAAGATCTGGGATACCATCCTTAAAGAGGCCAATATTATGCTTGTTTTATGTGGGTCTCTTATAACTTCTATGATGAGTCAAACCCTCGATTATAGTTCCCATCTTTATGGTAGACGTACGGCCCAAATTAAACTTAAACAAATTCCTTTTAGTAATTATCATGAGTTTTTTGAAGAAAGAGATAATAACCTACTTATCCCGTTTTATGCTGTAACTGGCGGGGTACCTAAATATATTGAAGCTTTTTTAAACTATACAGATATTTTTAAAGCAATAGAAGACAACGTACTTAACGTGCAAAGTTTTTTATATGAAGAACCCTATTTTCTTTTACAAAAGGAAGTTAGTGAAATTGGTAGTTATTTTTCCCTTATTAAGGCTATTGCGATGGGTAACCATAAACTATCTAGTATAGCTACGTACCTTGGTTTAAAACAAACAGGACTTACCAAGTATTTAAAAGTACTAATGGATCTAGATCTTGTATATCGCGAAGTACCAGTAACTGAAGTGTACCCTGAAAAAAGTAAAAGTGGGCTTTATAAAATAACAGATAACTTTATAGCCTTTTGGTTTAAGTTTGTTTATCCTTACCGCCCATACCTGGAAAAAGGGGAAACAACGTTTGTTATTTCTCAAATTAAAAAGAGTTTTAATCAAAACTTTGTGTCTTTTGTTTATGAAGATATTTGCCGGGATAAAATGTGGGAATTATCTGCTAAAAATACTTGGGACTTTCACTTTGATAAAGTTGGTAGGTATTGGGGGAAAAATGTAGGAGAAGTAGATACTGTAGCAATTGACACCAAAAATAAAAATCTCGTTCTAGGCGAATGTAAATACACCTCTTCCCCAAAAGGACTTGAGGTATTGCGTTCTTTAGAAACAAAGTCATTAGCACTAAAAAAACTAACTGATGCCAAAAGCGTCTACTATATACTTTTTAGCCTGTCAGGTTTTACAGCTAGCCTAGTAGAAGAAGCTAAGAAAAGATTAGATATTACGTTAATAGAACATTTATAAACAATAAAAAAAGAAGAGATATGATATTTTAAAAGGTAATCAATCTCTTCCTTTTTTGTCGTCAATTAATAGTAGTTCTTTTTTTCTAAAAGTTAAATCATATTTCTTTACATATCTTTTACTATTTTCTTGACCGACCTATTTATTTACAATAAGTTTTAGCTTCCTTAACTAAATGTTTCCTTTTAAGTCATTTAAGATTTTTTACTTAAATTTTATACTTTTTATTCTCCATCTAATTAAGTTTTTGAAGCTAAACTTAATGTATTCCCTCTTTGCATCTTCATTATACAAAATAGTGAAAGCGCTGTCAATATCATTTTTAAAAAAACGTTGAAAAAAATAAAAAAAATAGTTATCATATTTTTAGACGGAGGTATTTATAATGAACTATATTGATGAAGTGTATGCAAACTTAGAAAAGAAATACTCTTATGAAAAAGAATTCTTACAAGCAGTTAAAGAAGTCTTAGATTCTATTAGACCCTGTGTTGACGCGAATCTTGATTTATTTCGTAAACACAAAATTCTAGAACGGATTACGACGCCTGACAGGATTATTAGCTTTAGAGTACCTTGGGTTAATGATAAGGGTGAAGTAGAAGTTAATATGGGTTATAGAGTACAGTGGTCTAATGCCTTAGGACCTTATAAAGGCGGCTTAAGATTACACCCTAGTGTTAATCAAAGTATTTTAAAATTTTTAGGCTTTGAACAAACATTCAAAAACTCTCTAACAGGACTCCCGATGGGTGGCGCGAAAGGTGGTAGTGACTTTGATCCTAAGGGTAAGTCTGATAGAGAGGTTATGGCGTTTTGTCAAAGCTTTATGACTGAACTTTATAAATACATAGGGCCTAATAAAGACGTGCCAGCTGGCGATATTGGGGTTGGTGCAAGAGAAATCGGCTATTTATACGGCCAGTATAAGAAAATTACTGGTGAATTTAGTGGGGTTTTAACTGGTAAAGGCCTAACTTATGGTGGATCCTTAGTTAGAACGGAAGCCACGGGATATGGTTTATTATATATTACTGATGAGTTATTAAAAGCGCACAATAAGACGCTTGCTGGTAAAACAATCGCGATTAGTGGGGCTGGGAATGTGGCGATTTACGCCTGTGAAAAAGCCCTTGAACTAGGCGCTAAAGTTATTAGCGTTTCTGATTCTAATGGCTATATTTACGATAAAGATGGTATTGACCTAGCTTTATTAAAAGAAGTTAAAGAAGTAAAACGCGCTCGTTTAACAGAATACCATAAAGCGCGTCCAAGCTCAGAATACCATGAAGGTAAGGGTGTCTTCAAATTAAAATGCGATATCGCCCTTCCTTGTGCGACCCAAAATGAATTAGACTTAGAAGATGCCAAAGCCTTAGTCAAGAATGGGTGCCTTGCTGTATGTGAAGGGGCTAATATGCCAACCACTTTAGAGGCAACTAAATACTTACAAGAACATGGTGTGTTATTTATTCCTGGTAAGGCCGCTAACGCTGGTGGAGTTGCTACGTCTGGTCTTGAAATGAGTCAAAATAGTATGCGGTTAAGTTGGACTTTTGCCGAAGTAGATAAACGTCTAAAAGATATTATGGTTAATATCTTCAAAAACATAGAAGCTACTTGTAAAAAATATGGCTTGAAAGATGACTACGTTGCCGGAGCTAATATTTGTGGTTTTGAAAAAGTTGTTAGTGCGATGATAAGTCAAGGTGTTTGTTAAGCAAAATACTTCCTATTTCTAAATAAATTAGTTATAATAAGACGAAAAAAGGAGGACTTATTATGGCAGTTTTACATTTAACTAAAGAAAATTTTAATGAAGTAATTAATAGTGATGAAAAAACGTTAGTAGATTTTTGGGCACCTTGGTGTGGCCCTTGTCGGATGTTAGGACCAATTATTGAAGAGATTTCTTCTGAGGTAACTAACCAAATAGGTAAGGTTAACGTCGACGAAGAAGAAGAACTTGCCGCTACTTATAATGTTAGTAGTATCCCAACAGTTTTAGTTTTCCAAAATGGTAAGGAAATTTCTAGAACAGTTGGCTATCAACCTAAACAAAACTTCTTAAATCTATTAAAGTAATTAAAGGGGAACGAATAATCGTTCCCTTTTAAAATGCTTATTTTTAAAGATTTTTTAATTTCTTATCATCTACAAAAAAATAAAAAAGTCTGAAATAGATCAGACGTGTTTTTATTAGTGGTGCCGCAAATAGGATTTGAACCTACGACCTCCGCTTTACGAGAGCGTTGCACTACCTCTGTGCTATTGCGGCGCATGTGTAATTATAGCACTTCTTAGTAATTTTTCAATAGTAATTTATCTATTTGAAAACCAAATTAATGACAAATTGGGGTCTTTTTATTTTCCCCAAAAAGTAGTATTATTATGTTGTGAAAACTAAAAAGAAGGGATGAAATTATGCGTAAAACAAAAATCATTTGTACATTAGGACCCGCTTGTGATAGCGATGAAATGCTTAAAAAAATGATTCAAAATGGCCTTGATTGTGCCCGTCTTAATTTTTCTCATGGTACTCATGAAGAACAAAAAGTTAGGATGGACCGGGTTAAAAGAATTAGAGAAGAACTAGGCATTCCGCTACCTATCCTTTTAGATACAAAAGGCCCGGAAATTAGAATTAGAGATTTTAAAAATGGTAAGATTAATTTAAAAGCTGGTGATACTTTTATTTTTTCACCAGATAAAGATTTAGTAGGGGACGAAACTATTTGTGGCCTCACTTACCCAAATTTAGCTGATTTCTTACACGTTGGTGATAAGATTTTAGCAGACGACGGGAAAATCAGTTTTTGTGTAACGAAAATTGATGGAAGAAACATTGTAACTAAAGTTTTAAATGACGGACCATTATCAAATCACAAAAGTATCAATATCCCAAACGTCATTATTGATATGCCTTATATTTCTGAGGCTGATCGGAGTGACATAATATTCGGGATTGAACAATGTGTTGATTATATAGCTGCCTCTTTTGTAAGACGTAAAGAAGATGTTTATGCCTTAAGAGAATTATTAAAAGAATATGACACTTCTAATAAAATTAAAATAATTTCTAAAATTGAAAATACGGAAGGTATTAGTAAGATGGATGAAATTATTGAAGCCTCTGATGGGGTTATGGTAGCTAGGGGTGACATGGGAGTTGAAGTACCATTTAAGATTTTACCTGGTATTCAAAAAGAAATTATATCTAAATGTTATAGAGCTGGTAAGATTGTCGTAACCGCTACTCAAATGCTAGACTCTATGCAACAAAACCCACGCCCTACTAGAGCTGAGGTAAGTGATGTTGCTAACGCTATTTATGACAGAACAACCGCGATTATGTTAAGTGGGGAATCAGCGGCTGGTAAATACCCACTTGAATCCGTTACCGCAATGGCAGAGATTGCGGAAGCTACCGAAGCTAATATTAACTGGTCGGAAAGATATCATAAGAACGCCCTTGATTTAGGTGATAGTTTTAATAGCGCGATTTGTAATTCGGCCGTTACTTGTGCTTACCAAATTGGGGCTAAAGCTATCATCTGTGTAACGATTAACGGCGTGACGGCCTTTAATTTAGCTGCGTATCGGCCTGAATGCCCGATTATTGCAATTTGTGTTAATGAAAAAGCTTGTCGTCAACTAAACCTAGCTTGGAATGTTTACCCAATTTACGGGGAAACCAAAAAGACGACCGACGAATTACTAGCCTACGCTATTGAAAAAGCGATGGAAACGAACCTTGTTAAAAAAGGTGATAAGGTTATTATTACTGGTGGATCTAAGCTTGGTGATTACGGTACTGATACTTTCAAACTTCATATTATCTAGGTAAGTTATGTCTTTAGAAAAACATGTTGAAGAAAATGAATATCTAATTGAAAAGTTTAATGTTAAGGCCTACTTAGATAAAAAAGATTATGCAGTTGTAGGAGCCCTAGCGGCCTTAGAAATTACGAACGAAGTTCAAAAATACTTTGCAAGAACGATTGAAAATGATAAGAGTACTGATGAAAAGCTCATGAACTTATATGGCTTTTTACAAAGTCTCTTTGTTTCAATTGATGGACTTTATGAACTAAGCTATCTAGTTAGTGGTAGTAAAAAGTTTATTAACATTAACCAAAACAAAGATTTACGTAACTTAAAACACATCAGAAACGATGTCGTTGGCCATCCGGCTAATCGTAATACTAGGTCCAAAGAAGAAGCTTATTGTATTTTAGATAAAGATTCAATAACGAACACAAGCTTCAATTACTTAATTTGTAAGGATAAAGAAATTATCAAAAAAGAAGTTAAGTTAATACCAGTTGTTAATGCGTATTATGAAGAAACTAATATGTTATTAAAGAGTCTCTTAAATATTTCTAATCAAACTCTAGGCAACTCACATTTAATCTTGTTAATTACTAATTTAATTAAGAAGTACCCTTATAAAGGTTATTTAAAAGATCTAGATGTTATTTATAATGATTACTTCGAAAGATTTAACAATAAAGAGTTAAAAAACCGTTTTGTTTGGCGTTATGCCTTAATTAAAGAAATCGAAGAATTTAAAGACTTTGATATTGATAGTGAGTTAAAAGAAGATGTCATATATCTTCAGCTGGCTAAACTTTATAATATTATTAGTGCTAAAACAATTACGAAAACGAGCCACGGTGATATTATTAAACTAACCTATCGGTTTTTAAGAAAGAATCTTGATTTATATAATGATAGAGTCTATCTATGTGATATGAGTCACCCCTATTTTAATGAAACACTAAATAAGTTTATTAAAAGAGCTAGTAAAAATAAAGACGTCTTATATTATCTAGATATTTTAGCTAAGTTAAGTGATCTTGGTTATTCTGACTTGGTTTATGCCTATGCCTTACCAATCAAAAACTTTAAGAAGAAGTAGTCCTTTAAAGAGACTACTTTTTTTAAGCCTTGGGAGTATCATTTTTCCCTCCATCTCTAGTTTGAAGCTTGACTATAATCTTTAAATTTAATATAATTTAACTACCAATTTAAGACCTTTATTTTAAAGGGGAGTAGCTTTACTTTTTTATAAAAGTAATTATATTCGTCATCACGATTTTTAATCCGGATATAATGATCAATTGATTAGCAAGACCTTTATTCTACAAAGAATAATGGTCTTTTTTTAAAAAAAGGAGAAGAAATGAAATTAGAAGACGTTTTAAAAGAACACAAGGTTAATGAGTTTCAAGGCTTAACGACCGAACAAGTCGAAAAAAGTAGAGAAAAATATGGCGTTAACGAACTAGAAGAAGGTAAAAAACAACCCCTTATTGTTAAGTTTTTAGAACAATTTAAGGATGTTTTAATTATTATCTTGATTATTGCGGCAATCGTGCCTATTGTGATTGACGCGATTGTATCTAAAGGGCAGATTGAATCGACCGAATGGATTGAAACAATTATCATTTTAGTTGTCGTAATCCTTAATGCGGTCCTTGGGGTTTTCCAAGAGAATAAGGCAGAAAAATCGCTTGAAGCCCTTAAAAAAATGAGTCAACCAAATTGCCGGGTTTTGCGTAATAATCAAATTGAAGTAATTCCGTCTCGTGATGTCGTGGTTGGGGATATCGTCTACGTCGAAGCTGGGGATTTTATCCCTGCTGATTGCCGGATTATTGAAGCGACTGAATTTAAAGTTGATGAATCAAGCTTGACAGGTGAAAGTTTACCGGTTTCTAAAAATAATGAAGAATTACCGGAGGGTGATTTGCCGCTAGGGGATCAAAAAAATATGATTTTCTCATCAACTTTCGCGACGAACGGTAAAGCTAAAGCGGTTGTTTTAGCGACTGGTATGAAAACGGAAATTGGTAAGATTGCCTCAATGCTTCAGGTAAGCAAGAAGGAAGCAACCCCACTCCAAAATAAACTAGCCACAGTCGGTAAAATGATTGGTATTTTGTGCCTAGTTATTTGTGCGATTGTCTTTGTCCTTGAAGTAGTTAGCGGCTATCTTCACCAGGAAAACTATGAAAATACGGTGGCGATTTGGCTTGATAGTTTTAAAGAAGCCGTAGCGCTTGCCGTAGCGGCTATCCCCGAAGGTCTAGCGGCCGTTGTTACTATCGTTTTATCAATTGGCGTCCAAAAGATGGTTAAACATAATGCCATCGTTAAAAAATTACCAGCGGTTGAAACCCTTGGTTCAACAAATGTTATTTGTTCTGATAAAACCGGGACTCTAACGCAAAATAAGATGACCGTGGTAAAACTATATGAAGATAACTTAAAAGAAATTAAAGACATCACGGATAAAGAAGCAAAGATGTTATCTTACTTTGCTCTTTGTTGTGACGCCAAAATTGAAGGTGAAAAGCGGATTGGGGACCCAACTGAGCTTGCCTTACTTGATGTTAATAATAATGTTGGGACAGATATTTCTAAAATTAAAAGAGTCTTAGACCTTCCTTTTGATAGTGAAAGAAAGATGATGACAACTGTCATCGAGGAAGATAATAAATACGTCGCTATCACCAAAGGCGCACCAGATATTGTTTTAGGCTTATCGACAAATACGACTGTTGATTTAGATAAAGCACGCATGGTAAATGAACAAATGGCAAACGACGCCTTACGGGTTTTAGCTCTAGCTATTAAAATTTATGATACCCTTCCTGATAAAGATGACCTTGAAAAAGATATGACATTTATAGGTCTTGTCGGGATGATTGACCCGGCCCGTCCGGAAGTTAAAGATAGTATTCAAATTGCTAAAGCGGCGGGTATTAAGACCGTTATGATAACAGGGGATCACATCACGACCGCTAAAGCAATCGCGAAAGACCTAGGTATTTTAGAAGAAGGCAAGAAAGCTATTACAAGTCAAGAATTAGATCAAATTGATGACGAAACCTTGGCTCAAACAATTGATGACTACCGCGTATTTGCCCGCGTGGCCCCAAAAGATAAGGTAAGAATCGTGGATGCTTGGCAGAAAAATGATATGGTTGTTGCGATGACCGGTGACGGAGTTAATGATGCTCCGGCTTTAAAACGTGCTGATATTGGTTGTGCGATGGGTATTACCGGTACGGACGTATCTAAACAAGCGGCTGATATGATTTTAACGGATGATAATTTTTCAACCATTGTCGAAGCTGTTAAACAAGGTAGAGGAATCTACGCTAATATTAAGAAATGTATTAGATTCTTACTATCTAGTAATATTGGGGAAGTTATCACAATCTTCCTTGCGACCATTATTGGTATCTTTGTCCCAAGTATTGGGGTGCCACTTTTAGCAGTCCAATTACTCTGGGTTAACTTAATTACCGATAGTTTACCAGCCTTTGGCCTTGGAATGGAAGACCCGGAAGATAGCGTCATGCTAGAAAAACCACGGTCAAAGAAGGAAAGCTTCTTTTCTGGTCATGTTGGTTGGAATATCTTCTTTGAAGGCTTATTTATTGGCTTAATCAGTCTAGCGGCCTTCTTAATTGGTGAGTTTGTCTTTGATGTTGATAATACGAATATTCATGGTCATACGATGGCTTTTATGACCTTAGCTACTGCCGAATTATTCCATGCCTATAACGTTAAGTCAGACAGAACTATTTTCTCAAAAGAAACTTTCAATAATAAAACGCTAAATATTTCCTTTATTATTGGTATAGTATTACAGTTAGCCGTTTTATATATTCCAGGTCTAAATACGGTTGTCTTCCAATTAACCCCGTTATCAATTGGTGAATTAGGCGTTGTCTTTGCCCTAGCCATTTCCGTTATCGTCTTTATGGAGATTTATAAATTAATCAGAAGATTAATTCAAAACAAAAGAAAATAATTAAACTAGGTTGATATTGATGTATTACATACTCTATAATCCGAAGTCTAATACTGGCAAAACAGCTAAAAAGATTCTTAAATTTAATAAAAGCTTACTTAAAAAAGGTTATGAAACTACGCTCATCAACTTATTAGAAGATAACGATTATGAAAGTCTTGCTAAAAAAGTAAGTCAAGATGATATCTTTGTGATTGCGGGCGGCGACGGGACGCTTCACCACATCATAAATAACGCTATATTTCAAAACCTAAATAATGAGATTTATATGTATCGCTGTGGGCGCGGTAATGATTTTGCGAGAGAATTTAAAGGGAAACTCTTTAATGTTACCAAATATGTTAAAAACTTGCCTTATGCTTATATCAATGGTAAGAAACAATATTTTACCAATGGCCTAGGCATCGGGATTGATGCCTTAACCTGCCAAAAACAACTAGAAAATATGCAAGCGGGTAAGAAAGAATCCTACTTTAAAATAGCCTTTAAAGCCTTTTTTCACTTTAAACCCTATGATTTAAAAGTGATGGTTGACGATAAAGAATATACCTTTCATAAAGTTTGGTTTTTTGTTGTTCAAAACGGCAAGTATTTTGGTGGTGGGATGAAAGTAAGCCCGAAGTCTCTTAGAGTTGATGACAAGCTAGAACTCGTTGTCATTCATAGTGTGGGTTTTAAAAGACTACTTTTAATTTTCCCGCTAATCTTTATAGGTAAACACACCCTAGCTAAAAAATATGTTAATTTTATTACCGGGAAAAACTTTAAAGTTCTCGCTACCTACAATTTATTACAAATTGATGGCGAAGTTGAAAAAGAAGTAGAAAGTCTAGAAGTTAAACGATTCTAGTTTACTTTTAGCTTTTAATTTGCTAAAATAAATACGTTATAATGGAGGATTAAAATGACAGTATTTGAAAGCGTAAAAGAAGCAATTGCTAACAATGTAAAAAGTGTTGATAAAGACAAAATTACCCTAGAATCTAATTTAGTTGAAGATTTAGGTGCTGATAGTCTTGACGCTGTTGAAATTATTATGGAACTTGAAGAAAAATTTAACATTTCCATTGCTGATGAAGAATTATCAGAAATTAAAACAGTCAAGGATTTAGTTACGTTTATAGAAGAAAAGTCTAAGTAAAATACTGTGCTAAACACAGTATTTTTTACATACAGGAGGAATAATGCTGTGGATTGGTATAAATTATGGCAAGATAGTAACTATTTTGAAATTGAAAAAAATGTCTTAAAGAAAAACAAGTTAATCTTTACTAATTTTATTAAAACCAATCAAGTTGGCTTTTTAAATGCCGATTTTAGAACCTACCTTTATGCTGATAGCATTGCAAGATATTATAGATTTAGAGGCTTAAACGTTTTAAATACCCTAGGCTTTAACACCCTAGCCTATAGTTCTTTTTTAACCGCTAGGAATAACAACACTGACCTTGTTAAAGTATTCTTACAAGAATTAACCAACTTAAGTATTGGTTACCCTAAAAATAAATTAATTAATAATTCGGACGAAGATGTTATCAATTTATTAGAACAATTATTCAGTTATTTATATAATAAAGGGACGATTCGATATGATGACTATTTTGTCTATAAAGAAAAAGATAAGATCTATGACCCGGTTGAGCTAGATAGACCAGCTAACCTAGTCAAAGAAAAAGCCCTAGTCCTAGATTATTCTAATTATTTAGATTTAATTATTGAGCATATTGAAGATCTTAACTTACCTAAAGACACGAAGGAAAATCTCTATCAAAAGCTGGGGGCTTATGACGGTCTAGTCCTTACCCTAACTACTAAAAATAAAAAAGAATTTAAAGTTAGTTTAGAACACCCAGAAGAACTAGGCTCTTTAGCCGCCATTGCGATAAACCCGAAGTATTTAGATATCTTTGATTATATTGCCCCAAGAGAAATCTTTGCGGTTGAGAACTTTTTACTCCGTAAAAGTAGGCCCTATCTTTATACTGGTAATAGTGTAATTAACCCTTTAACCGGCAAAGATGTTCCACTTTTTCTTAGTTTTTATTTTGATAAGCCCTATGAAGTTATTTTTGCGAAAGAAGAAAGCCTGGTCTTAAAACTTTTTGACCTAGATATTATCCCTATTTATGATGGCAATTACTTAAAAAATAGTGACTTCTTGAATGGTCTAACCAAAGATGAGGCTAGAAAAAAGATTGTAGAAGTGTTTACGGAAGAAAAAATGGCCACCCCTTTTAAGACCTTCACGAAAAAAGATATCTTAATTTCTAGTCTTGATAAGTACGGAGCCATCTTTCCCCTCGCTTTTAAGGATGATAAACTTACCCTACTTAGCGAACAAACTCCGATTTATTATAATTCTTTAGGGCAAATCAAACTAGCAGGTGAAGATAAGATTAAAAACTATAAATTACTAGGTCTAACCTTTAATCATAATATTTTAAAAGCCTTAGAACCCTTAGTTGTCGTTTTATATAATAAGTATAGTAATTATAACTCTTTTTTTGACAAAGACAGCTTAAGTGATCTTGATAAATGGTTAAATAATATGACGCTTATTGTTAATAAAAACGACTTACTTTCCTCTTTGTTACTACCTATTATTGTCATTTCAATTATTGAAAAAGAAGAAAAGGTGGTTCTTTTAAATAATTTAGAAATCATCTTAACTGATAAAGTCTATGATGCTTATGGCAATGATATTAAAAGAAGTAATAATAACTGTATTAAAACAAATGATTTAATTGCGGCTTATGGTTCTGATGCGATAAGACTATATTATTTAAGTACTAATATAAATGAGAGATTTTACTTTGATGAAAATAAGATTTTTTTACAAAAACAATTTATTAATAAAATTAAGACGGTCTTTCAAAAAGGCTTTTTAGCTAGTAACTATAACTTAGAGTTTCCGCTTTATCAGTTAAAAAACAAACTCTATGACGCTCTTGTTAGTCTTGATTTAGCTAGCTATATCAGCTATTTAAAAGACTTTACATCGAGATTTTTAGAAACAGAAATATTTACTAAAAAACAAGCGTTAGAATTCTTAACTTTAATTAGCATTGTTATGCCTAATTTAGCCGAAGAGCTAAATAATTCCGACATGCATATTAAGAGTTTAATTATTGATGCGTCTTGGCCACTATAGGAGGATAAAAATGCTAGAAAGATTTAGAATATGCTTGTTACACCCCCATTATATCGGTAAGTTCATTATCGAAAAAATGTGGAAAATATGGGTTTTATTATTAATCTTAATACTTTTAAATGCCGGAGCGGCTTTTGGCCTTTATTACATGAATAAAGACTTAACGGTTTATGATAAACAGGCAATCACAAGCACTATGCTTTCTGATAGTGAACTTGAACTAAATTATACGGATCATACCCTAACGGGAAGTAGTAGATCTTACGCTTTTTCCTCTAGTGATTCTTATATCGTTTATGGCTTTTTTATTGACGCAGCTAAAAACGATCCTAATAACATTTATTTTATCTACCAAACTAATTATGTTTCCGTTTATGTAGGCAATCTTTTATTTAAAAGTGTTTCTTATAGTGATCTAAATATTGCTGATTTTATAGTTAATAGTGAAAGTAATATTAATAATCAGTTCTCCCTAACTAGTTTTATTGAGGCTCCCTTTAAGGCCTTAGAGCCAATGTTACTTGGTATTAACACTTTCTCGGAAGCCTTTCAAATTATCATAACTTGTCTTATTTTAATGCTGGTGGCGTTTATTTTTGGGTACGGGACTAATCAAACGATTAAAGGGAAGTATAGGCTTTCTTTATTACTTCATTCTTTAATTCCCTATTTAACCCTAAATCTACTTGGACTTTTATTTAATGTTGGTTTTATTAATTATATTGGGATGTTTTTAAGTATTATTTATTTTTTTATTTCTTTAAGAAGTATTGTTAAAGTCGAAGGTGGAAAATGAAACTAGATTTTATTGAAAATTTAAATATTGATTATACTAATAATCCTTATGAACTAGAAAAAGCTCTCTATGACAAAATAAAAAAAGAGTTAAGTGTTAGTTTTAAGTTTAATAAGCCTTTAAGCCTAAAAGATTATAAGCTCTTTAAAGAAAGCTTTATTAATTATTTTAAGGATTGTGACATTAAAGTTAAGGTAGCTATTAACTACGCTAATAACGTCATTAAAGAAGATGAATTAAGAGAATACTTAAAAGAAATATTAAGCTATTTAGCGAGCCTTTTCCCCCGTTTTCAAGGACTTTTAAATAACGTCCCAACTTATCAAGATTATACCTTCACTTTTATGGTCGAAAATGACGCTGTTGGTATTTCTAGTTTAGGAACCGAAATTGAAAATGAGTTTAAAAACTACGGCTTAAATGTTACGATTTATTTTGAACAAGATCCTAATAAGAGTATTGCCGAAGAAATTAAGGCCCTAGAATTAACCCAACAAGAAGAACTAAAGAAAATGAATGAAGAAGCTAAAATATTACAAAATAATCAAAAGATTTTAAACGACAGTAAAAACTATAAGGCTTATAAAGTGACCCAGGTTACTCCGATAAAAGATATTCCTCAAACCTCTAATGACCTAGCGATCTATGCTAACACCAAAGGGATTACGATGTTTTTAATCGAAGGGTATATCTTTCAAATTGAAATCAGAAGTTTTACAAGTTCCACCCTTGCCCAAATTAAAATGACGGATGAAACAGATTCTATTATTGTTAAAAAATGGTTAAGAGGCGAAAATGAAATCAAAGTTTATGAAGACTTAAAACCAAACTATATGCTAAGAGTTTTTGGAAAAGCGGAATACGATCCTTATGCGAAAAACGTTATTGTAATGGCTAATAAAATTGAACTTTTAGGCCCGAAAAAAGAAGACGAGATTGTTGATGACGCCAAGGTTAAAAGAGTCGAGTTACACGCCCATACTAAGATGAGCGCTCTTGATGGGATTGCATCAGTTAGTGATTATTACGAAATTGTTAGTAAGTGGGGTCATAAAGCTCTTGCCATTACTGATCACGACGGGGTTTATTCCATCCCTGAAGTATCTAAAATAATGGCGGATTATCCTGATATTAAGCCTATTTTTGGGGTTGAATTAAATTATATTAATGATGATGATTTAGTTATCGCTTTTACCAAAGCGGATATTGATCTAAAATCAGCGACTTTTGTTGTTTTTGACCTTGAAACGACCGGCCTAAGCCAAGATAATGACAGGATTATTGAAATTGCCGCTACTAAATATAATACAACTAGTGAGCTTGACACCTTTGAAACTTTCGTGAACCCGGGTTTTCCGATTAGTGAAAAGATTACTAATTTAACCTCTATCACGAACGACATGGTTAAAGATAGTAAAACGATTGACGAAATAATGCCGAAGTTTTTAGAGTTCGTTAAAGGGAGTATTTTAGTTGCCCATAATGCTAGTTTTGATGTTGGTATGATTAAAGCTAACTTAAAACGACTAGGAATGGAAGTTATTGACTTTCCGGTTATTGATACGCTTAACTTATTTAGATCCCTTCATCATGATGATGTTAAACGGTTTAACCTTGAAGAATTAGCTAAGTTTTATCACATTAAACAACTTCACCACCACAGGGCAATTGATGATACAAGAGTTACCGCTGAATGTTTTGTTTTAATGTTACAAGAAATGTTTAAAGCGGGAGTTACTAATTATAGCGATGTTAATGATTTAGTTTCACCTGACTTATATAAGTATTTAATACCTAAACATGTAAACGCCCTTGTTAAAACCCAAGCGGGCTTAAAAAATATGTATAAATTTTTATCTGATGCCTTAACGACCCATTGTGCGGATGAACCGCGCCTTTTAAAGAGTGTTTTAACTAAGTATAGAGACGGCGTGTTAATAGGTTCAGGTTGTGTTAACGGCGAAATTTTTGAAGAAGCTTTAAATGGCAGTTACGAAAAACTTAAGTCTTTAATGACTTATTACGATTATATTGAGGTCCAACCTCCTCTTGCCTACTCCCATTTATATGACGATGTTACGGGTGGGAAAGATACCGTTATAAACACTATTTTAAAAATTATTAAAGCCGCTAATGAGCTTGGTAAAATAGTTGTCGCAACTTCTGATAGTCACTATATTAAAAAGACAGATAAAAAATACCGGGATATCTTAATTGGCTCACCCCAAATTGGTGGTAAGTATCACCGCCTAAATAGGTATAGCACCTCTCCTTTAATGCATATTAGAACAACGTCAGAGATGCTAGAAGAATTTAATTTCTTGCCGGAAGAAGAAGCTTATCAAATTGTTGTTACTAACACTAATTTAATTGCGGATAGTATCGATAAGGTAAGACCTTTCCCAAAAGAAATGTTTGCCCCCCATGACGATGAATTTGCGAACAGTAGTTTACATATTCCAAGTATTAATGCGGAGTTAAAACGAATTGTTAAAGAAAATGTCTATAAATATTATGGGGATAACCCGCACCCAATTGTTAAAAAGAGACTAGAACGGGAATTAAATTCCATTATTTCAAATGGGTATTCTTCCGTTTATTATATGAGTCACTTACTCGTAACCAAATCTTTAAGTGATGGCTACCTAGTTGGTAGTAGAGGTAGTGTTGGTTCCTCTTTAGTAGCCACCATGATGCGTATTACAGAAATTAATCCTCTTGCCCCACACTATCGTTGTCCGAAGTGTAAATTCCAAGTTTTTAAAATGAATGAAGACGAGGTTAAAGAATACGGCTTAAAAGAGGACGAAAAAGAGTTCTATGACGTTTTACAAACCGTTGAAAGTGGTTACGATTTACCAGACGCGGTGTGTCCTCATTGTGGGGAAAAGCTTGTGAAAGACGGCCATGATATCCCGTTTGAAACCTTCCTTGGCTTTAACGGGGATAAGGTTCCTGATATTGATCTAAACTTTAGTGGGGACTACCAAAGTAAAGCCCACGAATTTGTCAGAGAGTTTATGGGTCCTGAAAACGCCTTTAGAGGTGGGACGATTGGTAAACTAGCGGATAAAAATGCCTTTGGTTATGTTAAGGGTTACTGTGAGAGAAAACATATTAATTTGCGGTCTTGCGAAATTGATAGGTTAGCTACAAAACTCGTAAACGTTAGAAGATCCACAGGCCAACACCCGGGTGGCATCATCGTCGTGCCGCACTACGTTGATATCTATGATGTTACGCCGGTCCAATACCCAGCTGATAACACCAGCAATGATTGGCGGACGACGCATTATGATTACCATAGCTTTGAAAATAACTTACTAAAACTTGATATCCTAGGTCATGATGATCCGACGATCATTAAATATTTAATGGACTACGTGCATCTTCACCAAGATAAATATCCTTTTAGTAAGCCAGAAGATATTCCGGTTGATGATAAAAATGTCTACCGTTTATTTTCAAGTACTGATGTGATAGGCCTAAAACCAGAAGATATCGATTCTCCGGTTGCGAGTTACGCGGTCCCGGAACTTGGGACGACCTTTGTTCGTAAGTTACTTGCCGATACAATGCCTAAATCATTTGCTGAACTTGTTAAAATATCAGGTCTATCTCATGGAACGGGGGTTTGGGCTGGTAACTCTCAAGACCTTGTTTTAGGGAAAACTGAATTTGGTAAGATTCCTTTTAGCGATGTTATAGGGTGTCGTGATGATATTATGGTTTATTTACTATATCAAAATCTTGAACCAATCAAAGCCTTTGAAATCATGGAATTTGTAAGAAAGGGTAAAGTTAAAAAAGACCCCGAAAAATGGTTAAAATATAAAGCCTATATGGAAGAGAAAAAAGTACCAGCTTGGTACATTTGGTCTTGTGAACAAATTCAATATATGTTCCCGAAAGCCCACGCTACTGCCTATATTTTAATGGCTTTACGGATTGCCTGGTTTAAAGTTTATAGCCCGGAATTATTCTATTCCGCTTGGTTTTCTACGCGGGCTAAGGCCTACTCTGTTAAAGCCTTTATGGGTGGGAAACTTGCCGTTAAAGCTATGATTAGTGAAATAAATAATAAACAAGATAAAACGGTTAAAGATGATGACCTCTTAAATACTTTGTATGTGGCCTTAGAAATGTTATGTCGTAATATTAAATTCTTACCTTTAGATATTAATCTATCCGAAGCTAAAGAATTTAAAATCGAAGAAGAAGGCTTACGTATTCCGTTTGCGGCCGTTGATGGCCTTGGGGAATCGGTTGCTTTTGACATTGTGGAAAAAAGACAAGAAAAGCCTTTTTCATCACGTGAAGACGTCCTAAAAAGAACTAAACTTAATCAAACGATCTTCCATGACTTTGAGCTAATGCATGTCTTTGGTGACCTACCCGAAAAAGAAGAAGAACAAGAATATAATTTATTTGTCAATTAAAGGAAAAATAAACATCTTTTATGGGAAATTATGTAAAATATGTTTAACATGTTTACAATAGAAGGCAAAAAAATTATAATTAACTTGACTTAGAAAGAGGAGGTCTATAAATGAGAAATCAAAATCCGGTATTCTCAACTATTCAAACTGGTACTACCCACTTTGAAGATGTCGATGCCGCTAGTTATAAAGGAGTCGCTGTTAAAACTGGTGTTTTATTACTAGTAACAGCCCTTGCCGCTATTATTACCGCTTTAACTTTACCACATGCTACTAATGCTAGTGCCTTATACGCTGCCCTTGTGATAGCTGTATTAGTAGGTTTCTTTGCTGGAATGATTGGTAGAATGTCTACGGGAGCCGCTAAATATTGTGGCTTTATCTATGCCTTATGCCAAGGTATCTTAATCGGAACTATTTCCGCTGTTTGTGAATTATTCTTCCCAGGGGTTGGCACCATCGCGGCCTTTTCAACAATTTTAATCTTTGGTGTAATGTTATTACTATACGCTACTGGCGTTTTTAGACAAGGCTCATTCTTCCGTAAATTAGCTTATGCTTTAACAATCGGGGTTTTAGTTCTTGTAATCTTTGTTTCATTATTTAGTTTATTTTTCCCTGCTTTTGATCAAGTTAACTTAGGCGTTTTAATTGCCATTGAAGCTATTTTGTTAGTATACGGCGCAGTTAGTTTAATCTTTAACTTTGATGAAGCAAACATAGTTGTTAAAGCTGGTTGTAATAAAAAGAGTGAATGGTCTGTTTCTTTAGGACTTATCGTTTCACTAGTATATATCTACATCCAAGTTTTATACGTATTAATGTTAATATTTGCCAATAGTGATAGAAAGTAGGCTAGCAATAGCCTTTTTTCTTTGCCCTAAATGCTAAATTTTCTTGTAATTTCCTAGCTGTTCTAATATAATCTTACTAGATTGGTAGGAAAAATATGGATATTTTAGAAGCTTTTAAAAACCGCATCTATACCCTTAAAAATGAAGCCTTAAGTCACGATATCTTGTTGCCTTTTTATAATCTTGAACAACAAGATATCATCAAGCACTGTTTTAAAAAGACAGACGAAGTTAAGGCTTATTTTTATGGCGGTTATCAAAATAGTGAATACAAAAGAGTAATAATTTCGCCTTACGTAATAAAAGAAGAAGACTTTTTAATAAGTACGATTGAAATTACCCCTAATTTAAAAACGGATAAGTTGAATCACCGCGCTATTTTAGGTAGTATTTTAGCCCTGGGTTTAAAACGCGAAGTAATTGGTGATATCATAAGTCTTGATGATAAATATTACTTTTTTACAACAACACAAATGAAAGATTTTATCTTAGATAACCTGCGTCAAATAGGACGCACTTTTGTCGCCTTAAAAGAATATACAGGACCTCTAAATTATGAAGTCAAGTTTAAAGAAGAAACAATCTTTGTTGCTAGTATGCGACTTGATAATATTGTGTCAAGTAGCTTTAATATATCCCGTAACAAGGCGAAAGATTTGATTTTAGGCAGTCTTGTTAAAATAAACCATCAAGAAGTAACAAGTACTGATAAACAAGTAAGGCCAGACTCCCTTTTAAGTGTAAGAAGTAAGGGAAGAGTTTATGTTGGTGATATTTTAGGTAAGACTAAAAGTGGTAATTTAATTTTAAATATTAAAAAGCCTTTATAAAGGAGTAAGCCTATGGAGTCGATGTTAATAATTGTCGCTGGTGGTAGTGCTAGTGGCAAGACCACGGTTGTTAAAAAATTAATGGATAACTTAAAGCAAGATGATGTTGGAATCATTTGTCTTGATAACTATTATAAAGATCAGTCAAATATGACAATGGAAGAGCGGAAACAAACAAACTATGATCACCCGACCTCTTTTGATATGGATTTATTATATAAAGATTTAAAAAGTCTACTTAATGGGAAGACGATTAAAGAACCGGTTTATGATTTTGTTTGTCACAATAGAAAAGAAAATGACTACATTGTAATTGAACCTAAAAAAGTCATCATCTTAGAGGGTATCTTAGCTTTATATGATAAAAAGATAAGAGACCTAGCTAGTTTAAAAATCTACGTGGAATGTGACGATGATATTAGATTTATTAGAAGACTTGAAAGAGACACCATTGAACGGGGAAGAACGGCTAAGTTTGTCATTAAACAATACCTAGAGACGGTTAAACCAAGTCATGAGTCTTATGTTAATCCGACAAAACGTTACGCCGATATCATTATTCCTAATGATACGAGTCACGCTGTCGCCTTACAAGTTATTTTAAGTCGTATAAAAGATATGTTAAGAGGTAATTTATAATGAAAATAGGAATCATTGGGGCGATGGATGTTGAGGTTAGTAGTCTGATTGAACAAAGTCAGGTTGTAGAAGTAAAAGAAATTGCGGGTCTTAAATTTTACGTCCTAAACTATAAGGGTAAAGACATCTATTTAGTTAAATCAGGCATTGGGAAAGTAAACGCCGCCATCGCGACTAGTATTTTATGCCTACATTACGATGTCGAACTAGTAATTTCAACCGGGATTGCAGGCGGGATGAGTCCCCTAAAAACGGGTGATATTTGCCTAGTGGATAAATTATATTATGGTGATGTTAACTGCCAAGTATTTAACTACGCTTTTGGCCAAGTACCAGGAGAAGAGCCCTATTTTAGGGTTTCTAAAGGCGTGTTAAATAAGGCTAGTGATATCTTAAAAAATAATAATTATAAGTTTCATATTATTAATTCTTTAACCAGTGACTCTTTTATATCTAGTATGCCAAAGCTTCCTTTAGACTCAACTTTTTGTTTTGAGATGGAAAGCACGGCTATCACCCAAACTGCTAGGCATTTTAATAAAGAAGTCTTAGTTATTAGATATATCTCAGATATTGTAGGGGAAGAAAGTCAAATTTTAAACTACACCGAATTTGAAACAAATATGGCTAAGACCTCAAGCCTCATAACTTTAAAGATTGTGGAAAATTTATGAAGTATTATGTCGTAAAAAAAGGCGTGAACCCTGGGATTTATCTCTCCTGGGAAGAATGCGAAAAAGAAATCTTAGGCTATAAGGGAGCCATATACAAAAGTTTTAATACCTACGAAGAAGCCAAAAACTATTTAGAAGATAAAGAAGAAACTTTTAGTATTCCTACTTGTTATATTGATGGGAGTTACGATAGTAAGACTGGTAATTATTCCTTTGGCGGCGTTTTAATAATTGATGGTAAAAAACGATCTTTTAAGAAAAAATACCTAGCGGATGATTTTTCTAAATACCGTAATGTGGCAGGAGAAATTAAAGGAGCGGCCTTTATCTTAAATTATTGTTATAAACATAATATTAAAGAATTATTAATTTGTTATGACTACCTAGGGATTGAAAAGTGGTATGATGGCTCTTGGCAAGCCGAAAGTGAAATAGCTATCTTATATACTAATTTTATTAAAGAAATTAAAGATAAAATTAAGGTAACCTTTAAAAAAATAAAGAGTCATACTGGTAATACTTATAATGAATTAGCTGATAAATTAGCTAAAGAAGCTTTAGAACTTTAAAGCTTCTTTTTTAAAACTATAATAAATACTTTATTCTTTTTATATCCTTATATTTATGGTAAAATTAAGAAGGTGAAAAACAATGAGTGTATTTGAATTAGTATCTGACTATAAGCCAACTGGTGACCAACCCCAGGCCATTAAAGAAATAGTTGATTCTTTTAATAACCATATTGATAAAGTCACGCTTCTTGGGGCTACTGGTACCGGTAAAACTTTTACCATGGCTAACATTATTAAAGAATATGGTAAGAAGACTTTAATACTTGCCCATAATAAGACTTTAGCTGGTCAGTTATATAGTGAAATAAAGGCTTTATTTCCCCATAATCACGTTGAATTTTTTATCTCTTATTATGATTACTACCAGCCAGAAGCCTACGTTGCTAGCAGTGATACTTATATTGAAAAGGATGCTAAAATAAACGATGAAATTGATGAAATGCGGCATAGTGCGACCTCCGCTTTAATTGACTATGATGACGTCATTGTAATAGCTTCGGTCTCTTGTATATATGGGATTGGGGACCCCGAAGAATATAAGAAATCCATGATTTGTTTAAGAGTTGGGGAAAGTTATAACCGAAAGGCCTTACTAGGTAAATTAGTTGAGATGCAATACACCCGTAATGAATTTGATTTTCAAAGAGGTACCTTTAGATCAAAAGGGGACGTTCTTGAAATCATTCAACCATCTGAACATAAAAACGGTATTCGAATTGAATTTTTTGATGATGAAATAGAGCGGATTAGACTTTTTGATATTACAACCGGTCAGGTTTTAGAGTCTCGTCAATATATAAATATCTTTGCCGCTACCTTGTTTATGACAAGTAAAGAAAAACTTGATGAAGCTATTAGGCGAATTAAGGCCGAACTATTAATTCAAAAGAATAAATTTTTAAAAGAAAATAAACCCCTTGAAGCGGAAAGAATTGAACAACGAACCAACTACGATATTGAAATGTTACAAGATATTGGGACTTGTCCCGGAGTCGAAAACTATTCAAGACACCTTACCCTAAGAAAAGAAGGCGAAACACCGGCGACTCTTTTAGATTTCTTCCCTGATGATTTTTTATTAATTGTGGATGAATCACACGTTACCTTGCCTCAAGTAAGAGGGATGTATAACGGGGATAGGTCGCGTAAACAAACACTTGTTGATTATGGGTTTAGACTTCCAAGTGCCTTAGATAATAGACCTTTAACCTTCACAGAATTTGAAAAACATATCAAAAAAGCTTTATTTGTCTCTGCCACCCCGGGGGATTATGAAAAAAAGTATAAGATTGTTGAACAGATTATAAGACCTACAGGCCTTCTTGATCCTAAAATTGAAGTTAGGCCAACCCTTGGGCAGGTCGACGATATTTATAGTGAAATTGTTAAAAGGGCAAATAAAAATGAAAGAGTTTTAATAACTACATTGACGATTAAAATGAGTGAAGATTTGACCGCTTATTTAAAAAAGTTAGATATAAAAGTAGCGTATTTACATTCCAAAATTAAAAGTCTAGAGCGTCTAGAAATCTTGCGGGATTTAAGACTTGGTAAATATGATGTTTTAGTTGGTATAAATTTACTTAGAGAAGGGCTTGACTTGCCTGAGGTAAGTCTTGTTTGTATACTTGATGCGGATAAACAAGGCTTTTTAAGAAGTGAACGAAGCCTCATTCAAACGATTGGCCGGGCTGCCCGTAACGCTAATGGGATGGTTATCATGTATGCTGATACTGTTTCCCCTTCGATGCAAGAAGCGATGGATGAAACATCGCGTCGAAGAATGATTCAAGAAGAATATAATAAAGAACACCATATTATTCCAAAGACCATTGTTAAAGCTATTCCAGAAAAGATCCAAATTAAAGCTTACCAAGATGAAAAGAAGAAAAATAAGAAGATGACGAAATTAGAAAAAGAAGAACTAATTATGCGTCTCAATGAAGAAATGCTTCAATATGCGAAAGAACTTAACTTTGAAATGGCTGCCCAAGTTAGAGATGCTATTATGGAACTAAAAGGAGAAAACTAATGTACTCATTAAAGGAATTATATAAGATTGGTAATGGCCCGAGCTCTAGTCATACAATGGGACCTAAAAAAGCTTGTCTATATTTTTTAAGTAAATATCCTAATTTAAAGTCTTATGAAGTTATTTTATATGGTTCGCTCGCTTTAACTGGAAAGGGCCATTTAACGGATAAAATAATTGAAAAAACCCTTCCTGAAGCCAAAATTACTTTTGATTATAAAACTAAAACGAAACATCCAAACACCTTAGTTATTAAGGGGTATGATGAAGACAATAACTGTTATGAAGACACCTTCTACTCTGTAGGGGGTGGCATTATTCAAATTGAGGGAGTCAAAGAAGAAGAAAAAAAGGAAATCTATAAAGAAAATAGTTTTGCCTCCATTAAAGATTATTTGCTTAAAAATAGTCTTAGTTTAGTGGACTATGTGAATAAACATGAAGATTTAGATAGTTATTTAACGGAGTGTTTAAAAGTTATGCGAGACGCTTTAAAAGAAGGTCTCAATAAAGACGGCGTTTTGCCTGGTAAACTTAAGGTTAAAAGAAACGCTAGGACTTTATACTTTGCGAAAAGCTTTGATGATCGTAATAAACTGATGTCATATGCCTATGCGGTAAGCGAAGAAAATGCGGCGGGTGGCGTTGTGGTAACGACACCTACGTGCGGAGCTTGTGGGGTCTTACCAGCCGTTATCTTTTACTTGAAAGATAAATGTAAAACAACTTTACAAGAGGAAATAGATGGCTTAAAAGTTGCTGGAATTATTGGTAATTTAGTTAGCTATAACGCCTCTATTTCAGGGGCTTATGCTGGTTGTCAAGCTGAGGTCGGCACCGCGACTTCGATGGCCGCAAGCTACGCTGCTTTTATTTTAAGCCACAATTTAACAAGTATTGAAAGGGCCGCCGAAATCGCCCTTGAACATAACTTAGGCCTAACGTGCGACCCGGTTGGTGGCTACGTCCAAATCCCTTGTATTGAGCGTAACGTGATGGGAGCTCTTAGGGCGCTAGACGCTGCTAGTCTAGCTATTTGCATTAATCCCTCTAATGCTAAAATTAGCTTTGATACGGTTGTTAGTACCATGCTTGAAACAGGGAGATCTTTACCACGTAGTCTAAAAGAAACTTCTAAAGGCGGACTTGCTAAAATTTATACTGAGGCTAAAGATGAAAATAGGTGACAAGTTAGAAGTCTTAGTTGAAGGAATGGATAAAGATGGTAAAGGGATTGCTTACTTTAATAAAAAGATTATCTTTATTGAGGGCGCTATTATAAACGAAAAATGTGAGATAGTTATTACGAAAGTTTTAAGTAAACTAATTGAAGCGAAAGTCATAAAGATTATTACCCCAAGCCCTGACAGATTAGTGCCAGACTGCCAAATTTATGAGAACTGTGGTGGTTGCAATTTAAGACATTTAAGCTATGATTTAGAAAAGAAAATTAAAAAAAACAAAGTTTTTAATACAATTAAGCACACTACTAAACTAGTTAATTTTAAGATGAATGATATCATATCAAATAATAAAATAAATCACTACCGCAATAAGGCTATTGTACCATTTAGCGAAGTTGATGGCAAAATAATATGCGGTATGTTTAAGCCTCATTCCCATAAAATAGTTGATAATACTTTTTGCCTAATTGAACCTATTTTGCTTGAAGATATCTTAATAAAAATCAAAGCTTATTTATCTCAAAACAACATATCTATCTATGATGAAACGACTAAAAAAGGCCTATTTAGAGCCGTTATGTGTAGAAAGACGAAGTCTGATGATTACATGATTGTCTTAATTGTTACTAAAAATTATGACTTTTCAGGCTTAGTAGATATTTTAAAAGAAAACAGGCAAATTAAATCAATTTATCTAAATATTAATGATTTAAATACGAACGTTTTACTAGGAAACAAAAACATCTTAATTTACGGGGACAAAACCATTAAAGAAAATATTTTAAATCATAACTTTTTAGTTTCTCCTAATACTTTTATGCAAGTTAATAATAAGATGGCGGAACTATTGTACACTGAAGCTTTAAGAATGTTAGGTCCTAACCTAAACACAACAATCATTGATGCTTACTGCGGGATGGGTAGTATTAGCTTAAGCCTTGCTAGTAAAGTTAAAAAAGTCATAGGTATTGAAGTAGTTGAAAGTGCTATATTAGATGCGAGAAAAAACGCGAAGCTAAATAATATTACTAATGCCAGTTTTATTCTTGGTAAATGTGAAGATAAGATTTTAGAAGTTTTAACAAATAATAAGGTGGACGCGATGGTTTTTGACCCACCGCGTAAAGGCTGTGAAACTTCATTTTTAGAGGCTGTCATAAAAAGTAAGATTAAAAGAATTGTTTACATTTCATGTAATATCGCTACTTTGGCTCGCGACATTAAATACTTAAGTCCTTATTACGATTTAGTTGAGGTAACACCAGTTGATATGTTTCCTAGAACTAGTCACGTCGAAACAGTGGCCTTATTAAATATAAAATAGAAAAATAAACTGGAAGGAGAAAAAATATGGAAGAAGAGAAAGTCCGCCTAGGTATTATCGGTATGGGTGAGATGGGGACTAAATACGCTAAAATGTTATTAGAAAATGATCCTAATTTTTTAATCGTTGCCATCACTAGAATTAAAGATTTTAGACTAGAAAGTTTAAAGCCATTGTTAAATAGTGATGTAAAAATCTATCAAAGCGGGGAAGAATTAATTGCTAATGCCAAAAAAGATTTAGGCGTAGAAGCTGTTTTAATTGTAACCCCACATTACTATCACCCAACCTTAATTAAACAAGCCTTAGAAACTGATTTATATGTTTTATGCGATAAACCAGTTGGGGTAAAAATAAATGATGTAAGGCCCCTATTTAATTGTGACACTAAAAAATTAGGATTTATCTTTCAACAAAGAGAATATGAATCACATAAAATAATTAAACAAATGATAGAAAGTAAGGCCTATGGTGATCTGAAACGCTTTAGCTACATCGTAACCGATTGGTATAGAACAAATTATTACTATACTAAAGATAGTTGGCGAGGTAGTTATCAATATGAAGGTGGTGGGATTATCATAAATCAGTGTGCCCATAATATAGACTTTTTAGTGACTCTTTTTGGTCTTCCCCAAGAAGTTAGAAGCGTCTTGCATTATAAGAGGTATCACGAAATGTCAGCCGAAGATGAAGTCACAGCCTATTTTGAATATCAAAACCAATTTAACGGTCTTTTAGTAGCTTCAACGGGCGAGACTCCTGGTGTTAACCGTCTAGAGATAAGTTTTGCTAAAGCTCTTGTCACGATGTATAAAGATAAGATTGAAGTTATTGAAAATGAGTATTTAGAAGACTACTATAGAAATTTAAAAGAAACAGATATTAAAAGTACTACTAAAACGATTATTACTAATGATAATAATAAAGCTAGTTATTTAGCTTACTTTAAAAACTTTTACCAAATGATTAAACTAGGCGAAAGCCCAAAGGTAAGTCTAGAAGATGCTATTAGAGGTTTAATGCTTAGTAATAGCATTTACTTATCTGGGTTTACTGCGCAAAAAGTAAATATTTATGACATGTTTACTAAAGAAGAAATAGCTAATGCCAATCTTTTAGATGAAGAATTTGCTAAAAGAATTGAACTAGAAAAAGAAAACTCAAAATAAATTTATTAAACTTAATCATTATATACATGTCTAGTTAAACCATGTACAAGCAAAAAAAACATTAATCCATATATTATTAATTTTAATTTTAACAAGTGAGGTATTTAAATGGAAATAGAAACAAAACGTGATAAATTTGTCAGATTAGCTGAAAGTAGAATGGCTAATACTTTAAAACAAATTGATCTATTAGCTAATTTATCTAATACTAATTTTTATGAATATACTTTAGAAGATGTAGATAAAATAGTAAAGACTTTAAAAAGGGCTATTAAAGATTTAGAAGCCACTTTCAAAAACGAAAATAAAAAATTTAGTATTAATTAAAAAAGTTCGCTATTTAAGCGAACCTTATATTTTTATTACTTTAAAAGCCTAATAATCTTATCATCAATAAATTTCATTTGTTTTAGTAAGGCTTTTAAATGGTCTAGTCCACTAAGCTCTAAAACAATCTTTAGAGGCAGTAACATATTACTTGCAACGCTTCTTGCCGTAAATATAGGCTTATCATAAACGACGTATGTATCTTTAAAGTGACCGCCAAAATCTTCGTTTAAATTTGGAAAGCAAACATAGTTTTTACCTTTTAAATAACCTAGTTTACCAAGATATGTCGGTCCACTACAAATCGCTGCTAAATATTTATTATTTTTAGCAAAGACGTTTATAGCGTTGTTGGTCTCTTCGCTTGGTGTGTACCCGCCACCAGGCAAGAACAATAAATCATAATCAAGATAGTTAAGATCTTTTAAAGGGGTAAGATTAGCATAAGTCATCTTGTTTTTACTGATGACTGTAGGAGTATCACCAGCAAGAGTTACCTCATAACCAGCCCGATGAAATATAACAATAGAACCAGTAGCTTCAAGTTCTTCAAAACCGTTATTTAAAATAACTAAAATTTTCATAATTTAATTCACCTCTTATTTATGATAGCACTAATTGCCTAAAAATAAAATAAATATATCAAATTGTGATAGAATATGTTATAATTGCCCGCGAGGAGTTTTTATTTATGCGAGATTTTGTAATTATTAGTGATGGGTCTTGTGATTTAAGCACGGAAAAAGCCAAAGATCTAGGAGTAGAAATAGTTCCGTTTATGATTAAGTTTTTAGATGATGAATATAAAAGGGAAGGTGTTGACATTAAGGTTAGAGATTTTTATCAACTATTAGTTGATAATCCTAATGTCTTTCCTAAGTCTAGTCTACCACCTGTTAGTGATTATCTAAATGTCTTTAAAAAATATTTAGATCAAAACCTTGATGTCATTTGTTTGTGTATTAGTACTAAACTTAGTGGTTCTTATAACTCAGCTATGCAAGCAAAACAAACTCTAGAAGAAGACTATAAGGATGCTAGAATCACTGTTATTGATACTAAGTCTGTGACAGCTTTACAAGGTTTAATTGTTAAAGAAGCGGTAAGAGTTAAGAATTTAGGATACACATATGACGAAGTAGTTGAAGCTATTTGTAGCCACTTATCAAGCGGGCGAATTTTCTTTACTATAAAAGGCCTAGCCTATTTAAAAAATGGCGGAAGAATAGGAAAAGTTTCTTCTCTTATTGGTGATTTTTTAAAAATAGCTCCTATTATCACTTTTAAAGATGGGGAGATCTTTTCAAGTGGGGTAGCTATTTCGCGGCAAAGAAGTTTGGCTAAGATTAAGCAACTAGCTACATCTTACCTTATTGACTCTAAAGCCTCACCAGAAACGTATTGTTTAGGGGTTGGTTATGGCTATGATATTGAAGAAGGAAAGAAGTTTTTAGCAGACATTAAAAAAATGTTTCCTGAATATGAAATTGATTTTGAACAAATTGGTTCAGCTATCAGTGCCCATACGGGGCCCTATCCTTTAGGATTTGGCTTTATAAAGAAATTTGATAAGTGATTGTTTGTTATATTGACTCCAAAGTATAAAAACAAAGGACGTATAGAAATTTGATGTTAGGTTTAAATTTTTGATTAAAAATTATAAATAAGCCATATTTTTAGTATTTAATGCGAAGTAGTATTGAATTGGGGAATTTTTTATGAAGAAAAAAATTATCATCGTTTGTGTTGTCATTATGGTAATCTTTATAATACTAGGCGGATTATTTATGGCTAGTTTATATACCAGCTTTGAAGATGCCTTTGAAGCTAATTGGGGTATTGTACTGCCTGATGGTATGAAAGAAGAGTTTTATCAAGCTGGTGAACTTGGTTTTCAAGGTGATGGAATTAGATATAATATATTTGTTGTAGATGAAGATGAGAATTTTTTTAGTGATTTTGAAGACGAAGAAGATTCTAAAATTGAATCTAGGATTTTAGAACTATTAGACATCATAAACGTTAATGCAAAACATCGACCAAACTTTACCCACCCGTATATTTGGAAACATGTTAATATAGGATGGGGTATGTTTGAAGGAGATGGGGACCACCTTTATATGCTTTATGATTTAGAAACACATGAGCTTTTTATTTTGCAGGATATTTTATAAAATAAATAATATAAAGAATGATATCTAAAAAGTAAATATTACAGCACCCTTTCGTTAAAAGATTAAATAAATAAAAAAGTCCGCTTAGAACTAGCTTTTGTCTTAGTTCACTTAGCGGGCCTTTTTTTATTCCTTATTATTTAATTTGGCTTCTCGTTTTTTATAACAATATTCTTCAATTTCATGGGCTACCATCTTAGAAACAGCCACGGCCTCAACAACTGTTTTAGCGCCGTAAACAACGTCCCCGGCTGCGAAGACACCTTCTCTTGTGGTTTCCCCATTCATAGTGGTTTGGATTAAACCCCTTTTATTAGTATCAATATCTTTAGATGTAGAAACAATATTAGATTGTGGGCCTTGACCAATGGCAATTATAACAGAAGAAGCAGGCATTTTATATGCATGTTCAGAATCGTTATAATAAGTAACTTCGCCGTCTTCACTTTCTTTTTTGATGACTGGTTCAACAATGATGCCATCTTTTTCGATTTTGGTCGTGTTTAGGTAATAACACATATTAACCCCATCAAGAATAGATAAATTTAATTCTTCATCAGTGGCGGTAACCTCTTCTCTACCTCTAAAGAAGATGACATTTACTGTCGCATGGGTCTTTCTTAAAACCGTTCTAGCAACATCCATCGCGACATTACCAGCCCCGATAATAGCCACGCTATCCCCTAAATTTTGGTAAGAATCCGGGTTTTTTAGGTAATCGATTGCGAAATGGACATTTCCAAGTGATTCACCCGGAATTTTTAAACGATTAGGCTTCCAAACACCCGTCCCAATGAAGACGGCGTCATAGCCATCTCTAAACATATCATCAATAGTGATACTTGGACCAATTAAAGTATTGGGCCTAAATTTAATATTTAAGTCAAACATTCTAGCAAGTAGCTTATCTAGTAATTCTTTTGGTAATCTAAATTCTGGAATACCATATCTCAAGACCCCGCCAATTTTATCTTTAGAATCAATAATCGTAATATCAAAACCTTTATGGGCTAAGATAATTGCGATCGTAATACCAGCCGGACCGGCCCCGATAATACCGATATTAAAACCATTTGGTTCCGCCTTTTCAAGACGCGCCTTTTCTAAATAGAAAGTAGAAATATAGTGCTCAACTTCATAAAATTTAATTGGGTTACCCTTTCTATTTAAGATACAGTGACCGGTACAGTTTTTTTCATGCGGACAAATAAGGGCACAAATGGCAGATAGGGGGTTATTGGCAAATAACTTTTGCCCTGCCTCATCCATTTTACCAGCTAAAAACATCTGCATTATTTCATTAATCGGGGTTCTAACCGGGCACCCCTCTTTACATAGTGGCCTTTTACATTTTAAACATCTTTTAGCTTCTTCAATGACATCAGCCATAACTTATCACCTCGTTAAGTCAATTATAACAATTTTTTAAAGAAACCGAAAGCGTTTTACAATCTTTTTTTATTTAGTTTTATGTTATCATCTTATTATGAGTACCAAAGAGATTAATTTTACCTGTGAAAAAGATAATAAATTAGGTGAAGCCTTAAAAGAAAAGTTTTCGAAAAAGTTTTATCGTAGGCTTAAAAGTACCAAGTCTCAAGTTTTAGTTAATGATAAAGAATTAAAACGCTTTGAAGAAGTAAAAAAGGGCGATAACATTAAAATTATTTATACCGAGGACAAAGAAGTTTTATGGGAGCCTCTTTCTAACCCTAATTTAGAGATCTATTATGAAGATGATAACTATCTAATTTGTTATAAAGAGGCAAACTTATTAACAATCCCGACTAAAGCAGAACCTAGAAGTTTGTATCAAGAATTACTTGCTTATTTAGATAATAACTCTCACATTTCTTTTTTAAACCGGCTAGATAAAGAGACGGAGGGCCTAGTCTTAGTAGCTAAGGATACCTATAGCGCTAATTTGTTAGCCCCGGTTAAAGATAATGTCAAACGAAAATATTTGGCGCTAGTAAAGGGAAAATTAGTAGGAGATGGCTCGATTGATAAACCCATTAAAAGGAGAGAAGATTCTAATATGCGGATTATTTCTAGTGATGGTAAGAAGGCCGTAACGCACTACCACTCTATTTGGACGACAGGTGACAAAAGTTTAGTTGAACTAATATTAGAAACCGGAAGGACTCATCAAATTAGAGTTCATCTAGCAAGCCTAGGGCACCCTATTATTGGTGATATGTTATATGGCAAAGAAGAAAATTCTACAATGTGTCTTCAAAGTTATTATTTAGAATTTAAAAATCCTTATAATCAAATGATTATCAAAAAGGAGGCGAAGAAAGCTAAATGGACGAACATAAGTTAAGTAAAGAAGATAAAAAAAGATTAATTATTACTAGTACAATTTTAGTAATTTTTATTGGAATCATTATTACCTTTATCGTTTTAGGTTGGAACTATATATACGGTATTTTTAAAAGAGATGAAGAAGTATTAAATAAAATTGAAACTTTTTTAAATAAGACGGGTTCTTGGGCCTGGTTAATTTTAATTTTATTTATGATTTTTCAAGTGGTTTTTGCCGTCTTACCTAACGGGCCTTTTGAAATGTTAGCCGGCTTAATGTACGGGGTACCACTTGGGGTTGTGATTTCTTTAGTTGGTTCAACCTTAGGGACTCTAGTTGTTATTTTACTTGTTAAAGCTTTTGGCAAGGGTTTTGCCAGTTTATTTGTCAATTTAAGAGATAGTAATAAATACAAATTATTAAACGATCGGAAACGCTGTTTAGTTATGATGTTTGGCCTTTTGTTAATACCAGGCTTACCAAAAGACTTCTTAGCTTTCTTAGTGCCTTTTACAAAGGTTAAAACCTGGCAATATTTAATTTTAAATTTAATTGCGAGAACCCCTGTCACGATTTTTAGCGTAATGTTTGGTGATTCGCTTATGAGTGGTAATTTTGCTTTATCGCTTACTCTTGGCATAATTGCCGCTGTTATTGGACTAGTTTGTATCATCTTTAATAAGAAGATAGTTAGCCTCTTTGATAAAAAAAATCTACCTGAAAATGATGCTTAGTTTATTAAAATGTGCTATAATAGGGCTAGACGGAAGGTAATTTAAGGATACTTCTAGACTTAATATTCTTTAATTTTCTTTCCCATTATTCTAATTTTAAGTGATATTTAGTCGCTTAAGCTTGTTTACTAGATCAAGCAAAAATCTAGAATATAAACTGAGGTGAGATAATGAAATATGTGATTACTATTAGTAGAGAGTATGGTTCTGGGGGAAGATTTGTCGGCAGAAAGTTAGCAGAACGTTTAGGGATTAATTTTTATGATAATGAACTTCTAGCTAAAGCCAGTGAACAAAGTGGTTTAAGCCAATCTGTTTTTGAAAACTATGATGAAAAGAAAGATGGCTTTTTCAGTGGTATATTCCCTACTAGTTATGGCTTTGATATGTCAATGGGGCAAAAAGTTTTCTTAGCCCAATTTGAAGCTATTAGAAATATTGCAAGTAAGGAATCATGTGTTATTATCGGTCGTTGTGCAGACTATGTTTTGCGTGATATGCCTAATGTGGTAACAGTTTTCATTCATGCTTCTATGGAACGGAAGATTGAAAGAGCGGTTAAATATTATGGCGTTAACCCTAATAAGGCTAAAGACACAATTGTTAAGATGGATAAGAAGAGAAGAAATTATTACAATTTCTATAGTGACCGGGATTGGGGTAAGGCCACTACTTATGATTTGTGTTTAACTAGTGATATCGGTCTTGAAGAAACCGTTGACGCTATTAAGACTTTTGCTGAAAGAAAATTAAAATTCAAATTAGAAGAAGTTAAAAAAGATGACAAGTAATTTGTTAAGAGAATATGCCAAATTAATTGTTAAAAAAGGGGTTAACGTTCAAAAAGGTCAAATAGTGGCGATTAAAGGACCAGTAGAAGTTTATGATTTTATTAGACTTGTAGTTGACGAAGCTTATAAAGCCGGGGCTGGTAAAGTTGTTGTGATGTATGACGACGTTTATAACACGCGTGCTAATTACATCTATCAGGGCCTAGATTTCCTAAAAGAAGTACCAGACTATGTTGTCAGCCAAATGCATTACTTAGTTGACAACAAATATTGTGCGATTTCTTTAGTTAGTCCGAATGTGGACGCGCTAAATGGCCTCGACCCAGCTAAAATGATGGCTTCAAACCTTGTCAGTAGAGAAAAACTTAAATTTTCTAGTGAATATACGATGAATAACGACGGCCAATGGGTAGTAGCTGGGGTTAGCTCAAAGGCTTGGGCTAATAAAGTTTTCCCTAATGATGAAAATGCCGTTGATAAGCTTTGGGAAGCTATTTTTAAAGCCTGTCATGTAAGTGATTTTGATACCGTCGAAAATTGGACTAAACATAGTGAAGCGATAAGCGAACACGCCAAATTATTAAATGATCTTGACTTAGAAAAACTTCATTTTAAAAATAGTCTAGGAACTGATTTAGAAGTTTATCTAGCTACTAATAATCTTTTTTCTGGTGGCGATGAATATTCTAATTCAGGTATTCGTTTTAGTCCTAACATCCCGACTGAAGAAGTATTTGGCATGCCTTATAAAACGAAGGTTAACGGGAAGGTCGTCGCGACTAAGCCCCTTAATTATCAAGGCAGTTTAATTGAAGACTTTTATTTAGAATTTAAAGATGGTAAGGTCATTAACTACGACGCTAGAGTAGGTCTTGATAACTTAAAAACCTTAATTAACTTTGATGAAGGCAGTAGTTATCTTGGCGAAGTAGCTTTAATTAGTTATGATTCACCAATCTCTAATATGAATATCTTATTTTATAATACCTTGTTTGATGAAAATGCCTCTTGTCACTTAGCTCTTGGAGCTTCCTATCCGTCAAATATTAAAGGTGGGACGTCTATGACGCGTTCTGAGTTAGCTAAACTTGGTTCAAATTACAGTAATACCCACGTTGATTTTATGTTTGGCTCAAAAGATATGGAAGTTAAAGGCACGACTAAAGACGGCAAAGAAGTTTTAATCTTTAAAGATGGTAATTTTGTAATTTAGTTTAATAAAAAATAGAGTTGTAAGAAACTTTAAAGTTTACTTACAACTCTTTTATTTTACTTAACAAGCAAGGTTAATTCATTTCTGATAATATCAAGGACATAGGGGATATTTGGCTTAATATCACCATTTATAATCTTTTCCGCAATAAAGGTTTCCACGTATTTCGTGATAAAACGTTTAATTGGTCTAGCCCCATATGTGATATCAAAGCTTTGTTCTAAAATCCAGTTTTTTAAGTTATCGGTGAAAGTAATGTTAATATTTTGTTCTAATAATCTAACATCAAGTTCATGTAATAACTTTGTAACAATCTTTAGCTGAACACTCTTATCAAGTGGCTTAAAGGTAATGATCTCATCAATACGATTTAAAAATTCTGGTTTAAAGTATTGTTTTAAAAGATTAGAAATTTCTTTTTCGTCTTTGTTGTTTAACAAGACTTCACTACCAATATTAGAAGTCATGATAATGATCGTATTCTTAAAATCAACTGTTCTACCTTGACTATCGGTTAATCTACCATCATCTAGAATTTGTAATAAAATGTTAAAGACATCATGATGAGCTTTTTCAATTTCATCAAACAAGATGATAGAATAAGGATTACGTCTAATTTTTTCAGTTAATTGTCCACCTTCATCGTAGCCAACATAGCCAGGAGGAGCCCCAATAAGTTTTGCCACACTGTGTGGTTCCATAAATTCAGACATATCAAGACGCACAATATGGGTTTCACTATCAAACAAGGCTTCGGCTAAGGCTTTAGCAAGTTCAGTCTTACCAACACCGGTCGGACCTAAGAATAAGAAGGAACCAATCGGTTTATTTTCATCCTTAATCCCGGCTCTTTGTCTAATAATCGCATTAGAAACTAGCTCAACGGCGTTATCTTGACCGATGACACGTTTTTTCAAGGTTTCCGCTAAATGTAAGATTTTTTCCCTTTCCCCTTGCATTAATTTAGCAACCGGGATATTCGTAGATTTAGAGACAACGTTCGCGATATCACTTTCATAAACAGTATCTGAAATCATTCTATTTTCCTTATTTTGTTCCTGGAAGTCGTTTATTTGTTTTTGAAGTTCCGGAATAACTTTATATTGTAATTCGGAAGCTGTCTTATAATCGCCACTATTAAAGGCCTGGTCTAGTTCAAATTTCTTTTGATCTAGTTTTTGTTTAGCCTCTTTATAGGAATTTAATTCCTTAATTTCTTTTTGCCATTCTTTGGTTAAACTTTCCCTTTTAGCATCTTCATCCTTTAACTCTTTTTCAATCGTCTCAAGACGTGACTTACTAGCGGGATCAGATTCTTTCTTTAAAGCCATTTGTTCAATCTTTAACTGCGTAATCTTACGTTCGCAATCATCTAGTTCGGTTGGTCTTGAATCAATTTCCATCCGCAAAGAAGCACAAGCTTCATCAATTAAATCGATGGCTTTATCTGGTAAGAAACGATCAGTGATATATCTATTAGCCATAGTAGCCGCGGCCACAATAGCGTTATCGGTAATATGAACACCGTGATGCATCTCAAAGCGTTCCTTAATACCTCTTAAAATAGAAATAGTATCTTCAACACTCGGTTCAGCAACTAGTACTTTTTGGAAACGTCTCTCTAAGGCACTATCTTTTTCGATATATTCCCGGTATTCCTTTAAAGTAGTAGCACCAATACAGTGAAGTTCACCCCGCGCTAACATTGGCTTTAACATGTTACCAGCATCAAGCGCGCCATCAGCCTTCCCAGCTCCGACAATTAAATGAATTTCATCAATAAACATGATGATTTTACCGTCTGATTCTTTAACCTTATTTAAGACGGCTTTTAAACGTTCCTCAAACTCACCTCGATATTTAGCACCAGCGACAAGCGAACCCATATCAAGTTCATATATCTCTTTATCTTTTAAAGAAACAGGCACATCATTAGCGACAATACGTCTAGCTAGGCCTTCGATGATGGCTGTTTTACCAACCCCTGGTTCCCCAATTAGAACCGGGTTATTTTTTGTCTTACGTGTTAAGATTTTAATGATATGACGAATTTCTTCATCACGCCCAATAACCGGGTCAATCTTACCTTGCCGCGCAAGTTCAACTATATTTCTACCAAATTTTTCAAGTACATTTGGATCATTTTCATAATTTGGTTCTTGTTGCATAATCACACCTCCATTTAAGGTCTTTTCACCTTACAACTCATATTATACTCATAATTTTGGCACTGTCAAGTATAGAGTGCCAAATTATTATTCAAATGTTTTTTAACTCTTTATTTAACTCCTAGAAGTGGTAGTTTCAAATGACTTAAATTATAAGCGGAATTTACTTTTACAAATAACTCTTACAAGCAATTTTAATAAAATAGTTGACAATATATATATATATAATTGAGCTATAAATTTTATATTAAATAGGAGAATAATAATTTTATGGAAAAAGACAAAGTTGATTTATTTATGGCTGTAACGCTGAAAAGTTACCTGGTGACAAACGTTTACTTATTCGAGATGAACTACTTAAAGCTGATTATTATAAAGCTGATGCATTAAAGTACTTGGTTTTAAAGAGTCCCGTAACTGCTTTATTACTATCATTTTTCTTTGGCAATTTAGGAATTGATCGTTTTTATATAGGTGATACTTTTAAAGGTGTTTTAAAATTAATAACTCTAGGTGCTTGTGGTATATGGGGAGTTATTGATTTATTCCTAATTTGGGGAGCTACTAAAAATAAAAACTACGAAAAAGTAGTCTCAATACTATAATGTTAATAAAACATCTATTAATATTTTTAGTTATAATTGGGCTTGTTTGCTTATATTACGCTTTAGGCATAACCTGCCCTTTTTATTATTTATTTAAAATACCCTGTCCTACCTGTGGGATAACCCGTAGTCTTATTTGCCTTTTAAAATTAGATCTTAAGGGGTATTTACATTATAATGCTTTAAGCGTGCCAGTAGTTATAGCCTTCCTTTTAGTAATTCATATAAATATACTAAAAGGTAAATTAAGAAAAATAGCCTTAACATTTAGCCTAATAGTCTTTATTCTTAACCTAATTTATTACATATACAGGTTAGTGTTATTTTTACAATAATAAGGCTTTACAGCTAATTTGAAATCTATAAGTGGAATTTACTTTTAAAAGTACTTTAAGAGCCTTCTAAAAAATAATACTTGATTTTAATCTTTAGATTTGCTACAATTATTAGGCGTTAGATGGCCCTGTAGCCAAGTGGTAAGGCGCGGCACTGCAACTGCCCGATCATGAGTTCGAATCTCTTCGGGGCCTCCATTTGAAAGTATTTTAATAATTTATTATTAAATTAATATAAAAATGACCAGATTTTTTGTAGGGAAGGCTTAGGCCTTCCTTTTTTTTACCTTCATTTTGATATATAATAAAAAAGGTGATTTAAATGCGTGACTTAATGATAAATAGTAGTTTTGATAACTTAAATATAGCCGTATCTGAATATTTAGTAGATAACGCTAAGGCGAATGTTTTAATAGTACACGGGATGATTGAACATAGAAAAAGATACGATGACTTTGCAAAATTTTTAAATGAACAACATTATAACGTCTATACCTTTGATAAAAGAGGACATGGTGAGTCAACAAACGAAGATATAACCCTAGGCTATTTTGGTAGAGGTGATGGCGTGATGGCTTTAATGTCAGATTACCTTGATATACTTAAATATATTAAGAGCGAAAATTCCTTACCTACCCACGTTTTTGCCCACTCTATGGGGACAATTGAGACTCGTTGTTTCTTACAGTTAAATAGTCACTTAGTTGATAAAGTTGTCTTATCGGGGGCTCCTAACTACCAGTCGGCGACTAAACTAGGTATTTTAATTGCGAAACTATTTTCTTTAGGCAGTGGGGAGAAAAAAAGTAGTAAGTTAATCTATAACTTAAGCCTAGGCGCCTTTGCGAAAAAGATTAAAGACAGGGAAACCGAACTTGATTGGCTGAGTTTTAATAAAGATAATGTTAAAAGATATCAAAATGACCCTTTTTGTAGCTTTAGCTTTACGAATAATGGGTATTTGACTTTGTTTAAATTACTTAATCAGATGCACAACCAAGGTGCTTATTTAAGTACTAAAGAAAATAGTATTTTATTTATTTATGGAGAGGAAGATCCCTGTACTGGGTATCAAAAGGGAATTGACTCATCTGTTAAAACTTTGAGGAAGGCTGGTTTTAAAAACATAAGTATTAAGGCTTTTCCTAATATGCGACACGAAATCTTGCAAGAAGATAATAAAAAAGATGTTTACGAGGAAGTTTTAAATTTTTATGAGCGGTAATTATACGTATTGCCCAAAGTGTGGAAGAAGACTTGTTTTAAAAGAGGTTAGGGATGAAGGAAAAGCCCCTTACTGCGAGACGTGTGATCAGCTATATTTTCCCCATTTTAATGTGGCTTGTTCGATGATTGTAAGATATAAAAATGAAGTTTTACTTATTAAACAATATAATAATAATGATTATATTTTAGTGGCTGGGTATTTAAAACAGGGAGAAAGTGCGGAAGAAGCCGCCCTAAGGGAACTTAAAGAAGAGGTTAATCTAGAAGGAAAAGTTACTAGAATTTTAAAAACAAAATACTTTTTAAAATCTAATACCCTAATGATTAATATTTTAGTAGACGTCAAAAGTAAAGAAGTTAAAACTAACTACGAAGTTGATAACTATACGTGGTTTAGCTTTGACGATGCTTTAAAAAATATTAAGCCTAATAGCCTAGCTAAAGAATTCTACTTAAATTTTTATAATAATTATAGGTGAGCTATGAAATATTATTTAGTAATTGATGAAGGCACCACGTCCGCTAGAGCGGTGGCCTATGACACACAAGGTAAGATTTTAGCTATAAGCCAACAAGAATATGACCAACTTTTTTCGCGTCCTGGTTATGTTGAACAAAATATTGCTGATATCATTAAGGCAGTTGAGGTAAGTGTTAAGGAAGTAATTGGTAAACTTGGGGATGACATTATTTCTTTAGGGATTGCAAATCAAAGAGAGACAACGGTCATTTTTAAGAAAGATGGGACTCCTATTTATAACGCGATTTCGTGGCAATGCCGTAGAACAGGTCCCTTATGTGAAAACTTAAAAAAACAGGGCTATGAAAGACTAATTCAAGATAAGACTGGCCTCAAATTAGACCCTTATTTTTCAGCAAGTAAGATATATTGGCTCTTACACCATGTGCCTCAGGCCCTAGATTTAGCTAATGCGGGTGAGCTTTTATTTGGCACGATTGATACCTATTTAATGTATTATTTATCAGGTGGGAAAATCTTTAAAACGGACGTTACTAATGCCGCAAGAACGATGCTTTATAATATTTATACAAAATCGTGGGATAAAGAACTTTGTGAACTCTTTGACGTCTCACCTTTAATGCTAGCTGAGGTTTGTCCCTCTAAACATTTCTTTGGCTTGACTTCTAAAGATTCGGTTTTTCGTAAAGAAATCCCTATTATGGGAGTCGCGGGTGATCAACAAGCCGCCTTATTTGGTCACTTAGGCATTAAGGAGGGTGACACAAAGATTACCTACGGGACTGGGTGTTTTATCCTCACTAATATGGGGAGTAATCATAAAACCATTAACGATGATTTAATTACTACTTTAGGGGTAGAATACGATGGTAATACTAACTACGTGGCGGAAGGTAGCGTGTTTTATGGCGGGTCTTTAATTAAATGGATTAGAGATAACTTAGGTCTAATTAAAACCGCGAAAGAAAGCGAGGCCTGTGCCTTAAAAGTTAAGGACAATTTAGGGGTCTATATCGTCCCGGCTTTTACGGGTCTAGGCTCCCCCTACTGGGATAGTGAAGCGAAAGGCTTAATCTGCGGCCTTACCGGCGGAGCTAATAAAAATCATCTAGTAAGAGCTTCCTTAGAGGCCATAAGTTATCAAGTAAATGATGTCTTAAACTTAATAACTAAAGATAAAAAACTTAATAATGTTTACGTTGATGGCGGGGCTTCGGTGAATGATTTTTTAATGCAATTTCAAGCTGATATTTCAAATATTGAAATTAATCGTCCTAGTAATATTGAACGCACTAGCCTTGGCATCTACTATTTACTTGCCCTAGCTAATGGCCAAGAAATCACAAGTCTTTCTAGAGGCAAATACAAAAGAATTTATCCTTTAATGGATGAAGATTCGCGTCAAAAATTACTAAGAGGTTGGGAAAACGCTATTAATCGCGCCTTAACAAAAAAATAAGTTGATTTTAAATTGCGTTTTTGCTAAAATGGAAAAGCTGAGGTGATTTAAATGAAGTTTGCTTTAGCTGAATTAAATAAATTAAAATTTCCTTATCATTTCGAAGAAGAAATGGACTTAAAAGAAGACCTAGTAGGTCTTGAAGATATCTTAGATATTAAAGATACTAAGGTGTCTGAAACAATGTATTATTTAAGTGAAGGTAAGTATAAAATTGATTTTGAAGTTAAGTCACATCTTGTTGTTGAAAGTGCAATTTCTTTAAAAGAGATCCCCCTTGATTTAAACATAGCTTTTACAGAAACTTTTAACACAAAAGACGATGATGAATCCTTCAAAATAAACGGCCAAACCCTCGATACGAAGGAAGCTGTTATTACTAACATCTTAATTAATAAGCCGATGAGTCAAAGCCTTGAAGGTGAAGTTTTAGAAAACGAAATGGAAGAAGAAAAAGAAGAAAAAATTAATGAAGCGTTTAAATCACTTAAGGATCTATTGTAGGAGGTGTAAACATGGCTGTACCTTTTCGTAGAATATCTAAGATGAAGAAGGGAATGAGACGTTCTCATCAAGCATTAAGCGTTCCTGGAATGATTGTGTGCCCTAATTGTGGTGAATTAACTTTAGCTCATAGAGTTTGTTCAAACTGTGGTTATTATAAGGGCAAAGCTGTTATCGTAAAGACAACAGAAGAGAACGCAGAATAATTGCGAAATAGTCGGATAGAAATAGATGCAAAACGCATCTATTTTCTATTTAAGGAGAGAAAATGTTTAAGCATGTATCAGTTTTACTAAATGAAAGCATTAAAGCTTTAAATATAAAAGAGTCGGGCCTTTATGTCGATATGACCTGTGGAGGGGCTGGGCATAGTAAAGAGATCTTAAAAAGACTAACTACCGGTCACCTTTATTCTTTTGATCAGGATAGTTACGCGCTAAAAAGAAGTTGTGAAGTCTTAAAAGAAGTAGGGACTAATTTTACGTTAATTAAAAGTAACTTTAGAAACGCGAAAGAAAAGCTTGCCGAATTAAATGTCTTTAAAGTTGATGGTATCTTATATGATTTAGGGGTTTCAAGTTTCCAACTTGATATGAAAGAACGGGGTTTTTCTTATAATGAAGACGCCATGCTTGATATGCGAATGAATGAAGAAGGAAAATTGACCGCCAGAGATGTCGTTAATAACTACACTTATCAAGATTTAGTCAGAATTTTATTTAAATATGGTGATGAGCCAAACGCTAAGAGGATTGCGGATGCGATCACAAAAGCTAGGGCTAAAAAGCCCATTAATACAACCCTTGAGTTAGTTGATATTATAAAAAGTGCCTTACCGCAAAAGGTTTTAAAACAAAAGGGGCACCCGGCTAAATTAACCTTCCAAGCTTTAAGAATTGAAGTTAATGATGAACTAAAGGCCTTAGAAGAAAGTTTGAATCAAGCCCTAGACCTCTTAAATCCTGGCGGAGTCATAGCTGTTATAACTTTTCAACCAGAAGAAGATAAGATTGTTAAACATATCTTTAAAAAAGCTTCCACAATTAATTTACCACCAGACCTCCCTATCGCAAATATTCCAGAAGCACCCTTTGAGATGCTTAAAAAGCCTATTTTACCAAGCGAAGAAGAACAAGAATTTAATCACCGTTCCCATAGTGCTAAACTAAGGGTATTGAGGAAAAGAACATGAAGCCGATTGATTTAGGTAATGATTCTATTAATAAAACAATACTAAGACTTGCCATTCCGGCGATGTTAGGCCAATTAGTCAATGTTTTATATGGCATTGTCGATAGAATGTATATTGGTAATATTGCAGGAATTGGTGATATTGCCCTTGGAGGCGTCGGGGTATCTGTTCCAATTACGACTCTGCTCACAAGTTTTAGTTATTTAATTGGGGTTGGCGGGGCGCCTCTTTTAGCAATGAATTTAGGGGCTAAGAAAAAAGAGGAAGCTAAAAAGATCTTATCTAATGGCTTTTTAGCAATGCTTGTCTTGTCTATTATTATCCCTGTTATTACACTATGCTTTTTAGATCCTCTTTTAAGGTGTTTTGGGGCTACTAATGAAAACTTAGTCTATGCCCATGAGTACATGTTTGTCTATTTATTTGGGGCTCCCTTTGCCATCATGGCTTTAGGACTTAATCAGTTTATTATCTGCCAAGGTAACTCAATGGCCGGAATGAAGACAATGTTAATTGGGGCGATTATTAATATAATACTAGACCCAATTTTTATCTTTACCTTTAAGTTAAATGTCGCCGGGGCCGCGATTGCGACGGTGATTGCCCAGGCCGCTAGTTTCTTATATACTTTAATTGTCTTACTTAGAAAAACGGAAGTTAGAATTAATTTTGGTAACTATGACATGAAGTTAATTTTAAGAATCATGGTCATGGGTCTTTCCCCTTTTATCATTTTAGCAACTGATAGTGTGGTAAATATCTGCTTAAATGCCGCCTTAAAACAGTATGGCGGTGTTGATGCTAATATGTATCTTACCGTATCAACGATTACAACCTCATTTTTCCAACTAATAACGATGCCTTTGCTTGGTATATCAAGTGGAACCCAGGCCTTTATCTCCTTTAATTACGGTGCTAATAATAGGGACCGCTTAATGCGGGGCGAAAGAAATATCTTGATATTTGCGGTAATCTTTTGCGTGGTTTGTTTTGGCCTTTCTTTTTTAATTTCAAAGCCTTTTATTCAAATATTTTCGGACAACAAGGAAATAGCGGAAGTTACAAGTAAAAGTATCAGCATTTTTATGTACGGGATTATACCGCTTGCCTTCCAATACTGTTTTGTTGACTGCTTAACTGCTTTAGCTAAACCAAAGGCGGCCGCTTTTTGTTCCCTCTTTAGAAAGTGTTTAATAATTTCTACCACCTTTATCTTCCCAATCTTTATGGGGGCCATCGGTTGTTTTTGGGCCGAGATGATAAGCGATTGTGTCTCTAGTCTCGTGACTACGATTTTCTTTTTAGTGGCCTTCCCAAAAATCATGCATCGCAAGCTAGTATTAAGTCCTATTTTTAAACATCATATTGAAGAAAAAAACAGCTAAATTAAGCTGTTTTTTTAGTTTTTAACTTGTTAATTTTATATTAAGCTTATTCATCTAGATTGGTAGAAGTAGACTTATTTTTCCTCGTCTTTTTTTCTGGTACTGGGTCATAAGCTATTTTATGAAACGGATTACATTTAAGGAGCCTTATAATAGTTAAAAAGCTAGCTTTAAAAAAGTTAAACCGCATAAAACACTCTTTGGCGTATTCAGAACAAGTAGGAATAAAACGACATTTAGGCGGGGTGTTAGGCGAAATGTTTTTTTGATAATATTCAATTAACTTTATCACGAGCTTTTTCATTGTCATCACCGCTAAATTATAGCATTAATTTAATGAAAAATAAAACAAAATATAGTATAATGAAGCGTAAAGGAGTGAAAAAAATGCGTTTTGATTTGCATAATCATACTAACTATTCTGACGGCGTTGATACTATTAGTAGTCTTGCGAAAAAAGCAGAAGAAAATCACGTCGATTATTTTGCGATTACGGATCATGACGGCGTAATCGGTCATTTAAATACCCCTAAAGAATTAGAAGGGAAAATTATTAAAGGAATTGAACTATCTACCTATCACAATGAAAGTATTCATTTAGTTGGACTAGTAAAAAATAATACCTTAACCCAAGGTCTAATCGATTTTTCTTATGATTTTTTAGAAAAAAGAAAACTTAGAGCGATTAAAATGGTAGAAAACCTAAGAAATATCTATAACTTAAAAGTAGATATTGACGCGCTAATTAAAGATGCCAACAAGAAGGCGGTTACTAGAGGCAATATGGCTAGAATGTTAGAAGATCTTAATAAAGATTTAACGTGGGAAGAAATTAAATTTTATCTTTCTAATAAGTCAGAAGCTTATATACCAGTAACGAAAACAAGCGTGGAAGATGGAATTAAATTTTTAAAACAAAATAATTGTTTTGTCATACTCGCGCACCCAATGTTATATAAAAAAGAAAACCTAGAAGAGATTTTAGGTCTAGACTTTGACGGTATTGAGGCAATTTACCCAAATATTAAAATTGAAGACTATTTATACTATAAAGAGATTGCTCATAAATATCATTACTTAATTAGTGCGGGTTCAGATTGTCATGGGGACGAGAGCCACTCTAATATTGGTACTTGTTATTTAGATGAGGATGAATTTAAGTTAATCGGGGAAAGAATTGGCTTTAAATATGCTAGAGATTAAAAGTGCCGCTTACCAAACTTCCGTTGTAACTTATGAAAATATTCCTCGTAAAGACTTACCGGAATTTTTATTTTGTGGGCGCAGTAATGTAGGTAAATCAAGCTTTATTAATGCCCTTGTTAATCAAAAAAATCTAGCTCGAACAAGCCAAAATCCGGGAAAGACCCAAACGATTAACCTCTATTTAATAAATGAGGTCATATATTTTGTTGATGTTCCTGGTTATGGATACGCAAAAGTGTCAAAAGAGAAAAAGAAAACGTTCGGTCTCATGATTGAAAACTTTTTAAAAGAAACGAAAACGCTAAAGCTTTGTTTCTTACTCGTCGATTTTAGGCACAAACCAACGGAAGATGACGTTTTGATGTATAACTATTTAAAATACTATAATTTTAAAATTAAAGTTATCGCGACTAAAAGTGATAAGGTTAAAAATAAAGACCGGAAGAAAAATAAAGAACAAATTTTAGAAACGTTAAATATAACTAGTAAAGATCTAATCATCACCTCAAGTGAAAACAAAGAAGGTCTTTACTTGGTTAAAGAAGTTTTAGCAGAAGAATTAGCCTAAAAAGTAGACTAAAAATTGACTTTTTTATACTTATAGTATAAAATTAATTGATATGGCGAAAAAAGGTGAAGGTATGACAAAAATATCATTAGAAGAATTAGTAGCATTTTTAAAAGAACAGGGCTTTGTTTTCCAAGGTAGTGAAATATATGGTGGTTTAGCTAACGCTTGGGATTACGGCCCTTTAGGTACACTACTCAAAAGAAATATTAAAGATTTATGGTGGAACAAGTTTGTCCAAAACAATAAACTAAACGTCGGACTTGATTCAGCTATTTTGATGAATAAAGAAGTTTGGGTAGCTTCAGGTCATCTCTCTAACTTTGCGGACCCTTTAATTGATTGTAAGCATTGTCATAGTAGGTATAGAGCGGATAAACTTATCGAAGAAGCCACCAAAGGAGAAGTTAACGCCGATGGGTTTACTAACGATGAACTAGTTAACTACATCAAAGAACATAATATAGTTTGCCCTAAATGTGGTCACAATGATTTTACGGGCATTAGAAGGTTTAACTTAATGTTTAAGACCTTCCAAGGTGTCGTTGAAGATAGTTTATCAGAAATTTATTTGCGTCCCGAAACGGCTCAAGGAATTTTTATCAATTTTAAAAACGTCTTAAGAACGTCAAGAAAAAAACTACCGTTTGGGATTGGACAAATTGGTAAGAGTTTTAGAAATGAAATCACCCCAGGTAACTTCATCTTTAGAACTAGAGAATTTGAACAAATGGAATTAGAGTTTTTCACAAAACCCGGAACCGAAATGGAATGGTTTAATTATTGGCGGCAATTTTGTATGGATTTCTTAATTTCGCTAGGGGTTGAAAAAGAAGCCTTACGTTTTAGAGACCATGAAAAAGAAGAGTTGTCATTTTACTCTAATGCGACAACCGATATTGAATTTTTATTCCCGTGGGGATTTGGCGAATTATGGGGTATAGCTAGTAGAACGGACTACGATCTAAAACAACACATGACGCATTCGAAAGTTAATCTAGAATATCTAGACCCAGAAACTAATCAAAAATATATCCCTTATGTCATTGAACCAAGTGTCGGGGTCGAAAGAATGATGCTAGCGATCTTATTTTCAGCTTACAACAAGGAAGAATTAGAAAAAGATAGCCGAATCGTTTTAAAACTACACCCAGCTCTAGCTCCTTATAAGGCCGTTATTTTACCTTTAATTAAGAAAAATCACGCAGCTAAAGCGCTTGAAATTTATGATGATTTAAGTAAAAAATATAGTATTAACTACGACGAGGCGGGTAACATTGGTAAGAGATATCGGCGTAATGACGCGATAGGGACCCCTTTTGCGATTACAGTTGATGATGAAACTCTTAATAATGGCACGGTTACGATTAGAGATCGTGACACCATGACGCAAGAAACTATTAAGGTTTCTGATATTGATAGTTATATTGAAAAAAGAATCAAATTATAAGGAGGGATTATGGCAGCAGTAGCGAAAGAAGAGATTGAACGGATTATCGAAGCTACTGATATGTATGCTTTAGTTAGTCCTTATGTCACCTTACAAAAATCTGGTTCTGGCTATAAAGGCTTGTGCCCTTTTCATCAAGAAAAGACCCCATCTTTTAGTGTATCTCAGGAAAAACACCTAGCTCATTGTTTTTCATGTGGGAAGGGTGGAAGTCCCATCCAGTTTTTGATGGATATTAAGCATATTCCCTTTTTAGAAGCGGTTAAAGAATTAGCGGATTTTAATCATATTAAAATTAATTTAGCTGATCAAAACACCAAATTAGAATTAGAAAAACAAAAGTTTTACAACATGAATGATTTAACTAATAAATTATTCATCCGTAATTTAAATAGTACGAATTCGGGGGAAAAAGCCTTAGCCTATTTAATTAAAAGAGGTCTTGATAAAGAAACGATTGACACTTTTAGCCTAGGTCTTGCCCCTAAAGAAAATAATATTATTTATAATTTGTTAAAACAATCCAATTATTTAGAACTTGATGTGGTTGAAGCGGGTTTAGTTCGTAATAATGACGGCAACTACGTTGACTTCTTTGTTAATAGGATTATGTTTCCGATTAAAGATGAAAGAGGAAGAATCATTGGCTTTTCGGGCCGTGATTATAACAACACGAGTCAAGCTAAGTACCTAAATAGTATTGAAACTCCCGTTTTTAAAAAGAATCTCGTTTTATATAATTTAAATTTAGCCCTTAATTATATTTCCCAAAATGACCGCGTTATCTTGCACGAAGGCTATATGGACGTGATTGCGAGTTTTAGGAGTGGCTTAAAAGAAGTCGTGTGCTCAATGGGAACGGAACTTACCCAGGGCCAAATTAGAAAAATCGCGAGACTAACTAAGAACGTTATCTTGTGTTATGATAGTGATTCGGCTGGTATTAAGGCCACTTTAAGAGCCGGGACGCTTCTAATTAAAGAAGGTTTAAATGTTAGTACGGTAAAGCTTGATAAGACTAAAGATAGTGATGAATACGTCTTAAAGTATGGTTTATCAGCTTACTATAATTATTTTACAACTCATATTAAGAGCTTTCTTGATTATGTTTTTAGTGAGTTATTTACAGATATTGATATCACTAATATTATCTTAGTTGAAGAAAAGAAGAAAGAATTCTTTAAATATTTAAGACTATATAATTCTAATTTAATTGTTGATAAATATTTAAGTCTACTAGCGGAAAAAATAAAGGTTAATATTGCGACTTTACAAAATGATTATTATGCCAAAGAAGATATCTTAATCCCTTCACCTTATGAGATTAGGGTAAATGTTAAAAAGCCTTCTTTTGATAAGCTTAAAGTGTATGAAATTAGAATTTTTGATTATGCTAAAAGTAGTAAAAGTTATGCTTTAAAGATTGATGCCTTTTTAGAAAGTGATAATAACTTTATTGGTATTAACAACAAGTGCCAAATCTTGTGGCAAAACTTAATTAATTATTATAGTGATAAAGAAGAATTTAGTGAAGAAGAATTTGTTTCCTTCTTAAAACAACAAAATTTATATGATGATTACTATAATTTAATTAAAGCAGGGGAAAAATATCAAAAGATTAATATCCCTTATAGTGAAGAAGATTTAGAAGCTTGTCTTAAAAAGATTAATAAAATTGCGGGAAGAAAAAAGTTAAATAATATACAAACTAGTATCAATAGCCAAAGTGATGCTACCCTTAAAAAAGAATTGACAGAACAAAAATTTGCGATGCGTCAAAAATATGAAAGGAAGTAATAAGATGGATTTTGATAACGCCTTAAAAGAATTAGAAGCACTTGCTAAACAAAATGACGGGATTGTTAAAATGTCTGATCTCCTCAAATATTGTCCGGCTGATTCGGAAGACTATGATAAGCTAGAAAAGGCTTTACAACAACTTAATATTGATGTTGCTATTGATGATGATATTGATGATATATCTGAAGAGGCGATTACAGATGAAGAACCTAATCTTAAAGATTTAGCGGAAGAAGAGCCAATTGATCTTGAAAAATTTGATACCTTACCACCAACGATTAAAGTAGACGATCCGGTAAGAATGTATTTAAAGGAAATTGGGAAGGTCCCGCTAATTGATGCGGAAACTGAGACCATCTTAGCTAAAAAAGTTGTAGCTGGTAATGAAGCACAAGCTAAACTTGATTCAGGTAATCTAGAAGGCGAAAACGTCGAAGAGCTTGTTAAAACTGTCGAAGAAGCTAAAATGGCGCGGGATAAATTAGTAAATTCTAACTTACGTTTAGTTGTTTCTATTGCGAAAAAATATACCCAAAGAGGCTTGCAATTCCTAGACTTAATCCAAGAAGGCAACATGGGTCTTATGAAAGCTGTTGATAAGTTTGACTACAACAAAGGTTTTAAATTTTCAACTTACGCTACTTGGTGGATTAAACAAGCTATAACGCGTGCGGTCGCCGATCAAGCAAGAACAATCAGAATTCCGGTTCATATGGTTGAAACGATTAATAAGCTTGTTAGAGTCCAACGTCAACTTGTTCAACAATTGTCTCGTGAACCATCCGCCGAAGAAGTAGCTAATGCGATGGGGATAGAAGTCGAAAAAGTTCAACAAATTCAAAAGATTGCCCAAGAACCTATATCTCTAGAATCACCAGTCGGGGAAGAAGAAGATTCTTCTTTAGGTGATTTTGTGCCAGACCCACAAGCAATTGACCCTTATGAATATACGACTAATGTTAAATTAAAAGAAGAAATCGATAATGTTTTAACAATGTTAACCGATAGAGAAGAACGCGTTTTAAGATTAAGATTTGGCTTAATTGATGGTAGACCAAGAACCTTAGAAGAAGTAGGTAAAGAGTTCGGGGTAACGCGGGAAAGAATTAGACAAATTGAAGCTAAAGCTTTACGTAAATTAAAACACCCATCACGTTCTAAGAAGCTTAAAGATTTCATGGTTCATGAGTAAGAGACTTGATTTAATTGCTAGCCTATCTCGTGGTTATAACACGATAGTAGATATCGGTTGTGACCACGGCCTAGCTTTAATTAAAGCTATCAAGGAATACGAGGTTAAGCAGGCTTACGCTGTTGATATTAACGAGGAACCTTTAGAAAGAGCTAAAATGAATGTTAAAAAATATGGTCTTTCTTCGCAGGTTTCTTTTTTATTATCAGACGGCTTTAAAAATGTTAATTTTTCCTTTGATTTAGCTATTATTAGTGGTATGGGTGGTATCTTAATATCTAAGATTTTAGAAGAAGGTAAGGCTAAACTAAATAATAGTAGTTTAGTACTTGCTCCCCAAGGTGATAGTTATTTAGTAAGAATTTTTTTAAAAGACAATGGTTACAAAATAACAAAAGAATATGCCTTAGAAGAAAACAATAAATTTTATGAAATTATTTTGGCGACAAAAGGCAAGGAAAGTTATGATTATTTTGATTTAATGTTTGGGCCTATCTTGCGTCTAGAAAAGCCCCAAGCTTTTTTAAAACATTATCAAAAATTATTTAGTATTAAAGAAGAAGCTTATAAAAAAAGTAAAGATTTAAATGTCTTAAAAGACGTGTATCTTTTATCGTATTTATTGGAGGCTAAGGTGAATAAGGTATTTTATTATAAAACAAACTTTTATAACGAACTATTTATTGATGATAAAAAAAGAGATTTAATAATCATCTTCCCAGGTGGTGGGTATAATCACACCTCAAACAGAGAGGCGGAAAATATTGGTTTAAAGTTTAATACGCTAGGCTTCCACAGTATCGTTTTTCACTACCGGGAAACCCTAGATTCATATAAAACTTTATTTCCTAGCGTCGTTAATGCTATTATTAAAATAAGTAAGGATGCTAGAGTAGGTAGCATTTATCTAAATGGCTTTTCAGCTGGGGGACACCTAGCCCTTCATTTAGCAAATAAAATTAAAGAATACGATCTACCTTTATTTAAAGGTCTAATTTTATGCTACCCCGTTGTCTCAAGTAAAAAGGAATGTATCCACGAGGGCTCTTTCAATAGCTTACTTGGGGAAGATATTGCTTTAAAAGATAAGTTTTCCGAAGAAAATAATGTTAATAGCTTAACACCGAAACTTTTTATTTGGCATACGGTTACCGATCAGTCAGTACCTGTTTTAAATTCCATTTATTTAGTTTTAGCTTATAAAAAGCTAGGCCTAAATTTTGAAGCCCATTTTTACCCGAAAGGAAGACACGGCTTGTCTCTTGCGACTCCTGATAGTGTGCAAAACAAGGAAGATGTAAGTAACCATGTCGCGACGTGGTTTAATTTGTTAAAAGAGTGGTTTAATGAATAATTAAAAGGAGGAAAAATAGTCTATGTTTAAAGTCTCTTTAGGTTTAATAGTCTTTATATTAGGCTATTTTTCAGCTTTTACGATCTTTTATTTAGTGAATATAGATTTCTATTATTTATGGTCATTTTTACCAGCTTTTATTTTACTTTTAATCGTGATTCCTTTTATTATTAAATATAAAAGGCATCTCATTAATTATGATAATAAAACAATCTTTAAAACTTTCTTTTCCCTTAACTATTGGCACGAAGCTATAAAAGAGATTAAAAAACTTAAAAATATTGTCATCATCTCGGCCCTTTTAGCTTTGATGTTAGTGGCTAAGCTTATCACCTTACCTTCTGGTTTTGGTGATTTAGGGATTAGTTTTAGTTATATCTTTTTAGCCCTGGGGGCCCTGCTATACGGGCCAATTGCTGGGATGCTGATGGGTTTTTTAGTTGATAATTTAGAATTTGTCTTATTCCCCTCAGCCTATCCTTATTTTATTGGCTATGCCCTTTCTAGCTTATTAACTGGTTTAATTTATGGCCTTTTATTTTATAAGACAAAGCTTTCATTCTTTAAAATTTTTATTGCCCGCTTTTTTATTAATATTTTAATTAATGCCCTGCTTGGTACTTTATGGATGGGAATAGTAGCTTCATACACTAATTTTGAGATGTATTTTACACGTTTTATTTTTATTGCCTTGCCAAAGAACCTAGTTTACTTAATCCCGCAGTCTATTATTTTATATGTGGTCTTTAAATATTTATCAGGTGTCTTTGTTAAAACTAATTTAATGTCCTTAGAGATAAAACAAAATATCCGGATTTTTTAAGGTGATTTTATGGTTTGTGAAGTAATAGTAAATGTTAATACGAGTACCTTAGATAAGACATTTGATTATTTAGTACCTGAAGAAGATATTACGTTAATTAAAGTAGGGGCAAGAGTCTTAGTAAATTTTAATAATAGACACGTAATAGGCTACGTCTTAAGCTTAAAAGAAGAAAGCCAGTATAAGGGTTTAAAAGAAATCATTAGTTTAATCGATATTGTTCCTATTTTAAATGAAGAACAAATGTCCTTAGTGAAATATCTTAAAACTAATTACTATACGACTTATTTAAAAGCGATTGATACCATTTTAGGTGGAAACACCAAAATTGATATCAAAACCGTTATTAAAGTTATAAATAAAGATAATTTAAGTAGTGATCTCAAGACATTACTTAAAAGAAAAGATAACCTTTACACTAAAAAGTTCTTGTCTTATCAAAAAGAAATAGATGAAGCTGTTAAAAATAAAGATTTAGCAATTGAGCTCGTTTTAAAAGATACGAAATTACAAGAAGAAAGTTATTATACTTACCTAAATAGTGATATTAAGACAACTAGTTCTAAAAGTCTAGAGCTGTTAAATTATTTAAAAGAGACAAAATCTAGTGTTAGTAAGACGAAACTAAAAGAACTAGGGTTTAGCCTAGCTAATATTAAACTCTTATTAGATAAGGGAGCTATCATAGAAACGAAGGAAGAAAAGTTTAAGGAAGTTAAGGTATTAGGGCATGAGTTAAAAGAACTTACCTTAACATCTGAACAAGATTTAGCTATTAATAAAGTTTCTTTAGATAAATACGTGACTTACCTTCTTTACGGGGTTACCGGGTCTGGTAAGACTTTAGTTTATATTGAACTTATTAAAAAAGTTTTAAAGGAAGGTAGGGAAGTAATCATTTTAGTTCCTGAAATTAGCCTGACTCCGCAGATGGCATCTATCTTCAAAAAGATATTCGGGGATACTTTGGCTATAATGCACTCGAAACTTTCAAGGCAAGAAAAAATTTCTGAATATTTGCGGATAAAAAATGGCCATGCGAAACTTGTTTTAGGGCCCCGTTCTGCCATATTTATGCCTTTTACCAACCTAGGCCTTGTAATAGTTGATGAAGAACAAGAACAAACCTACACCCAGGAACAAAGTCCCTGTTATGACGCTAGAGATATTGCGCGTCTTCGGGCAGAGTTTTATGACGCTCCTTTAATACTTGGGACCGCGACGCCAAGGGTTAGTTCTTATTACCTTGCTCAAACGAAGAAGTACGAGTTACTTACCTTAACCAAAAGGCCAACTAATACCACCTTACCAACGATTACCTTAGTTGATATGAAAGAAGAATTACATCACAAAAATAATACAACAATCTCTTATTTATTGGCCGCTAAAATAAAAGAAAAGCTAGAAAAAAACGAACAAGTAATCTTATTTTATAATAAGCGAGGTTATGCCTCAAGCGTGATGTGTAGAGATTGTGGGCATGTCATTTTATGCCCTAACTGCCAGATGCCCCTAACCTACCATAAAAATAAAAATAAACTTACCTGTCACTTATGTGGCTATGAAACGAAAAATGTCGATACATGTCCTAAGTGTCATAGTAAAAAAATCAGGTATGTGGGCTTAGGAACGGAAAAAATAACCGGTGATTTAGCTAAGCTATTTCCTAAGGCTAGACTTTACCGCGTTGATAGTGATAGTGTTGGTAGTGATTATAATTTATTTTACGAAAAAATAAAAAAACACGAAGTGGATATTGTGATTGGTACCCAAATGATTGCGAAGGGGCTTGACTTTCCTGATGTGACCTTGGTCGGGGTAATTAATGCTGATCTAGGTTTTTTCTACCCGGTTTATGATGCCTTTGAAAGTAACTATGCCCTTTTAGAACAAGTTTGTGGGAGAAGTGGAAGACATAAAAAAGGGGAAGTTATTATTCAAACTTATAACCCCGACAACTATGTCCTCGAAGCCGTTAAAAAGCATAGTTATGAAGCTTTTTATGAAGAAGAGATTAAAAAAAGAGATATGTTGTCTTATCCTCCTTTTAAAAAGATTATAAAACTAACTTTGTCAGGCCCTAATAGTGATATAGTTTTTAAAGAAGCTAGTTTATTAGCTGATAAATTGAAAAATCTAAATCTCACCATCCTAGGACCGACTAAAGCGATTTATTTTGTGATAAATAATATCTATCATTATGATATTTACTTAAAATATGATACAATCAAGATGACGGATTTAACTAAATACTTAGATGTAGTAAAAGTTTATGTTAAATTAAGCTACCTATAAGGGAGGCGCTAAAATGAAAGTTATATTTTTAGGAACCCCTAGTTTTGCCGTTCCGACTTTAGAAATGTTAAACAAATATTATGAAGTAGTTCTGGTCGTAACGAAAAAGGACGCAAGAGGTAATCATAATAAAATAATCTATAGTCCCGTTAAAGAAAAAGCCTTAGAACTAGGCCTCCAACTTTTTCAACCGGAACGCTTAAAAGATGATTATAAACCCTTGCTTGAAACAGGGGCCCATATGCTTGTTACCGCGGCTTACGGTGAGTTTATCCCAAGCGTTGTTTTAAAAGAGTTTAAGTATAAGTTAAATGTCCACGGTTCATTGCTACCAAAACGAAGAGGGGGTGCCCCAATTCAAAGAGCCTTAATGGAAGGGGATACTTATACCGGCGTCACCATTATGGAAATGGCTAAAAAGATGGATGCCGGGAAGATTTATAGTCAACGTCGTCTTGAAATATTACCAAGCGATAACTCTACCACCCTTTTTCAAAAACTAAGTATTATAGGGCGCGACCTTTTAAAAGAGACTTTGCCTAGTATTATTGCTGGCACAAATCAAGGCGTAAAACAAAACGAAGAAGAAGCCACCTTTTCCTATGTCTTAACAAAGGCTGACGAAATCATTGATTTTAATAAGACAAGTATAGATTTATTTAACCAAATTAGAGCTCTAGCCTTAGAACCAGGAGCCTATTTTAAGTTTAAGGACCAACCTTATAAAATACTAGCTTCAAAAGTGGTCGAGACAAACAAAGACGCCTTGCCTGGTACTATTTTAAGCCTAAATAAAGAGTTTGTGATTAAAACGAAAGATAAAGCCCTAAGCATCTTAAAGATTAAACCAGCTGGCAAAAAGACAATGGATGTCTTAAGCTTTTTAAATGGCCAACGTATTTTTAAAGAACAAGATATTATAACTTGTGGTGATAAGCTTGTTTAAGAAGTTTAGACAAACTAAATTTTATAATAATTTATTTGGCTTTGAAAATAATATTGACGTCACAAACGATGTTTCCGTTTTATTTAGAAAAAACGTCGTTATTAAAAACGTCGTTTTAATATCTAACTTAATCTACACCTTAATTTTTACGATTGTTTCAATTGGGGAAACGTCAAATTGGCTTTTAACTATTTTATGCCTGCCAGTTACCTTTTTAGTTAACCAAACTTTAAAAAAGATGATTTATAAAGATAAGGATAACTACCTGCGTCAACAAATCGCGATGTATATTTGTTGTTTTTATATGTTCTTATCGGCTATTTTAATCTACACGAGGTTAAAAACGGGACTTGAAAATCCTTATTTTGGGGAAGCTGGTTATATCTTACTTTATTATTCCTTAGTCATTTGTTCTTTCTATCAATCAAAAAAACTCTTAAAGACCGTCTGCCCCTGGGTTATTACTTTAGTGACGATTATTCATTTTAGTATCACTTATAACATTTTATTTAATCATGAAGTGGTAAGTGATGAAAGTTTTCTTTTGACTTTCTTTTCTTCCTATGAGTTTAGAGATATCCTACTTAGAACTTTCATTCTTTTAATTTTTATGTTAGTCTTATATATATCAGTTAGTTTAACGGATTATTTAAGTGAAGAAAGAAAAAAAGAATTAATTAAAAGAAAAGAAGTCGAAAAAAATTATACCGATGTCGTTGTTGACTTGTTTAAAGTTACCTTAACCCAGCGTCCTAGGACTAAAGAAGAAAAGATTGAGGGTAATTTGTTAGCTAATATGACTTATAAACTAGCCCTTCTATCTGGTAAAGATGAAAAAGGGGCCCTCGCCCTTAAAGACTACGCTACTATTCATCTAAATAGTGAGGTCAATTTAGTGACAAATTCTAGCATGTCTAGCGAAGAACAATTTAACTTGTTAAAAGAAGAAACTAAGCTTGGAAGTCTTGTTTTAAAAAGAGAACAGTTAGAAAGAAAAACCGAAGATATTATAAGAGCCCACTTAGAAGGGGCTAATACCAAAGAATTTGAAGAACAGATGCATAGCTATCAAAATGATCTAGATAGTCAAATTGTCATGTTATGCGATATGTATATTTCTTTAAGAAGTGTGAGAACTTATAAAAGAGCCATTAATCACAACAATACAATTGAATTATTAAAAAATAGTTATAGAATATATTACGATCAAATGTTATTTGAACGATTTATCAAGTTTAGCGATGAATTTAGAGAAATGTATGATAATTTTAAGGAGGACTAATTTATGAAACATTTTACTTATATTCCTAGTGGGGTTTGTGCAAGACAAATTGATTTTGATTATGATGATGATCATATCATTCATAATTTAAAATATGTTGGTGGCTGTAATGGTAATCTTAAGGCCGTTGGTCTTTTAGTTGAAGGAATGAAACTAGAAGATGTGGCTAATAAGTTAGAAGGTAATAAGTGTGGTGCTCGCAATACCTCTTGTGCTGACCAATTAGCGAAGGCGATTAGGGAGGTTTTGTGATGTCTAAACTTTTTACTTCCGAAGCCGTAACAGAAGGTCATCCTGATAAGATTTGTGATCAAATTAGTGATGCGATCTTAGATGATGTTTTAGCACACGACCCTAATGGAAGGGTAGCTTGCGAAACGGTTTGTACGACGGGGATGGTTTTTGTCTTTGGGGAAATGACCACAACGCACTATGTTGACGTTCAAAAAATCGTGAGAGATACGGTTACTAAAATCGGGTATACGAGAGGTAAGTTTGGCTTTGATGCCGATAACCTAGCTGTCCTAACCGCCATTGACCCACAATCACCTGATATCGCCCTTGGGGTAGATGATGACAAGCATGAACAAGGAGCTGGTGACCAGGGTATGATGTTTGGCTACGCGACGGATGAAACGAAAGAATATATGCCAACCGCCTACATGTTAGCTCAAAAACTTGCTTACCGTCTAGCTTGCGTCAGAAAAGATAAGACAATACCTTACCTAAGACCAGATGGAAAAACTCAGGTTACTGTTGAATACGATGACAATCATAAAGTTACAAGAGTCGATACCGTTTTAATTTCTAGTCAACATGACCCAAATATCGACATGGCGACTTTAGCGAAAAATTTAAAAGAAGAAGTAGTTTTAAAAGTTATCCCCCACGACTTACTTGATGAAAATACGAAGTATTTATTTAACCCGACCGGTCGCTTTGTAATCGGGGGACCAGCTGCCGATAGTGGCCTAACCGGTAGAAAGATTATTGTTGATACTTATGGCGGTAGTGCGAGCCACGGTGGTGGGGCTTTTAGTGGCAAAGACCCATCTAAGGTTGACCGCAGTGCTTCTTATATGGCTAGATACATAGCGAAAAACTTAGTAGCGGCCGGGGTTGCTAAAAGGCTTGAGGTAGAACTTTCTTACGCGATTGGGGTAGCAGAACCAACATCCGTTAGCGTTAATACTTTTAATACTTCTAAATATAGTGAAGATAAGATTGTAAGTATTATTAAAGAAGTCTTCCCACTAACCCCCAAGGGTATTATTAATCATTTAAATTTAAAACGCCCAATTTATAAAAAAACCTCATGTTATGGCCATTTTGGGCGAGATGACGCTGACTTTACGTGGGAAAAATTAGATAAAGTATCTGAAATTAAAGAAAAGTTAGGGGTGTAGTATGGAAGGATTATTTATTTTTCTAATTTGTTTAGTTGTTGTTGCTGTGATAGTTGTTGTTATGATTATTTCTTATTTCATTGTAACTAAAAACAAATTCATTAAGATGCAAGAAGATATCAAAAATTCAAGTAGTCGTATTGATGTTTATCTAACTAAACGTTTTGATGATATTACTAAGTTAGTCGATACGATTAAAGGTTACACCAAACACGAAAACGAAACGCTAACTAGTATCACAGAAATGCGTTCAAAGCTTGAAAACTCTAATACGATGCAAGAAAAAGCGGCCTTTGCAAGTGAACTAGATAGTAAACTTGCTGGTCTTAAAGTTATCGTTGAAAATTATCCTGATCTTAAAGCCGATAAATTATTTTTACGCTTACAAGATGAAATAAGTGAGATTGAAGAAAACTTACAAGCCGCTCGTTCTAACTACAATTTAAATGTCTCAGCCTATAATAAAGCGATTAAAGTTTTTCCTGGTCGCTTAGTTGCGAAAGATAAATATAAGGAAGCCGAATATTTTGAAGTAGAAGAGACAAAAAAAGATAGTCCTAAAATTAATTTTTAGGACTTTTTTTCTATTATCTTATAGGTGATAATTATGATCTGTAAGATATGTGGGGACTTTTTTAGTGTGCCAAGACAATTTCACGAACTTTTAAAACCTCTTAAACGCTATATCTGCCCTACTTGCTTAAATAATTTAGAACTTGACCTATTAGAAGAAGTAATCCCCCTTGATAAGGGCTATACCTTAAAAGTATTACATTTATATCAAAACCTAGATTTAAAAAAGATCGATTACCTGGTTTTTGAATATAGTGTGATTTTAGGTAGACTTTTACTTAAAGAAGGTAGTGTCTTACTAGCTGATAAGTTTAATCTAAAAGAGATAGATATTTATAACATGTTAGCTAAAATTTTAGAGTCTGATATCTACCTCGTATCTTTTCTTTAAAAAGATTGTAAAGAAAGCGTTTTAATGCTATAATAAGGCTAGAAGATAAAGGACATTAATTTGCCACTAATCTTCTAGATATAGCTAGGGGAGTCCCTAAATATAAACTATATCTTGAAAGGAACGACTATGATTAAAGTTGAAGTTGTAGGTAAAAACGGATTTGAACCTTCTAATTCAAACAAGGAGTATGCTGAAAAGAAACTAGCTAAGCTTGATCATCTTTTTAACAGTGAAGATGTAACAGCGCGGGTTGTTTGCAAGGTCTATCCAACATATCATAAGGTTGAGATAACTCTACCTACTAAAAATGCTATTTTACGTTCTGAATCAAAAGAAAAAGATATCTATGCAGCTATAGATATTTCAATTGACAAACTTTTAGGTCAAATTAGAAAATATAAGACAAAACGTGACAAAACCAACAAGGATGCGGTTAAAGATGTTGAGCAAGCTTATGCAAACATTAAAGAACCAAAGCTTGTTAAGAGTAAAAATATTGAACTTGAACCAATGACAAAAGAAGAAGCCATTGATCAAATGGAGTTATTAGGTCATGATTTCTTCGTTTATTTAGATAGTGCGACGCATAAAACTAATGTCATTTACCTTCGGGATGATGGCGATTATGCCGTAATTGAAACTAAGGAAAAGTAAAATAGATTTTTAAAGCTTAGATTACTATAGTAATTTAAGCTTTTTTTATGGCTTAATTTAGGTAAATGCTTTAAAAAAACTAATAAATATAGTATAATGACTTGATATTCTTTAGAAAGGATTAGGTTTAACTTTATTTAAAAAATATGGGTTTAAAAAAATTATTTGATTCAGGTTATAAAGAACTAAAAAGATGCCAAAAAATCGCACTTAAAATCTTAGCACTTGATGAGGCTATGCAGGCTTTAAGTGATGAGGCTTTACAAAATAAAACAGAAGAATTTAAAAACCGTCTAGCTGCTGGCGAAACGCTAGATGATATTTTAGTAGAAGCTTACGCCGTTGTAAGAGAAGCGGCTTATAGAGTAACGAAGCTAAAGGCTTACCCTGTTCAATTAGCGGGAGCGGTAGCGATACACGGTGGTAACATTGCCGAAATGAAAACTGGTGAAGGTAAAACTTTAACCGCTGTTTTCCCAGCCTACTTAAATGCCTTAACGGGTAAAGGCGTACACATCGTTACAGTTAACGAATATCTTGCCCAAAGAGAAACTAACGGCGAGATTGGGGATATTTATCGTTTTCTTGGCCTAACTGTCGGCCTTAATTTACGTGAATATTCTCGGGAACAAAAACAAGAAGCTTATAACTGTGATATCTTATATTCAACTAATAGTGAGCTAGGCTTTGATTATTTGAGAGATCACATGGTCCAATTTAAAAATCAAATGGTTCAAAGAGAACTTAACTACGCTATTATTGATGAGGTCGATTCTATTTTAATTGATGAGGCGAGAACACCGCTTATTATTTCTGGTGGGGCCCAAGATAAGTCAATGGCTTATATTCAAGCTGATACTTTTGCGAAAAGATTAAAAGAAGAGGACTATGAATTAGACTTAGAATCTAAAACGATTGTTTTAACCGCTTCTGGTATTGAAAAAGCGGAACGTTTCTTTGGCGTTTCAAATATCTATGATATTCAATATGTTCGCTTGCTTCATCATATTAATAATGCTCTTAAAGCTAACTATATTTTCCATAGCGGGGTTGAATATGTTGTCCAAAACGGCGAGGTTTTAATTGTCGATTCATTTACGGGTCGTATTTTACCAGGACGTCAATATAGTGAAGGGCTTCACCAGGCGATTGAAGCAAAGGAAAATGTGGAAATTAAAAAAGAAACAACTACGGTTGCCACGATTACTTATCAAAATTATTTTAGAATGTATAAGAAGCTAGCCGGGATGACTGGTACGGCAAAAACCGAAGAAGAAGAATTTAGAGATATCTATAACATGTATGTGGTAGAAGTCCCTACTAATAAACCTGTTATTAGAATTGATAAGCCAGATCTCTTATTCCTAACGAAAAAAGCAAAGTTTAATGCGTTAATTGAAGAAATTAAGATGAGACACGAAAAGGGTCAACCAATTCTTGTCGGTACGGCGGATGTTGAAACGAGTGAATTAGTTTCTAATATGTTAAAGAAAATAGGTTTAAAACACGAAGTCTTAAATGCTAAAAATAACGCTAGAGAAGCTGAAATTGTCGCCTTAGCTGGGCAAAAAGGCCAAATTACGATTTCTACTAATATGGCTGGTCGTGGTACCGATATTAAACTTGGCGAAGGTGTTAAAGAATTAGGCGGTCTTGCTGTTCTAGGGACGGAAAGACACGAGTCTAGACGTATTGATAACCAATTGCGTGGTAGATCTGGTCGGCAAGGTGACCCTGGTTATTCCCGCTTTTTTATCAGTGCGGAAGATGACCTCTTAGTAAGATTTGGGGGCGAGTCTTTTAAAAACCGTTTAGCTTGGGTTATTAGGCTAAATGGGGAAGGCGATGACTCTAAACCACTAGAATCTAAGATGTTTACGAAAGTTGTTACCCAAGCTCAAGAAAGAATTGAAGGTAATAACTACGATGCCCGTAAAAATGTCTTACGTTATGATGATGTTATTAGAAGACAAAGAGAAATCTTTTATAAACAAAGAACGGAAGTAATTTCTGAGGATTCGATTGAACCACTTGTTAAAAATATGATTAGAGATGGGATCAATTTAGTTATTGATGAACACATTAAAGAAGTTGGTTCTAATAAGTATGATATTGATGATGAAGGAATTACTAATACCTTTAACACGGATTACTTTGGGCCAAACCGCGTAGATATTGAGACGGTTAAACAAAAAGATGAAAAAGAAATCAGTGATTATTTATATGATATCTCTATGCAAATTTTTGAAGAGAAACGCGCGACCTGCCCACCTGAAGTATTTGAAGAAGTCTTAAAAACAATTGTTTTAAGAATCCTTGATATGAACTGGACGCGGCACATTGATGAAATGGACGGCTTAAGACAGGGGGTAGCCTTCCAATCATATGGTCAACAAAACCCACTTCAATTATATCAAAGTGAAGGGTTTAAGAAATTTGAAGCCATGATGGATAAGATTAAAAAAGAAGTCTTACGTTATATCATGCGGGTCCAAATTAGACAAAATATTAGACGTGAAGAAAACGCCACTAACAATTTAGCTACAAACGCCCCTGATAACGCCTTAAAACCAAGGCCAAAGGTAAACGAAAAGACAAAAAAAGTCGGGCGTAATGACCCATGTCCTTGTGGCAGTGGTAAGAAGTATAAGAATTGTTGTGGACTTAAGAAACAGTAAAATAAGCCATCATTTGATGGCTTTTATTTTCTTTTTCCTTTAATTGACAAAGACTTTATAAATGGTATAATGGCCTAGAAGGAGGCAAAGTTATGGACCGCTACGAGATAAATAAGTATATGTTATCCTTTAAACAAAAGCTAACTGATTTAGCGGAGGCTTTACAAATTAAAAGTAAAGAAGCTAAATTAAAAGATTTAGAAAATGAAATTAATAGTGATCATTTTTGGCAAGACCAAAATAAAGCCCAACAAATTATTAGTGAAGCTAACAGTTTAAAAGAAGATCTTAATTTATATAATGATGTTTTTAAAAAATATGAAAATTTAGTTGAACTAGATGAAATGTCTTTAGAAGATAGCGAGATTGCAAGTCTTTTAGAAGATGATATAATGTCTTTTAATAAAGATATAACGGAAGCGGAAGAAAGGGCTTTGTTAAGCGGTAAATACGATCATCTTAACGCGATAGTTGAGCTACATCCGGGGGCTGGTGGTACCGAAAGTATGGACTGGGCTAATATGTTATACCGGATGTATCAAAGATTTTGTCAAAAGAAGGGTTTTAAACTAAACGTCTTAGACTATCAAGCAGGCGAAGAAGCTGGCATTAAATCGGTGACGTTTTTAGTAAAGGGGAAGTTTGCCTACGGTCTTTTTAAAGGCGAACGCGGCGTTCACCGTCTTGTCAGGATTTCTCCTTTTGATGCTGGTGCGCGTAGACACACATCTTTTTGTTCTTGTGATGTCGCACCGGAATTAACCGATAATAATGAAGTAAAAATTAAAGATGAAGACGTGCGAATTGATGTTTATCATAGCCAAGGGGCAGGCGGCCAATCGGTTAATACGACGGATTCGGCGGTTAGACTAACCCATATTCCGACGGGGATTGTCGTAACGTGTCAAAATGAACGGAGCCAAATCAAAAATAAAGAAGTAGCTTTTAAAATATTAAGAGCTAAATTATTAGAGCGTCAAATTGAAGAGAAAAAACAAGAATTAGCTAAGTTAAAAGGAGCTCAACAAAGTATTAATTTTGGTTCTCAAATTAGATCCTACGTTTTTTGCCCCTACACCCTAGTAAAAGATCATAGAACGGGTTACGAAACTAATAACGTTAGTTTTGTGATGGACGGGAATATTGAAGACTTTATGTTTAGTTATTTAAAATACGAAAGGGAACAAGATGAAGATAAAGCTTAAACAATATTTAATGATTGCCCTTGGCGTTTTAATTATGGATGTTGGTTACTACTATTTTTATAGTCCTTCGAACTTAGTAGCGGGCGGCGTAACCGGTCTCTCTATTATCTTTAAGCCATTACTTAACGCAATTAATATGCCTCAATCGGTCTTTTTATATATTGTAGAAGGGATATGTCTAGTACTTGGCTTAATCTTAATTGGAAAAGACTTTTTCTTTAAAACTATTCTAGCAAGCATTTTATCCCCAACCTTCGTTTTAATATTTGAACAAATCTCGCCTCAAGATGTCATTTTAAAAACGGTTGAAAATAAGTTAATAATTGCCTTTATCTGCGCATCTCTCTTACAAGGGGTAGGGATTGGGATTTGTCTTAAAAATAATGGCTCGACAGGCGGGCTTGATGTGATTCAAAAAAGTATCTCTAAATATTTCCACGTTCCTTATTCAATCGCGATGTATCTAACGGACTGGGTGATTGTTTTACTTAGTGGGTTTAACTTTGAACTACCACTTACGTATAATTTTGAATACGTCATCTTTGGTCTTTTTAGTGTCTATCTAGCCGCTTATATTATTGATATGATTACCCTAAATGCGAGAAGTAGAAGAACCGCTTATATTATTACTAATAAACCAGATGTAGTTAAAACGGCCATCTTTAAGGAGATTGGTAGGGGTTGTACAGAAAGTTTTGTTAAAGGCGGATATACTAACGAAGATAAAGTGATGTTAATTTGTGTCTTAAGCAAAAACGAAAGTTATAAATTTAGTGAAATTATTAAAGAAGTAGATAGTGAAGCCTTCACTTTCTTTACTTCGACCCGTGAGGTAATTGGTGAATATGCAAGAAACCCTAAATCTTAAAGTTGATTCCTTAAAAGAGTTAAAAAAAGGTCTTTATGAAGTTACGATAAATAACAAGGCTTACAAGTTAGTTACGGATACAATTTTAAAGTTTAGATTAGTTAAAGGAAAAGAAGTAGCTAGTTTAGATGAGGTCTTAAATTATAATCAAAAAGTGATCTATCTGGATAAGATTAGAAACTACGCCCTTAAATACCCGAAATCTAGCTTTAATTTAGCCCAAAGCTTAAAAGAAAAATATAGCGATTTAGATATTAATTTTATCATTGATATCTTAAAACAAGAAGGCATTGTATCTGATTTTGCCTACGCTAAACAAAAAGCTCTAAGTCTTAGTAATAAAGGATACGGTATCTCTTATATTACTAATTATCTACGCTTTAAAGATCATATAAGTCAGGATATCATTAATAGCTTGAACATTGAAAATAACGAACATAAATTAGAAGAATTAGTAGAAAAACTTAAGAAAAAAGACCCTAGTGATCAAAACAAATTGATTAAGGCCTTGCTGCGTAAAGGCTATAAATACGACGACTTTAAAGCTCTTTTATAAAGACTAAATTTTAGCCCTTAGTCTTTTTAAAGGGCTTTTATTTTAGTATGGAAAAAAGTCTAATACTTTGTTATAATTTATCTAGCAAGTAACACGTGGAGGTTAATATGTTAGTAAGAGAAAAAATTGATGAAAAATTTTTATACTTTTTTGACCAAGGCAAGGCTACGAATCTTTATGAAGTAATGGGAAGCCATTTAGTCAAAGAAGGAGATAAAATAGTTTCTTGCGAATTTGTTTTATACGCTCCGAATGCGAAAAAAGTCAGTATTATGGGTAGTTGGAACAACTACGCTAAAGATAAAGACTACATGGAAAAAATTGATGATTACGGTATTTGGTATTTAAAAATCGATAAAAACTTAGAATTTGCCAAATACAAATACGTCATCGATACTGGTTATGAAATCTTATATAAATCAGACCCCTACGCTTTTTGTTCGGGACTTCGACCTAACAAGGATTCTGTTGTTTATGATCTTGATGGCTATGATTGGCATGATCAATCTTATATGTATAGTCATCCTAAAAGTTATGACAGGCCTGTTTTAATCTACGAACTCCACTTTGGCTCATGGCGACGTTTAGGGCTTGGGGAAAACGAAGTCTATTCCTATAAAGAACTAGCGGACCTTTTAGTCCCGTATTTAAAAGAATTTAACTATACCCATGTGGAATTACTCCCTATTTATGAATACCCGCTAGATGCTTCCTGGGGTTATCAAGGCACGGGGTATTACTCAGCTACTAGTAGATACGGCCTTCCTAAAGACTTAATGTATTTTATCGATAAGTGTCATCAAAATAATATCGGGGTCATCTTTGACTGGGTCCCTGGTCATATTTGTAAAGACGCGAATGGTCTTTATATGTTTGATGGTAGTCCCCTATATGAATACCCTAACGAACAAGATAGAGAAAACTACGAGTGGGGAACCGCGAACCTTGATCTAGGTAAGGGGACAACGCGTTCATTTTTATATTCGAATGCCCTCTTTTTTATGACTTACTACCATGTGGATGGGTTTAGAGTAGATGCCGTATCTAATATAATTTATTATTTAGGTAATAAAGCGCGCGGGGAAAACAAGGGTGCCTGTGACTTTTTAAGAGGACTATCAAGATTAATATTTGGAAAAGATGACAGGGTGTTACTAATCGCGGAAGATAGTTCAGATTACCCTAATGTTACTAAACCTAGTGACATGGGCGGTCTTGGGTTTAACTACAAATGGGATATGGGTTGGATGAATGACACCTTAAAGTATTTTAAACTTGACCCAATTTATAGAAAATACCATCATAACCTCTTAACTTTTAGTATGTTATATTTTTATAACGAACAATTTATCTTGCCTTTTTCGCATGATGAAGTAGTGCACATGAAGGGTAGTTTGTTAAATAAAATGCCGGGGGATTATTGGCAGAAGTTTGCGAATTTTAGGCTTTTAATGGGTTATATGTTAACTCATCCGGGTAAAAAACTATCCTTTATGGGTAACGAATTAGCCCCATTTAGTGAGTGGGCCTTTTATAAAGAATTAGATTGGAACTTACTAGACTATGATTCTCATAAAGGAGCTAATTTATATATTAAAGATTTAAACAAATTATATAATAAAGAAAAAGCTTTATACGAACTAGATTATAGTATTGATGGTTTTAAGTGGCTTGAAGCTAATAACGCTAACCAATCAATTTTTATCTATGTCCGCTTTGCAAAAGATTTTAAAGATCACTTAGTAATTGTCCTTAACTGCACCCCTAATACCTATCATGACTATCAAATAGGAGTTCCGGGGAAAAATAACTATAAAGAGCTAATTAATTCAGATGATACAAAGTATTATGGTTCTGGGCAGGTTAATAAAGGTGAAATCAAAATCATTAATGAGCCTTGTCACAACTGTGATCAGTCTGTTTTAATAACCGTACCGCCGCTTGGCATGACAATTTTAAAAATGAAACGTCCGAAGGCAAAAGAGTGAAAAGTTTTGAAAACTCTTTAATTAAGTTAGTACTTGTTGTATAATTGTTTAGCTAGATACGAAACATAGCTAAAATTTTATAGGAGATAATTTAAATGGAATATACTTTTTTTGACAATAAAGAAATCTTCAAAAAAGCCTTTATTAACAATGTTGAAAACAAATATGCCGTTGACTTTAGTGAATCTACACCCTACCAACAATTTGTCGTTCTAGGGGAAATGCTAAGAATGTATGTCGCTAAAGATTGGCATAACACGGATGAATTATTAAAGAAAAATAAAAGTAAAATTACTTACTATTTTTCAATGGAATTCTTAATGGGTCGAATGATTACTAATAACCTCATGAATGCTGGTGTTTATAATGTTGTTAAAGAAGCTTTTGCGGACTTAGGACTAGACCTCAATGAAGTAGAACACCAAGAATCTGATGCTGGTCTTGGTAATGGGGGGCTAGGTCGTTTAGCGGCTTGTTTTATGGATTCTGTCGCTTCTTTAGGCCTACCGGTAAGAGGCAACTGTATTAGATACCGTTATGGTTTTTTTGAACAAGGTATTAAAAACGGTTACCAAGTAGAACACCCCGATCGTTGGCTAAAAGATGTCCATGTTTGGGAAATTAGAAAAGACGAAGAATCAGTCGAAGTACCTTTTTATGGCTATATTGAAATGAATAGTGAAAACGGTAAATTAACCGTTATTCATAAAGATGCCGAATACGTTAAAGCGGTTCCTTATGACGTACCTATTATTGGGGACAATAACCACATTGTTAACACTCTTCGTTTGTGGAGTGCGGAACCGGCCTCTACCTATCCTGATAATGCTTTTGAGTACCATCGCCGTTTAAGAGAAATATCATCATATTTATACCCATCAGATGATACTATTGAAGGTAAAACCTTGAGGCTAAAACAACAATATTTCTTTGTCGCCGCGGGTGTTAAGTCCGCTATTAGAAGACATAAAAAGATCTTTGGAACTGTTAATAACATTGATAAGAAGATTTGTTTCCATATTAATGATACCCATCCGGCTTTAATCATCCCGGAATTAATGCGGATCTTAGTCGATGAAGAACATATGGATTGGGATAAGGCTTGGAATATTGTTAAAAATACCTGTGCCTATACTAATCACACAATCTTAGCCGAAGCTCTTGAAAAATGGCCACTTGACCTATTTAGAAACTTATTACCACGTATTTATACGATTTGTGAAGAAATTAACCGTCGCTTAATGATTGAAATTACGGCTAAATATGGCGAAAATAGTCCTTATTTATCTGAACTTGCGATTATTAAAGATAACTACATTCATATGGCAGCCTTATGTATTCACGGCTCCTTTAGTGTTAACGGGGTAGCTGCCTTACATACAGATATCTTAAAGAATATTGAAATGAAACCGTTTAGTGATTACTATCCTGGTAAGTTTAACAATAAAACAAATGGGATCACGCATCGTCGTTGGTTAATCCAATCTAATCCTGAATTAGTCGACATTATTAAAGAATATTGTGGCGATGACTTTAGTCACGATATGACAAAGTTAGAAAAACTCTTAGAATATGCGGATGATAAAACTGTACAAGCTAAGTTCTTAAATATGAAGAAGGTTCGTAAACAAGTCTTAGCTGATAAAATTTATCGTTCTCAAGGTGTGAGCGTGGATGTTAATTCCATCTTTGATATTCAGGTTAAGAGACTTCATGAATATAAGAGACAATTAATGAATGCTCTTCACATTATGTATCTCTATAACAGACTAAAATCAGATAAAGAGTTTAGAAAAAATTTCTACCCGACTACCTTTATCTTTGGGGCAAAGGCTGCTGCTTCCTATGTGTTTGCGAAAGCGGTCATCAAGCTAATTAATACGATTGCTGATAAGGTTAATAACGATACCGAAATTAATAAATACTTAAAAGTTGTCTTTGTCGTTAACTATAACGTAACTTACGCGGAAACGATTATACCAGCTGCTAACGTGTCTGAACAAATCTCTACGGCCTCAAAAGAAGCATCTGGTACTTCTAATATGAAGTTTATGATGAACGGGGCCATTACGCTAGGTACACTTGACGGGGCGAACGTTGAAATAAAAGAACTAGTAGGTGACGATAATATCGTGATCTTTGGTATGAATGCGGACGAAGTTAATGAGCTATATCGTAATCATCAATATAACCCTTATGAATATTACGAAAATGATCCAAGACTACACGAAGTCTTAGATGAACTTACTAATGGCTTTTTTGATAAGGTTAGTCCTAATGAATTTGAAATCATTAGAAATAACTTATTATATCAAGATAACTATTTCGTTTTACGTGATTTTGATGCCTACGTTAAGGCCCACGAAAAGATTAATCAACTCTATAAAGATCAAGCTAAATGGTTACATATGTCAATTGTGAATGTCGCTAAATCTGGTTACTTCACAACGGATCGAACCATGGAACAATACAACAAAGATATTTGGCATTTAAAGCCAATCAAAAATACGGAAGGAATCTAAAGTTTAACTTTAGATTTTTTCTTAATGGTGAAAAATGAAAGAAGAATACGAATTACTGTATCAAAAGAATAAAAAAATCTTAAATGTCGTAACCCTGATTAAGATTATCCTATTTGTTCTCTTTTTAGTCTTTTTTATCACTTATTTTACGTCTAAAAACTTGACTAATTTATACCTCAGCTTAGCTTTTTTAGTAGTTTTTATCGCCTTTATTATTTATACGAATAAATATTACCTAGATAAGAAGTATTTAGATAATATCTTATTAAGCTATGCTAAACATGAGGCAAGAAAAAAGAATAATACAGTTAATCAAAAAGGCTTTTTTGATAAGGGAACTGAGTTTAAAAGGATCTTTAGTAAAAGTAGCCTAAGAGATAAATATTTGCTAGAAGACATTGATGTCTTTGGTAAAAATAGTTTATACGAACACTTATCAAGCGCAAAATCGGTACTTGGTCGCTACAAGTTAGCTGATAGCTTGTGTCATGGTAGTCGTGAGGTCTATCAAAATAAAGAAAATATTTATAATCTTGGTAAAAGTGAGGACCTAATCCCTCTAGAGGCAAGTCTTGCCTTTAATAAGGTTACCCAAGATCTTGATAGCGAAACCTACGTGTCTTGTTTGTGCCAAAAGTACACGCCTAAACCTAAAGTCCTATATTTAGGTCTTATCTTAATTGAAGCTGTTTTAATTTTATTTATTGTTTTAGCTTGTATTCAGCTTATCAATCCGCTCTTTATTTTAATTCCTCTTATTATTAATATCTTTTACGCTACCTTATTTAACGATCCCCTTAATACGCTAAATATCACGTCTTTATATAATTCTATTTGTGAAAATCAAAATGTCTTAAAGTATTTAGCAAGGCTTGATCTAACTAAACTTAACCCCAAGTATCAAAAAGAATATTTCCTTACTTCTTATAAGAAACTTTTAAAGCTTTCAAGGCTTTGGCAAGTTTTGTCTTATAAGAAAAATATCATCTTTAAAGTTATCTTTAATGGGATCTTGGGTTTTGAAGGTTTCTTCCAATTATTATTTAATAAATTCTTATTAAAAGAAGAAGAACTAAAAGAAGTATTAGATGATATTGCGAACTTAGAGTTAATTGCCTCTTATGCTAATCTTGTTTATGATTATGACGCCACGATAGGGGAAGAGGGTAGTAAACTCGAATTTATTGATTTAAGTAATATTTTAGTTAAGGACTGTGTTTCTAATAGCTTTACTTTAACTAAAGGAACAATTATTACAGGCTCTAATATGAGTGGGAAAACGACCTTCTTAAGAACGATTGGGGAAGCCATCTTACTTTTTAATGCCTGTGGGTTAGTTCCAGCGGCCTCTTTTAAAAGCCCGCACTATATGATGTATACAGCTTTAAGAGTTAAAGACGACTTAGCGGCTGGTATTTCAAGCTTTTATGCCGAAATAGAAAAGATAAGAGAAATGGTAACAGATACTACCAAATTTAAAAAGCTTGCCTTAATCGATGAAATATTTAAGGGTACTAATACGCTAGATAGGGTCTACGGGGCTAAAATGTTAATTAAAAAGCTAGAAAGCCTCGGCTATGATTTTATTATTTCAACCCATGACTTTGAACTATGCGAGATACCTACGATTATTAATTATCATTTTGCCGAACAATATACGATGGATTATAAAGAAATTAGTTTTGACTACAAAATAAAAGAAGGAAAATCCGTTTCCACAAACGCTATCTTCCTTCTAAAAAAATCAGGTATTATTGACTAAATAGGTAAGAACACCGTTATCTAAATAACTAGGTACGATGATATCTGCCGTAGATTTTATCTCCTCACAAGCATTGATAGGACAAATCTTAAGCTTCGTGTGTTTAAATAAGTAGAGATCTTCTAAGGAGTCCCCCGCACTAATGGTATCTTCAAAGCTTGTCTCTAAGTATTCTAATAATAAAGGGATAAAGTAACCTTTATTAACATGTTTTTTTAATATTTTATATAAAATTTTAGTCTGATCCTGGGCTATAATTTCTAAATTAATGCTATCTTTATTAAATAAATGAGATAGCATTTTACTATTTTTATGGATGCAAATAACAATTTGATTATAGGTATCTGGCTTATAAGAAGAAAAGTCTTTTAAAAATACGGTATCTTTAGGTTTTATCGGGTAAAGTGTTCTAAGCCTATCTTGATAGCCATAAATATAAAATATTTGATCCTTTTCATAAAACAAGAAAATAAGATCTTTTAAGTAGTTATTAAAGAAACTTAAATCAGCTAGAAAAGTAGCTTCTTTATGCAAATTATCATATTTAAGATAAGTCCCAGAAGCACTAATAAAGTTTATATTTAAGCCATTTATTTCATTAAAATAAGACATATCACTAGGAAAGACATTAGAAGAAATAATTAAGTTATTTTTCGCATTAATTTGTTCTAACATTTCTCTTTTTGTTTTGTCTAAGACGCCAACACCACTTAAAATAGTGTTTTGTAAATCTAAAAAAATAGTTTTTCGCATTAAAATCACCTGTTAGGTTATATATAGCATATTTGTTATAAAAAATAAAGATTTTTAAATAAAATAATGATATAATAGAAAAAAGTGGGTGATTTGGTGTTAGAAGCGATAATCAAATTTGATTGGTCAGTAATACTTTCCTTTTTTTGTGGGGTAGTGATTGGGTTTATTATTCTCTTTTTGATTTATTTATTATATGTCTTAATAAATGTTAAAAAGAAAAATAAGCTTGTCTTAAGTAAAGAAGACGTCTCTAAAGAAAAAGCTTTAGAAAGAATTATGAAGACAAAAGACGCTTTTAAAGCTAAAAAGACTAAGGGTTCTAAAAGTATTAGCTACACTTATAATTTATGTATGAAATTAGTAGTAGACACCGCTTCTGATTTTTTCCCTCACTCTAAACATCCCTTATTTGAACTATCAATTGATGAAATGATGAGGTTAGTTGAATATATTAGGAAAAGAATTGATGAAATGTTAGATTATAAGGGAATAAGTTTATTAAGAAAAATAAAAGTGTCAACGATCTTAAACTTAGCAGACGCCAAAAAGGTGCTAGAAGAAAATGAGATTATTAAGGCAACCAAACGTTACCGCTTAAAATCAACCTGGCAATCTGCTAAGAAAGTAATTAATTTAGTAAACCCGTTGTGGTGGGCGAAAAAGTTAGTAGTTGACGGTACTTTTAATATTTTAATTAATAAGATGTGTATTGTTGTTATTGGTATTGTCGGGGAAGAGACTTATAAGATCTATTCTAAAAAAGTTTTTTTACAAGAAGATACCATTGATTCAAGGAATACAGAAACATTAGACGAAATTAACAAGGAGGCTCTATTAAATGAAGAAGAAAGTTAAGAGTATAGTAGTGGAAGAAAAGTTTAAGATTCCCCAAATAGATATTAAATTTGAAGGTCTTAAGAAAACTAAACCAGGCTTTGAAAAGACAATAGCGGCCTCACCTTATTTTGGTAGTAAAGTTAAGGATAAAATCTTAGTCCCAGATACAAGAGGGCGGATTGATGTTGATAAGGCCTATGACGCCTTTAGACCTAAGGGTGAAAAACATATATCTGATGAAGAGTTAATTAAAGAACACGGGACAAAGTATTACGATTTTAAGATCTTAAATGAAAATAAACGGAAAGAAGTTTTAGGGGTTAACTACGAAGAAGAAAAAAAGGTAGAAGAACCAGTTGAAGAGACAAGTGAGGCTGAAACTGATGACTTAAGCTTTAGAGTTATTGAAGATAAGCCTCGCGAAAGTAATATCTACTATAAAGAAAAAATAGAAGAAGTAAAAGAAGAAAAAACACCAGTCGTTGAAAGACATCACGAAGAAGTAAGGGAAATAAAACCTACCCCAAGCCCAGTTAGTCAGGAAGAAAAGCCGCAAGTTAAATTAGACTTTGGATTCACTGAAGAAGAACATATGGTTGAAGACAGAAATGAAGAAGCGGAATATAAGCTTCCGCCAATAACCTTGTTTAAACATTCAGAAGTCAAAAGTGATGAAGTACCAGATTGGATTATTGAAAAGAAAGAAATTATCAATAAATTACTCCAAGACTTTGATATTGACGGGGAAGTTGTAAACTACGTTAAAGGTCCGGCCTTTACGCGTTATGAAATTATGTTACAATCAGGGGTTAAGGTTAATAAGGTTTCTAGTTTATATGATAACTTCCAAATGGAACTAGGGGCTAAATCAATTAGAATTTTAGCACCAATTCCTGGTAAAAAAACCGTCGGGATTGAGGTACCTAATGATAAGACTGAAATGGTTTATTTTGGCGATATCATTGATGAAAGTTTTGTTAATGACAACAAGCCTTTAAGGGTCGCCCTTGGGAAAAATATTGACGGAGAATCTATTTATAAAAGAATTGATGATATGCCGCATTTACTTGTTGGTGGGGCGACTAAGAGTGGTAAATCTGTTTGTATCAATACGATTTTAATTTCGCTATTAGTTAAAAATAAACCAAGTGACTTAAAGCTTATTTTAGTTGATCCGAAAAAGGTAGAAATGAGTTTTTATGAAGAAATTCCGCATCTAGTAACTCCGGTTATTAGTGAACCACAAATGGCGTCAGTAGGCCTTAAATGGGCGGTTGATGAAATGGAAAGAAGATATGACGATCTTGCTAAAGCGCATGTTAGAAATATTGAAGATTATAACGCTAAAGCGAAAAATGACCCTTCTTTAAAACACATGCCATATATTGTGATTGTTATTGATGAGTTAGCCGATTTGATGATGACTTGTTCAAGCGATGTAGAAGATTCTATTAAAAGAATCACCCAAAAGGCAAGAGCCGCTGGCATTCATTTAATTGTCGCGACCCAAAGACCAAGCGTCCAAATTGTATCTGGTAATATTAAGGCTAATATTCCGTGCCGAATTGGCTTTAAGGTAGCATCATTCGTCGATTCTAATACGATCTTAGATGAAGGCGGGGCAGAAACCTTGCTAGGACGCGGGGACATGTTAATTAAAGATAACGATCAACCAGAAAGAGTCCAAGGCGCCTTCATTTCTGATGATGAAATCAATGCGGTTTGTGACTTCATTAGAGCGGAAAGTCACCCGGAATATATCTTTACCCATGCCGATCTTGAAAAACAAATCGCGGAAGAAAGAGAACCACGTGACCTTAGTATGCAAGAAGCGGAGAGTACGATTTATGAAGTTGCGAAGTTTTGTATTACCGAAGGGCAGGCTTCAATTAATGGTATTCAAAACAACTTTGGCTTTGGCTTTAATAGAGCTCAAAGAATTGTAAACATTCTAGAACAAAGACGTATTTTAGGCCCGAAAACTGGTTCAACTAAAGGTAGAGAAGTCTTAGTAAGCCTTAGCGATCTAAATACGATGTTTGGCAGGTCTGATGAAGAAGATTTATAAAAATTATATCGAAGCAGCCATCAAAAATGATCTATCTAGACAAGAAGATTATGACGTTTTAAAACTTCAAACTTTTATCTTTAAAGACATCATTTTTGATGCCATCTTTCGCTTTTTATTTATACTCTTATTTTTAATATACTCCCTTTTAAATCATGATAAGTTAGTAAAACTTACCCATATCGCGGCTGATACTATTTTAAACCACGAGGTTTTAATTAACCCTGAAGCCTATTACTTTGTGTGGATGTATGTGTTATTAGGCTTGTTGTTAGTAGCTTTTATCGTGTCTAATATTTTATTAGGGGTTTTAAAAAATAACTATTTAAAAAGAATTTATAACTACTATAAAATATATGATTTAGTTATTTTTATAGCGAGTATCTTTGTGATAATTAATTTTATTATTATGTATGTCATAACTCCGGTGACCATTGACGGCATATCGATGAAGGATACGCTAAATGACAAAGATAAGGTCTTACTCGTTCATTTTGCCTATGAACCAAGTTTAGATGATATTGTCGTGATAGACGCAACTAATTATGGCGACGATTCAGCTTTTTATGTGAAGAGAGTTGTGGCCATGCCTGGTGATAAACTAACTTATCTAAATAGTAATTTGTATGTTAATGACACCTTGCTTGAAGAACATATTAGACTAAGTGAGTGGTATAATATTACAGATCAAAGATACACGGAAGTATATACGATCCCAGACGACAAGTATTTGTTATTTGGTGATAATAGAGCTCATAGTACTGATTCTAGATACTTTGGCCTAGTAGTAAAAGATGATATTATTGGGAAAGTATTTTTAAGGTATTACCCTTTTAGTGATTTTGGCTCGCTTGATAAAAAAGTTAGAGAAAATTAGACTTAGAATAGGAAGTGCTTCTTATGAATAAAGATGATAAGACCTATAAAGTAAATATTAACTGGTTCCCCGGCCATATGGCTAAAGCGAAAAGGGAACTAGATAGTAAAATTAAATTAGTAGATTTAATTATCGAACTTAGAGACGCAAGAATTCCTATCTCTTCGGCTAACCCTTTATTTAGTAGCCTAATTAGCAATAAACCAAAACTAGTCGTTTTAGTTAAGTCTTTAATGGCCGACCCTAAAATCACAAAAGAGTTTGTTAAAAAACTAACTGATGAGGGTGACCTATGCCTCGATGTTGATATGATTAATAGTAAAAATGTGAGTTTAATTAAAAATTATATAAAGTTAGCGAGTAAACCCATCTTAGAAAAAAGGACAAGGCAGGGTATTATTAATAAGGAAATAAAAATTGTGGTTATTGGGATCCCTAATGTTGGTAAATCTACCTTTATTAATAAGCTCGCTTCTAAAAGTAGTTTAAATGTGGGAAATAAACCAGGTATCACTCGTAATACTAATACTTGGTTAAGGGTTGATAAAGATTATCTTATTTTAGATACCCCTGGTATCTTATACCCTAAACTAAAAGATGAGAGGACGGCTATTAATCTCGCCTTATGTGGTGCGATTAAAGAAGAAATCTTACCAGAAGAATATTTAGCCTACGCTGGAATTAGTTATCTAAAAGAAAACTATCCGACTCTTTTACAAAAAAGATATGAACTCTTAAGCCTTGCTGGTGATGTAAGTGGCATCATCACGGAAATTGCACAAAAAAGAGGTTGCCTTAAAAAGGGCGGGGAGCTTGACTTAACTAAAACTTATAAATTAATCTTAAATGATATCAAAAATGCTAGGATAGGAGCTATTAGCTATGAAAAGCCTTAGTGATGATCTTAATAAATATAAAAGGGAAGAAGAATTATATGATGCAGGCTTTAAGTTAATTTGCGGTGTGGATGAAGTAGGGAGGGGTTCAATTGCGGGACCCTTAGTTGTAGCGGCCGTTATTTTAAACCCCCTTAAACATATTAACGGGATTGATGACTCTAAAAAATTATCCCCCAAAAAAAGAAATCTTTTAGCGAAAGAAATTAAAAAAGAGGCCCTAGCCTACGCGACCATTTTTATTAGCCCTAAAGAAATTGATGAGCTAGATATCTACCAAGCGACTAAAAAAGGCATGATTCTAGCTATTAATAAATTAAAAATTAAACCAGACTACGCCTTAATTGACGCGATGCCCTTAAAAGAATTAACACTTCCCCATGATTCTATCATTCACGGGGACGCCTTATCGGCAAGCATTGGGGCCGCGAGCATAATTGCTAAAGTCACGAGAGATGACTACATGGCGAAAATGGATTTAAAATACCCTAACTACGGTTTTAAAAAGCATAAGGGGTATTGTACGAAAGAACATATGGAAGCGTTAGATAAAAACGGGCCTTGTGCGATTCACCGCAAGACTTTCTACCCGGTTTCTAAATACTATAATAAAATTGTTCAACTATCCCTTGGATTTGAAAATACTGATGATAAAAGCTGTGAGTAAAGATGAAACTTATAGCTTTTCTTTTGCCTTAAAATAAATGTTATTACTTGACAATAGAAATTTGTTTTGTATACTTATTAAAGAAAAGAGTTGAGATTATTGAAAAATGTCGTTATTGTAGAATCACCTACTAAATCGAAAACGATTGAAAACTATTTAGGTGAAGATTATATTGTTTTATCTTCAAAAGGTCACATTACAGATCTAGCCACAAGCGGGAAAGACGGGCTTGGGGTTGACGTTGAACATGATTTTAAGCCTAACTATGTAATTGATCCGACGAAGAAAAAACTAGTAGCGGATTTAAAGAAAAAATGCAAAGATAATAATGTCTTTTTAGCAACCGACCCCGATAGAGAAGGGGAAGCAATTAGCTACCATTTAGCTAAAGTGCTTGACCTAGATCTAGACGAAACGAATAGGATTGAATTTCACGAAGTCACAAAAAGGGCGGTATTAGAAGCTTTTTCAAACCCTCGTAAGATTGATCTAAATCTTGTTAAATCCCAAGAAACGCGAAGAATTTTAGATAGAATCATTGGGTTTAAAGTATCTAAGTTGTTACAGTCAAGAATTAAAAGTAAATCAGCCGGGCGTGTCCAGTCCGTCGCCTTAAAGCTTGTCTGTGATCTTGAAAAAGAAATTAATAGTTTTAAGCCTGTAAATTACTACGAGGCGGAAGCTATTTTTAAAGACTTTAAGCTTGACTTAGTCGAATTAAACGGTAGTAAAAAAAGAATCTTAGACCGTAAGTTATTAGAAAACTTGTTACCGCGTTTAACGGCTTTTAGGTTAAAAACCATTGAAGAAAAAGAAACAAAAAGGGAATCTAAACCACCTTTTACAACTAGTACCCTTCAACAAGAAGCGGCCACAAGGCTTGGTTTTTCTTCTACAAAGACGATGATGTTAGCCCAACGTCTTTATGAAGGCGTTAATATCAATGGTAATTTAGTTGGTTTAATTACTTATATGCGTACGGACTCTACTCATTTATCTAACTTATTTGTTGATGCTTGTACCAAATTTATTTTAGATAATTACGGCAAGGAATATTTAGGTAAAAGAAAAGAAAAAAGTCAAAAACTTGCCCAAAACGCGCACGAGGCAATTAGACCTACTTATATTAACTACATTCCTGATAGTATTAAAAATAATCTAACTCTTGATGAATATCGTTTATATAAATTAATTTATAATAGAGCGGTGATGAGTTTAATGGCTCCCGTTAAGTTTGTTACTCTTAAAGCTTTGTTCACAAATACCGATTCTTTATGGCAAATAAACGGGCAAAGACTAGTTTTTAAAGGCTATTTAACCATGAATACCTTAGATGAAGAAGACTTAAATAAACTCTTACCTGATTTTAAGTATGACATAGACTATGTAGCGGATGAAGTTAAAATTATTGATAATGAAACGAAACCAAAGGCCCGCTATACCGAAGCTACTTTAATTAGAGATATGGAAGAAAAAGGGATAGGTAGACCATCAACCTACGCCACCACCATGCAAACTTTAACCAAAAGAAACTACGTCGAAATTAAAGATAAGAAAATCTACCCAACGGAACAAGGCCTTTTAACTAGTACAAACCTTGATAAATACTTCCCTAGTATTTTTAACGTCACTTATACGGCTAATATGGAAGAAGATCTTGATAAAATCGCCAAAGGCGAAAAAGAAGAACTAGTAGAGCTTCAAGAATTCTACAGTGATTTTATTGATGTCTTTAACGCGGCAAGTCAAAACATGATAAAAATAGAGCCAGAAAAAACGGGTGAGAAGTGTCCACTTTGTGGATCTGACTTAGTTGTTAGAAATGGGAAGTTTGGTAAGTTTGTCGCTTGTTCAAATTACCCAGCTTGTAAATATGTGAAGCAGGATGAAGACGCGGATACCGGGATTATTTGTCCAAACTGTCATACAGGCCATTTAGTTAAAAAGATCTCAATTAGTGGTCGGAATAAAGGCAAAGTTTTTTATGCCTGTGATAACTACCCAAAGTGTAAAACAGCCTTTAGCGATAAGCCGGTTGACGAATATTGTCCGAACTGTCATAGTATTATGCTTGAAAAAGAAAACGGCGAAAGATACTGTTCTAATCACTGTGATGAGGCCAAAGACGATTATAAACCAGTGTTGTGTCCAAATTGCCACACTGGTCACTTAGTTAGAAAGACAGCCACGCGAGGATATAACAAGGGCCAAATATTTTACGCTTGTGATAACTTCCCGAAGTGCAGGACTATTTATAACTATGAGCCTTTAGATAAAACATGTCCACTTTGTCATTCAATCATGTTAAAGAAAGACGGCAAAGAGATTTGTTCTAATAAAGATTGCGAAAATGCTAAAACAGATTAAATACTTTCAAGCTGTCGTTCGTCTTAACAGCTTCACGAAGGCAGCCGAGGAGTGCTATATATCCCAGTCTGCCATTTCCCAGCAGGTTAAAATGTTAGAAAGAGAACTAGGTGTTACATTGTTAAAACGGGAAAATCGGCGTTTTTCTTTGACACCTGCAGGTGAGTATTTTTACCGGCAAAGTCTAATTTTAACAGCGGATTTTGACCTGTTATGTAAAGAAACAACCAAAATTGCAGGTGGTAATAATTTTTCCTTACGCGTTGGGCATTTAAAGAGCTACGCTGGTTTAGAATTTCCAAAAGCAGTGGCCTTATTTGCTAAAAAATACCCCAATGTTCCAATTGATATAGCAACTGGCAATCACGAAGAATTATATGAACTGCTTCGTAACTATAAGGTTGATTTGATCTTAAGTGATCAGCGACGCGCTTTTTCTAGTGAATATGTGAATAAAATTCTTGCAAGCATTAATTCCTTTATTGAGGTATCTATAAGTAATCCACTTGCTAAAATGACATCTGTAAATAGAGGTGACTTGCGACATCTTTCTTGTATTCTAATCGCTTCTAAAGAAGAACGAGAGCATGAACAAAACTATTATCAGGAGATTTATGGAATTATAAGTCCGGTAATATTTGCCGAAAGCTTAGAGGAAGCGAGGTTGATGGTAGTTGGGGGAAAGGGCTATTTACTTGTTGATGGGGGATCCTTGCCAGCACAGTATACGGAAACGATTGCTCGTTTGCCTTTTTGCCGTAACCAAACCCCAATATTACGTACCTACTGTGCTTTTTGGAAAATAGATAATCAAGGTTACTATATAGAGGAATTTGCACAAATACTAAAAGCCCAATTTAATAAAAGTGAATAACATCATATCTTAAGAGTCTGCGTTTAAGCAAACTCTTTTTTCGTATTAGCTTTTCCTTATGTGAAACCTCTAAAAATCGAATTGTTCTAGATAAAGGTTGTCCCTATAATATTAGTTGTTAATAAGCAAGAACTTCTTAATATCACACCATAAGTTCAAACTTTTGTTTAGCAAAAATATTTTAAGGAGATGTTAATAATGGCAAACAATTTAATTATCTACTATTCCCGTAAAGGCCTAAATTACTGGAACGGTACTATCAAGAATATCGCAAAAGGTAATACCGAGATTGTGGCAGAATTTATTCAAAAAGCAGTAGGCGGTGATTTATTTGAGGTAGAGACTGTAAAACCATACGCCAAAGATTATTATATTTGTGTTGAAGAAGCAAAAAAGGAACTTGAAGAGAATAGAAGACCTGAACTAAAAAGCTATCTTGAAGATATCAGCAAATATGACAATGTGTTTGTTTGCGGTCCTTGTTGGTGGGGAACTTTTCCAATGGCAATTTTTACCCAGCTTGAAAAACTTGACTTCACTGGTAAGAAAATTATACCTGTTATGACACATGAAGGTAGTGGCCTTGGAAGATGTGAGTCTGATCTTAAAAAAATCTTACCAGGGGCTACATTTGGGAAGGGTTTAGCCGTCCATGGGTCCGACGCTTTAAATTCAGAAAGTGTTATTGCTGCTTGGGCGAAAAAAGCGATTAAGGAGGGTCACTAAGATGAAGCATGATGTTGTTATTTTAACAGGTGCGGGTCAAATTGGGATGGCGATTGCTCGCCGGGTTGGATTTGGGAAGAAAGTTGTGATTGGCGATAAAAATCTTTATAATGCTAAGAATGTTTCTAAGATTATGAATGACGTAGGTTTTGATACGGTCCCTTTTCATATGGATCTTTCCTCTCGCGAAAGTATTTTAGCTTTGCTTGCCGAGGCTAAAAAGTTTGGGGATATTGCTATGCTTATTAACGCTGCTGGCATTTCTCCTAGTCAGGCTTCTATTGAAGATATTTTAAAGGTTGACCTTTATGGTACTGCTGTCTTGCTTGAGGAAGTTGGCAAGAGTATTAAAGAGGGTGGTGTAGGTGTAACAATCTCTAGTCAAAGTAGCTTTCGTATGCCTGCCCTTACACCAAAAGAGGATGAATTACTTGCTACAACTCCCACTAAAGACTTATTAGAACTTGAAATACTTCGCCCTGAAAATATTAAAGATACATTGCACGCCTATCAGCTAGCTAAACGGTGTAATGAAAAGCGGGTCATGGCAGAATCAGTTAAATGGGGCCTACGTGGTGCTAGACTTAACGCCATTGCCCCTGGTATCATTGTGACGCCGCTTGCCATTGACGAATTTAATGGACCGCGGGGCGCTTTTTATAAGAATATGTTTGCTAAATGTCCGGCTGGTCGCCCTGGCACATCTGATGAAGTGGCAAATGTTGCTGAGCTCTTGCTAGGACCCTCTGGTGCTTTTATTACGGGCTCTACTATCCTTGTTGATGGTGGCGCGACTGCTAGTTTTTATTACGGACCATTAAAGCCAAAGGAGTAAGGACGTAACTACGTATAAAAAAGATTTAGATATAAGAGATTAGTCTATATGCCTAGTAAAAACAGTAGCCTGGAAACTAACATAATTTAAAATTTTAGTCAGTGTATGACATAACTTTTTCAAGTTTTCATTATAGTAAATTATATAAACATTTCATTATTTGACGTTGGTAGATTACCTTCGTCTTTTTTTCTTTCAAATAGATTGAGTAAAATAAAGATTTTTGGTATAATTTCTTGTTGAATGGAGTTGTTTTTATGGGTTTTTTTAGTTTCTTTAAAAAAGATAAAGAAAAATCAAAAAAATATAAAATGGGCCTCCATAAAACGAGAGAAGGAGCCCTTAAAAATATTAAAGAAATCGTCGAAAAAAGAAATAAAATCGATGATACTTTATTTGACTCTTTAGAAGAAGTTTTTATTGCGGCGGATATCGGGGTTGATACCGTCCTTGATTTTGTGTCTTCTTTAAGAGAAGAAGTAAATCATAAAAAAATTACCGACGTCAAAGTCTTAGAAGAACTAATTATTGATAAGATGTTTGACCTATATACTAATAATGAAATAGTAAATGCGAACCTTAAATTAAATAAAGAAGGCTTATCGATTATTTTATTTGTTGGGGTAAACGGGGTAGGGAAAACCACTTCGATTGCTAAAATTGCCTATAAACTCAAAAAAGAAGGCAAAAAAGTTTTACTTGCCGCTGGTGATACCTTTAGAGCCGGGGCCGTTGAACAATTAAAAGAATGGGCGAAAAGAATAGATACGCCTATTGTCACCAAAGAGCCTATGTCTGATCCGTCTGCTGTCATGTATGAAGCCTGTGAAAAAGCCTTAAACGAAAAATATGACGTCTTACTTTGTGATACGGCGGGGAGACTTCAAAATAAGGTTAACCTAATGCAAGAACTAGCGAAAATGAAGCGGGTTATCGATAAAAAAGCCCCTGGCGCTTTATGCGAGACCTTACTTGTAATCGACGCGACTACCGGTCAAAACGGCATGTTACAAGCGAAAGCCTTTAAAGAAGTAACGGACGTTACAGGTATTATCTTAACAAAGTTAGATGGCACAAGTAAAGGCGGGATCGTACTTGCTATTAGGCATGAACTAGGGATACCCATTAAATTTATTGGTCTTGGGGAACAACTAGACGATTTAATGGTCTTTGATATTGAACAATATCTTTACGGGCTATTTGCCGATTTTTTTGAGGAATAAGATGGATTTAGATAAAAATATTTATTTAGCTGATTTATATGATATTTATCAAAATCTTTTAACCCCTAAACAAAAAAGCTATTTCTATGATTATTATTTCTTAGATTTATCTTTAGCGGAAATTGCTGAAAACTATAATTTATCCCGTAACGCGATTTTTGATCAAATCAAACATACGGAAAATAAACTTTTAGAATTTGAAGAAAAATTAAAACTATATAATAAATTAACTAAAATTGAAGGCCTAGACCTTGACGTAAAGGTTAAGACCCAAATTTTAGATATCTTAAAGGAGTGAAAATATGCCTTTTGATTCCCTTAGTGAACGACTACAAAAAGCGATGAAGAAGATTACTAGTAGAGGTAAACTACAAGAATCTGACATTGATGATATGTTAAGAGAAGTAAGACTATCTTTACTAGAAGCTGATGTTAACTTTAAAGTCGTTAGAAAATTTTTAGCTGATGTGAAAGAAAAAGCCTTAGGGCAAAAGATCCTAGAAGGCCTAAATCCGGGGCAAATGGTTGTTGATATCGTTAGAGAAGAATTAAAAAAGATTTTAGGAAGCGAAGAAAGCGAACTAAACTTAAATAAAAATGGCCTCACGGTTATTATGCTTGTCGGTCTTCAGGGTACTGGTAAAACGACCGCTTGTGCGAAAATTAGTTTATACTTACGAAAAAAGCTAAAAAAACAACCCTTCCTTGTAGCCTGTGATGTTTATAGACCAGCCGCGGTTGATCAATTAGTAACCCTTGGTAAACAAATTGGGATTTTCGTTTATGAAGAAGGGGTTAAACAGGACCCTCGAAAGATTGCAAAAAACGGAATCAAGGAAGCTGTTAAAAATAGTTGTGATGTTGTTATTATTGATACCGCTGGTCGTTTACAAATAAACGATGAGTTAATGGATGAGTTAAAAGATATTAAAGAAATTGCGAGACCGCACGAAATCCTATTAACTGTTGACGCGATGTCTGGTCAAGATGCTTGTAATGTGGGACTTGCCTTTAACGAAAAAGTTGGGGTTACAGGTATCATTTTAACAAAGCTTGACGGGGACGCAAGAGGCGGGGCTGCCCTATCTTTAAAAGAGATGACAGGCCTTCCAATTAAATTGATGTCAACTGGTGAAAAACTTGACGAACTAGAGATTTTTTACCCAGATAGAATTGCCGAAAGAATCCTTGGTATGGGCGACGTTTTATCTTTAATTGATAGTGTAAAAGAAAATATCGATGAAGATGAAATGGAAGAAATGGCCGATAAAATGTTAAAAGGAAGTTATAATTATAACGACCTCGTAAAACAATTTAAAATGATTAAAAGAATGGGCTCTATCTCAAAAATTTTAGGCTTCTTACCAGGTCTCTCAAAAATCAAACAAGCCGTTAACCAAATTGATGATAAAGCCTTCGTCTATATGGAAGCCATCATTTCTTCCATGACCGAAAAGGAAAGAAGAAATCCGAAACTAATTGAAGAAAGTGCGAAAAGAAGAGAAAGAATCGCGAAGGGTTCGGGGCGTAGTATCACGGAAGTTAATAACTTACGTAACTCTTTAACGCAAATGCGGGAAGCTATGAAAAAATTAAATACCTTATCGGACACGGATAAAAAGCGGATGTCTAGCCAAATCGCGAACGGCAATCTAAGTGGGATGTCTTCTCCTGCGAAAGCGAAAAAAGGTAAGGGCAAGAATAAAGGAAGGTTTAGATTTTAATGCTAGTTACGACGCCTTCTAACTTAGATGAAGCTAAAATGCTAAGCCCTTTTACCTCTTATTTTTTAGTAGGTATAAAAGGCTTTATCCCTAACTTTTTTAATACCCTTACGAAGGATGACTTTTTAAAGCTACTAGAACTAAAGAAAAAAGTTATCTTACGCCTAGATGTCTTAGTAAGAGAAAGAGAACTTAAACCCTACCTTTCTTTAATTGATGAATTAAAAGATTTAGATATTTATTACTATATAACTGATCAAGGCCTTTTAAATTATCTTTTATCTTTAGGCCTTGGTAAAAAAACAATCTACGATCCTTTTACGATGATTACTAATATGATGGACGCGAAAACTTACTACGACCTAGGACTACTCGCTGTTGCACCAAGTCTAGAGATTCCTTTTAAAGACATTTTAGAATTTGCTGTCCCGCTTTTTTATTTAGGTTTTGGGAGAAGACTTATGTTTAACTCAAAAAGAAACCTCGTATCTCTATACAAAGAAAAATCAGGTCTTAAATTTAGTCTTAAAAACCTAACAATTGTCGAAGAAAAAAGAGAAGATGTCTTACCAATTTTTGAAGATAAAGGAACTTATATTTACCGCTCTTATTTCTTAAATAATTTAAAATTAATAAAAGAGAGTAAAAATAACATTAATTTTGTTTTGTTAGATAGTCTAACCCTATCTTTTGATACTTATCTAGAAATAGTTAAAAGAGCGCATCTTTATTTAAATGGCCTAACAGATAATATTGATTTAGTAGATTTAGATCTTGATATTGAAGAAGGTTTTACTTACCTTGATACGATTTACCAAAAGGAGGCTATAATTGATGCCAAAAATTGAATTATTAGCCCCAGCTGGTGACTTATTAAAACTAAAGATAGCCATTTTATACGGGGCGGATGCCGTCTTTATTGGGGGCGAGATGTTTTCTTTACGCTCTCGGGCTTCTAATTTTACTATCGATGATATTAAAGAAGCCTGTGCCTTTGCCCACCAACATAACGCCAAAGTCCACGTTACTTGTAATATTGTCATGCATAATATTGATTTAGAAGGTTTAATAGATTATTTAAAGGCCTTAGAAGAAGCTAAGGTTGACGCGATTATTACAAGCTCTCTTTATATGCTAAAGTTAGCTAAGGAACATACGAACTTAGAAGTTCATATGTCAACCCAGCTAAGCACCTTAAATAGCGAAGGAATTAAACTATTTAAATCTTTAGGGGCCAGCCGGGTTGTTTTAGGTAGAGAGCTTAGCCTAGAAGAAATAATAGAACTTAAAAACTCAACAACCCTCGAAATAGAAGCCTTTATTCACGGCGGTATGTGTGCGAGCCTTTCCGGACGCTGTATGTTATCAAACAATATGACAAACAGAGATGCGAACCGGGGTGGTTGTGCTCATAGTTGTAGGTGGAATTATAACTTGTATCAAGACGGGCATAAATTAAATAAAGACAACGATTATTTTTCTTTTTCCGCTAAGGACTTAGAAGCCTTGGAGTTTATCCCAAGCCTTATCGATAATAATATTAACTCTTTAAAAATTGAAGGTAGAATGAAAAGTATTCATTATATCGCGACCGTAACAAATACGTATCGCCACTTAATTGATGAATATTTAAAAACTGGTCAAATTAAAGACTTTACAATTTATCACAACATGTTAAAAAAGGCGGAAAATAGACTTTTAAGTACTGGTTTTTATGCTGGGGATCCGACCGTAAATGAACAGTTATACGATCTTAATTTAGCCGTTCCGACGAAAAACTTTATTGGTCTTGTCCTTAGCTATGACGAAACGAATAAAATTTGTCATATCGAACAACGTAACTACTTTGAAGAGGGTGACGAAGTCGAAGTCTTTACCCCAAGTCAAAGTTTTACACTTAAAATTACGGAACTTTATGACGAAGATGGTAACAAGGTAAGTGTCGCAAGACACCCTAGACAACTACTTTATTTTAAATGTGATGTAAAGCTTAACAAATATGATATGCTGAGGGCCCTTTGATGGTTTTTAAAAAGACAATTGGTGATAAACTTATCGAAATAAAAGTAATTATTAACCCTAGTCTAAGACGCCTGACGATGCGTCTAAGGCCTGGTAGTATTACGATTTCAACCAAATTTCCGGTAAATAAAAACTACCTAGATAAAATCTTAAAAGACGAAGAAGCGGCTATTAAAAAATACGTTTTAGTAGATACGCCTTTAAAAAACACCCTTCATTTATTTGGAAAGAAGTATTACTTAGAACTTATTTTAGCAAGAAATAATCAATATAATATTTTACTAGATAAAATAGCTATTTATTACACTCAAGAAACTAATATCACTAAAGTTATTAGAAAAATGTATTGTGAAGAATTTAGCAAAATTGATACTAAATCTATGTTAGATAATATCTTACAACGTTTTAAAGAACGTCCTGGTATTAGCCTATCTAGTAAAATTAATTATTATAAATCCTTTTTTGGTAGGTATTCGAAACAAAATAAGGAAATTGAACTGTCTGCTATCTTAGCTAAATACCCCGAAGAAAAAACGTATCACGTCTTATGTCATGAAGTATGTCACTATTTTGTGTTTAATCACTCGAAAAAATTTCATGACCTCTTAGCTTTATTAGATAAAGATTATAAAGCATATGATAAAACACTTCAAAGTCTTAATAAAGAAATATTAGATGATTATATCTAATTTACAAGAAACTAAAAAAAGTGTATAATTTATGATAAACATTAATTTTTTTAAAAGGAATGATAAAATGGATGAAAAATTTGAATTAACTCAACAAGGTAAAGACGACCTCGAAAAAGAATTAGACCACTTAAAATCAGTTGATCGTCCTCAAAATATTGAAGCCTTAAAAGAAGCGCGAGCCCAAGGTGACTTATCAGAAAACGCTGATTATGATGCCGCTAGAGAAGAACAAAGAAGAATTGAAGGACGAATCGCGGAAATTGAAACAATCTTAAAAAACTACATTATCATTGCTTCAACAAACAACGATGAAGTTTCAATTGGTAAGAAAGTTAAAATTCTTTATACTAAATTAAATAAAGAATTTGATTATGATGTGGTAGGGACAATTGAAGCTGATCCTTTTAATGGTAAGATTTCTAATACTTCACCTCTTGGTAAAGCCTTAATTGGCCATAAGACGGGCGACGTTATTGAATTTACGACGGAATCAGGGCGTCTTCAAGAAGTTAAAATAATGCAAATTCAATAAAAAACAGGCTAACCTGTTTTTTTGTGTTTATAGCGATGTTTAAGAAATTTATTCCGAAATATCATTATCATTCAGTTTTTACAATTAACTATGAGGTCTTAAAAGAAAAGGGTATTAAAGCTATTATGTTTGACCTTGATAATACCCTTATTCCTTACCATGAAGATAAGCCTAATGATAAGTTATTTGCTTTAAAAGAAAGATTAGAAAAAGAATTTAAAATTATGATTGTTTCCAACTCTAAAAAAGGAAGAGTTGAAAAGTTTGCGAAAATGTATCAGGTTCCCTACGTTCAATTTGCTAAAAAGCCTTTTAAATCAGGCTTTATTAAGGCCCTAGGTATTCTAGATATTAAAGATAATGATGCTGTTTTATTTGTAGGAGACCAACTAGTAACAGATATTTTTGGTTCTAACCGAATGGGCTTTAACTCTTGTTTAGTTGACCCGTTTAATATTAAAACGGAAGCTTTAATAACGAAAATGAATAGGCTCTTAGAGCGGGTCATAAGAGGGTTTATTTCCTGCTTTAACAAGGACGTCAAAAAGAAGTTTAAGCTTTATGATGATGAGGTAACAAATGATTAAAAAGTGTTTAGGCTGTGGTACCCTGATGCAAAATGAGGACGTAAATCGCCCTGGCTACGTCACTGATATTACCAAGGATTATTGTAAACGCTGTTTTAGATTAATGCATTATAACGAAACACCGAAAGTTTTTGCCAGCAACAAAGAATTTTTAGATGTGATTGACTATGAATTAACCAAAAAGAATTTGTTTTTATATTTAATTGATATCTTTTCCTTTCCAATCTCTTTTAATAAGAAGATTATTGATAAACTAAGAGGAAAAGATACCATCTTAGTCATTAATAAAATAGACTTACTACCTAAATCTTTAAAGCCTCAAAATATCTTAGAATTTGTCTCAAGAGAATGTGAAAAGATCTTTTTTAAAGTTATTGGTATTTATTTAATCTCCGCTAAAAAAGGTTATTATTTAGATAGTTTGATGGATCATTTAAAATACTTAAGAAAAGAAAGAGATATTTGTATTTTAGGCCTAGCTAGTGTTGGTAAATCAAGCTTTATTAACGCCATATTAAAGAAGTATACAGAAACAAAAGTTGATACCATTGCGACTTCTGTTATTCCGGGGACTACCCTAAATGAAATAAAAATACCGTTTTATCTAGATAACCGTGGTTTTATTGATACCCCTGGTTTAATTAGTAAAGAGGCTGTTTTAAGTCAAATTGAGGCGAAAGATTATAAATTTGTCGTTCCTTCTAAAGAAATAAAACCTATCACTTATCAACTATACGGTTCTTATACCTACTTTTTAGGAGGACTTGTTTATTTAAGCTTTGAGGAAATAAAAAAAGGTAGCCTAACTATTTATAAAGCCGAAGAGCTCACAATCACGAAGGTTAAAACGGAAAATGTAGTAAAAACTTTGCCTAAGTTAGGCGAAACTATTTTACCAAGTAACAATAGGCCTTTTGAAACTTTAACAATCAAAGGTCCGAAGTCTGTTTTTATTGGTGGTTTTTTAATCATCGAAATAAGTGATGTGGAAGTTTCTGTTAATTATAAAAAGGGCCTAGGAGTAAAAATATATGACCGCTTATTTAGAAGATGAAATAAAAAAAGCGAAGGCTTTAGTTGAAGATAAGTATAAAAATACGATTCATGAAAATAGGCTAGTCCACATTTTAGGGGTGGCTAAAACGGCTAAAAAGTTGGCTTTAAAATATGGTGTTTCCCCCGAAAAAGCTTATTTAGCCGGTCTCTTACATGATTATTACCGTTACGAAGACGAAGAAGTTATGCAAAAAGAGCTAACCAAAGAAGAAATAGAGGAATGTGAACAAACGAAAGTTTTATATCACGCCTACGCTTCTAGTGCCTTTTACTTAAAGCATATAGGAAGTGATCCCGATATTGCCTATGCGATAAAATATCATACTTTTGGTCGTCTCCCGATGTCGCGACTTGCGGAAATTATTTTACTTAGTGACTATATTGAACCGTCTAGAAAATATCCTGATTGTATTGCCTGTCGTAAATATGCCCAAAAAGGTCTTTTTAATACAGCTATTTATTACTCCACTTATTTTACAATCAACCAGTTAAAAAAAGAGGGAATGACCCCTCATCCCTATCAAGTAGAAATGTTAAATTATTACAAGGACGTGATGATTTTGGAATTATTAGATATCTTAAAAGAAGCCTTAGATAAAGTAAGAGCTTCTAACGTTTGTTGTTATGACGCAAGAGAAGTTTCCCCTTTTTATGACTACATCGTTTTAGCTACCGTTAATACTACGCGGCAAAGTGAGGCCTTAAGATCTTATTTGGAAGACTATCTAGTAGATACCCCTTTTAAAATCAGAGGTGAAGAAGGAGCTAATACTAATTGGTATTTAATTGACCTAAATACCATAATTGTTAGTCTTTTAACTAGTGAAGAAAGAGAAAGACTAGATCTTGATAATTTATATTCTAATTTAAATGAAGTTGGTATTTAAAAAGTTAAGTAAGTCTTTATCTTTATTATAGTATAAGGCATCATTTGTGACGCTTATAAAAGAAGTAATGGTATCTATCAAGTTATTATATTTTTGCTTTAAATCCTTATAGCTTAAGCTTTCTCTTAAATAGTTTTTATGGTTTATTTTACCTAATATATTTAAGATATAATTTTTAGCCTTACTTTCTTTAGCTATAAAATATTTATTAAAATGAAAACAAGATAAACTTGCTTTTTTTAAAAAAGACTCAATATCGGGATATTTTAGAATATGTCTTGCAATTAAGTCTAAGAAAAGATAATAAGGTTTTCTTAAGTCATAATAGAAGTAAGTTAGTTTTTTTAACTCTTCTTTTTTAGCTATTTTATTTGCTAAAAAGTAGTAGTTTTCAAGACTTTCTCTGTCATATTTATTTATAACTAAATAAGCTAAATAAGCATATAATAAGATGATTCCTTCTTTATTGTAATTATTATCCTTAATTAGTTTGAGATAATATTTAATATTTTCATAAATATTATTGTTAAAGTTTTGGTAAATAGTAGAAGTATCCTTTTTAAATAAGTGATAGTACTTATCATAAAAGTAACAGTTAATACTAAATAGCTCGTAGTCTTTAGGACGAATATTTAAAAAGTACTTGTCAGGTATTTTAGCTAGACTATCTTTAAAAATATAATAATAAAATAAAGAAGAAACCATTATATCACCAAAAAAATTATATAAAAATACACTTGTAATTGCAATAAAAAGAGGTCTTTATGAATTTATCATTAGAATTACAAAATAACTTAGTAAGTCAAATCTATAATAAAGCGCAGGATATTGATGTGGCAATTTTAAGCTATGCGTCTGGTGAAAAGGAGTTCTTTCTTGATGCCATGTCCTTGTATCAAAATACGGACGGAGGCTTTGGGCACAACTTATATATTGATAACTATAACCCAAATTCAAGTGCTGTGACAAGCTTTTATGCCTTAATTTTATTAGATATATTTAGGATAGATAGTAAGGAAGCAAGCCTCATGTTAAATAAAGTTTTCACCTACCTATATCATAAGGCTGACGTGAAAGATGAGTTATTTTTAAGTGTTCCGAAAGATAATGATAAATACGCTCATAATAGTATCTTAGACTACAAAGAAGAAGGTAGTCTTCCTCTTACTATTGGGGTTCTAGGCCTTACTTTTTTATTACTAGATGAGACAAAGCCTTATTTTAAACTAGCATTAGAAAAATATAATAAGATTAAAAATAAAATAAGCACTTTTAAATTTGATTCAGATAATGTTATTACGCTAGCTATCTTAATATCAGGTTTAAAAAAGGCAAATATAACTTTTGAATACACCATTGATAGCACTTTAGTCGATGTGAGAAACATTATTTTAATTAATGAATTTATCTCATATGATAAAGATTTGTTAGCTAGAGCGCTAAATACGCTTATCGCTTCCATTAATAAAAATGGCTTGTGGGATCATAATATTAACTGGGGTAATAACTACCCGGAAGTAGCAACCGCTGCCATTAAGTGGAGTTTTCGCACGAGTGTTATGAATTTTTATTATCTAAACAAATATAAACTAGTAGATTCTAATTAAAAAAAGTTGTAAAATAGAAGCGAGGTGTGTGTAATGAATAAAAGACCAGTTATGTTAATTATAATGGATGGCTATGGCTTAGCTAGTCCTAGTGAAGGCAATGCCGTTAGTATGGCCAATAAACCAAACTTAGATAAAATTTTCCAAACTTATAATACAGCTACTTTAGAGGCAAGTGGCGAAGCCGTAGGCCTACCTGAAGGTCAAATGGGTAATTCAGAAGTAGGGCATATGAATATTGGGGCCGGTAGAATTGTATGGCAAAGCTTATCAAGAATTAATAATGCCATTAAATCTGGTGAGTTTGAAAATAATGAAGCTATTAATGAAGCTATCGACATGGCTTTAAAGACCGGTAAAAAGTTTCATATTTTAGGCCTATGTTCTGATGGTGGGGTGCACTCTCATACTTCCCATATCATCGCGATTGCGAACCTAGCTCATAAAAAAGGTATTAAAGATGTTTACTATCATGCTTTCTTAGATGGTAGAGATGTACCGCCAACATCAGCTCAACAATATTTAATTAAAATTATTAATGATGGCAAGGTAAGACTTGCGACGGTTGGTGGTAGATATTACGGCATGGATCGTGATAAAAACTACGACCGGATTGAAAAAGCTTATAACGCGATGGTTAGAAATATCGGGCCACATCACCAAGATCCGTTTAAAGCTCTAGAAGACTCTTATGCCGAAGGGGTAACAGACGAATTTGTCGTACCATTTATTGTTGATGAAACCGGCATGATTGAAGATGGGGATAGCGTTGTCTTTGCTAACTTCCGTCCTGATAGAGCAATTGAAATTTCTACCGCTTTATCAAATCCTAATGGGATTGTTTATAACCCAGAAAAACCTTACCGTTTAAATACGATTGGTGGGCCTAAAAATTTAACCTTCGTTTGCATGATGAAATATGCTGATCAAGTAAAGGGTAAACTTGCCTTTGGCTTACAAGAACTAAATCACATGTTAGGTGAAGTCGTATCTGAATCTGGTTTAAAACAATTAAGGATTGCCGAAACCGAAAAATATGCCCACGTTACTTTCTTCTTTGATGGTGGGGTTGATAAGGTTTATGACGGCGAAGACAGAATCCTAGTTGATTCACCAAAAGTAGCTACTTATGACTTAAAACCAGAAATGTCAGCTTATGAAGTAACAGACAAAGTAGTAGAAGCTATTAATAGTAGTAAATACGACTTAATCATCTTAAATTTTGCGAACTGCGATATGGTTGGTCATACGGGTGTTATCCCGGCGGCTGTTAAAGCGGTTGAAACGGTTGATACTTGTGTCGGCCGCGTTGTTGATGCCCTAACTCAAGTAGGCGGGGTTGCGATAATTACGGCTGATCACGGGAATGCTGAAAAAGAATTAGATGAAGAAGGTAAAACTTACACTGCTCATACGACTAATTTAGTTCCGGTTGTTATAACTGATGAAACTTTAAAGATTAGAGAAGGTATTTTGTCTGATTTAGCGCCAACTCTACTTGAACTTTTAGGCTTACCTGTTCCAGAAGAAATGACTTCTAAATCTATAATTGTTCACGAAGAAAATCAAGGTAGTTAATCTACCTTTTTCTTTTCACTAAATCTATTTTTGTGCAAATTTTTCCTTTTTCATCTTTCAAAATAATACTATAATATAGAAGTATTTTAAAAGTAAAAGAGGTGTGGCTAAATTTTTTTAGCAGTGTTATGGACCGTAAAATAGCAAAACAAGTTGAAAGAAGAAAATTAATATTATCTGGTAATTTATGGAAAACTATCATGATTATTTGTTTTCCGATTGCTTTGTATCAGTTTATCAATTCCCTTTCTACCGTTATTGACCAGATTATTACCGCAAATATTTCGCCTGATGCTAGTAACGCCGTTGGGTCAATTGCCCAACTAAAAAATATGTTAAGTGCCTTTGGGGGTGGGCTCGCTTCCGGGGGTGCCGTTTTAGTAGCGAGGTATTACGGGGCTGGTAATCTAAAAGAAGCAAGACACGCGAGTGGTAACTTATTATTAATTTCTTTAATTTTAAGTGCCGTCATTATCTTAGTATTCTTGCCGCTTGCCGTTCCGTTAATGAGACTCTGTCAAATTAGTGAAACCGCCATTAGTATTGGTAGTAATTACTTTAGGTTACAACTTTTTGAACTCGTTTTTGTCTCAATTAACTCGATTTTTATTGGGCTTGAAAAAGCGAAGGGTAATTCTAAATTAATCTTAATTTTAAACTTATCCATTTTGATTGTAAAAATAGGCTTAACCGCTCTTTTTGTTTATGTTTTTAATGTTGAAGATATTACCTATATTGAAGTAGCGACCATTATTAGTCAAGTTATCTTATCGGTAATTGGTCTTGTTTTAATCTTTAAGAAAAGTAATATTTTAAAAGTAAGTGTCAAAGACCTAAGACCTAAAAAAGGCTATATTGTAGATATTTTTAAGCTATCAATTCCGATTTTCTTTGGTAAATTTGTCATGAATTTAGGTAAGGTATCTGTAAACGCCCTATGTGGTCTTTATTATAACGCAACGACGGATGCCTTAATTGTTGGGGCGCTTGGTATATCAAATAATATCTCAGGGCTTGTTACTGGTATGACTTCGACTTTTGAAGAAAGTGAGTCTTCTATTGTTAGTCAAAATTTAGGTAATAATAACTTGAGGAGACCTCTAAAGGTTTTTGCGCGATTGTTAATTGTGGCTTTAATTATTTCCGCCCTTGGTTATATCTTAACGAGATTTGTCTTACTAGATTTCTTGGTATCCTTATTTAATAGTAATGGGGACAATAAAGGGGCTTACTATAGTCAAATGATTAAACAAGTCTATGAATTTGACTCCTTATCAATCCCGGCTCTTGGGATTTGTTCTGCGGTATTAGGCCTTCTTTATGGGTTTGGGAAAACTTTTTTAGCAAGTATCCTTAACTTTTCGCGAATTATAATAAGAATATTATCAATCATTATTTTCCACTACGCGATGCCTAACCTTGCCGGCCCAAGAGTCGCCGGAATCGCGATGGGTATATCTAACGGGACCATTTTCTTACTCTCTGTTATATTCTTTATAATCTTCTTTGTGGGCCTTAAAAAACATGGTTATCGCGGGATGCATCTAGCGGATCCTGAACCTGATGTTTCCGCTCTAAAATTTGACTAAAAAGGTAAATATATGGAAAAACAAATCAAAAACAATTTAATTTATGATGGCAAAATTATAAAACTTTATTGTGATGATGTCTTATGCGCTAACGGGAATATGACTAAGCGCGAATACGTGCATCATAATGGTGGCGCGGGTATTTTAGCCGTAAAAGAAGATAAGATCTTATTAATTAAACAATTTAGATACCCCTATCATAAAGAGCTTTATGAAATCCCCGCTGGTAAGATTGAACAGGGTGAAGATCCTTATAACACAGCCTTAAGGGAACTAGAAGAAGAGGTAGGCCTTAAGGCAAGCACTTTAGAAGACTTAGGCTATATCTATCCGACTTGTGGGTATTCCGATGAAGTAATTTATCTTTATTTAGCAACTGACTTTACAAAAACTAAAACTCAATTTGATGAAGACGAAGATATAAGTTCAAGATGGTATACTAAAGAAGAAGTCTTAAAAATGATTGAAAATAACGATATCGTAGACGCGAAAACGTTAGTCGCTATTTTTAAATACCTACATAAATAAAAAAACTAGGCCTTAATATAAGGCTTAGCTAATTCTAAGGCTAAAATATTATCTTTATATATTAGATCTAATATTTTAGCTATTTTTATTTCATAATCTAAAACATTAGAGATATGAGCCTTATTATTTGTAATAAGACTAATATCTTTTTTTATTTTATTTAGGTAATCTTTTCCTTTTTCGTTAAAGCCTAAGATTTTAGAATAAGGATAAGTTATGTTTTTATCTTCAATATTAAAAAGTAGATAAAATATCGCTCTTTTAATTTTTGTCTTAGTGTAATAAGAATTAGTACATAAGTTAACTAATTCTTTAAAGCTCTTGGCCTTACTAAGGTTATTTAAAATGTGCTTGTGAATCCCATCTTTAATAAAACTAACCTTAGTAAAATCATTATAGTTATACATTTGAAACTTAAAATAAGGAAATAATTTTTCCATATCATAGGTGTTTTTACTAACAAAACCAGGGGAGTATGTAGAAATTAAATCAAGATTATTTCTTATGGCCGTACTTGATGTAAAAGTCTGGTCTTTGGCTATAGTAGTATCATGCGTGTCTCCAATTCTTTTAATTAATTTAAGTTCCATCTTAAAATTATTTTTTTTAATCGCCTTTAAATAAGTGTAGGCTAAAAGATCATTAGGATCGAGATCAAGGCCAAGAGTAGTAGCTTTTTTATAAGATAAGTGCTTATTTAGACCCTCTTTTAATTTAGCTTCATCAAGATTTAAATTGCTAATTTTGGTTATGTCTCCTGTTTCACTCCCGCAATACACTTCCGAAACCTTAAGCTTATTTAGCTCTTTAACCGCAAAATCCGCAAATCTTGAGGCATCATTAACCGCTAAAACGCTAGGAAGACCGACTACTATATCAGCCTCTTCTAAGGCGTAACGCGCTCTTATTTTAGGATTGTGGATAGCTAGATCTCCTCGCATCGTAAAATAAGTAGACAAACAAACTACTAAGATATCACAACGAGATTTTTCTCTAATCTTTTTTAAACAATATAAATGACCGTTATGAAAGGGGTTATACTCACAAATTGTTCCGACTATTTTCATCAAAATCACCAAAATCATTATAACAAAAAAAAGATTTTATATTAAGATACAAAATGATATAATATTGATAAATGGAGGTAATTTATGAACTGGGATTATAAAAAAATCTATAAAACAGAAGAAGACTTTCTAAGTGATGTTAAATTTCTTTTAGAAGATGCCAAAAAAATAGCTTCTTATAAGGGTAAATTACATGAAAAAACTTATTTAAAAGAATGTTTAAAAGCTAATGATAAGCTAGGAATTAAACTAGAAAAAATAATGATTTATGCCTCTCTTAACTATGCTAAAAATAGTAAAGATATTAAAAATCAACAAAGGGAAAGTTTAGTTAATACGACTTATGCGGAAGCGCTCAATATCTTAGCCTTTATGGAACCTGAATTAATATCTTTAGGGGAAGATCATTTCACAAATTTAGTTAACAATGATAAAGATCTAGCTAAATATAGTTATTATTTTGATAAGTTATTTAAAAATTCGCGGCACATTCTAGATGAAAAATCTGAATCTATTATCGCTAACTACAACCAAGCCTTGCGTGGGTTTAATAACTTACATAATATTTTAGCCATCGCTGATAATAGTGATAAAAAAGTCATGCTACAAGATGGCACCGAGATTTTAGTAAATGATGCCAATTACCGTAGCTACTTAGAAGACCTAACTTCCCAAGAAGATAGAAGAAGAGTCTTTGAAGCCGTCTTTAAATTTTATGCTGATCACAAACAAACTTTCGCGGCTATTTATAACGGGATTATGCAGGCGGAATTAGCGAATGTTAAAAATAGAAACTATGACTCTATTTTAGAAAGTCACCTTGATTTAAATAACATTCCTAAAGAAGTTTTCTTAACTTTAATTAATACGACCAAAGAAAACACGGCCCCGATTAAAAAATATTATGAATTAAGAAGAAAATACTTTAATTTAGAGGAAATTCATACTTATGACCGTTTCTTACAATTAAAGAAATCAACGAAAAAATATAGCTATAACGAGGCGAAAAAGATTTTCTTCCAAGCCGTTAAAAAAATTGGCGGAGAATTTGAAAAGAAGGCCCATTTAGTCCTTGAAGAAGGTAGGGTCGACGTGCTTCCTAGTGATGGGAAAAGAACCGGGGCTTTTTCAACTGGTAGTTATGAAAAAGGCACCTTTATTATGCTAAATCATACGGGTAACCTTGATTCTGTTTTCACCTTAGCTCACGAAGCCGGACATTCTATTCACACGATGTTCGCAAATGAAAACCAACCTTACGCGACGGCGGATTATACTATTTTTGTCGCCGAAATTGCCTCAACCTTTAATGAATCATTATTATTAGATTACTTATTATCTGGTGATCTTGATGATGATACGAAGATTGTTTTATTACAACAAGAAATTGATAACATTTTATCAACTTTCTATCGTCAAGCTTTATTTGCGGATTTTGAATACCAAGCCCACCATCTAGTTGAAGAAGGTAAGGCGGTTACTTATCAAAGCCTAAGTGACATTATGAAAGACCTTTATTTTACTTACTATAATATTTATCTTACGAGCGAAAAGTATAAAGAATATGTTTGGGCCTACATTCCTCACCTCTTTAATACACCTTTTTATGTTTATCAATACGCTACTAGCTATGCCGCTAGTCAAGCTATTTATCAAAAAGTTAAAAACAAAGAAAAAGACGCCGTTTCAAACTACCTCGATTTATTAAAAGCGGGTGGGTCTGACTACCCAGTGGACCTTGTTAAAAAGGCCGGGGTTGACCTCACAAAGAAAGATGCCTTTATGGCCGTTGTTAACCGCTTAGAAGAATTAGTCGAGAAACTTGCTAGCCTTTTAGAGTAGTATGGAAAAATATCAATTAATTGAAAGAAGTATTATTACAACCTATAGGAAGAAGATTTGGGCTCCCTTTATTAAAGCTTTAAAGATGTATCAGCTACTAGAACCAAATGATAAGGTTTTAGTTTGTATGTCAGGTGGTAAGGATTCTTTCTTACTCGCTAAATTAATGGAAGAACTCCATAAACATAGTGATTTTCCGTTTAGCTATATCTGTCTTGTCATGGATCCTGGTTATAAAGAGGAAATAAGATCACAAATCGAAGCTAACTTAAAACTTTTAAACGTTAACGCCACGATTGTTAAATCTGATATCTTTGAGATTGCGGATTTGATGGGTGGTAAGCCTTGTTTTTTATGCGCGAGAATGCGTAGGGGGTTTTTATATAAACAAGCGGAAAAGCTAGGTTGTAATAAAATAGCTCTAGGACATCATTTTGATGATGCCATTGAAACTCTTTTAATGGGGATGTTTTATAATGGAAAAATTCAAACGATGCCGCCTAAACTTGTAAGTGATAACTATAAAGGCTTAGAATTAATTAGACCACTTTACCTAGTCCACGAACAAGATATTATCAACTGGGTTAAATACAATGACTTAAGTTTTATTAGGTGTGCTTGTAAGTTTAGTGATTCTAATTATAACTATGATTCGAAACGCCAAGAAGTTAAAAATATTATTAAAAATTTGAAAAAAATCAACCCTATTATTCCTAATAATATTTTTGAAGCGATGGGTAATATTAATCTTGATACTATGTTAGGTTATAGTATTAACCGAAAACATCAAGGCTTTAACGAGCTTTACGAAAAGAGGAAGAAAGCATGTTTGAACGAACCATCAGTTTAATTGGTGAACCGGCTTTTTTAAAATTACAAGCCAAAAAAATTATGGTTTTTGGGCTTGGTGGTGTTGGTGGTTATGTTTGTGAGATGCTTGTAAGATCAGGTATTAAAACAATTGGGCTTTGTGACTATGATACTATTTCAAGTAGTAATAAAAATAGACAAATTATTGCCCTAGACTCAACACTTGGCAAAAAGAAAGTTGAAGTTTTAAAAGATAGACTACTTGATATTAATAAAGAAGTAAATGTTACGACTTATGATTTAAAAATTACCGAAGATAATATTTCGCAAATTGGCACTAATTACGACTATTTTATTGACTGTGTGGATGATGTAGCGGCTAAGCTTGCTATTATAAAATATGCTTATCAAAATAATATTAAAATTATTAGTTCGATGGGAACAGGTAATAAATTAGACCCAACCAAGTTTAAAATTGCTAAAATCAAAGACACGAAGACCTGTCCTTTAGCTAAAGTTATGCGAAAAAAATTGAAAGAGTTAAATATTTATGATTTACCGGTATTATATAGTGAAGAAGAAGTACACGTCAAAGGGGCTAAGGTTATTCCTAGTATTGCCTTTTGCCCGAGCGTGGCCGGTATCTTAATAGCACGCTTTGTTATACTTGATATCATTAAAAAGGAGGGGGAAAATGACTAATAGTGGCTTAGAGTTTGATCCTTATGATTACTATAAGGATATGTTAAGAGATGAGGCTAAGGCTAAAGCTCAAGAAATAATTGAAAACCTAGCTAGCGAAAGTAACACCGATTGCGAGCTCAATAAAAAACTAGTGACGGAAGCTAAAAAACTAGAGACCTCTTTAGGTGAGCATAAGTCAAAACGAAGGACCTTTAATAATTTAAGGATCGTCTTATGGATTGTCTTTGCCTTAGGCCTTATGTTTGCCCTTGTTGGTGGGTATAGTCTTGTTAATGGGGATTATGGCGTCAAAAACATTTTATATTTAATATTTGGGGTTATTTTTGGGATTGGATCACTAGTTTTAATACTTAAGGTTCTAAACAAAAAAATCAAAGAAGCGGCTGGTAAGATTTCAAAACTTGAAAAAAGCTATAGAGAAGCCAAAAATAAGGCTTTAGCCAGCCTAGCGGCCTTAAAAAATAAGCTCAATTTTAAGCAGTATGTGGACTTTGTTAATAATCTTGATACAAGTATTAAACTTGACTATGAAGTAGATTTACGTAAAATTAAAACGCTTCAAAATGTGTATAGCCTAAATCTTGATTTTGATTCTAATGAATCAATTGTTGATATCTATTCAGGCTCCATTTATAATAACCCATTTATTAGAGTTTTACTAAATAAAATGGATATGGTAAATCACGTTTATACCGGGGAAAGAATTGTCACTTGGACGGAAAGAGTAAGAGATAGTGAGGGTAGAACGCACACAGTTACGCATACAGAAACCTTGTTTGCGACCCACACGGCCCCAGTTCCGGACTATAGTAATTATTCAGTCGTAATTTATGGCAACGGCGCCGCCCCGAGCTTAAGTTTTAGTCGTAAACCTAGTGGACTTGCCCGGGAACACGATGATAAAGACGTTGAAAGGTTAGTTGATAAAAGAAGTAAAGATATCGAAGATTTAGCTAAAAAAGCTGTTTCCAAAGGTAAAAACTTCACAGCTTTAGCTAATAATAAGTTTGACGCTTTGTTTTACGCTATTGATAGGGATAATGAAAGAGAATTTAGACTTTTATTTACCCCACTGGCTCAACAAAATATGGTGGAATTAATCACGGCACATGATACTTACGGGGATGATTTTAACTTTTATAAGCGTAAACAACTAAACTTTATTATGTCTAGTCATAGTCAAAGAGTTATTAGATTTAATTACACCACCTTAGATGATTTTTTGGATTATGAAGAGTTAAAAAATACTTATATCAGAGATATGAGTGAAGCTTTTTATTCCCTATATTTTGACTTGGCACCACTTCTTGCCATCCCACTTTATCAAATGGATGAAGCAAACTTATATGCTGGAGTCTTAGAAAAAGAAGAAATTACAATTGAAGAAGCGGAAGCTTTAGCTAATCACATGGATAAGCGGCTCTTTAGACATCCTCAAGGTGTAACTGATCAAATCTTAAAGTTAAAACGAAATCATAATTTTAATAATTCTGATACTTTTAGCGTTGTTTCACATAGCTTTTCCCGCCGGGAAGAAACAATACTTGTACCAACCCTATGCCGGAATGGCCGCATGTATGACGTTTTAGTCAGATATTATGTTTATGAACCAGTAATAGCGGAAAAAGTAATGGCTGTTAGTAAGCTAAAAGATACAGATAAAAAGACAGATGCATCATTCAATAGACAAAGCTATCGTTATCACAACTTTGTAAGTTGTCTTGCCGGAGACGAAGGTTATGATAACGCTGATGATATAGCATTTGCAAATTATATTAATATGCATTATAATAAGGTATAGAATTTTAGGAGGAAAAAAATGGCAAATCAATTAGATGAAATGACTGGCCCGGTTAGTGCTGAGGGCCGGGACGTCAATGTTATTCAAAAACAAATTCCCGTTCAAGTAGGTTGGGGATCAACGTTATTTGAAGTTATTTTATGGGTACTTGCAATTATACCTGGGCTTATCTTCTTGTTAATGAAGATTAACGCGAAAGCTTATTTAAGACAATTAGAACAAAAAATTCAGCATGATGCTTCCCAAATTGATAACTATCTTGAACAAAGAGTAGTTATCTTACAAAATGCTAGTAGATTATTAGATAAGGCAATCGATCTTGATAAAGATACGATGACTAAAATAGCGATGTATCGTTCTGGTAATGGTACTAGTGATGTCTTACGTAATGAAACATCTCAAGCTATTGATAAATTATTTGGTCAAGTAAATGTTTCTTTAGAACGTTACCCAGAATTAAAAGCTCATGATGAAATTAAAGAATGTCTAAGACAAAATAGTTATCTTCAAAAAGAAATTACGGCCGCTCGTGAATTATATAATGACACTGTTTATACTTGGAATAGTGCTATTCAACAATGGCCTACTAAGATGATTGTAGCAGCAAAACAAGGTTATACGACAAGAATTCCTTTCGCGGCTTCAGCTGAAATTAAAGCACAAGCTAGAAGTGTATTCTTCTAAGTAAAAGGCGATATCACTTTTTGATATCGCTTATTTTTTAAGGAGTGATATTGTGTATTTTGGGATTGATATTGGTGGTACCTCAGCTAAGATTGGGGCCTTCGAAAATGATAAGCTAGTGAAAACGTGGGAAATAAGCATGTCTTTTAAAAGTCTCGACGAAATGGTTAAGGCTATTTTAGCTTCCCTTTCTGAAGTAGCTAAAAATATCGAGGGAATAGGGCTTGACGCCCCCGGTTTTATTAAAGATAACGTTATAAGTAGTGCCGCGAACCTACATTTTTTAGATGGGGTTAATTTAAAAGAAGCCTTTGAAAAAGAAGCTAGGACTAAAGTCAGGGTTATAAACGACGCTAACGCGCACGCTTTAGGCGAAGCGAAAAGTAAAAATAAAGACAATATCTTATTTGTCACCCTAGGAACCGGCGTTGGGGGCGGTTTTGTTATAAATGGTAAAGTCTTAGAAGGAAGTGATGGGGCCTTCATGGAGCTTGGTCACATGCATGTCGATGATTTTTATAACTTTTCATGTGGCTGTGGTCAAGTTGGCTGCCTCGAAACTTTATGCGCTCAAAAAGGGGTTAATAATTTAGTTAATTATTATAAAAAGTCTTGTGAAACTAAATTAGCAGATAGTTATACCGTTAAAGATGTCTTTGATTTAGCGCGTCAAAAAGACCCGCTTTGTCTAAAAGTATTTGAGGTATTTACTGACAAACTTGGGCTTGCCCTTAGTAACGCCGCCATTATTTTAAACCCTGGTGAAATAATTATTGGGGGTGGGATTAGTCTTGCCGGTAACTTTTTATTAGATGAGGTTACAAGAACTTTTAAAAAGTATGGCTCAAATGTTATAAGAAATACGAAAATTTCTTTAGCTACCTTAGGAAATAAGGCCGGGATTTACGGGGCTTATTATTTAATTAAAGAAGCCTAAAAAGATTAGCTTAACTAATTTTCATAATTTTCTTGTAAATAGCCTTTAGATATGCTATCATAAAATAGGTTTTAAAAAGTCCCTGAGACTAAAATAATAAGGTATGCTGTAGTCTTTTAGTCTCTAAAAGACTATTTTTTATGAGGTGAAATTATGCGAGGTTTACTTACATTACACAACTTATCGGTTAATAAAATTGAACAAATTATTGATTATGCTTTAAAGCTTAAGGGTGGTTTTTCTAAAAAGTACGAAGGTAAGAAAATGGCCACCCTTTTTTTTGAAAATTCGACGAGAACCCAATATAGCTTTCAGGTCGCCATGCTTAATTTAGGTATTAAGGTGATAAGCTTTAATGCTGGTGCCTCGTCTATTCAAAAAGGTGAGTCATTATATGATACCGTGCGTACATTTGAAGCATTAGGCCTTGACGGAGTCGTTATTAGATCAAGTATTGATAATTACTTTAAAGACTTAGAAAATATTAAAATGCCTATTTTTAATGGTGGGGATGGTTCTAGTAATCACCCTACCCAGTGCCTACTTGACTTAATGACAATCTACGAAGAGTTTGGCCATTTTAAAGGGCTCAAGGTTTGTATGGTTGGTGATATCTCGCATTCTAGAGTCGCTCACTCTAATATTGACGTTATGACGCGTCTTGGGATGGATGTCTATATCTCAGGACCAGAAGAATATAATGACGGTAGTGCAAGCTATCTTTCTTTTGATGAAGCGGTCAAAACCTGCGATGTCATCATGATGTTAAGAGTTCAATTTGAACGGCATCAAGAAAAAATGCATATTACAGAAGAAGAATATTTTGCAAGATACGGCTTAAATCATGAACGGGTTAATAAGATGAAAGACAAGGCTATTATTATGCATCCGGCTCCGGTAAATAGAAACATTGAAATTGCGGACGACGTGGTCGAATGTGAAAAATCCCGCATCTATAAACAAATGACCAACGGCGTTTATGTTAGAATGGCAGTTATTTCCCTTGTGTTAGACGGAGAATTATAATGTATAAATTAAGTGGCGGATATGTTATTTTAGATAACCAATTAGTTAAAAAAGATATTTATATTAAAGACAATCTAATAGTCGATTACTTAGATAATCCAACAGTTATTGATTGTACTAACTTACTTATAACCCCTGGTATTTGTGATATTCACGTCCATTTAAGAGAACCGGGGCATGAAGAAAAAGAAACAATCTTAACCGGAACTAGATCGGCGGCTAAGGGGGGGATTACTAGTATTTTCGCAATGCCAAATCTTAAGCCTTACCCAGACACGTTAGCTAATCTAGCAGTTGAAGAAGAAATTATTAAAAGAGACGCCTTCGTTAAGGTTTATCCTTATGCCTGTCTAACCAAAGAAGAAAAAGGGAAGGAATTAAGTGACATTAAAGCTTTAGCAAGTCATGTTTTAGCTTTTTCAGACGACGGGGTAGGAATCCGTGATTATAACTTACTAGAAAAAGCCTTAAAAGAAGTGAAGGCGACTGGTAAAATTATTTGTTCTCATGCGGAAGATTATAACTATCTTCCAACAGACACGCGCTCGGAATCCGAAGCTGTCAAAAAAGAACTAGAAGTAGTTAGAAAGACAGGTGTTAAATATCATTTTTGTCATATTTCCACCAAAGAGAGCTTTAATTTAATTAAAGAGGCTCAAAAAGAAGGACTAGACGTAACGTGTGAAGTCACGCCGCACCACTTATTTTTAAATGAAGAGATGATAAAAAATAATCCTAATTTTAAAATGAACCCGCCGTTAAGATCTATAGAAGACCAACAGGCAACCCTTCTTGCCTTATTAAGCGGTGTTAGTACGATTATCGCGACCGATCACGCTCCACACACGGAAAGTGAAAAAAATAGACCTTACGACAAGGCACCTAACGGGATTATTGGGCTTGAAACCTTAGTTCCTCTAGTTTATACCAATTTAATTGGAACGAAAAAAGCCACTTTAAATGATTTTACGAACTGGTTAATTAATAACCCTAGAAAGCGTTTAGGCCTTGACGAAAGAAAATTAGATGTAGGCTATGTGGCTGATATTGCTTGTTTTGACATTTTTAATAGTCATACCTATCAAAAAGAAGAAATTTTATCGCGTGGTAAAAACTCTCCTTTTATTGGACTAACGCTCTATGGTTTTTGTAAATATACTTTTGTTGATGGTAAACTTGTATATGGCGGTGAAGATTTATGAAGAGAAAACTAGTATTAGAAAACGGGATGGAATTTATTGGAGAAGGCTTTGGTTCGCGTAAAGAAAAGGTAGCTGAAATTGTCTTTAACACCTCAATGGTAGGCTACCAAGAAATCTTGTCAGATCCTTCTTATTGTGATCAGTTTGTCGTGATGACCTATCCTTTAATTGGTAATTACGGCCTCACCGATGAAGATTATGAATCAAAAAATATCTATATGTCAGGTTTCATTGTAAGAGAGTATAACGACCTTCCTTCTAACTTTAGATATACGCGGACTTTATCAGACGTGATGGATGAAAATAAGGTGGTAGGGATATCCGAAATTGATACCAGGGAATTAGTGCGTATCATTCGTGATAATGGCTCTATGAAGGCTTTTATTTGTGATGCGGATAAGACACACGAATACGCTATGATGCATATCAAAAACTATAACTACCCAACGAACCAAGTTGAAAAAGTTTCCTCTAAGCGGGTTTGGTATTCGAGAACGCGTAACCCCTTATACAACGTTGTCTGTGTTGATTGTGGATGTAAATTAAATATTATTAGAAAGCTAAATGAGTTTGGCTGTAACGTGGTTGTTGTTCCTTATAATACGAAAAAAGAAGAAATTATGAAATACCATCCCGATGGGCTATTCTTATCAAATGGGCCGGGGGATCCTGAAAATGTGAAGCCAGTAATTGAACTAGTTAAATATTTTAAAGGTAAGTTACCAATTTTAGGTATTTGTCTCGGTCACCAAATAATTGGCCTTGCCTACGGGGCTAAGACGTATAAAATGAAGTTTGGTCACCGCGGGGTTAATCACCCGGTTAAAGACTTAGAAACCGGTAAAGTGGAAATCACTAGTCAAAACCATAGTTATGCCGTGGATAAGGAAAGCCTAAAAGGTACCGGTCTAACTCTAACCCATGTGAACATCTTAGACCAAGAAGCCGAAGGTATGAAGGATGAAAAGAACTACTTAATGTGTGTCCAATATCATCCGGAATCAGCCGCGGGGCCGGAAGATAGCGAATATTTATTTGGCCGTTTTCGTAATTTAATGAAGGAGTGGAAGTCAAAATGCCAAAAAGAAGAGATTTAAAAAAGATCATGGTTATTGGTTCTGGTCCTATTGTTATTGGTCAAGGTGCCGAATTTGACTATGCGGGAACCCAAGCTTGTCTCGCTTTAAAAGAAGAAGGCTACGAGGTTGTTTTAGTAAACTCTAATCCGGCGACGATTATGACTGATACGAGAATTGCCGATAAAGTTTATATGGAACCACTAGATCTTGAGAATGTGGCTAAGATCATTAGATATGAACGTCCGGACGGCCTCATTTGTTCCATTGGGGGTCAAACTGGTCTTAATCTTGGAATGCAGTTATACCGCAAGGGCGTCCTAGATGAATGCGAAGTGGAATTACTTGGGACAGGATATGACGCAATAAATCAAGCGGAAGATAGAGAGTTGTTTAGAGACTTATGTTTAAAAATCGGAGAACCAATTCTAGAAAGTATAAATTGTAAAACAATTGAGGAAGTAGTTAGTGCCGCTAGCAAAATTGGCTACCCGGTTATTTTACGCCCAGCCTTTACCCTAGGCGGCACCGGGGGTGGGTTCGCAAACGATGAAAAGGAAATTTATCCGCTTGCTAAAAACGCCTTAAAGTTGTCTCCTGTCGGGGAAGTATTAGTTGAAAAATCCATTAAGGGCTTTAAAGAAATTGAGTATGAAGTCTTAAGAGATAAAAATGACACGGCGATTGTTGTTTGTAACATGGAAAATGTGGACCCTGTTGGTATTCATACTGGGGATAGTATAGTCGTTGCCCCAAGTCAAACCTTAACAAATAAAGAATACCAAATGCTACGTAATAGTGCGCTAAAAATTATTAGAGCTTTAAAAATCGAAGGTGGCTGTAACGTCCAATTTAGTCTAGATCCTTATTCTTTCCAATACTACGTTATTGAAGTTAATCCAAGGGTATCCCGTTCAAGTGCGCTAGCAAGTAAAGCTTCCGGGTATCCGATTGCGCGAGTTTCCGCTAAGATTGCTTGCGGGATGAATCTAGATGAGATTGATATTGCGAATACCAAGGCGAGTTTTGAACCAACCCTTGATTATGTCGTAACTAAGATTCCGCGTTTCCCTTTTGATAAGTTTCAAACCGCTAATCGTCACTTGTCAACTCAAATGAAGGCAACCGGTGAAGTTATGGCAATAGGTAGAACGATTGAAGAAAGCTTATTAAAAGCTATTCGTTCCTTAGAAAATAAAGTTTATCATATCGAACTTAAAAAGCTAAAAAATCTCTCTAAAAAGGATTTAATAGATTTCATCAAAGAAGAAAACGATGAAAGAATCTACGCGATTGCGGAAGCCCTAAGAAAAGATATTACAATTGATGACTTATATCAAATAACTAAAATAGACCGGTTCTTTTTAGAAAAAATTAATCATATTGTGGAACTTGAATATACTATTAAAAAAGATCCGCTAGATATTTCAAATATTAAACTAGCTAAGCGTTTCGGGTTTTCTGATATTTATCTTGCCTCCTTGGCTTCTAAAACTGAACAAGATATCTTTAAAATTAGGCTCGAAAATAATATCTTCCCAGTATATAAAATGATTGATACTTGTGCGAGTGAATTTAAATCTTATATTCCTTATTTTTATTCTACTTATGAACAGGAAAATGAAAGTATTAAGAGTAAGAAAAAGAAAGTAATTGTTTTAGGCTCTGGCCCTATTAGAATCGGGCAAGGGGTTGAGTTTGATTATTCAACAGTGCATGCCATTTGGGCAATTAAAGAAGAAGGCTACGAGGCGATTGTTATTAACAATAATCCAGAAACAGTTTCAACCGATTACACCTTATCTGATAAGTTATATTTTGAACCTTTAACGTATGAAGACGTTATGAATATTATTCATTTTGAAGAACCTGAAGGTGTAATTGTGGCCTTAGGGGGTCAAACCGCGATTAACCTCGCGTCAAGCCTTGAAAATAGTGGTATCAAATTAATTGGGGCGACTGCTAAAGCGATTGATTTAGCGGAAGATAGAGAAGCCTTTGAACAAATCATGAACGAGCTTAAGATCCCAATGCCACAAGGCAAGGGTGTCTTTAGCGTAAAAGAAGGACTCGAAGAAGCTAACAAAATTGGTTACCCGGTTTTAGTAAGACCATCCTTTGTCCTTGGCGGAAGAATGATGCATATAGTTTATGACGAAGACAATCTAGCGTCATTCATTAAAGAAGCCCTTGATTACGATAAGACGCACCCTGTGTTAGTTGATAAATATATTAAAGGTCAAGAATGTGAAGTAGACGCGATTTGTGATGGGATAGACGTTTTTATTCCTGGTATTATGGAGCATATTGAAAAAACGGGTGTTCATAGTGGGGATAGTATGAGTGTTTACCCACCATATTCTCTTAAAAAAGAAGTCTGTGATGTCATTTGTGACTACACGACAAAAATTGGCCTTGGTTTAAAACTAATTGGTTTATTTAATATTCAATTTATTGTCGAGGCAAATGACAAAGTTTCTATTATTGAAGTAAACCCACGTTCTTCAAGAACGGTCCCGTTTTTAGCTAAATCAACTAATATTCCGATTGCGAATATTGCGGCTAAAGTTATGCTTGGGGAAAAGTTAAAAGATTTAGGCTATGTTGGCCTATACCCTAAGAGAAAGAGACACTACGTTAAGTCCCCTACCTTCTCTTTTAGTAAAATCCGGGGTCTTGACGCCGTTTTATCGCCAGAAATGAAATCAACTGGTGAAGCTATTGGCTACGATAAGAGTCTAAATAGAGCTCTTTACAAATCCCTTAAAGCTAGTGGCCTAAGGGTAGCTAACTACGGCACCATTTTAGCTACTATCACCGATACAGATAAAGAACTAGCCTTACCTCTAATTAAGAGATTTTATAATCTTGGCTTTAATATCGTGGCGACTAAAGGTACGGCGACCTTCTTAAAGAAAAACGGGATTAGAACGAGAATCTTAAAGAAAATTTCGGAAGGTTCTGAAGAAATCTTAGAACAAATTAGAAAAGGTTATATTACCTACGTTATCAATACCGTTAATGAAGATAAACGGACCACTAAACATGACGGAGTCTTAATTAGAAGTACCGCGATTGATAATAATGTCCCAGTCTTTACTTGTCTTGATACGGTTAATGTTTTGTTAAATGTCCTAGAAGAAACCACAATGTCTGTATCTACTATTGATGAGGATTAAGTATGAAAGACGTATTACTAGAAGTAATTAAAAACGAAAAGTTAAGTAAAAATATTTATGAAATGACTTTTAAAGGTGACGTAAATGTTATTAATTATCCGGATGAATTTATAAACATTAAATTACCTGACTTTTATTTACGTAGACCCTTTAGTGTAGCTGATTTTACAAAAGATACCCTAACAATCATTTATAAAGTTTTAGGGGCAGGTACAAAAGAAATGTCAGAAATAAAAGTAGGAACGAAGCTTCAGGTTTTAGTTGGCCTTGGCAACGGCTTTAGAGATTTAAGCTTAAAGCCATTAATTGTAGCTGGTGGTATTGGGGTGGCCCCTTTTGTTAAACTAGTTAAAGAATTTAACGCTAAAAATATTAAACCTACTATGATTTACGGCGAACAAGCAAAAGCTAACTTTGTCTACTTAGATTTCTTTAAAGAAAACACGAATCTTTATCTGACGACTGATGACGGAAGCCTTGGTTTTAAAGGAAACGCCGTAGCTTTTTTAAAAGAAAATAAGCTTTCTTTTGATAAGTACTATGCCTGTGGGCCAACGCCGATGTTAAGAGCCTTGAAAGAATATAATGCTAATGGTTATTTGTCTTTAGAAGCTAGAATGGGTTGTGGTTTTGGGGCTTGTATGGGCTGTTCTATTAAGACGACAAGTGGTTATAAAAGAGTTTGTAAAGAAGGACCAGTGTTTTTAGCAAGTGAGGTTATTTATGAGTAAGACAGCTATTAAGTTATTTAATTATACTTTTAAAAACCCGGTTATTCCGGCTAGTGGTTGTTTTGGGTTTGGCTATGAATTTAGTGAGCTTTATGATCTAAATATCTTAGGCTCGATTGCCCTCAAAGGTACGACTCTTGAAGAAAGATATGGCAATCCCTTACCAAGAATTGCGGAATGTAAAAGCGGCCTCATTAACGCGATAGGGCTTCAAAACCCCGGGGTTAAAAAAGTTATTAGTGAAGAAATCCCAAAGCTTAAAAAGTGTTATAATGATTTAGTAATAGCGAACGTCGGTGGGCACTCGAAAGATGAATATATTGAAGTAGTTAAGGCTTTTAACGACGTCGATGAAGTAATAGCAATTGAACTTAATATATCATGTCCGAACGTTAAAGAAGGCGGCCTTGCCTTTGGGCAGGACAAAGATATCTGTTATAATTTAGTTAAAGAAGTTAGAAAATACTGTCAAAAACCTTTAATTGTTAAACTATCACCTAATGTGAAAGACATTAAAGAAATGGCTGTAGCTTGCGAAAAAGCGGGGGCCGACGCCATTTCTTTAATCAACACTTTAGTAGGTATGCGCATCAATTTAAAAACCGCTAAGCCTATTATTAGCGTCACGAAAGGTGGCTATAGTGGTCCCGGGGTGTTCCCAGTGGCTCTTAATATGGTTTACCAAGTTTATGAAGCCACTAATTTACCAATTATTGGGATGGGCGGCATAAGTAGTGCCTATGATGTTATTGAAATGATGTATGCAGGTGCTAGTTTATGTATGGTTGGCGCTTATAATTTAATAAATCCTTATGCTTGTCGTGACATTATTTTAGATTTACCGCGTGTTATGAAAGAGCTAAATATCACAAATTTAACTGATATTATAGGCAAAGCTCATTGCTAAAATTGTAAAAAAATTGTAAAATACATCTAGGTGATACTTAATGTTTATTACAATTGTTGACCCCATTGCCAAACTTCTTGGCCTTTGGAGCCAAGAGATTTCGGTAGGCTCAATTATTTTTAGAGTAGTCTTATCGATGGTGTTTGCTTTTATAATTGGGGTAGAGCGGAGTGCGAGAAACCACGCAGCCGGTGTTAGAACTTATATTTTAGTAACCTTAGGTTCAACAATCGCGATGCTCACAAATCAGTTTATCTTTGAAACTTTTGGCTCGGACGATATTTCGCGTCTAGGTGCGCAGGTTATTTCTGGGATTGGTTTTTTAGGTGCTGGGACGATTATTATGACGTCTCGTAGTCAGATTAGAGGCCTTACTACAGCGGCTGGCCTATGGGCTTGTGCTTGTATGGGCCTAGCGATTGGGATTGGTTTTTACACACTTTCCTTAATTGCGGTCATTTTAATCTTTTTAGTCTTTACGATCTTACAAGGAGTAGAAGCTAACTTAAAAGACCTATCTAAAAGTTTTACGATTCACGTAGAATTAAACGATACGAAATATTTAAAAGACTTAGTAAACTTTATTAGAAAAAATAATCTAACAATTCAACGGGTTGAATTAAACACAGCTTATCAAGCTTCCGGACTTGCTGTATATACGATTTTTCTCTTTAATAAAAATAAAGGATTTAAAAATATGCGACATATTCCGTTCTTATCTTCGATTAGAGATTTAGAATATGTTAACTATGTTGAAGAAATTTCCTAGAAAGAAGTTATAAATATGGATAGTAATGTAATAATTGCCTGTGATTTTAAAGATAAAGAAGAACTATATAATTTTTTAAAACCTTTTAGAGGACTAAATCCTTACCTAAAAATCGGCATGGAATTGTTCTATGCCGAGGGACCTAGTATGGTAAGAGAATTAAAAGAAGCTGGTTTTAAAATTTTTCTTGATCTAAAATTATGTGATATTCCTAATACGGTCGAAAAAGCCATGCGCAATTTAGCTAAACTTAACGTTGATATCACAAACGTGCACGCTAGTGGTGGTATCAAAATGATGGAAGCGGCTAAACGAGGCCTTGAGGGAAGTAACACGAAGTTGATTGCCGTTACAATCTTAACATCACTAGATGACGACGCTTTAAAAAATGAATTAGATATTAATAAGAGTGTAGCTGATGTTGTTAAAGACTACGCGACTAACGCTAAAAAGGCGGACCTTGATGGTATTGTGTGTTCCCCTCTAGAAGCAAGTATCGCAAAAGACCTAGGCTTAATAAGCGTAACCCCAGGTATTAGACTAGCAGGAGACCAGAAAGGTGACCAAAAGCGCGTAACGACGCCAAAAGACGCGAAAGTCTTAGGTTCAACCTACATCGTGGTTGGTAGAAGTATAACCGCAAGTCCTGACCCGGTTAAACAATATTTATTATGTGTAAAGGAGTTTCAAAATGACGGATTTTAGTAAAGATATTGCCAAAGTATTATTAGATGTAAAAGCTGTTTTTTTAAGACCAAGTGAGCCTTTTACTTGGGCTAGTGGGATTAAAAGCCCAATTTATTGTGATAATAGATTAATACTTGGTAGTGTTAAAAATAGAGTATATGTGGAAACGGCCCTTGCTAAAATGATTCAAGAAAACTATCCCGACGTCGAAGTTATAATGGGGACTTCTACCGCTGGTATTCCCCATGCGGCCTACGTTTCTGACCTACTTGATTTACCAATGGGTTACGTTAGAGCTAAATCTAAAGACCATGGAAGACAAAACCAAATCGAAGGGGCTGACCCAAAGGACAAAAAAGTCGTCGTCATTGAAGACTTAATCTCGACAGCTGGTTCCGTGTTAGAAGTATGTGAAGTTTTAAAAGAAGCCGGGGCGGAAGTATTAGGGATTGCCTCTATCTTTACTTATAATTTAAAGAAAGGCTTAGAGCGACTAGCCGCGGCTAATGTAACTAATCATTCTTTATCTAATTTTGAAGCCCTAGCCGAAGTGGCCCTAGCTCATAATTATATCTCAAAAGAAGAATATACGAAGGTTTTAAAGTTTAGAGAAAACCCGGATGATGACAGTTGGATGAATTAATTTCATCCCTCTTTTTATAATTTAACTCTCAAATATTGTAAAATCTTAAGTAATAGTGTAAAATAAACTATACATTTTAAAGAAATTATTCCGTTAAGGATAAAAAAGTAGGAGATCTTATGGTTATTACGTTTATCATAGATTCATATGACGAAACTAGTAATGGTATTGCGACTAGTACGAAAAGATTTGCTAAAAAACTTTATGAAATGGGTCATGATATTCAAATTGTCGCGGCAAGCGCTAAATCTGATCCACATATCAAAAGTTATAATTTAGGTGTAAGTAAAGTCCCTATTTTGTACCAAGTTTCTCTTTCTCAAGGCTTTACTTTTGCAAAATGTAATAAAAAAGAAATCGAAGAAGCAATCAAAAAAAGTGATATTGTTCATTGCTTGATTCCTTTTAAGATTGAAAGATATGCTAAAAAGATATGTGATAAATATCATATTCCAAGTTCAGCTGCCTTCCATCTTCAACCAGAAAATATCACTTCAACGATACATTTAGCTAAATACGAAGCTATCAATAAATATGTCTACCGCAAGTTTAGAAAATTTTATAATAAGTTTGGCCACATTCATTGCCCCTCTAACATGATTAAAGAACAATTATTAGAAAACGGCTATACTTCTCATATGCATGTTATTTCAAATGGTGTTTGTGAATCCTTTGTTAAAAAAGATGTTAAAAAGAAACCGGAATGGGAGGGCAAGTTTGTCATCTTAATGATTGCCCGCCTTTCCGAAGAAAAAAGACAAGACCTAATTATTGATGCCGTTAGACATTCCCGGCATGAACCAGATATTCAAATTGTCTTTGCGGGTAAGGGGCCTTTGAGAAATCACTTAGAAAAATACGCGGAAGGTTTAACTAATAAGGTATCTTTTGGCTTTTATCAAGAAAGTGATTTAATTGATATTATCAATATGTCTGATTTATATGTACACGCCTCTGACGCCGAAATAGAAGCCATTGGCTGTATGGAAGCTTTTACATGCGGCGTTGTACCAGTTATATCTGACTCTAAACTTTCCGCTACTAATCAATTTGCCCTCGATGACTTAAACTTATTTAGGCACGGCAACTATTTATCTTTGCGTGATAAAATTGATTACTGGTTTGAAAATAGAGCCCATTTAGCTACAAGGGGTGAAGAATATCTCGAATACGCTAAACAATACAGTATTAATAATACCGCCAAAGAATTGGAGAAAATGTTTTATGAGGCCATTAAAGATAGTAAAAAACGCTAGTAACAAAATCTTTAATGGTTTTTTGCTAGTAGATAAGCCTAAAAATATGACTAGTAATGACTTGTGTCAAATTTTAAAAAAAAGATATGGCATCAAGTCTTGCGGGCACGTTGGTACCCTAGATCCAGACGCGACAGGGTTAATGGTTTTGGCTTTTGGTAGGGCTACTAAATTACTACCTTTACTAGATACTAATAATAAGACATACGTTACTACTATCCTATTTGGCAAGCTAACTGATACCCTTGATATTAGTGGGAACTTAATAAAAGAAGAGATTAAAAAAATAGATAAAAATCTCTTAACTAAGGCTTTTATTACCTTGCAAACTCAAAAGGCGCAAATTCCCCCTTTAACTTCAGCTATTAAGGTAAATGGTAAGAAACTATTAGATTACCAAAGGCAAGGTAAGGAAGTTGAAATTAAAGAAAGACCCTGTGAAATATTATCATTAGATATCTTAAAAGACTTATACAAAGAAGGTAATTACTTTTTAATAGATCTTAGATTAAAGGTCTCTAAAGGCTACTACATCAGAAGTTTTGCTAGAGACCTAGGGGAACTAGTTAATAATATGGCCATTGTTAAAGATTTACGGAGAATAAGGGTAGGCGAGTATGATATTAAGGATGCTTATACCTTAGATACCTTGTTAAATGAAGAAATTTCCCTAATAGAGATTACAAACTTCCTAAAATATGTTAAAATAGAGATTAAGGAAAGAATATTACGTTTTGCCCAAAACGGGGTTACATTATATGAACATAATTTATTAAACGATAGTGACGCTAAAGACATTAAAAAATTAAAGCGCTTTATCGTGTCATATCTTAATGAACCTGTAGCTATTTATGAAAATAAGGGCAAGGAATTTCGACCTATCTTTAAGTTTTAGGTGGTGTTATTATGAATGTCATTTGGATTAATGACAATAATTTTGTTAGTTTAAATGAAAAACTTTGTTGTGCAATTGGTAATTTTGATAGTGTCCATTTAGGTCACCAACAATTAATTAAAAAAAGTAAGGAATTTAATTTAAAAAGTGCTGTCTTAACTTTTTATCCTCACCCTTTTACAATCCTAAAAAAGATGAACCCCTATCCCCAAGTTACCCCCATTGCTCATAAAATTAAAATAATTGAATCTATGGGTGTTGATTATTTATTTATTGTAGAATTCACAAAAGATGTTGCTAATATGGATAAGCTAGACTTTATTAAACATTTAAAAGATCTAGGAATAGTTTCTGTTGTTTGTGGGTATGATTTTACCTTTGGCAAACAAGCTAGTGGAACGATTAAAGATTTAGCTTTGTACTTTGATTTTCACGAAATTCCGAAATTTCAAATTAATAACATTAGAGTATCAACAACCTATGTAAAAGAACTTTTAACTAATGGAGATTTAGAAAACGTTAAGGTAATGCTTGGGCGAAACTTTGATTTATATGGCAAGGTAATAGCTGGCAAAAAACTAGGAAGACAACTTGGTTTTCCAACGGCTAATATTGATTATGGTATTTATTACCTCCCGAAAAACGGAGTATACGCTGTCAAGGTAACGCACAACAATAAAACTTATTTAGGTATGGCTAATATTGGTTATAACCCAACTGTGGAGTATTCCGAAAATGTCAAACTTGAAGTAAACATCTTTGATTTTGCGGAAAGTATTTACGGTGAGGAGTTACATATTGAGTTTTTTACACGTATTAGATCAGAAAAAAAGTTTAAAAATACTAGTGAACTAGAAGAACAATTAGAAAAAGATAAAACGAATATTATCAATTACTTTAAAGATTAGGAGGGACTTTTTATGAAACTATTATTAATCATTGTTAATAATGATGATGCAAAAGCGGTGGCGAAAAGCTTAGTTAAAAATAAATTCTATTCGACTAAACTAGCTTCAACCGGTAACTTTTTATTAAGTGGTAATACCACGATCTTAGTCGGCTGTCAGGACGAAGATGTTGATAAAGTTATTGGCATCATTAAATCTGAAGCCCATCAAAGAAAGAAAATGGTTACGCCAATTGCTAGCATGTCAGCTGGTCTATTAAGTCCAAGCCCAATCGAAGTAACGATTGGTGGAGCCACAATTTTTATTATTAATGTGGAACAATTTGTAAAATTATAAATATCACTTGCAATAGTGCTTAAAAAATTGTAGAATATACAAGCTACGATTTACTTTGTTTTTCGTACCTCGGCGAAATACTAGGTTTATCGCTTATTAAATTAATTAAGGAGGAAAAAAGATGGCATTAACTGTCGCTCAAAAAGCAGAATTAGTTAAAAAGTATGGTAAGACTCCTACTGATACTGGTTCTACAGAAGTGCAAATTGCGATTTTAACTGCGGAAATTAATCAATTAAATGCCCACTTTGCTGTTCATAAACATGACTTTTCAAGTCGTCGTGGTTTAATGACTAAAGTTGGTCAACGCCGTAGTTTATTAAGCTATTTACAAAAGAAAGACTATAAAGCTTATCAAACTTTAATTCAAAGTTTAGGCTTAAGAAAGTAATCGGTTTTAAACCGATTATTTTTTTATCAACTATTTTAGGCAACATTCTTGATTATTAATTCATTTTAGTATACAATAGGAGCTAAAGAACAGGGGTTGATGAAAAAATGACAAACGTTGGCAATAATGTCACAGAATTTGGTAAGGTTTTAAGAAAGATTAGAAAGGAAAAAGGCGACTCACTAAGAGACTTAGCCGGTAAACTTGAAATTAGTGCGGCTTTTTTATCAGCAATGGAAGTTGGTAAGAAGAAGATTCCGAGTGAATATGCTGGAAAGATTGCGGCTATTTATGAGTTACCAGAAGCAGTAAAAAGTGAAATTGAAGATAGTATCGCTATTTCTAACAATCGTCTACAATTAGATTTTACAGGCTTAAACGCAAAACAAAAAGAAGCTTCTTTATCTTTCGCACGTAAGATTAAATCAGCTGATCCTGATTTAATTGAGAAACTTATGAAAGCCTTAGAAGATAATGAAAATAAAGACTAATCCTTTAAGTGTTAAGAAAATTGAAGAGATTGCGACTAAAGTAAGAGAACATTTTAATATTAGTTTAGATACTTATTTTCCGATTATTGAAATTGTCGAAGAATTATCTAATAATGGCACTTTTAGTCTAAGCATTGATAGTGATTCCTCTTTTGCTGATAATGTTTATGCGCTTTATTATCCAGAAACAAACATTATGTCGTTACGGGAATCCGTGTATAACGAATGTTATGAGGATGTTTACCGGTCTAACTTTACGGTTGCGCATGAGCTATTTCATTTTATGCAGGCTAAGATCTTAAACTTTAGCTTTGAGGAAGTTGAAGAATGTGAATCTTATGAAGATATTGAGTGGCAGGCTAATGAGTTTGCCGCCCAACTTTTAATACCTTCTATAGCCCTAAGTTTAGACACCTTAGAGATTGTTAAAACCTATCACGTTTCGGAAGAGGCCGTCTTAGTAAGAAAAAACAAAATACTAACTAGAAATAACAAAATTACTTAAAAATTATGGTATTTTATGTTATTTCTTTTTTTATGCTTTAAATAAGATGTTAAAATGTTATAATCTAATTAAAGAGGTGGGGATGATATGCAAGATATGAAAGAAAATAAAACGACCAAAGCATTTTTAGAATTTTCCCATGTCTATAAACGCTATAAATCAGGTGATGAAGTCATCACGGCTAATAATGATATTTCTTTTTGTGTTAATGAAGGTGAATTTTGCGTCGTGGTTGGACCTAGTGGGGCTGGTAAAACCACAGTTTTAAATATCCTTGGTGGGATGGAACATGCCGATGAAGGTCATATTTATTTTGATGGTAAAGATATCGTTAAACTAAATGATAAAGAACTGACTAATTACCGAAGGTACGATATTGGGTTTGTTTTTCAATTTTATAATCTAATGCCTAATTTAACGGCCCTAGAAAACGTCGAAATTGCCAAAGAATTATCTAAATCCAGTCTCGACTCTAAAGAAGTCTTAGAAGAAGTTGGACTAAAAGACCGGATTTCGCACTTCCCGGCTCAATTATCAGGCGGGGAACAACAAAGGGTAAGTATCGCCCGGGCGATTGCCAAAAACGCGAAGCTATTACTATGTGATGAACCGACCGGGGCACTTGATTACGTTACAGGTAAGCAAGTCTTAAAATTATTACATGACTTATGTAAGAAAAATCATAAGACAGTTATCTTAATTACCCATAACCAGGCTATTACGAAGATGGCTGACAGAGTGATTAGTATTAAAAACGGACAAATTACAGCTAATGAAATTAATGAAAAGCCTTTGCCAATTGAAGAAATCGAATGGTAGCCTATGAAAATTTATCTTAAATCTCTCTTAAAATTAATTAGAAGTAATTTATCACGTTTTATAACTCTTATTTTAATTGTAATCTTAGGTATTGGCTTTCTAGTAGGTATCTTTGGCGTTTCCCCCGATCTAGAACAAACAGCTGATAGCTACTATAAAGAGTCTAAGATGAGTGAAGTTTACTTGCGTAGCACAACCGGTTTTTTACCAAGTGATATAGATAACATAAAAGAAGCATATGAATCTAATGATATAGACGTTACTATTAGACCAACCTATGAAAAAGATGAATATATCTATGTTAATGATTTAGCGAGAGTTGGTCACTTAATTTATACTGATTTGAATGACAATCAAACAGATATTATTAGACTTGAAGAAGGCAGGTTCCCTGAAAATGACCAAGAAGTAGTTGTTGAACGAAGTGGTAACTACTTAATGAACGTACCGCTTGATTCTGAAATTTTAATTAATAATAAACATTACAAGGTAGTAGGTATTGTCTCAAACTCTTGGTATATGATGAAAGAGCGTTATGATTCGGAAACTATTAATGCTGGTCTTGATACCATCGTTTATTTACCTATTTCTAGTTATCTATCTACTCTTACTTCAAATGAAGATGTGATTTATACTAATATTTTTCTCTATTTTGGTCTAGATGATAATGTCTTTAGTAGTGCTTTTGAAGATAAGACCACGGAACTAATTGATGTTTTAAAAAATGCTTCTTTTGAAGAAAAGCATAACGAAGCTTTTACTAACTACATTTATCAAACAGCTTACGATGAGGCTATCTTAGGGGTTTTAAAAGAAGTATATGATATGTTTGGTCCTTACCTTGAGATTCCTTATGAAAAGGTAGTAGAAAAGTATAATAATAATGAGAAAATTGATTTAGATTTATTTGGCTTTAAAATTACAATTAGTAAAGACATTGTTAGAGATAATTTCACTAATAAAGAAGGCCAACTTTATGACCTTTTAGGACCTGATTTTGAGAAAGAAGTAACAAATGCTGTTAATGACGAATTAACAAAACTCCAATTTCAAATTTATTATTTAGATAGCCTAGATAACTATTCAACCGCCTTCTATCAAATTAATGTTGATAAGGTTGAAGATGTAGCAATCATTTTCCCAATATTTTTCTTCATTATTGCTTCTTTAGTAGCTCTAACAAGCTTAAGAAGACTTGTCTTTGAAGAAAGAGTCACAATGGGGACCTTGAGAGCTTTGGGATACTCAAAATTTGCCGTCTTAATGCGCTATATTATTTACGGGGTAGTGGCGGCCGCTATTGGTTCTGTCTTAGGTATTGCCCTTGGGATTGCTTTAATTCCTTCCGTTGTTTATAACATCTTTAATAGTACCTGCCATATGCCACCGTTTCAAATTGTCTACGATACCCCGTTTGTCTCAGCTGTCGTTCTTATCATGATTTTACTAATCATTTTAGTCGTCATTATAAGTGTTTATGGCACCCTAAAAGAAGCTCCGGCAAGCTTACTTATTCCTAAAGCGCCAAAACCAGGACGCCGGATTTTCCTTGAAAAGGTTAATTTTATTTGGAAACGTCTATCCTTCAAATATAAATCATCTATTAGAAATATGATCCGTTATAAAAGAAATCTTTTTATGATGATTATTGGGGTTGGTGGTTGTACAGCCTTATTACTTTTAGCCTTTGGTCTACAAGACTCCATGGATGCAGTAAGTAATAGAGAATATGAAAAAATTATCTTATATGATGCCTTAGCCGCCCCAACAGGTAGCGAAAAAGAATTAGAGTGCTCCTATATTACTAGCCAAACCCCAGTTTATTACGATACCTTCACGATTGATGATTACACTATAAAGGTCTTTGGCGCTAATAGTAGTGTTAACGAATATTTTGGTTTTTATGTCAATAATAAAAAATATAGTTTTACTAGTGATGATGTCTTAATTTCTAAACTAATTTCTAATAAATTAGACTTAGATGAGGGTGATACGATCACCTATAAAAATAAAGAATATACGATCACCCATGTCTTTGAAAACTATGTTGATAATTTCTTGTTTATTGGTAGTGATATAGATGACTTTAGCCCGAACCGGATTTTATTAAATTATGAAGGTATTGATGAAAGAACCTTCACTGAAAGCCTACTTGATTCAAATCAAATAATTTCTATTGAATACATCGCTAATGCGAAACTTGCCTATAACTCCTTAATTAATAACATCATTTTAATTGTTGTTGTTATTATTATTTTTGCCGCCTTCTTAGCCGTTGTAGTTATCTTTAACTTAATGAATATTAATGTTTCGGAGCGTAAACGAGAGCTTGCGACGCTTAAGGTTCTAGGTTACAGGAACACCGAAGTCCATGGCTATATTGCTAGAGAAACCTTTACTTTGACTATTATCGGGATGCTTGTAGGTCTAGGGATTGGGTTTATCTTACACCAGGTAGTAGCTAGTATCATTGATACGAATACCCTAATGGCCGGGCGTTATATTACCTTCCCAAGTTACCTTTATGCGATCTTGCTTACCCTCATATTTTCTGTTGTTGTTGATTTATGTTTTATTCCATATTACAAAAAGATTTCCATGACAGATTCTCTAAAGTCAATTGAATAAAAACACTTTACTTTAAATTTGTTTTATGCTAACATTTTAAGGAAAAGAAGGAGTAAAAATAATTAACCTTTTAGAGATGATATGTTTGGTGCAAATATCAAGTAATTATTTTGAAGGTAGTCTTTTAATTGTTTTGTGAAAAAAGTAGCTAAACCGTCTAACTGCGTTAAAGTTTAATGAGTGCTAGTAATACTAGAATTAAGGTGGTACCACGGTTTTTCGTCCTTAGATTTTTCTAAGGACTTTTTTAATGGAGTGATAACATGACTATTCATACGAAAAGACTAGACATTAAAGAAATGGTTTTTTCTGACGCTTTAAATTACTATAACTACGCTAAAGATAAAGAAGTAGCTAGTCTAGCGGGGTTTAAACCGGTTAGTAGCTTAGAAACAGCTAAAAATATCGTGATTGGGGCTATGTATCGCGGGGATACTTATTCCATTTATTTAAAAGATACAGATACCTTTATTGGAACTTGTAATACCTATCAAAGAGGGGTTAGAACCATCAAGGATGTCTTAACCTTAGGCATTAGCCTCGATAAAAAATACTGGTCTTTTGGCTTTGGCACCGAGACTATTTTAGCTCTTGTTAAATATTGTTTTAAGCACAAAAAGACAAGCGTCCTTGAAATGACTGCCTTTGTGGATAATATGCGTAGCCGTAAAATGATTGAAAAAGTAGGGTTTAAACTAGACGGTATTATTAAACGCTACGGGAAGTTATACGATAACACCATTTATGATATAGCACTATATTCTTATTTTAAAGAAGATTATGAGGAGATGGAAAAATGGAAAAAATATTAGATAAGATATATGACCATAAACAAGTAGAAGAAGGCAAATATGATTACTGGGTCAAAAAAGGTTTCTTTACGGCGGGGGACCATTCTAAACAACCTTTTTCAATCGTTTTACCACCACCAAACGTTACAGGTAAACTCCATATCGGGCATGCCTGGGATACGACGATTGCGGATATGGTCGTAAGAAGAAAAAGAATGCAGGGCTATGATACCTTGTGGCTACCGGGGATGGATCATGCTGGTATTGCTACCCAAGCTAAAATTGATGCCAAATTAAAACAAGAAAAAGGTGTTTCCCGTTTTGATATCGGTAGAGATGCCTTCATGAAAGAAGCTTGGGCTTGGAAAGATGAATATGCCGCTTTTATCAAACAACAATGGAAGGGTCTAGGCTTATCCCTTGATTATACGAAAGAACGTTTCACACTTGATGAAGGGATGAAAAAGGCTGTTAATAAGGTCTTTATTGATCTATATAATAAGGGTTATATTTATCAAGGAGAACGTATTATTAACTGGGATAGTGAGGCTAAAACCGCCTTATCAAATATCGAAGTAATCCACCAAGATGATAAGGGAGCGCTTTATTATATTTATTACCCAACCGTTGACGGAAAAGATAAATTACTAATCGCTACGACGCGTCCTGAGACCATGTTTGCCGACCAAGCTTTAATGGTAAACCCTAATGACGAGCGTTATAAGCATTTAATTGGTAAAGAAGTAATTATTCCGACTACGAACTATAAAATACCAGTGATTGCAGATGAGTATGTTGATATTAACTATGGTTCCGGGATTGTTAAAGTTACCCCAGCTCATGACCCTAACGACTTTGAAGTTGGTAAAAGACATCATTTAGCAATGCCGCTTTGTATGAATGAAGATGGCACCATGAACCAAATGGCTGGTAAATACGAAGGGCTTGACCGTTATAAATGTCGAGAAGTCTTACTAGAAGATTTAAAACAACTAGGCTTACTCGATCATATTGAAGAAATCGTTCATAATGTCGGTCATAGTGAAAGAACGGGCGTTGTCGTAGAACCGCGTCTTTCTAAACAGTGGTTTGTTAAAATGGATGTTTTAGCAAAACAAGTATTAGAAAATAAAGAATACCGGTTTATTCCGGATCGTTACAAACAAGTTTTAGAACACTGGCTATCTGATATCCAAGATTGGTGTATTAGTCGTCAGCTTTGGTGGGGGCATAGAATCCCGGCCTGGTATAAGGGCGATGAAGTAGTCGTAAGTGAAACCTGTCCTGGTGAAGGTTACGTTCAAGATGAAGACGTCCTAGACACCTGGTTTAGTAGTGCCTTGTGGCCATTTGCCACGATGGGTTGGCCAGAAGAAACCGAAACTTATAAGAGATACTACCCTACTAACTTATTAGTTACCGGTTATGATATTATTTTCTTCTGGGTTTCCCGCATGTTATTTCAAGGTATTGAATTTACGGGTAAAGCCCCGTTTAAAGATATCTTAATCCACGGTTTAATTCGTGATAACCAAGGACGCAAAATGTCTAAGTCCCTTGGTAACGGGGTTGACCCTTTTGAAGTAATTGATAAATACGGTTGTGATGCCTTACGTTATTTCTTAAATACTAATTCGGCCCCGGGGCTAGATCTTCGTTATGACGAAACTAAGGTCCAATCTAGTTGGAACTATTTAAATAAGATTTGGAATATTAGTCGGTTTGTCATGATGAATATTGCCGGTAAAGAACAAGATAAAACTAACCTCAATATGGTTTCTAAATATATCTTAACGAAGTTAAATAAAGTAATAAAAGATGTTGATTATTACTACGATAAGTATGAATTTAGTGAAGCTGCTAAAATCTTATATAACTTTGTTTGGGATGATTTTGCAAGCTGGTATGTTGAACTTGCTAAAGTTGATTTAAATGGCACGAATGAATCAGTTAAACCAGGTGTTAGATTTACTTTAAGTTATGTCTTACTAAATATTTGTAAACTATTACACCCGATGATCCCTTTTATCACCGAAGAAATCTATCAACTTTTACCACATGAAGAAGAAAGTATTGTCATTTCTAAATGGCCGACCGTTAATAAAGACTTAGACTATCCGGATAGTCTTAAAAACGTGGAAACCTTGATTTCTTTAATCACGAGTATTAGAAACCAAAAAGCGGAAGCTGCAAAGCCACTTCAAACTCCAATTAACTTAAATATTTATCTAAAAGATAAGAATGACTTGCCTTCATTAAAAGAACTTGAACCATATATCATTTATTTCACTAAAGCTAAAACCCTCAACTATTTAGATAAAGAGCTAGAAGCTAAAAACTATAACGTGGTAGTCCTTGAAAATTTAATTTATTACATCCCACAAGAAGATTTAATTGACTTCGCCCAAGTTAAGGCTAATCTTTTAAAAGAAAAAGAAAGACTAGAAAAAGAACTAGCGAGATCTAAAAATATGCTAGCGAACCCTAATTTCTTAGCTAAAGCGAAACCAGAAAAGGTATCTGCCGAACAAGCTAAATTAGTTAAATACGAAGAACAATATAAGGCTATCTTAAAACATCTTGAGGAATTAAATGTTTAGTTGTGTTAACGATGCAATCTTTTGGCTTGAACATAAAAAGAAGAAGACAAAAAGAGAAGATCTAAAAAGAATTACCTCATTAGCTAAAAGCCTAGATATCTATAGCCAACCCTATAAAATCATTCATATTGCCGGAACCAATGGTAAGGGTAGTACGGCGATGTATATTAGTAATATGTTAATAGATCTAGGCTATAAGGTAGGACTTTATACCTCTCCTTATATCATTAAATTTAACGAACGTATTATGATTAATAATACTTTTATAAGTGATGATGATTTATTAGATTTAATAAATTATATTTATCCTATCATCTTAAAATACGAAGAAGATACTTCTGATTTAGTACCTTTTTTTGAAATCTTAACCTTAATTTGTTTGATATATTTTAAAAAGGAAAAGGTCGATTATGCGGTCGTTGAATGTGGTCTTGGGGGTCTCCTTGACGCTACTAATTTTATTACCCCGCTAGCAAGTATTATAACTTCTATTGGTTATGATCATCAAAATACGCTTGGTAATACAATAGAGGAAATAGCACGCCATAAAGCTGGTATTATTAAAGCAAATGGCCTTTGTTTTACGATCAGTAATAAAGAAACGGATGCCTATTTAAAAGAAGTAGCACAAAATAAACACGCTAAACTTTACATTTTACCAGATTTAAGCAATCTTGCTAAAATTGATAGAGATGGCACTTCATTTAAGATTGATGACTATTTATTTAGGACACCTTTGTATGGTCTTTTTCAAGCTAACAATGCCTCTTTAATGATTCATCTTATTAATTACTTGTTTAAAGATATCAGTAATGAAACAATAGAAAATTCACTTTTAAAAGCTAAGATACCCGGCCGCTTTGAAGTCATTAATAACTTTATTTTAGATGGTGCCCATAATATTTCGGCTATTGATTCTCTAGTCTTAAGCCTAAAATCTTTCAATCTTAATAATTTAACTTGTATCTTTGCCTCCTTAAAAGATAAGAGATATGATTTAATTTTAAAGAAACTAAATGAAGTAGTAAGTTGTTATGTATTCCCTAAGTTTTTAGATGCTAGAGAAACAGATAGAAACAATTATTTATCATATATTGATAAACCATACATTATGCTTGATACCTTAGAGGAAGCTATAAATTATACAAAAGATAAACAAACGCTTGTTACGGGTTCCTTACATTTTGTTTCTAACATTAGACAAATATTAGAAAAACAAACTTAAAAGTAGACAATTTAAAGTCTACTTTTTTATGGCCTAATAAGGCCATATTTTGACATTATACCATCTTGGCGCCTACTTGTATAACCTAGGCACTTCATTGACAATAATAAGTGGATTTGCTAAAATACTTGTTGACACATAAGTGTCATGAGTCTATGAATAAAAGAGGAGTTGATTTAGTTGGACTCGATACCCCTACAGCTCGTTTTAGTAGTTGTATTAATTTTTGTAAATGCATTCTTTGCTTCAAGCGAGATTGCAGTTATTTCACTTAACAAGACAAAGTTAAGATTTATGGCTGAAGATGGAGATAAAGTAGCTAAGCGTCTCTTAAAATTAGCAGACACGCCAACGGGCTTTTTATCGACAATTCAAATTGGTATTACCCTTGCCGGTTTCTTAAATAGTGCGTTTGCGGCTGATAACTTTGCAGGTAGGATTGTTAATTGGTTATATTATGACCTAAACTTTACCGCGATTTCCCTTGGCGTTTTAAACACTTTAGCGGTCATTGTGGTAACCATTATCTTATCATATTTCCAATTAATTTTAGGTGAACTTGTGCCTAAACGTTTGGCTATGCAAAAGTCTTATGGTGTCGCGCGGGTAACGTCGGCTGTTATTATTCCGCTTGCGGTTATCATGAAACCCTTCATTTGGTTTTTAACGAAATCTACTAATGTTTGTTTAAGAATAATGCGCTTAAAGGTGGAAGCCGAACAAGACACAGTAACCGAAGAAGAAATTAAGATGATGGTCGATTTAGGTGAAGAGACCGGTACTGTCGAAGAAAAAGAAAAAGAGTGGATTGAAAACATCTTTGAATTTAATGATACGACGGTTAAGGAAATCATGACACCAGCGTATGGTGTAACCTATTTATTACTAGACTACACCAATGAACAAATTGAAAACATCATTCGTGAAACGAAGTTTTCTCGCTACCCCGTATGTAAGACCGGCCTAAATGATGTTGTTGGTGTACTTCACATCAAAGACTATTTCTTAAACCGAGATAAAAAGCTTAATGAGATTTTACGTCCGGCTTATTTAGTACCAGAAACCACTTTAGCTGATGATCTTTTTAATAAATTAAAAGAAACTAAAAACACTTTTGCGGTTGTTATCGACGAATACGGGAATGCTTCTGGTATTTTAACGATGGAAGATTTAATAGAAGAAGTCCTAGGTAAAATCTATGATGAACACGATAACAAAGAGCACGATGAGTTTGTGGAATTAGAACCAAATAAATATTTGGTATCTGGCGATATGAATATATCAGATCTTGCGGATAAACTAGATGTCACCTTATCCGAAGACGAATCTTATGATACAGTCGGGGGCCTTGTTTTATCTTGTCTTGATTATATTCCTAAAGACGGAACGACCCTAACAGTTACGAAAGATAATTTAAGTTTTGAAGTTATAAAAGTTTTACATAGAAGAATAGTTGAAGTAATTGTTACTAAAATACCTTTACCTAATGAAGAAGACGAAGAAAAAACCGATAAAGATAAAGAAGAAAGTAAAGAGGAAGAATAGTTGGGCCATCCCAACTATTTTTTTAAGTCATAAATACGTAATCATAGGTAAAAATAATAATATACCTATATATTTATAAGTTAAAACATCCCATAAAAACCTTTAAAAAATTTTTGGCAGTCTTATTGACAAAGCGCCAAAAATGATTATAATAAGTAATTGGATTTGGAGGTAATGACAAATGATTAAACCATTAAACAATAATGTAGTTTTAAAAAAAGATAAAATAGTAAAAGAAACAGCTTCTGGTATTGTCTTATCTAATAAGGAAGAACAAACCGAATATGCTAAGGTTATAGCAGTTGGCTGTGGTAAAGCTGATGAAAAAGGAAAAGTTACACCAATCAATTTAAAAGTTGGTGACAAAGTCATCTATAAGAATTATAGTTCAACTAATGTTAAATTAGATGATGAAGAATATTTAATCGTTGATGCTGATGATATATTAGCAGTAATAGAATAGGAGATAATTACATATGGCAAAAGAAGTTAGATTTGGTAGAGATGCTAAAAAAGCAATGCTAGAAGGTATTGATACCCTAGCTAATACTGTAAGTATTACATTAGGACCTAAGGGTCGTAATGTTGTTTTAGATAAGGGATACGGTTCACCGCTTATTACTAATGATGGTGTAAGTATCGCTAAAGAAATTGAATTTAAAGATCCATTTATGAATATGGGTGCTAAACTAATCTATGAAGTAGCTAATAACACTAATGATGTTGCTGGTGATGGTACAACGACGGCTACTTTATTAGCTCAAAAGATGATTCATAATGGCTTAAATGAAGTAGATAGAGGTGCTAACCCGCAATTAATGCGTGAAGGTATTGATGAAGCTAGTAAGTTAGTAGCTAAGAAGTTACTTGAACATTCTAAGAAGATTGAAACAACTTCTGATATCGCCAATGTTGCGACTATTTCTAGTGGTTCTAAAGAAATTGGTGATATTATTGCTAAAGCAATGGATACAGTTGGTAAAGACGGTGTTATCAACGTTGATGAATCACGTGGTTTTGAAACTAGTCTAGAAGTTACTCAAGGTTTAAAATATGACAAGGGTTATGTTTCACCTTATATGGTTGGTGATCTTGATAAGACAAGTATTACGATGGAAGATACTTTAGTACTTGTAACTAACCATAAGATTAGTAACATTCAAGATATCTTACCTTTACTTGAACAAATCGTTAAAGCCCATCAACCTCTATTCATCATTTCTGATGATATGGATCAAGAAGTTATTAACACGATTGTTGTTAACAAGTTAAGAGGTACTTTCAACGTTGTCGCTACTAAAGCTCCTGGCTTTGGTGATAGTATGACAGAAAACTTATCTGATATTGCCTTAATTTGTGGGGCTAAATTCATCAATAAGGACTTAAATTTAGCTTTAAAAGACGTCACACTTGATGATCTAGGTCAAGCTAAGAAGATTATTGTTGAAAAGGATTCAACAACTATTATTGATGGTCTTGGCAATAAAGAAGAAGTTGAAGCTAGAATTGCTGATCTTGAAGCTAAGGTTAACAAAGAAACTTCTAAGTATAAGAAAGAAGAATTACAAAAACGTTTAGCTAAGTTAGCTAATGGGGTTGCTTTAATCAAGGTTGGAGCAACAACAGAATCTGAATTAAAAGAAAAGAAATTAAGAATTGAAGACGCCTTAAACGCTACTAAAGCTGCCGTTAGTGAAGGTATTGTTTGTGGTGGTGGCGCTGCCTTAATTAGTATCTATAAGGAAATTAAGAATGACTTAAAATCTGACGTAGTAGACGTTCAACGTGGTATGAATGTTGTCTTAGATGCCCTTAGTGCTCCTCTATATCAAATTGCTGAAAACTCTGGTTATAGTGGCAAAGATATTGTTGAAGAACAATTAAAACAAAAAGGCAACAATGGTTTTGATGCTAAAACTGGTAAGTGGGTTGATATGTACCGCGCTGGTATTGTTGATCCAACTAAAGTTACACGTTCTGCTATCTTAAATGCGGCAAGTATTGCCGGACTCTTCCTAACAACTGAAGCTGCAGTTGGTGATATTAAGGAAGAACAAGCATCAAACGATAACCACAATATGTACTAAAATGTAAAAAGCCTTATTTAAGGCTTTTTATTTTAAAAAAATAAACTTTTTGGTCTATATATTTTTAGAGGCGATTTGATGAAAATAAAAGACTTAAATCTAGATAATAGACCAAGGGAAAGACTAATTAAACAAGGTCCTGAGAGTTTATCAGATATTGAAATATTAGCTATTTTAATTAATACGGGAACGAAAAACTATTCGGCTTTAGATCTTGCTAATAATTTATTACAAAAATATGACTTGAACGAATTACTTAACCTAGATTATGATACGCTATCTAAAGAATATGGGATTAAGGCTAGTAAGGCTAGCAAAATAATTGCGAGCTTTGAGCTAGCTAAAAGAGCCATAGCGACTAATAAAGAAGGCCAGGTTTTAGATAACCCGAAGGAAATTTATGAGTTTTTAACCCCTGATTATATTTATCAAGAAGAAGAAATGCCAATTTTACTCTTATTTGATACTAAGATGCGACTAATTAAAAAGATTAAGCTTAGTAGTGGGACTATTTCGGGAGTCGAAGTAGATTTTAAAACGATTGTTAAAATCCTACTTAAATACAACTGTTATGGTTTTGTTTTAAGCCATAATCACCCAAGTGGGGACACTTTGCCTTCTGTAGCTGATAAGACGGTTACAAGTAGTATTTATAGACTAACTAAAGAAATAAATATCTTATTATTAGACCATTTAATTTGGGGTAAGAATAGTTATTTTTCCTTCCTTGAAAACCATTTGTTAGACTTTCTCAATATAGACTAATGTTATTAATTGTGCTAAAATTTTAGCGAGGTGAAAAAAATGAATTCATTTGATTTAGTAAAAGATTTGACTTTTGAAAGATTAGCTGGCTCGGAAAATGAGGCTAAAGCTATTAAGATTATTGAAAATTATATTACGTCTCTTGGCGGGACCTGTACGCTTGAGGAATTTAGTATTCCTTACGCTAATGTTAAAGAAGCTTCTTTAAAAGTAGGCGATAAAGTCTATAACGCTACCGGGTTTAAACGTAGTGGTAATATTGACGCGACGATGGATTTAGTCGTACTTGATGATATTGACATGATTGATTATGTGAGCGTCAAAGGTAAGGCTTGCCTACTTATCAGTAATTTAACTTATAAAATTTATGAAGAACTAACGAAAAGAGACGTTAGAGCCATCATTGATGTATCAGGTTCTTTATATGATGATCTAAATATTACGGACCTTGAAGAAAAAAGTTTAAGAGATAGACACTTAAATAACGGTCAAACCCCGTGCTTTACAATTAGAGCGATTGATGCTGAACACATTGTCGCAAGTGGGGCTACTAAGGTTAGTTTAAAACTTGTCCAAGAAGAAGAAACGTTAAAAAGTCATAATATTATTAGTGAAATTAAAGGCGAAATAGATGACGAAATAATTTGTTTTACGGCTCACTATGATAGTGTACGCTTTTCTAAAGGGGCCTATGATAACGCGACAGGTAGTGCGACGATTTTAGAAATGTATAAATACTATTTAGAAAATAAGCCTAAAAGAACTCTTCGCTTTATTTGGTGTGGAGCCGAAGAAATGGGCCTTCTTGGCTCTAAAGCTTACGTCGATAAACATAAAGATGAACCAATTAGACTATGTATTAATGTCGATATGACCTCTGTTAATCTCGGTAGAGATATTTGTTGTGTCACGGGTGGTCAAAACTTATGTGGTTATATAGAACTATTAAGTAGAGAAGTAGGCTTTAAGCTAAGTGTTAAAGACGGTGTCTATAGTTCTGATTCAACACCTTTTGCTGATAAAGGCATTCCAGCAGTTTCTTTTGCGAGATTGTCTAGTAGTAGTGGGGCTAGAATTCACTCTAATAAAGATAACGGACTTTTCTTATCCGAGAAATATTTCTATCAAACCTGTGATTTTATTAAGACTTTTTCTAGTCATATGGTATTTGCTGAAGTCTTCCCGGTTGCTAAAATTATACCCGATAAAATTAAGACAGAAATCGATAAATATTACGGTAGAGTAACAAAATAAAACGTTTTCAAGTCATTCTAATTGCAATCATTAACTTTGTTTAATATAATGCATTGTGTTAAGCAAAAAGGAGAATATATATGCAACAGTTAATCAAAGATGATATATATTATGTCGGTGTATCCGATCGTAAAATCAAACAATTTGAAAACTACATTCCAATTAATTACGGGGTGTCATATAACTCATATTTAATTTTAGATGAAAAAACCTGCTTACTAGATACTGTTGATGAAACTAAAGCTACTTATTTCTTTAAAAAAGTTGAAGAAACACTAAATGGAAGAAGTCTAGACTATTTAGTTATTCATCATATGGAACCTGATCATTGTGCTTTAATTGGGGAAGTTTTACTTAGATATCCTAACGTCACCATTGTCAGTAATGTCCAAGTCTTTAAGATGATTAAACAATTCTTTAACTTAAATATTAAAAATAAACTTGTCGTTAAAGAAGGAGACGTCTTAAATTTAGGTAAACATGCCCTAAAGTTTATCTTTGCCCCAATGGTTCACTGGCCTGAAGTTATGTTTAGCTATGATACTTTTAGTAAAGCCTTATTTAGTGCCGACGCTTTTGGCTCTTTTGGGGCTTTAAGTGGTAACCTATTTTACGACGAAGTAGAGGATCCTACCTACTTAAGTGAATCAAGAAGATATTATTCAAATATTGTTGGCAAATACGGCGCTAATGTTGTTAATGCGTATAATAAGATTAAAGACCTAGATTTAGAGTTAATTTTACCACTCCACTCTTATTTATGGCGAAAAGATTTTAATATCATAATTGATAAATACGTCAAGTGGGCAACCTATACCCCAGAAGATAAAGAAGTAATTATTTTATACGCATCTATGTATGGGAACACCGAAGAAGTAGCTTTAAGACTTGCGGACACTTTAGCTAGTAAGGGCTTAAAAAATATTAAAGTGTATGATGTTAGTAATGTTGACGAAACCTATTTAATTGCGGAAATCTTTAGAGTAAGTCATATCGTTTTAGCTAGTCCGACATATAATCTAGGTATATACCCGAAGATGGCAAGCTTACTTCACGCTATTAATAACCTTGGTATTAAAAATAGAACGTTTGCCCTAATTGAAAATGGAACGTGGGCAACTAATTCTAACAAATTAATGGAAGAAGAACTAAGCAAATTAAAAAATACTACCATCTTAAATGATAGGATAAGTATTAAATCAAGTTATAATCCGTGTGAAGAGCTAAGCTTAATTAGTTTAGCAGACGCTATAGTTGAAGACATTAAAAAAGAGGCTTAATATTAGGCCTCTTTCTTTTTTTATTATTCTTCAATGATAGCATCAACAGGACAAACAGCTTGGCAAGCGCCACAATCAATACAGGTATTTGGATCAATAACTGATTGTTCTTCTAATGTGATAGCACCAACTGGGCATTCACCAACGCAAGCTCCGCAGCCGATGCAAGCATCAGTAACTTTTCTTGGCATAGTTTATTCCTCCTTACTGCTAAAATTATAACAAATAAAATTTTAAAAGTCTATTAAATGGCATAAGATTAGCCAAAGCTAACTTTAGACGTTTAAAATCTCTTGCAAAATAAGCTAAATAAGTGTAAAATCAAGTAGAAAATTTTAAGGAGTTGAAATTATGCAAATTGCTTGGTGGATTGCTTTAGTAGTAGGTATTTTAGCCCTTATAGTAGGAGCTATTGTTGGCTTTTTCTTAGCTAGACATTTCTTCCAAAGATATTTGAAAAAACATCCGCCTATTAATGAAAATATGGTTAGAGCGATGTTTAGTCAAATGGGAAGAACCCCATCTGAAAAACAAGTTAGAGCCGTTATGCGGGCAATGGAAGAAAATAAGTAATAAAAAACTCGGGGATTCCCGAGTTTTACTATTTTATATGCGCCTCTGCTAGTTTCTTTTGTTTTTTGGCTTTTTTGAAGTTATATTCGGTACCGTCTATAATCCTTTTATAGTTTTTAAAGTGTTTTACTAAAATTAAAACAGCCATTACACTAACTAAAATACAAGCAACAAGAGAAAGTTTGCCAACCATAAAGTGGCCAAAACCTAAAGTGCCGTCAAGCCCACAAAAATGCAAAATCCAACAGCTGATTAAAACAGTTAAGGTCGCGGCCGTAGAAGCAAGTGATACATAACCAGTCGTATAAGTTACAATGCCAAAAGCGATAAGGCATAAGATAGCTGGGAGGGGACATAAGACTAAAATTACCCCTAAAGAGGTCGCTACGGCCTTACCGCCTTTGAAGTTTAAGAAAATACTAAACACATGTCCTAAGATTGCGGCGACCCCGTAATATAGGTATTCAATCGGGCTTTCCCATATGCCTAAAGGAGCTAAAATATTTCTTAGTAATAATATTATAATCATGCCTTTAAAGACATCAAAAAAGAAAATTATAAAGCCTACTTTTTTGCCAAGTACCCGGATCGCGTTAGTCGTCCCGATGTTTTTCGAACCAAACTGTCTGATATCGGTCTTACAAACGGTTTTTCCAATAACTAAGCCAAAAGGAATTGAACCAATTAAATAAGATATTATTAAAAATACAATCGTAATTGTAAGGTCGGTTGCAGGAATTACGTAAAACATAAAGATACCTCCTTAAGTGATTATACATACCTTTTAATAAATTGTCAAAAAGTAATTTAGTTTATTGTTAGTTTAGTTTTTTTGTGTTATTATTTAGTAAGGTGATGATTAATGGAAAACAAGTATACTGATGAGTCTATAACTATTCTTGAGGGTCTAGAAGCGGTAAGAAAAAGACCAGGGATGTATATAGGTTCAACTGATGAAAGAGGCCTTCATCATTTAGTTTGGGAGATTGTTGATAACGCCATTGATGAAGCCTTAGCAGGTTATGGCAAAGAAATTACAGTTATAATCGGTAATGATAATTCCATTACCGTTATTGATAATGGTAGAGGTGTGCCTTGTGGGAGGCACCCAAGTGGCAAAAATACGATGGAAGTAATATACACCATTTTACATGCTGGTGGTAAGTTTGGGAATGGTGGTTATAAAACCTCTGGTGGCCTTCACGGCGTTGGGGGCAGCGTTGTTAATGCCCTTTCTGAATACATGGAAGTAATAAGTTACCGGGACGGGAAAATACACAAAATTGTTTTTGAAAATGGTGGTAAAATTATCCACCCAATGGAAGTCTTAGGTGACACGAAAAAGACGGGGACGACCGTTAAATTTATTCCTGATCCAACGATTTTTTCAACGACCATTTTTGACTACGAAAAGATCAAAGAACGGATTAGAGAAAACGCCTTTTTAATTAAAAATCTAAAGATGAACATCATGGATAAAAGAACTAATAAACAAGAATCTTTTATCTATGATCGTGGGATCAGTCAATATGTTGAAATTATGGACCAAAACAAAAAACCGATTCATCCGGTTTGGGACTTTGAAGATACAATTGATAAAATAAGCGTGGAAGTTGCCTTACAGTTTGTTGATACTTATGACGAAAAAATCGTTTCTTTTGTTAATAATGTTCATACAAAAGACGGGGGAACGCACGAACTAGGGTTTAAGATTGGCCTTACGAAAGCTTTTAATGATTATGCTAGAAAGTATAACTTATTAAAAGAAAAAGACCCAAATTTAGAAGGTGGGGACATTAGATCTGGCCTAACCGCTGTTATCTCTGTCAGGATTGAAGAATCAATTTTGGAATTTGAAGGGCAAACAAAGGGTAAACTAGGTACTCCTGAAGCTAAACCTATCCTTGAACAAATTACCTACGATGAAGTTACGAAATACTTAGTTGATAATAAAGACGTCGCGACCAAAGTTATTGATAAAGCGGTTGTGGAATATAATGCTCGTTTAGCGGCTAGAAAAGCCAGAACTGAAGCCCGTCTTGGTAAAAAAGAAAAACAAGAGGTTAATTTATCTGGTAAATTATCCCCAGCTGGGACAAAAGATAAAGATGTAAACGAACTCTTCTTAGTCGAAGGGGACTCTGCTGGTGGTAGTGCGAAAAGTGGTAGAGATAGACGTTTTCAAGCTATTTTACCTTTAAGAGGTAAGATTCTAAATATTGAAAAAACAACCGAAGAAAACGTTCTTAAAAATCAAGAAATTGCGACAATGATTTATACTATTGGGGCCGATTACGGCGCTAATTTTGACATTAAAAAATGCAATTATAAAAAAATCATTATCATGACCGATGCCGATGACGATGGGGCGCATATTCAAGTCTTACTTTTAACTTTCTTTTTCCGTTATATGCGGCCTTTAATTGAAGATGGTAGAGTATATGTTGCCTTACCACCACTTTTTAAAATTGTTAAGCGCGGTAAAAAAGAAGAGACTATTTATGCGTGGACGAATGAAGAAAAAGAAGAAATCTTAAAAGACGCCCCGGCTAACACAATCGTACAACGTTATAAAGGTTTAGGTGAAATGAATGCTGACCAATTATGGGATACGACTATGAACCCGAAAACTCGTAATTTAATTCGCGTCAACATTGAAGATGCCTCAGACGCCGAAAAACAAATTGATATATTAATGGGTGATGATGCGGCTAGAAGAAGACAATGGCTTGAAAGCCACGTATCATTTACTTTGGAAGAAGATGGTGAATAAAGATGGATTTAAAGACAAAATTAGACATATTTTCTAATGAACATTTTAAAGAAATGAATCTTGAAAGCGCCATTGGTGACCGTTTTGGTCGTTATTCTAAATATATCATTCAAGAGCGGGCTATCCCAGATATTAGAGATGGCTTAAAACCAGTTCAACGAAGAATACTTTATGCGATGAACGTTTTAGGGATCACTTCTACAGCGACTTATAAAAAATCTGCCCGTATTTGCGGGGAAGTAATGGGTAAATACCACCCACATGGGGACTCTTCGATTTATGAAGCCATGGTTAGAATGAGTCAAAGTTGGAAAATGGGTGTTAGACTTATCGATATGCATGGTAATAATGGTTCTATTGATGGGGATAGTCCGGCCGCTATGCGTTATACGGAAGCTAGGATGACGAAAAATGCTGACTACTTGTTAAAAGATATTGATAAAAATACGGTACCTTTTATTCCTAACTTCGATGAAGAAGAAACGGAACCGACTGTTTTGCCAGCGCGTTTTCCTAATTTGTTAGTAAATGGGGCGAATGGTATTTCAAGTGGTTACGCTACTAATATTCCACCCCATAATATTAATGAAGTAATAAACGCGACGATTGCCCTAATTGATAATCCAAAGCTTACTTTAGATGAATTACTCGAAATCATGCCAGGCCCTGATTTCCCAACAGGTGGGATTGTTGAAGATATTGAGGGCATAAAAGAAGCCTTCTTATCTGGTTCTGGTAAGATTATTATTAGATCAAACTACGTCATTGAAAATATTAATAAAGATCAAAAAAGAATCGTTATCACGGAAATTCCTTACGATACTAATAAGGCTCAAACAGTTGAACGGATTGATATGTTAAGACAAACTAACAAAGTCCCTGACATTCAAGAAGTAAGAGATGAGTCTGATAGAGAAGGTTTAAGAATCGCGATTGACTTAAAAAAAGACGCGAATGTTGACGCCATTTTAAATTATTTATTTAAAAATACCGATTTGCAAATTAACTATAAATACAACATGGTATCTATTTGTAATAGAAGACCGATGTGTCTTGGGGTTATCCCGATTTTAAATGCCTACATTAACCATCAAAAAGAAGTAGTAACTAATAGAACTACTTTTGATTTAAATAAGGCTAATAAAAGATTACACGTCGTTGAAGGTTTAATTAAGATGGTAGACATCTTAGATGATGTTATTAAAACGATTAGGGCTAGTAAAAATAGGGCCGATTCTAAACAAAACATCATGACTAACTTTGGCTTTACTGACCTTCAAGCTGAAGCTATTATTACGATGCAGTTATATCGTTTATCTAATACTGATATCATGCAGTTAAAAGAAGAAAAAGAAAGCTTAACAAAAGATATTAAACGCTATAACGAAATCCTAAACAGTGAAAAGGTTTTACTTAAAGTTATAAAACAAGAACTTAGTGAGATTAATAAGGCCATTGTGCAACCTCGTCGTAGTCAAATTAGGGCGGAAGTAAAAGATTTATCAGTTTCTGAAACCGACCTTGTTTCAAAGGAAGACGTCGTTGTTATTGTGACAAAAGATCGCTATATTAAGCGGGTAAGTCTTAAATCTTATAACATGTCTAAGGTTAATTATACCAAAGAAAATGATACGACAATTTATTTAGGGGAAACGAATACTCTTGCGACGCTTCTAATGTTTACATCCCTTGGTAATTTTATTTACTTACCAGTCTATAAAATACCTGAATGTAAGACGAAAGATTTAGGAACGTTTATTAATAATATTGTCCAAATTGATCCGAAAGAACAAATCATTTCTTGTTACCCGATTACAAGTTTTGATGAACCTAAGACCATACTTTTATGTACAAATCAAGGTAATGTTAAACAAATTATGCTTAAAAACTTTATCTTAAATCGTTACTCTAAGGCCTGCCGGGCGATGAAGCTACAAGCTGATGAAGAGCTAGTAAGCACCGATATTACGAATAATTTGTTAGAAATGATGGTCGTAACTCGTAACGGCGAGGCTTTACGTTTTAGAGCGACCGAAGTATCATTAAGGGATGGCACTAACACCGGCGGGGTTAGGTCAATTAACTTAAAGCTAAAAGATAAAGTCGTCAGTGCCTTCTATACGAATAAAGAAGATGATATCTTACTTTTAACGTCGAAAGGTAATATTAAACGAATTGCGGTTAAAGACATTTACTTATCGCGTAGAGGTCGAGCTGGCGTTAGTGTTGTTAAAGTAGTAAAATCTAACCCGATTCAAGTAGTTGCGGCTACTAACATGACGCCAAACCAATACAAAGAAAACGTCAACTGTCATGTTGTTTATCAAAACGGGGTTGATGATATTGGTACCTTTAACTTTAAGTATAATGTCGGGGAAGCTGGTAAGTCTTTTTTAAATGAAAACTACCACGATCCGTTTAAACTATACCTAGACGAGCCGTCAAAACCAGATGAACTAGTTTCGGCTGATTACCTAGTTGAAGATGATATCTCACTCTTTAGTAGTGATGTCGTAAATGAAAAGCCTTTAAAAGCCAGCAAGCCAAGTTATAATATTTTAAATGACCTAGATAAGATTTTAGAAGCTAATAAAGACGTTAAAGAAGCTAAAGTAACGGATGAAAAAATAAATATTAAAAAAGAAAAAATACTAACTTTATTTGACGAGGAAAAGCCAAAACCAAAACCAGAAACAAAAAAAGTGACGGAAGATGAAAATAATATTACGACCGAAACATCTTCAAGTGTCATCATCCGCAGAAAGAAGATTGAGTAATGCAAAAACGAAAATTTGTAATTCAACTAGTCTTATTATTTTTAGTACTAGCTGTATGTATCTATTACGTTATCATCTTAAGCTTTAATTTGTATGATGACATTATTAGTAATGTTAATCACACGGTTAATTTAGTTGGGGTTATCTTATTTAGTATTATCATTGGCTTTGACCTAGGCTTTATAATCTATCTATGTTTTAAACGGAAGTTAAGAAAAAGGTATTATACCTTAAAGAAATAAAATTTAAATTACAATGTTTTAGAAGGGAGATGGTATAATGACTAAAAGGCAGTTTGTCATCATATTGATTGTGTGTTTAATTATTGCCTGCCTCTTTTTCTTTGTACCATCAAACATCTTATCTATTATCTATTTTAGATTTATAGCGGTAGCCTTTATCGCAATGGGCATTATAAAACTTGCCTTTACTAATTTGCGTGATGAGAAAAAAGAGTTAGTTTTTAATTTATGTGAAGGCTTTTTAGCCATTATTTTAGGTGTGGTTTACTTCCATTTTTATACCTATTTAACGATTGATATTATTTGTTTTGTGTTGTTGGCAGTAATTCCTATCTTGCGACTTATTTTTGCTGAAAAAAAGATTAATCAAATTGGCTTCGATTTTTTGAAATATGTCGGCATCGTTTCGATGCTTGCTGGTTATAGTGTTGTTAATAAGCCGTTTTTTATCTTTTGTGGGGTTATCTTTGTAGGAATAGCTATCGCAATAGTTGTCTTATACGTGAGAGGTAGGCGAAAAAATGAACAAGAAGACTAAATATATTTGGTATGTTATCGCAATTTGTTGTCTAATCCTTTTTGCGTTAATGCTTATAAGTTCCGTTATTGAAATAGGGGAACGCCTAGGGCATATTCATCTAGCTGTCGAGATCTTGTTTTATGTTTTAGTGGTCGTTTTAGTTTTCTTTGGGATTATTAACCCGATTAGAATAATTATAGGAAGTCCTGATTTAGCCATTGTGACAACCCTTGATACTGACGATCCTAGAATTTATAAAGTTTATAAACGGGTAGCCCAAAATATTGTTGCTAACAACAACCTACCAGAAGACAGTGCTAAGTTACTAACTAACTATGAAACAAGAGAAGAATTATTAATTAACTTACAATATGTTTTTCAAACGGATGTAAAAAAAGATTTAAACCGGATTATTATAAATCAAGCAAAAGTGGTATTAATTTCCACGGCGATTTGTCAATCAGCCCGCTTTGATATGATTACGGTCTTTAGTGTGAACTTGCAAATGATTAAAAAGTTAGTTTTAAAATGTGGGTTTAGACCAAGTATGAAAAATTTATCTAAACTTACGATTAATGTCTTTGGGACAGCTCTAATCGCGGAAGGCCTTGAAAATATGCGTTTAGAAGACATCTTACCAAATAGCTCTTTAAATGCCTTAGGAGAAATACCTTTAATTAAACCCATCTTAAGTTCCGTGATTCAAGGGGTAGCCAATGCCCTCTTGACGATTAGAATCGGCTGTGTAACGCGTAAATATTTGTTTAGAGACGGCTCGGTTGTGACCAAAGAAGAAATAAGACGCCAGGCTTTAAAAGAAGCGGCTAAGATCTTACCTTTAGTTATAGCGGACACTATTACGTTCTTCCCAAAAAAGATTATTCGCTTCTTTACCGGAAAGAAGAAAAATAGTGAAGATTTGGCAGTAAATAGTTGACATTTATTTAAAGATAGTTTAAAATTACGCTGTTGTAACATGCACCACATAGAACGGGTTATAAATGAGTTAAATCTACCCTTATAGTGTGTCTTAAAATTAGAAATAGGAGGTTTCGACATGTACGCAATTATTGAAACAGGTGGCAAACAAGTAAAAGTTGAAGTTGGTTCTACTATTTTTGTGGAAAAATTAGCAGTAGAAGAAGGCCAAACTTATACTTTTGATAAAGTTGTTTTAGTTTCTGGTGATAAAACAGTAGTTGGTGCACCTTATGTTAAAGGGGCAAGCGTTGTAGCTAAAGTTGAAAAACAAGGTCGCGGCAAAAAAATTATTGTTTTCAAATATCGCCCTAAAAAGAACGAAAGAACAAAAAAAGGTCATCGTCAAGCTTATACAAAATTGACTATTGAAGCTATTAATGCTTAATTATGATTCAAATTAAAATGAATAAAAACGATGAATATTTTGAGGTTACGGTAAAGGGACATGCTGGTTTTGCAAATTATGGTAATGATATCGTTTGTGCTGCTGTGTCTGTTGCTCTTATTATGACTGGTAATTTACTTTTAAAGTATAATGATGGTTACAACGTCTTAGATTTAAAATCTGAAGAAGGTCATTTCAATTTAAAAGTAAAATTAGATAAATGTTCATTATTAATATGTGACAATTTAGAAGATACCCTAGCCGAAATAGCTAGACAGTATCCTAAAAATGTCAAGTTTAACGGTTAGGAGGAAAATAACAATGTTATTATTAAATTTACAATTGTTCGCATCTAAAAAAGGTGTTGGTTCTACTAAAAACGGCCGTGATTCTGAAGCTAAACGTCTAGGAGCTAAAGTAGCCGATGGTCAAGTAGTGACAGCTGGTTCAATTATCTACCGCCAAAGAGGTACTAAAATTTTCCCAGGAAATAATGTTGGTCGTGGTGGCGATGATACATTATTTGCTAAAACAAACGGTGTAGTTAGATTTGAACGTAAAGGACGCGACAAGAAACAAGTATCTGTTTATAGCATTTAATTTAAAGCTAGGCGTTGCCTAGTTTTTTTTTGAAGAAAGGAGACCCTTATGTTTATAGACGAAGTCAAAATGGAATTGCACGGCGGTAAAGGCGGCGATGGGATCGTTGCTTATAGACGGGAACTTAAGGTCGAATTAGGTGGTCCTTTTGGTGGCAATGGTGGTAAAGGTGGTTCAATCATCTTTGTAGGTGACGAAGGCTTATCGACTTTACTTGATTTAAAATATATGAAAGTTTTAAAAGCCTTACCTGGTGAAAAAGGTCGTAATAAGGGAATGTACGGGGCTAATGCGAAAGATACCTACGTCCATGTTCCGCTTGGGACAACAATCTACGATGATGATACGAATCTAGTTATTGCAGATATTACCCGCAACAAAGAAGAAGTGGTTGTTTGTAAAGGCGGCCGGGGTGGTAGAGGTAATATGGCCTTTGCGACCGGGGTTAATAAGTGTCCGGACTTTTGTGAAAAAGGTGAACCTGGGGAAGTTAAATATATTAGATGTGAGCTTAAAGTTTTAGCGGACTGTGGGTTAGTTGGTTTCCCATCAGTTGGTAAATCAACCCTATTATCGGTGGTATCGGCGGCTAAACCTAAAATTGCTGATTACCATTTTACCACTCTAGTCCCTCAACTTGGCATGGTCGAAGTAAAAGACGGGAGGAGCTTTGTTATGGCTGATTTACCAGGACTTATTGAAGGGGCGCATGAGGGAGCGGGTCTAGGTCTTAACTTTTTACGTCACATTGAAAGATGCCGGGTCATCGTCCACGTAATTGATATGGCAAGTGTCGAAGGAAGAGATCCTTATAATGATTATCTAGTCATTAATAATGAGTTAAAAAGTTATAAAATGAATTTAAGTCTTCGTCCCCAAATCGTCGTTGCTAATAAGATGGACTTGCCAGGGGCAAAAGAAAACTTAGAGAAATTTATTTCAAAGACTCATTTAGAAGTTATTCCAATTAGTGCCTATAACAAACAAAATTTAGATGCCTTATTATATAAGATTGCGGACTTACTTGCTGTTACTAAACCATTTAGTCTTTTTGAAGAAGACGAACTAGACACCACAGTTACTTATGAATATAAAAAAGAAGAACCAATCTTTTATATTGAAAAAGATAAAGACGGCGTTTATAACGTCACAGGGGATAAATTAAAACGAATTTTTGATATGACTAACTTTAATAGTGAGTCATCTATTAACCGGTTTGCCCGTCAACTTAGATCCTTTGGGGTCGATGATGAATTAAGACGCCTAGGGGCTAAAAATGGCGATACGATAAGAGTTTTTGATTTTGAGTTTGAGTTTGTTGATTAAGGTATTCCCCTTTATTTTACCTAAATTTTTCTTTAAGATACTTACGATTTTTATTTTTAGTATTTAAAAATAATATCGTAAATGATAGAATATAAAAAATAGGAGTTGTGAAACTATGTGGTACGAATATCTATATCAAGTATTAAGCATTATCAATTATATTGTCTTAATAATTATAGCTGTTCCGCTATTGATTCAAATTTTATATGTCGTCTTTGCCTGGGTTAAGAAAAAGACTTACCCAAAAAGTGATAAACTAGCAAAAATTGCCTATATCATCCCTGCTTATAACGAGGAAAGTGTCATTTATGACACCGTTAAGGATGCCTTAAATAACCAGGATTATCCAAAAGAATTATATGATGTCTACGTTGTGGCTGATAACTGTACTGATAACACAGCAAGGCTTGCCGAAGAAGCCGGGGCGAAGGTTTTAATTCATAACGATCCTGATCCCGCTCATCACATGGCCCTATATCCTTTAAAATTTGGTATTGATGAGCTTTTAAAAATGGAAAAATATGACATGATTATCCATCTTGATGCCGATAATCATATGAATAAAGAATTTTCTCGCTTAATGAATGATGCTTATCAAAGTGGGGTTGATTTTGCCCGTCCTTATGAAGGAGCCTTAAACGCGACCCAAAACTTTTACACGAAAGCCTGTACGCTTTTTTATACCTTTGATTCAAGGTATGGCAGTAGAGTAAGAGAGAGATTAAACATTGCCGCCCATATTAATGGTAGTGGGGCTATGATGTCGACTAAAATGTTAAAAACCTGTGGTGGTTATGATAGTGTCGGGATTTCTGATGATGCGGAATTTAACTTTAACCGGATGTTAGAAGGTTATAAGGGGCACTACGTGGAAGACGCGATTGTTTATGAAGATATGCCGTCATCTTTTAAAGATACGCTAAATCGAAATAAACGGATTTATAATGGTGGGGTTAAACTATTAAAGACTAAACTTTTACAGATGCTTGGGAAATTTTTTACAACCGGCCGGGTATCATATGTTGAAATGTTTATGTCTTACATTTTTATTTTCCTAACCTTTATTTTATGTACGTGGATTCCTCTTTATTATATCTATGACTTTACCTTTGTATCCCTATGTGCTTACGGGCAAATAGAAGTAAGTTTAATGAGTGTAGCTTACTATCAAAGTGTCTTGTGGAATACAATCTACGCGGCTGTTGGTATTTTGTTGTCGCTTTTTGTGTTCTTTGGTTTCTTACAGGGAATTATCTTAGTCTTAATAGACTACAAAAAGATGGGAGCTAAGTCACCAAAAGAAATGTTATCAGCGGCCTTCTTATTCCCATGTTTCTTATTTATCTATGTCATCACGCTATGTGCGGGGGCTTTCTCTAAACCAGGTTGGAATAAAATAAAAAGGAATGTCAAGCAATGAGTGAATATGCCTTAGTTGTCAATAATTTAGTTAAGAGTTATGGGAATAATGTTTTAGCCGTTAATGATATTAGTTTTAAAGTGTTAAAAGGCTCACTCTTTGCCTTTTTAGGGATTAATGGGGCTGGTAAATCTACAACCATTAATATCATTTGTTCTATTTTAAAGAAGAATTCTGGCAAAGTTTATGTAGATGATTACGATCTTGATACAGACGTTGATAAAATCAAAAATGAGATTGGGATTGTCTTTCAAAATAGTGTTTTAGATCACGAATTAACAGTGAAAGAAAACCTAGAAATTAGGACTTCTTTTTATCATTTATCAAGGGCTGAAAAGAAGAAAAATATCGATTTAATTATAAAATTATTAGATCTTGAGCCTATTTTAAACCGGAGTATTAAAAATCTGTCTGGTGGGCAAAAAAGAAGAGTAGATATCGCTAGAGCGATGGTGCACCGCCCTAAGCTTTTAATCTTAGATGAACCAACAACCGGCCTTGACCCTAAGACAAGACTTGCCGTTTGGACTTTGATTAATAAGATCCAAAAAGAAACCAATATGACGGTTTTTTTAACAACCCATTACCTAGAAGAAGCCGAAAAAGCTTCAAACGTTGTTATTATGGATAAGGGTAAGATTATAGCCCGTGGCACCCCAGTTGAACTTAAAAATCTTTATAGTTATGACTACATCCTATCTTATGGTCCTACAAACAAAGAGTTTGAAGAAGTCTTAACTAAAGATAAGGTTGAGTTTGATTACGACGCGGAAAAGATGGCCTATCGCCTTAAACTTAAAAATGGTACGAAGACCGTTAGTATAATTGAAAAATATAAAAAATACTTAGATGACATTGAAGTCTTAAAAGGTGACATGGATGATGTTTTCCTACAAGTTACCGGTAGAAATATAACAGTAGGTGAAAATCATGAAGGCTAATATTTTAAATTCTCTAACTGTCTTTTTTGAACTCACAAGAAGACATTTCCTCGTCTTTTTCAAAAATAAAATCAGAGTATTTTATACCCTAATGGTGCCAATTATTATCTTGTTAGTTTATATTTGTTTCTTAAGATCACTCGAATTATCAACGGTTGAAAATATCTTATACCAATTAGAAGTAGAACCAACAAACGAGTTAAAATACTATATTGAAACTTTAGTTGACTCTTGGATGTTATCAGGGATTATTACTCTAAGTACTATTACTATTTCCATTCAAACCAATAACATTATTATTAATGATAAAGAAAACGGGGTCAATAGAGACTTTGCCTCTTCCCCAATTAATAAGTGGGCTTTAATTACGAGCTATTTCTTATTTAACTTTATCGTTACCTTATTGATTTGTTTTGCTGTGTTGTTAGTGTGCTTATTATACTTAGGTATTATGGGTGAATTTGTCATTACATTTACGGATTTTGTGATGATGATAGCGATACTAGCCTTAAGTTCAATTACAAGTACCCTTTTAACGATTTTTATTTGTTCCTACATTAAACATGAATCAACCCTTGCCTCTATTATTGCCACTTTCTCAGCCGTAGCTGGTTTCTTAATTGGGGCTTATATGCCGCTATCTATGTTCCCGGCCATTTTACGTAATGTTTGTTGTTTTATCCCGGGGACCTATTCATGTGGGCTCATGCGGTTTGCGTTCATGAACACGCCAATTAATCTAATTACGGATTATATTAATCAAAGTGGTATTAGTAATGCCAGCACTTTAATTGACACTTTAACAAGTAATTTTGGCTATAACTTAAATTGTTTTGGTTATGACTTAAATATTGGCTATCAGGCCTTAATTAATATATTTGCGGTTATCCTTTTAGTAGGTCTTAATATGATTTCAAGTCGTCATTTAGCTAAAGTTACGATTGATGAATAGGAGATATTTTTATGTTTGATTATTTAATAGTAGGTTCTGGCCTTTACGGCAGTATTTGTGCATATGAATTAAATAAACGAGGCTATAAAGTTTTAGTTGTGGAAAAAAGATCACATATTGGTGGCAATATCTACACTGAAAATATTTGTGGGATTAACGTTCATAAATATGGTGCTCATATCTTCCACACCTCTAATAAAGAAGTTTGGAACTATATTAATCAGTTTGCGGAGTTTAATAACTACGTTAATTCACCCGTTGCGAGATATAAAAATGAGCTTTATAATATGCCGTTTAATATGAATACTTTTACAAAACTTTGGCCTGATGTCTTTACCCCCGATGAAGCTAAGGCGAAAATTGAAGCCGAAAGAAAAGATTACTATAAAGAAAACCCGGCTAACTTAGAAGAACAAGCCATCAATTTAGTTGGTAAAACTATCTATGAAAAACTAGTTAAAGGCTATACCGCTAAACAATGGGGTAAAAAATGTATAGAATTGCCATCATTTATTATTAAAAGATTACCAGTAAGATTTACTTTTGATAATAATTACTTTAATGATAGGTATCAAGGTATTCCTGTTGGTGGCTATACTAATATTATTGAAAAAATGTTAGAAGGTATTGAAGTAAGAGTTAATACTAATTACTTAGAACATAAAGAAGAACTAGATGTCCTAGCTAAAAATATTATCTATACCGGCCCTATTGATGCTTACTATAGTTATTGTTATGGACCACTTGAATATAGGACAGTTTATTTTGAAACTGAAGTTTTAGATACAAAAAACTATCAAGGTAATGCCGTTATAAACTACACTGATTACGAAGTACCTTATACGAGGGTAATCGAACATAAACACTTCGAATTTGACGTGACAAGTCCGAAGACGGTTATCTCAAGAGAATATTCTAAGACCTGGACTTTAGGGGACGAACCTTATTACCCAGTTAATGATACTAAAAACAATGACTTATATAATAAGTATCTAGACCTAGCAAATAAAGAAGAAAAGGTACATTTTGGTGGCAGGCTTGGTGAATACAAGTACTATGATATGGATAAGGTAATCGCTAAAGCCTTAGAATTTTTAAAAAGTATAAAATAGTTATTAAATAAAAAGGGATAAGCTTCTTGGCTTATCCTTTTTTAAATTTGGTTATAAATCTAACTTTAAATCACAATCTGTGTATAACTTAAGTTTTTTAAAGATAAAGTCAAAAATTAAAGTTAGAACAATTGGTAAAACAAGACTTATCAAAATTAGTCCACTAACATCGAGACCGGTAATAGAAGCTTTAAGGCCACTATCCATATCACTAAACCAACCCTGTATGACCCCAATTGGACCGACAAGACCACATGTTCCCATGCCAGAAGAGATGGCAGGACCATTCATTTCAAGTTTAAATACGCAGGTTGCAAGCGGTCCGCAGATAGCAGATGCTAAGATTGTAGGTAACCATACAATGGGTTTTTTAATAATATTTGGCATTTGAAGCATACTTGTCCCTAAACCTTGAGAAACAAGGCCTGACCACCTATTTGCCTTAAATGATTGAACGGCAAACCCTATCATTTGGCAACAACAACCAGCTAGCGCGGCTCCGCCAGCAAGACCCGTAATGCCAAAAGAAGCACAAATGGCCGCACTAGAAATAGGTAGTGTTAAGATAATACCCATAGAGACAGCTAAAACGATGCCCATTAAGAATGGTTGAAGACGGGTCGCCTTATTAATGGCATCCCCGATATAATAAGCAGCCTTTCCAATATAAGGCGCAATTAACATGGCAAGCCCGCACCCAGCAATAATTGTAACTAAGGGTGTAACTAAAATATCAATTTTTGTGGTCCCAGAGATAAGTTTACCAATTTCTGATGATATAATGGCGATAAAAAAGACCGCTAAAGGACCACCTGCCCCGCCTAAAGAGTTACTAGCTAGCCCTACTGCGACTAGACTAAATAAGACTAGTGGTGGTGTCTTTAAGGCGTAGCCTATCGCTATAGCCATCGCGGCCCCAGATGCAGAAGTGGCATAACTACCTAGATCGACAAAAAAGTTAAGACCTGATAAGTCACCAATTGTATCTAAGATCGTTCCTATAAGGAGCGAGGCAAAGAGACCTAGGGCCATTTTACCCATCGCGTCAATAAAATAGGTTTTTAAGGATGGCCTTACATTTTTCTTAATAAAATAATCCTTAATTTTTAATCGTATTGTTTTGGTCTTGCTAATAGTTTCGCTAGAAGATTTTTCTAAATTATCTTCGTTATTCATTTTTCCTCCTAAAAAATATTCTCCTAGTGCTAAACTTCTTATTAGCTTGACCTACACAATCGTATATCTTAGTAGCTAGGGCTACTAATTTTTATTTAATTTTAATAAAAACTTGCCTTAGTGTAAAGAATAATTTGATTAAAACGTTTACATTATTAGTTAGTTAAATAATCTACATAAGCAAGAAAAAAGCCTTTTTAGATGAAAAAACATAAATCGCTTACATTGACTTTTACATAGTTAGAAAGTATAATTGAGCTGGTGAAAAATTTTCATCTACAATATAAACAAAAGAGGTAAAAATATGAAAAAATTTGATGTTTTAAGTCGTATTGCCAACATTGGTGTTGTAGCAGTAGTACGTGGTGACACTACGGAAAAGGGCTTAAAGATTTCTGAAGCTTGTATTAAGGGTGGCGTTACCGCTATTGAAGTAACTTACACCGTACCTGGTGCTGGTGAAATTATTTCAACATTAGTTAAAGAACATGCTGATGATAAAAATGTTTTAATTGGCGCTGGTACTGTCTTAGATTCTGAAACAGCCCGTTCTGCCATTTTAAATGGTGCTAATTTTATCGTTAGTCCATGTTTTGATGAAGAAGTTGCTAAATTATGTAATAGATACCAAGTTCCTTATGTACCTGGTACCCAAACTGTTAGAGAAATCAAATTAGCTATGGATGCTGGTTGTGATGTTATTAAAGTATTCCCTGGTGATATTTTAGGACCTAAATTTGTTAAGGATGTTAAAGGACCACTCCCTTATGCTAACTTAATGCCATCTGGTGGGGTTGATTTAGATAATATTCCAGACTGGATTAAAGCCGGGGTTGTATGTGTAAGTGCTGGCTCTAGTTTAACGGCTCCAGCCAAGAAAGGTGATTACGAAGGTGTAACTGAACTTGCTAAAAAGTTTATTGCCGCTGTTAAAGACGCAAGAGCTAGCAAGTAAGTAATGTGATGAGTATGAAAGAGAAGATCGTTACTTTTGGAGAGATAATGTTACGTCTTTCTACTCCTGATTACGCCACTATTAATCAGTGCCATAGTTTTATTGTTAATTATGGTGGGGGAGAAGCTAACGTAGCAGTTGCCTTATCACATTTAGGACATAATTGTTATTTTATGTCAAAATTGCCACCAAACCAATTAGGCGATGGCGCGATTGCCCATTTAAAAGCGAATGGGGTTAACACTGATTATATTGTTAGAGGTTCATCCACCCTTGGTATTTACTTTTTAGAAACCGGCTTTGGGGGAAGACCTTCTAAGGTTATTTATAACCGTAAACATAGTGCTATCACTAGAATTCAGGTAAATGAATTTAATTGGGACGAAATCTTTAGTGATGCGACGTGGTTCCATATTAGCGGGATTACCCTTGCCTTAGGGGAAAGAGTTAGAACAGTAGCCCTAAAGGCCGTTCAAGAAGCTAAAAAACATAACGTTAAGGTATCGTTTGACTTTAACTACCGTTCTAAACTATGGACTATTGAAGAAGCTAAGCCTATTTATCAACAATTTATGAACTACGTTGATATTGTGTTTGCTAGTTTTTGGGATGCGAATACGATTCTTGAAATCCCCCTTGATGAAGGACTAGAAAATGCAACTTTATCAGAAAAACGGCGCAATGTTTTCCCTAAGATGATTAAGAAATATAACTTAAATTATATTTTTGGGACTGACCGCGTTGTTTATACCGCCACCGATAATAGTTTAGCAGGCTATTTCTTTGCCTTAAAAGGTAATAAGTTATCATGGGAATTAACAGCTCCAATTAGATTTAATATCTTTGATCGTATTGGTGGTGGCGATGCCTTTGCCTCTGGGGTAATTCACGGCTTACTTAAAAACTTTAATGATCCGGCCTACGCTGTTAGATTTGGTTTAAGTACAAGTGTATTAAAACACACCATTTATGGTGATGCTGCTATCTTCTCAAAAGAAGATATTGAACAATTTATGGCAGCTAATAATAGTGCGGAAGTAGAAAGGTAATTAAAATGATTGTAGGAAAATTAAAAGACATTGCTCATTATAAAGGCTTAAGTAAAAATATTGATACAGCAATTGATTTTGTATTAAACAATGATCTATTAGCCTTACCTAAAGGTAAGACGGAAATAGATGGCAACAATGTATACGTAAATCGCGATACTTATGTTGCCCGTCCCTTAGAAGAATGTTACTTTGAGGGACACAACAACTATCTAGACATGCAAATTGTCTTAAAGGGAAAAGAAGGTTTTGGCTATACGGATATTTCTGATAAAGGCCTTAAAGTCACAACCCCTTATAATGACACTAAAGACGTTACGAAATACGCTAACAAAGCCGAAAATGAAATCTTTATTACTTTAGAAGAAGGCTTTGCGCTAGTCTTTCCGGAAGACATTCATTTAGCTAAACTAGATGTTGATGGTAAAACAGTTGAAAAAGCTGTAATTAAAATTAAATTAGACAAATAATTAAGGAGAGAATTTAAAATGGCAAAAATTGTTACTTTAGGCGAAATTATGTTAAGATTATCTACACCTGGTAATACTCGTTTCGTTCAATCTGATTCATTTGACGTAGTTTATGGTGGTGGGGAAGCTAACGTTGCAGTAAGCTGTGCTAATTATGGGCATGATGCTTACTTTGTAACTAAAGTTCCTACACATGAAATTGGTCAATGTGCTGTTAATGCCTTACGTCGTTATGGTGTAAATACCAAATATATCGCTCGTGGTGGCGATAGACTTGGTATCTATTACTTAGAATCAGGGGCTTCAATGCGTGCTTCTAAAGTTATTTATGACCGTGCTCATAGCGCGATTGCGGAAGCTGATCCTGAAGACTTTGATTTTGATGCAATTATGGAAGGTGCTGATTGGTTCCACTGGTCAGGTATTACGCCAGCTATTTCTGATAAGGCTGCTCATTTAACTAAATTAGCTTGTGAAGCTGCTAAACGTCATGGTGTAACTGTATCATGTGATTTAAACTTCCGAAAGAAACTATGGACAAGTGAAAAGGCTATTTCTATCATGCGCCCTTTAATGAAATATGTTGATGTATGTATTGGTAACGAAGAAGATGCCGAATTATGCCTAGGCTTCAAACCAGATGCTGATGTTACAAGTGGTAAAACAGATGCTTCAGGTTATAAAGAAATATTTAAACAAATGGCTGCTAAATTTGGTTTCAAATATGTTGTTTCAACTTTAAGAGAATCATTCTCAGCTACCCACAACGGTTGGAAAGCTTTAATTTATAATGGTAAAGAATTCTACGAATCTAAACGTTATGATATTAACCCAATCATTGACCGTGTTGGTGGTGGTGATTCATTTAGTGGTGGTTTAATTCACGGCTTATTAACTTATCCTGATAATCAAGGAAAAGCTCTAGAATTTGCTGTAGCCGCTTCTGCTTTAAAACACACAATTAATGGTGACTTCAACTTAGTATCAACAGCTGAAGTAGAAGCATTAGCCGGTGGCGATGCTTCAGGACGTGTACAACGTTAATTAACTTTAAATCGTATACTTTAAATGTGAGGCAAAAATGGAAAAATTTATAACATTATCTAATGGCGTAAAGATGCCTCTACTTGGTTTAGGAACATTTAAAGCGGCAGAAGGCGAGTCTTGTTATCAGGCTGTCTTAAAAGCCTTAGAAGTAGGCTATCGTCATATTGATACCGCTATGGGTTATGGTAATGAAGAGAGTATCGGGAAGGCAATTAAAGATAGTAAAATCCCCCGTGAAGAAATCTTTATTACAACTAAACTATACCCGGCTAAAATAGGGTATAAGAGTGCTATTGTTAACTTAAAAGAATCCTTAAAACGACTTGGCACGTCTTATGTTGACCTTTATTTAATCCATTGGCCTAGTTCTAATGATTTAGTTAATACACACACTTGGCAAGCTTTTGAAGAACTTTATGAAGCAAAACTTACGAGAGCCATAGGGGTTTCTAATTTTAATATTAATCATTTAGAACACCTTTTACCTAATGCCAAGATTAAACCAATGGTTGACCAAGTTGAACTTCACCCTTATTTATCCCAAAAGCCTTTAGCTAAATATTTAGCTAGTGAAGGTATTAGGGTAGAATCATACGGACCATTTGCTAAAGGAATGGTCTTTGAAGATGAAACTTTAAAGGCTTTAGCGGAAAAGTATAATAAAACCGTTGCGAACATTGTCGTTAGATGGGGCCTAGAAAAAAATATCATAATGATCCCTAAATCTATTACCTTAAGTCGAATCGAAAGTAACTTTGAAGTCTTTGATTTTAGCTTAAGTAAAGAAGATATTGCTAAAATTGATGACCTAAATCTAGGAAAGAGATTATATACTGACCCTGATAATTGTCCATTTTGTCCGACGGAGGAATTTGCTATATGAAGCTAGGCGTTAGAGTTCATGATTTAGGCCGTAATACCCCGGAAGCACTAGCTAAAACAGCCAAAGAAATTGGCTTTGAAGCCGTTCAACTAGTTGTTAGCAAGGCTATTACGGGGGAAGGCCCTATTCCGACTGAGTTAAATGATCATAAGGTTAAATATCTAGCCGATTGTTTTCATAAAGAAGGCCTAGAAATTGCGATGCTAGGTGCCTACTTTAACCCGGTTCATGAAAACAAGGATAAAGTCAAGGCGGGTTTTGATAATTTTTCGAATTTCTTAGCTTATGAACATAAGTTTGGGGCTAAGTATGTCGGTAGTGAAACCGGGTCTTTTAACAATGAGCCTTGGATCTACCACCCAAAAAACAGGACTGAAGAAGGCTTCTTACAAACAGTTGTGGTTTTTAAAAAGTTAGCGGAAGTAGCTGATAAATATGATGCTAAAATTGCCCTTGAAGGCGCTTTTGGCCATGTTTGTTATGAACCAAAAGTACTACGTCGCCTTTACGATTTAATTGGTTCTAAATCAATTTATTTTACCATTGATTTATATAATTACTTAGATATCTCTAATTATACTCATTATCTTGATATCTTAGATGAAGCTATCAAGGTTTTAGGAGATAGAACCGTTATTTTCCACCTTAAAGATTTTGTAGTTGAAAATAATAAATTAGTACAAAAAGATATCGGTCAAGGTCTTCTTGACTATAAGACTGTCTTACAAAAAATGTTAGCTTGCAATAAAGATGCTTATTTCATCTTTGAGGGTAACTCTAAAGACGGCATGCAAGCAAGTTACAATTTTATTAAAAAAATAGAAAACGAGGTTACTAAATGAAATTAGAAGTTAGATATGCCAATCATCCTAACGATTCTAAAAAATACGATACAGCCGAGCTTAGAGCTAATTATTTAGTAGAAGAAGTTTTCAAGGCTGATGATATTTTACTAGTATATTCTCATCAAGATCGTATTATTTGTGGTGGGGTTATGCCAGTAACTAAGACTTTAAAGCTTGAAACTAGTGATGCCTTAAGAGCTGCGTATTTCCTAGAACGCCGTGAACTTGGTATTATAAATATTGGTGGTGCTGGTGAAGTAATTCTTGACGGTACTAAATACGATGTTAAACCAAAAGATGGCTTATATGTAGGTATGGGAACAAAAGATGTAGAATTTGCCTCTAAAGATAAAAAGAATCCGGCTAAATTCTATATTGCTTCAAGCCCTGCTCATAAAACCTATCCAACTTATTATATTGATTTTGAAAAAGCTAACCACCGTCCTTGTGGCGATGCCTTAACCCTTAATAAAAGAGTTATTAATCAATATATTCATCCTGATGTTTGTAAATCTTGCCAACTTTCAATGGGTATGACAGATCTAGAACCAGGTAGTGGTTGGAATACTATGCCTAGTCACACTCATGAAAGAAGAATGGAAGTTTATTTCTATTTTAATATTAAACCTGGTCAAGTTGTTTTCCATATGATGGGAGAGCCTAAAGAAACCAGACACATTGTAATGCACAATGAACAATTAGTAATTTCACCAAGTTGGTCTATTCACTCTGGTGTTGGTACTTCTAATTATTCATTCATTTGGGCAATGTGTGGAGAAAATCAAGACTTTGACGATATGGACAACATTGATAATATAGACTTAAAATAAGGAGGAAATAATTAAAATGAAAATGTCAGATTTCAGATTAGATGGAAAGGTAGCCTTAATTACTGGTGCTTCTTATGGTATCGGTTTTGCAATCGCAGAAGCTTTTGCAGAAGCTGGAGCAACCATCGTATTTAACGATGTTAAACAAGAATTAGTTGATAGAGGTTTAGCATCTTACAAAGAAAAGGGTATCAAGGCTCATGGCTATGTTTGTGATGTAACTGATGAAGCAGCTGTTGCTAAATTTATTCCACAAGTTGAAAAAGAAGTAGGCGTAATTGATATCTTAGTTAACAATGCTGGTATTATTAAACGTATTCCTATGTGCGATATGACAGCTGAACAATGGAGACAAGTAGTAGATATTGACTTAACTGGACCATTCATCATGTCTAAAGCTTGTATTCCTAGCATGATTAAAAAGGGTCACGGTAAGATTATTAACATTTGTTCAATGATGTCTGAATTAGGTAGAGAAACAGTTTCTGCTTACGCTGCTGCTAAGGGTGGTTTAAAGATGTTAACTCGTAACATTTGTTCAGAATATGGTGCTGCTAATATCCAATGTAATGGTATTGGACCTGGCTACATCGCTACTCCTCAAACTGCTCCATTAAGAGAAAGACAAGCTGATGGTAGCCGTCATCCATTTGATCAATTCATCGTTTCTAAGACACCTGCAGGTCGTTGGGGCGATACTTCAGACTTACAAGGTCCGGCTGTTTTCTTAGCTAGTGATGCTTCTAACTTCGTAAATGGTCATATCCTTTATGTTGATGGTGGTATTTTAGCTTACATTGGTAAACAACCTCAATAATAAAAAATTAGTTCCTTAAAGGTCATCCTTTAAGGGATTTTTTTGACTAAAAATAGCTAAATTAGTATCACTAAACTTTAGGTTAGATTTTAGCTACATGAAAACGTTTACTACTAGATAGGAATTTGCGAAAATATATTGTAATATGATAAGAAAAAAGTATAATTTACATTGAATTTTTTGAAGAAAGGATCATCTCTGATGAATAGGGAATAAGAAGGTGCCTGAACCGCTTATTGAATTACAAAATATTGTAAAGTCTTTTGATGATGTGACAGTAGTTAAAAATATTAATTTAACTATCTACAAAAATGAATTTGTCACATTATTAGGGCCATCTGGTTGTGGGAAGACAACGACATTAAGAATGCTAGCTGGATTTGAAAAACCAGATAGCGGTAGTATCATTGTTAACAACAAAATTATCAATGACCTACCAAGTTATGCTAGACCAATTAATACAGTGTTTCAACGCTATGCGTTATTTCCTCATTTAAATGTTTTTCAAAATATCGCCTTTGGAATTAAAAACCGGGGTTATAAGTTTATTTTAAATTTTTATGGCGGTAAAGAACACGTCGTTAGTGAAATCAAGAAGAATAACCCATCACTTAAAAGAGTAGGTTATTTAAAAATTAGAAAGTATTTAAAAGACTGTATAGCTAGATCAGTTAAACATGCCTTAGAACAGGTTAATCTAACCGGTTTTGAAGAACGTAACATCAATCAAATGTCTGGGGGCCAGATGCAAAGAATCGCGATTGCAAGAGCCATTGTTTTAAGACCACAAATCTTATTACTAGACGAGCCACTTGCCGCACTCGATCTAAAACTACGTCAAAACATGCAGTATGAATTAAAAGAAATGCAAAGAGATTTAGGTATAACCTTCGTCTATGTTACGCATGATCAAGAAGAAGCTATGACAATGAGTGATCGAATCGTTGTTATGAATAATGGTGTAATCCAACAACTAGGTACACCTAAAGATATCTATAATGAACCAGAAAATAGATTTGTTGCTAAATTTATTGGCGAGTCAAATATCGTTAAAGGCATTTACGTAAAGAAAAATCTTGTGCGTTTTATGAATACTGATTTTTCTTGTGTTGGCTATGAATTTGCGGATAATGAAGAAGTAGACGTCGTAATTCGTCCAGAAGACTTTGACGTAGTCCCTCTAGATAAAGCTAAATTAGTAGGCGTTGTCACCTCATCTATTTTTAAAGGTGTTCACTACGAATTATGTGTTGATATAGACGGCGTTGAATTTGTCGTTCATACGTATGAAGATATTAAAGTAAATGAAAAGATTGGCTTAAGTGTCGATCCTTATGAAATTTGCTTAATGAAGGTTGACGGGACATGCAAAAAGATCGTAAGTTATTAAAAACCTTAGAAGAAATGCCCTCTCCTTACAAATTAGAGAGGATGTCTACCCCGTATAAGGTTTGGCTTTATATCTTAGCCTTAATCCCCATGGTTATTATGGTAGCTTTGATGTTTGTTGATACCGAGGGTATTTCTTTAAGTGAAGCTACCTTCACTTTTAAAAACTTTGCGGTATTATCAGAAGAAAGCGTGTTAGTCGCTTTTTATAACAGCTTTAAATTTAGCTTTTTAACGACTCTTATTTGTCTTTTCTTTGGTTACATCATTGCCTATGCCTTAGCTAAGTCTAGACTTAAACACAAGGGTGGTATTTTATTACTTTTAATACTACCAATGTGGACTAACATCTTACTTAGAATTGAAGCCTTATCTAATATTATGCAACCGCATAATATTATAACAAACCTTTTAGGTATTACGGGCTTTGATTTGTTAGGGACTGATCTTGCAATCATTGTTGGTCTTGTCTTTACCTACCTACCATTTGTTATACTTCCAATTTATACGGCGATCGAAAAGATTGATCCAAGTCTTGAAGAAGCTGCCCTTGATTTAGGAATGACCCAAACGAAGAAGTTTTGGAAAGTCGTATTCCCACTAAGCACTAAGGGTATGGTATCTGGCGCTATTATGGTGTTCTTACCATGTTTTTCCGGGTTTGCCGTACCAAAAATCCTAGGGGCAGGTAATATCTTATTAATTGGTAATATTATTGAACAAAACTTCTCTAATATGAACTATAACATTGGTTCTGTCCTAGCTGTAGTAGTTTTAGTTTTAATACTTGGTTCTATCCTTCTTGTAAATAAATTTGATAAGGAAGGAGAAACCTTACTATGACCTACGAAGTAGCTAAACTTGAAGATTATGGCTTTAAAGAGCATAAGATTTTACATATTTTATGGAAGATCTTTAAAGTTGTCTCCATTGTCTTTACCGTTTTAATGTTATATATCTCTATCATTGTAATAGCCTTACAATCATTTAACGCTAGTCGTAGCACCACGGAATTTGGGGGCTTTACCTTTGATTGGTATTTACAAATGTTTTCCGATAGCTTACTAACTAACTCTATTATAAACACCTTCCTTGTTAGTTGTAGCGCTACAGTAATTTCAGCTATTTTAGGTACTTTTATTGCTGTAGGTATCAACTATTTACCAAAGAAGAAGAGACAAAGATTGCTACTATTAAATAACATTCCTTTGCTAAATGCTGATATTGTAACTGGTGTTACGTTAATGCTATTATTTAGCTTACTTTTGCCAATTTTCCCTTATTTCTTTGGCTTTACAACCTTGCTTTTAGCGCACATTTTCTTTACTTTACCATACATTATTTTAAGCGTCCTACCTAAATTAAGAGAGATGGATCCTAACTTAATGGATGCGGCAACTGACCTAGGGATAAAACCACTTAAGGCTGTTCGTAAGGTAATTATTCCAAGTGTTAAAAGTGGAATTTTTAGTGGCCTACTTTTAGCCTTTACCGTTTCTTTTGAGGACTTTGCGGTAAGTTATTTTACAACAGGTAATGGCTTTGATAATATGTCTATTTGGATTTATTCTTCAATTGGTAGACGTAGTTTATTCCCAGGTGTTTATGCCTTTTCAACGCTTTTAACACTTATCTCTATTATTGGCGTTTTAATCTATACCTTTGTCGGAAAGGGGAAGAAGAGTCATCATGAAAAAAATATTTAGTTTATTTTTCCTTTTTCCTATCTTTTTAGTATTATCAGCCTGTAGTAGTAAAGAACGCTTGCTCGTTCTTAACTGGGGTGAATACATTAATGATGAGGTTGTAGAAAACTTTGAAAAAGAATATAACTGCAATGTAGTTATATCTTTAGCTGATTCTAATGAATTATTTTACTCTAAAGTAAAATCCGGGACCACCGTTTATGATATCGTCGTGCCATCTGATTATATGGTTGAAAAGATGTATCAAAATGACTTACTTCAACCAATTGATTTTAGTAAAATTCCTAATTATGATTATGATAAATTTTTACCAGGTGTCCAAGGCATCCTTGATGATATGGAAGAAAGCACTGCTGGTTTAACTCGTTACTTTGTTCCTTATTTTTGGGGAACTTGGGGTATTATGTATAACAAATTAAATAAAGATCTTTTAGATGCAATAAATAACGCAACTAACCCATGGGCTCTTTTATTTGATCGCAGTACAGTCCCGGCTAACACTAGAATTGGTATGTATGATTCACCGCGTCATGCTTATTCAGCCGCGATGTTTTATAATGGTCTAGACATTAATGAAGAAAGCGAAAGTAACCTTGAAGCCTTTAGAAAGACACTAGATAATACCTACTTTGATATTTGGGGTACGGATAATTTAAAGAAGGCTGTTGCCGCTAATAACCTTGACTTAGGGTTTATGTGGACAGGAGACTTTCTTGATATGTTATATACCGAATTAGAAACATCAACTGATATCTCTTCTTTAAATTTTGATATCTTAATTCCTGATAATACTATTGCCTTTATGGATAACTTAGTAATAACTAAAAAAGCGCGTCATGTCGACCTTGCTTACAAGTTTATTAATTATTTGTTAGACCCCGAAAATGCTTATTTAAATGCCAGTGTTGTTGGTTATTGTACACCTTTACAAGCAACCTATGATATGATTACTGATTATGAATCAAATCCTACTAATCCTGATGATGTTTGGTTAACTAACTTTGCCTATGCCGTTAAGACATATTATCCAATCTTACCTGATAAGGGTTATAAAGGAACAGTCTTAGCCAATATCTCGCGCGAATATTTAAATGACATTACAATGATTTGTAATAACTCTAAAGTTTAAGCTTAGCTTTGTCTAAGCTTTTTTTGTTTATTAACAAATAAAAAAAGAAATGAATTGCAAGGACACCTTACCCTTGATCGCGTGTATAGCTTATAAAGCTTGCTAGCCAAGACTAGCCTCCCCTATCAACTTAATGATAGTAGCGCCGCAGTCGTAACGGTGTAGCACAATGGCTTCTCTGCCTCAATTCATTTCTTTGTGATACAATTTTAGTCAATTTATAAAATTAAATCAAGTATTAGTTGCCCTTAAAGAAGCTTAAGAAAATATCTCTATTGTAAAGTAGCACTCTAATTATTACAGTTCTCTATTTAAATATAGCGTCCAATGTAATATACTATGCTTGTAGATAAATAAGCTATAACCTAAGTTTGGCAGTTGTTGTGCTCTAGAAGTAATGTAATTCATATTTTT
>C._urophasianus_2_cecum__coassemble_4_pt1 | contig 223332 bp, 204 predicted proteins | sample C__urophasianus_2_cecum__metabat2_low_PE_014 | metagenome-assembled genome bin C | reverse complement strand
TTTCATCTATAATTATAACTTTCTTAATTCCAGTTTCATTTTACAATACACATATTATAAAAAAATATCGTAATTATAAGATTTTTATTGAGATTTTATCAAATTTTGTTTATAATATTAACAAATAAAGGGAGTTGAAATTTATGGAAGTAAAATTAACAGAGGATAAGTTAGTACTTTTTGACAAAGAATACGCTTTAAGTGAGGTAGCTGACAAATTAGCCAATTTATCAGCTAGTCAAATTGTTGATTTTTTTAATGGGATTGGAGTTAAGTTACCGAGAATATTAAACACCTGCGCTTTAAGAATGGCTGTTAACCCCAAAGTTAAAGTGGCAAAAAGTCTTAATTTAAGCGATGAAATGATGTATAGACTACGTTTCTACCCAGATTTTAGTGAATACCAACTACAATCTTTTTATGAAATGGTTTATACACCAGAGATGGATGTTTTATATAAGCAAAGCCTATTTAAGCTTATTTTATTAAACACTACACTTTTAAATATTAGTGATGAACAAGTTTTAAGTTTAATTAATTTAGAAGCCTTACCATACGAAGAATTTAACAAGTTTGAAACTGTTATTTTGCCAGTTTTTTATGATTTTAATAAAGACTTTGATGGCATTAGAAAAGAAACAATTGTTTCAACTATGCGTAAAAGTGCGACTAGCCAAGATATTAGAGATTTAGGCAAAAAGTATCAAATCTTTATTCCTAAACGTTTAAAAAGAGATGAGATGCAATCATTAATCGAAGAAGGTTTACGTAAACAACATAAATTGACGGAAGAAATGAAACAAAAATTAGATAAACTTCCGATTATTAACCTTCAAAGACTAGCTAAACAAAATGGTATCAAAGTATCAGTTGACTTAAAGAAGGAAGATTTAATCGCTTACCTTTTAAACGAAGTTGATAAAGCTAAGTTTGATACAAGACCGAGATTAAAATATGATACAGATTTAGGAGACGATTTTATCTTTGACTTATCATACGTTATGGCGGTTGAAGAAATTGAAGACTTCGTAAATGAAGAAGCTGAATCTGCGGAAGAAACTCCAGTTGTTGAGGTTGAAGAGACACCAGCTTTAGAAACTACAGAAGAGACTACAACAGTCGAAACAGTTGAAACAGTAGAAACGGTAGAAGAAACTCCGGTTGAAGAAACAACAACTGTTGTTGAAGAAACGGTAGAAGAGACTCCGGCTCCAGAAACTACAGAAGAAACTACGACAGTTGAAGAGGTTGAAGAATCTAAAGAGGAAGAAGTTGCGACTCCTAAAAATGTTGTTACGGAAAAAGTTGTCGTTGAAAAGAATCCTTCGATTGAGGATATCACTAAGTGTATTATTGATATTATAAGAGAACTAAAACCTCTTTTTGCAAAGAAAGAAGAAAAACCAGCTGAACCAGCAGAGCCTGTTACACAAGTAGAAACAGTTGAAACACCTAAAGAAGAAGGACTTGCTAAATATAACTATACTAATTTTGACGATCAAGTTAGTCCTCATTACGATCCGAAAGTTGCCGCTACAATGGCCATTGCGGACGCTAATAGTTTCAAGAAATCTTTAGAAAAACCGGCTGAACCAGTTGAAAAGAAGGAAACAAATCCTCAAACTATAACTCCACAATATATTGCGGTTCCGTATTTTACTACTCCTTATCAAGTCCAAATGCCGCAAATGCCTCAAGTTATTGTTTCTCAACAACCACCTGTTAATCAAGCGACTCCAGTAGACACAACAGTAGTAACTCCAGTAGTTGCTACTAGTGAGCCAAGTAAAGAAGAAAAGGTAGAAGATACTAAGACGGATGATTTTGCACCAGCCACGGAAGTTTTAGAATCAGAAGCTACTAAATCTAAGAAAAAATTAACTCAAAAAGAACGTAACGAAAACCTAAAGGCTCATAGATTAAGTAAAAAAAACGGCCAAAAAGTAGTTAAGGGAAAAAAAGACGACAAAGATGAAGTAAAACAAGAAGTTCCTGCGGCTTCAGGTACGCGTTTTGTCATTCCAGCTCAAGTCCTTCCAGCTAACCAAAGTGGTCAGGTAGAAGAAACAGTTCCGGCTAATATTGTCATTATGACGGATGCAGGTGTTCCTTCTCAAATTAGTACGGATTATGCTCCAAGTAAGGATGACGCTGATACAGCTGAAGTTAAAGTTAGCAAAAAGACTGCTAAAAAACAACGTAAACTTGAACGTCAAACCCTGGCTAAGAATCATAATAAAATGGTTCAAGCCTTAAGAACCGGCTTCCCTAATGGGTGTGATCCAGTCTACTTTGATCAAACCATGCGCCTACAAGAATATAAGTTAAAACGTCAACAAGAAGCACGTAATAGATCAGAACATCGTTCTGACCTCGTTTCTAAGGTATTCAAATGGATAATTATCATAGTTGTTCTACTTGTTATTGTTTATCTTGTTTTAGCTTGTCTCTTTGCAGCAAACGTTATGAAACCTTGGGATAACGGACTATATAAATCTATCTTTGAACCTGTAGTTAACGGTATTAAAGGTCTTCTTGATAAACTTAAAGGTACCGGCAAATAAGGCTAATTAAAGGTGATATAATATGGAGATACTAGATATAAATAGTTATACTCCGATGATAAGACAATATTTAGAGATTAAAAAAGACTATACCGATTCTATAGTCTTTTTTAGATTAGGTGACTTTTATGAAATGTTTTTTGATGACGCTATTGTGGCCTCAAGAGTTTTAGAGATTGCCCTAACTGGTAAAGATGCTGGTGTTAAAGAAAAAGTACCTATGTGTGGCATACCTTATCACGCTTATCAAGGCTATGCAGCCAAACTACTTGAAGCTGGGTATAAAGTCGTAATTGTTGAACAGGTTGAAGACCCAAAAGAAGCTAATGGTATTGTCAAACGCGGAGTAATAAAAATCTTAACCCCTGGTACGGTTGATGCTGAATTTTTAAGTAGTAATTCTAGTAACTATATTGCGGCTATCTCTTATGCTAATAAGATTTATATTTTAGCCTACGCGGATATTTCAACTGGTGAATGCTATTTAACACTTGCTAATAGTAAAGATAATTTATTACTTATTTTAAATAACTTACATGTTAAAGAAGTAGTTTTAAATAAAGAATATAATATATCTTTATATAATCTTTTAAAGGCTAAAAATTTTATTATTAGCTTTTCAAGTAATACATTGGTCCCAAGCCATTTATTGCATATTGTTAGTGGTGTTGATGACGCTTATAAAGGGACTTTAGCCCTTCTTTTTAACTACGCCATTGATACGCAAAAAAGTGAACTAAATCACCTTCAAAATGTTGTTTTTTACGAAGATAAAGATTACCTTAAACTTGATAGTTTTACAATCTCTAACCTCGAATTAATAGAGACGGTAAGGACGCGTCAAAAAGAAGGTAGCCTTTTACATACCCTTGATAAAACGAAGACCGCCGCTGGGGCGAGGATGCTTAAAAACTGGCTTTTGCGGCCTCTTGTTGACATCAATAAAATTAAGTCAAGAGAAGGTCATATTGCGGCCTTACTTGATAACTACATCTTAAGAGAAGAGTTAAAAAAAGCTCTTCAAGGTGTCTATGACCTTGAAAGAATAATTGGGAAACTCTCATGTAATAGTATTAATGCGAAAGACTTAGTGCAGTTAAGAAATACCTTAAGTAAGGTCCCTAGTATTAAAGAGTTATTATTAAATGACACTAATGACTTTAATAAAAAAATGGGTGAAGATATTGATACCCATGAAGAGCTTTATAATCTGCTCTTTAGTTCTTTAGCAGATAATCCACCTTATACAGTGCATGAAGGCAATATGATTAAATACGGGTATAACGAAGAGTTAGATAAATTAATCGATATTAAAGAACACTCAAATGAATGGCTAAAGAAATATGAACAAGACCAAAAAGAAAAGTTAAATGTGAAGAACTTAAAAGTTGGGTTTAACAAAGTTTTTGGCTACTTTATTGAAATAAGTAAGGGTCAAAGCTTAAATTTAGGTGACATTCCGGGTCTTGAGCGTAAACAAACCCTAGTTAATTCCGAGCGTTATATCACGAAAGAACTTAAAGAGTTTGAAGAAACTATTCTTACAGCCAAAGATAGGATTGAAAGAATTGAATATAATATTTTTATCGAACTTAAAAATGAAGTGGCTAAATATATTCCAAGCCTCCAATTTTTAGCTAACTTATTAGCTAATCTTGATTGTCATTTGTCACTTGCCGAAGTAGCTAATTCAAATAACTACGTCTTACCTTCATTTTCTGATAACGAAATTAAAATTATAAATGGACGCCACCCCGTGCTAGAAGAGATCTTAAAAGAAAAATACGTCACGAATGACGTTTACGTCAATGATTATGACCTTTTATTAATAACTGGTCCTAATATGGGTGGTAAGTCTACCTATATGCGGATGGTAGCGGTTATTATAATCCTTGCGCAAATTGGGAGTTTTGTCCCGGCTACTAGTTGCACGCTTAAAATATTTGACCAAATATTTACACGGATTGGGGCAAGTGATGATTTATCAAGTGGTGAATCTACCTTTATGGTCGAAATGAAAGAAGCGAACTACGCTTTAATGAACGCTACTGCTAATTCTTTAATTTTATTTGATGAAATAGGGCGGGGTACTTCAACTTATGACGGGATGGCCCTTGCTCAAGCTATCATTGAATACATTCATCAAAAAGTTAAGGCAGTCACTTTATTTAGTACGCACTATCATGAACTAACGAGTCTTGAAGGTAAGTTAAAAAGGCTTAAAAACATCCACGTTGACGCGACCGAAACGAAAGACGGGGTTATTTTCTTGCATAAGGTTGTGGATGGAAGTGCTAGTAAAAGCTATGGTATTAATGTGGCTCAACTTGCTGGGATGCCAAAACCATTAATTAAAAGAGCACGCGAAATTCTAGTTAATTTAGAATCTCAAAATAAACTAGAGGCAGCCGCTCCAACTCTGTTTGATTTTACGGAAGAGGAAGCAGAAGAGGAAAAAGAAAACCCTGTAATAACCAAACTTCAAGAAATTAATCCGGATGACCTATCCCCAAAAGAAGCTCTCATGTTTTTGTATGAGCTTAAAAAGGAGGTCTAACTTATGGGTAATATTAAACAGATGTCTACTAAACTTGCCAATATGATTGCGGCAGGGGAAGTAGTAGAAAGACCCTTAAATATAGTTAAAGAGCTAGTGGAAAATAGTATTGATGCCGCGTCTTCTAAAATATCAATTTCCCTTAAAAATGGAGGGTTAGAAGAAATAAAAGTAAGTGATAATGGGTGCGGAATGGATGAGTCAGATATTAAGATGTGCTTTTTACCGCACGCCACGTCTAAACTTTTAAATGAATTTGACCTATTTAGAATTAAAACCCTAGGCTTTAGAGGGGAGGCTCTCGCTAGTATAGCTAGTGTTTCCGAGGTTTCTTTAACTTCTAAAACAGCAAATTCTGAAGCTTATAACATTGTTTATCGCTTTGGTAAGCCAAAAAGCTTTTCTAAAACTGCTAGTGAAGTAGGTACCTCAATTTCGGTTAAAAACCTCTTTTATAATACCCCAGCCCGTCTAAAATATCTAAAAACCAACACCCAGGAATTAGCCGCGATTTCGGCTTTAGTCGATAAATTAGCTTTAAGCAGTCCTAATATTAGTTTTACTTTAACTAATGATAATAAACTTTTATTTAAAACCGATGGCAAAAACAACATGACCTCTTTAATTGGTCAGATATATGGCCTTGAGGCCTCTAAAAGGCTAGTCAAACTAAGTTTTAATGAATACGGGTTTAGTTGTTTGGTTTATTACGTTAAGCCCGAAATTTATCGTTCTAACAAAAACCAAATGACTTATATTATTAATAAACGTTATGTCAGGTTCTATCAATTAAATGATGTTGTCTTGGAGGCTTTTAAGGGGTATTTACCAATTAACAAATATCCTATCTTAGTTATGTATTTAGATATTGATCCCTTATTAATTGATGTTAATATTCATCCAAAAAAGGAAGAAGTAAAAATCGCGGAACCAGCTAAGCTCTTTCATCTAATCTATAAAGTATTAAAAGAAAGCTTATCTAGCTTAAAGGATATTAAAGAGATAAATTATGAACCTTCTTATGCTCAAAACAATAATGCTATAAGTTATACTGAAACTTTGACTAGCGGAATAAGTGATGACTTATCTTATAATTTATTTGATGTGTTAAAAGATAACACTAAAGAATATTCTTTATTTGAAACATCAGGTAGTAAATTACCTAATCTTAGTTTTATTGGGATCTTTTTAAAAACTTATATTATTTGTGAAGCCGGTACTAACCTATATTTGTTAGATCAACATGCCTGTGCGGAAAGAATTAGGTATGAATACTTTCAAAAAGAGTTAAATAATCCTAAACTTATTACGACAAGTCTTTTAGTTCCCCTTATTCTAGAATTCACAAAAGAAGAACTTTACTATTTAAAAGATAATTTAGCAACTTATCAAAAACTAGGTTTTGACCTCCTAGTTACTCGTGATAATAAAGTTAAGGTTAACTCAATCCCCGTTTGGGCTACAAAAGAAGTTGAAGATATTGTGCGGGAAATCTTAAAATGTATAACTTCTAATAAAGATATCAATATTATTGACTTTAGAGATGAAGTTTGTAAACAAATTAGCTGTAAGGCAAGCATTAGGGCAAATGATTCTATTAATAAAGAAGAAGCCCTAGATTTAATTAGGCAGCTTAATCTTTGTGAGAATCCTTACCACTGCCCACATGGGAGGCCTACGATTATTAAGTTTAGTAAGAAAGAGCTAGAAAGATTATTTGAGAGGATCGAAGGATGAAAAAAGTAATTGCGGTGACAGGCCCGACGGCTAGTGGAAAAACTAAACTGGCAATCAAAATAGCTAATTACTTTAAGACTCCTATTATTAGTTGTGATAGCGTAGCGGTTTACCGTGGCCTTGATATTGGTTCAGCAAAACCAACAAAAGAAGAGCTAAAACAAGCTAAACACTATTTAATTGATATCTTAGATCCAAAAGATTCTTTTGACGTTGCGACTTGTCAAAAAATGGCGCGGGCGATTATTGATAAAGAAAAGCTTTCTATCTTATGTGGGGGAACCGGGCTTTATATTAGTGCTATATTAAATGATTATGAGTTTAAGGCCCCTAAAAGAGACGAAAGTTTTGCCAAAACCTATTCTAATTATTCAAACGATGAATTATATAATCTTTTGAAAATACATGACGAAAAAAAGGCTTTAGAACTTCACCCTAATAATCGAAAACGGGTTTTAAGAGCCTTAGAAGCGAGTTTAAGTGGTAACAATTTAAGTGAGGCTACTAACAAAAAAGAAGCTTTATATGATAGCTATATCATCTATTTAGATATGGATAGGAATGTCTTATATCAAAGAATTGATCAAAGAGTAGAAGAGATGTTTAAACTAGGCCTTGAAAAAGAAGCTTATAAGCTTTATCAAGAGGGAAGTTTAGTAAATGCCATTGGGTACAAAGAATTCTTGCCTTACTTTAATCATTTAATTTCACTTGAAGAAGTTAAAGAAGCAATTAAGACCAACACAAGGCACCTAGCTAAAAGACAAAGGACATGGTTTAAAAATCAAATGAAGGCTCATTTTTTTGATGCGTTAAGTCCAACGCTTGTTAGTGATGTCTTAACAGAACTTAAAAAGTTCGAGGAGGAACAATGAGAATCTTTTTCATCGGCCTACCAGGTTCTGGTAAATCGACCGTCGCGAAACTCTTAGCCCAAAGGCTAAATTATAAGTTTATCGATATGGACACGGCTATTTCTGCTCGTGAAGACATGTCTATTAACGACATTTTTAAAGAAAAAGGCGAGGCCTATTTTAGACAGGTAGAAACAAAAGTCTTAAACTCTTTAAATGAAATTGATAATGTCGTCATCGCTTGTGGGGGTGGGGTTTGTCTTTATAATCCTAAGTCTAGTTTTAAGGGCTTAGTCATCTTTTTGAAGGTTGACGTTAAAGTCTTAGAAGGGCGTTTAGTAAATGACGAGACAAGGCCACTTTTAAAGAAAAATAGTATTTACGAGTTAGCCCTTGAAAGAAACGATAAGTATAGTCAAATTGCGGATTTAACGATTGAAAATAATAAAATCGATGAGACAGTTAAGACAATAGTTGAGGTTTTACATGAAAATTTTAATAATTAACGGACCTAATTTAAATATGCTAGGTAAAAGAGATAAAAAGTATTATGGTACGTTAACTCTTAGCATGATAAATAAAGAGCTAAAAAGAAGAAAGGCTAAGGGCAATAAATTAAAGTTCTACCAAACAAATAGTGAAGGTAAGATTGTTTCTTTTATTCAAAAACATCTAAACTACGACGCTATTATTATCAATGGTGGGGCTTATACGCATACCTCAATTGCCCTGCATGACGCGCTTGAACTTTTTAAAGGTAAGATAGTAGAAGTTCATTTATCTAATATCTTAGAAAGAGAAGACTTTAGAAAAACGGATTATATCAGGCCTTTAGCTGTGGCTTGTTTTATGGGAAGACAGGAAAAGAGCTATTACGATGCACTTTCATATTTGCAAAAACAATAATTTGTGTTAAAATTAAAAAGAATATTAGGAGGAAAATATGGTATCAAGTAATGATTTTAAAAATGGAATGACTATCAAATATGATGGTAATATCTATTTAATTTTAGAGTTTATGCATGTTAAACCAGGTAAAGGTGGGGCTTTCGTAAGAACAAAATTACGGAACATGCGAACCGGAGCTGTTATTGACTATACTTTCAATGCGGCTGAAAAAGTAGAAAGAGCGATGATCGATAAAGTTAAAATGCAATACATCTATGATGCCGGTCAAGCTTTAGTCTTTATGAATAATGACACTTATGAACAAGTAGAAATTGATAAAGCCCAATTAGAAGACGAAATGAAATATATCATTGAAGGCATGAATGTGGAAATCGTTTATTGTGATGGTGAAATTTTAGGTATTAACTTACCAGATAAAGTAACGCTTAAAGTAACAAAGTGTGACCCAGCTGTTAAAGGTGATACAAAGACAAACGCCTTAAAAGATGCCTACGTGGAAACGGGTTTATTAGTAAAAGTCCCTATGTTTGTTAACGAAGGCGATTCTATTATTATATCTACCGCGACCGGTAAATATGATAGTAGAGCTTAATTTAGGGGTGATGGAAATTGGACATAGTCAGGTCGATTATTTTAACACCAACTTTTAATGTTGGAACCTTTGTTTTAATAATTGTTTTAATATTATGTAGTGCTTTTTTTTCAATGTCAGAAACAGCCTTAACTTCATCATCTGTTGTTAAACTTCGTTTAGCTATTGACGATAGAAAGGCTGGGGCTAAAAAAGCTTTGGAGCTTATTGAACAATACGATAAGACGATTACGACAATTTTAGTTGGTAATAACTGTGTTAACACGGCTACTTCAACGATTGCCGTTGGGTTTTTCTTAGCTCTTGGTATCTCACAGCAATATATTGAGCTTGCTTCTACGATTATTGTGACCGTCATTCTTTTAATCTTTGGGGAAATTATGCCAAAGACGATTGGTAAACAATATTCCGAAGCGATTGCCGTCAAAGTTGCGTGGCCAATTTATATTATATCTTGTATTTTGTGGCCAATCGTCATGTTGTTTAGACTACTTCAAGGCTTATTTACCCGCAAAAAAGTTGACGACGCGATGAATGAAGATGAACTAGAAATAGCTTTATCAAGAATGCAAAAAGATGGTAAGATTGAAGAAAAAGAAGTAGAACTAATTAAACACGTCTTAGACCTAAACGATAGAACGGTTGAAGATATTATGGTTCCCCGAATTGAAATGAAGGCGATTTCTTTTGAAAGTACCTTACCAGAAGTCAAAAAAACCTTATTAGATAGTTCTTATTCGCGAATTCCTGTCTATAAAGAAGATAAAGATCATATTGTTGGTATACTATATGAAAGAGATTATTTTAAATACAGTCAAAATAAAACCAATTTTGATTGGCATAAAATAATAAGACCAGCTAAATACGTTTCTGCCGCGATGAAGGTTGATGCTTTAATTGACTATCTCCAAGCTGAAAAAACCCACTTAGCGATTGTAAGTGGGGAATTTGGGGATACCTTAGGCTTAGTTACTATGGAAGATGCCTTAGAAGAACTAGTGGGCGAAATCTACGATGAACACGACATAGCGGGATCTGATGATGTATACTTCGCTCAAGAGGATGAAAATACATACTTAGTGGATGCTGATATCTATGTTGAAGATTTATTTGAACGTTTAGACGTTGGGCAAGCACCAGATGATGTTCCTTCAAAATTATATAGTTGGATGTTTGAATATTGTGAAGAAATCCCACGTGAGGGTATTTCAATGACTTATGTTTCTTGTTTTACTAAATTTGACGAAGAAAAAGAAGCCTTCGTCGATTATGCGAAAAAATTAACTTTCACGATTGCGAAAGTCGATGGTAGAAGAATTGAAAGAGTTCGAATTAAGATCGAAGACGCAACCGAAGAAGAAGTTGAAGAACAAATTAAAGAAGATGAAGAAGAATAGTTCCTATGGGAACTATTTTTTATTAGGTTTAAATAAAATAAAAAAAGCACCAATGTGCTTTTTTTATATAATAGCCCTTAAGCTCTTACGATATTACCCTTTTTTAAAGCTCTTGCAGAAACCTTAATTTTTTTAACATTACCATCTTCATCTTTAATACGTACAGTTTGTAAGTTAGCTTTCCAAGTACGACGTGTAGCGTTTAGGGCATGACTTCTACGATTGCCTGTAACAGTAGTTTTACCAGTAAAATAACATTTTGCCATATTTTCACCTCACCTGTTCTAAAATAGCTATATAATTTTAGCGTATTTAAGTTAAAATTGCAAGTACTATTTTATTTATGCTAAATATTTTTTAGCGAGAACGTTTACCTCATTTGACATATATATCAATTTTAGATATAATAGCCAAGAATGTAATAAACATTTTACATTTTCCCGCTTTTATGCTATAATCATTTGACGAGGGGTTGTTGTGCAATTTAGAAAAAGTGTATTTTATTTTACTAAAATTAAGTGTAAACGATTATAATTAACAATTCAAATAGATTAATAACTGAATATGGAGGTAAATATGGCTGTTCTTAGTATAGATGTCCCATTACTCAAAAAGATGGTAATGAACGGAGCCATTAACTTAAAAAATCATCGCCAAGAGGTTGATGAATTAAACGTATTCCCGGTACCTGATGGTGATACTGGCACTAACATGCAAATGACAGTTATGTCAGGTGTTAGAGAGATGAACAACTGTCAAAGCATTTCCATTGTCGAAGTAGCTAAAATCTTATCACGGGGCTGTCTTATGGGGGCTCGTGGCAACTCAGGTGTTATCTTATCCCAATTTTTCCGGGGCGTTTATGTGGCAATTAAAGAAATAAATAAAGATACCCTAGATAAATATGACTTTTTAAATGTCTTAATTTCTGGCTATAAAGTAGCTTATAAAGCGGTTATGGAACCGGTTGAAGGTACTATTTTAACGGTGGTCAGGGAAGCTGCCTGCAATACAGAGCTTAAAAAAGATGAGTTTAATGATATCGTTGAACTACTATCATATTATTTAGAAGAGGCTAAAAAATCTTTAGCTAACACGCCTAACTTATTACCCGTTTTAAAAGAAGCAGGGGTCGTTGATAGTGGTGGTACCGGCTTTGTGAGAATCATTGAAGGTATGCTATTAGCTTTACAAGGCAAAATGATTGATAGCGAAGACAATAAACACACGGAAAAGAAAGTGGAATTTACTTATTGTCTTGAGTTTATCTTAGAGTTAAATCGTCCAGATAACTTTAATGAGGCTGATCTTAAGTCACCATTATCTTTACTTGGTGATACCCTAATTACTAATTTAGACGAAAATATTTATAAATTACACATTCATACGAATAAACCAGGCCGGATTGTTGACTATGCGCAACGCTACGGTGAGTTTAGAGCGATTAAGATCGAAAACATGAAGATTAAACATACGGAACTTGATGGCGGGGTTTACTCAAAGAAGCCGAAGAAGAAATACGCTTTAATAGCTGTTTGTTTTGGCGATGGCATTAGTCAAACATTTAAAGATTTAGGGGTTGACTACGTCATCGAAGGTGGGCAAACTATGAACCCTTCAACGAATGATTTTGTTGATGCCGTTAATAAAGTTAATGCTTCTAATGTCATCATTATTCCTAATAACTCTAATGTCATCATGGCCGCTGAACAAAGTATTAGCCTATGTAAAGACACGACAGTTAGAGTTTTAAAGGCGAAGACGATTGCCCAAGGCTATGCCTCTTTAATGGTTTACGATCAAAATGTTTCAATTGATGACAACATTAAAGAAATGTCTGAAGCAATTAAACATGTAGGTTCTGGTGAGCTTACTTATTCCATTCGTGATACCGAAATTAACGGGGTTAAGATTGAAGTTGATGACTATATTGGTATTGGTAATGGGAATATTGTAGCGGCTTCTAAAAATAAGGAAGAAGTAGCTAAAGCCTTGCTTAAAAACCTTGTTAAAGAAGATAGCGAAATTGTAACTATTTTTTATGGCAATGAAGGCAGCAAAGATGAGGCGGAGGTCTTAGCTAACTATTGTAACGAATTAACACCTGATATTGATGTGGAAATCATTGAAGGTAAGCAAGATATTTATTCTTATATTATCGCAGTTGAATAAAAGGGACGGAAGTCCTTTTTATTTTTAAGGAGGGGAAAAGATGAATCTGAGTGAATTAAAGGGGGTAGGGCCCTTAACTCTAACTAAATTAGAAGACAATAATATTAGTAGTTTAACGGATTTAATCTTATTTTCCCCCACTTATCTTATCTATGAAGTAAGTCCTGATATTAGTAAAGATAAGGCCTTATACTATGTAAATAATGTTAAGATTTATAAAGTTAATAAGTTAAAAAATCAAGTCATTGAAGTTATTTTTGGTGGGACTATTAATAATACAAACTATCGTTTTATTATTTTTAGTAAGGAATATATTTTATATAGTTTAAACTCTCCTCACCTATATTTATATGCTAAATATAATGAGGATAAAAATTATTTTGTCGTCGAAACTATTTTTAAAACAAGACCACCAGAAATTAAGGTTTTATACAATATTAAAGGTTTAAAAGACGCGAATTTAACTAAAATTATCTACCAAGCGTTTAAATATTTTAAAGCGCCTAAAGAAAGACTACCAGAAGAGGTTGTCAGCAAGTATCACTTTTTAAGTTATGCCTCTTATTTATTAAAAAAACATTTCCCTAAAAATAAAGAAGACGTGAGGCAAGTCTTAAGAAGGCAAATTTATGAATCTTTTTATTGGAAGAGTTTTGCCTATAACCTTTTAGCTATTAAAAATAAAAAAGAAAAAGTAGCGAAAAAGTTTAGCCTAGATAAAGTTGGGTCTTTTATTGAGTCTTTACCTTTTAGCTTAACGATAGATCAAGAAGAAGTCGTAAAGACGATTTTAAGTGAACTTAAAGACAAAAAAAGAATTAACCGTTTAGTAGAAGGGGATGTTGGTTCAGGTAAGACGATTGTCGCCTTTATTGCCGCCTATGCCGCGCTTCTTGCAGGTTATCAAGTAGCTTTTTTAGCTCCGACCATTCTTTTAGCAAGTCAACATTATAAGGCGGCTAAAAAGTATAATTTGCCCGCCTTTTTATTAACCTCGGCTACGAAAAAAGATGAAAGAGAAGAAATATTATCTTTATTAGCGTCAAAAACGCCACTTTTTTTAATTGGAACGCACTCTCTTTTAAATGATACCGTTAAGTTTAATAATTTAGGCCTGGTTATGATTGATGAACAACAGCGTTTTGGGGTCATCCAACGTTCTATTTTACAAAAGAGATACCCAAGTTGTGATACCTTGTATTTTACAGCGACTCCTATTCCTCGTAGTCTTGCCCTAACGTATTATAATAACTTAGATTTAAGTCTAATTAAAACGAAACCAGATGGTAGAGGGCTTGTCAAAACGAAAATTGTGAGTCTTTTTAAACTAGACCAGATGTTTAAAACGATTAAAGAAAGATTAGAGTGTAATGAACAAGTCTTTGTGGTGGTCCCGTTAATTAAAAGTGAAGACGAAAATTCTTTTGATCTAGATAAGACCTATAATTTATTTAGTAAAGAAATTAAAGCTAATTACGCCCTTATTCACGGAAGATTAAAAGATACAGAAAAGCTAAAGATTATTGAAGATTTTAATAATAAAAAGATTGATATTTTAATCGCGACGACGGTAATTGAAGTAGGTATCAATATTAAAAACGCGAGTGTGATGGTCGTAATGGACGCGAGTAGATACGGGCTTGCTCAAATCCACCAACTAAGAGGTAGAGTAGGGCGGGGTAGTCTTGATGGGTATGTCTATTTAGTTAGTGATGACGTATCAAATGAAAGACTTAAAATTTTAGAAGAAGTAAATGATGGCTTTACGCTTGCCGAATACGATCTTAAAATGCGGGGCCCAGGGGAATTTTTAAGCCACAATCAATCAGGCTTTAATAATAATATTAGTACGGAGCTTGAAAAAACAATCTTCCCTTACGCCGTTAAAGACGGGGCCGAGGAGGCTTTAAAGACAGAAGAAACCGACCAACAAACACTCACGATGATTAACCAAATATATCAATATGAATATGAAAATAACTAAAGACAAATATTAAAAAAAATGCTACAATTAACTAAAAGTGAGGTATTAGATATGATAAGAATTGGTGTAGATGCGATGGGGGGCGACTTTGGCCTTAATTCAACCATTAAAGCTAGTGAAGATATTGTAAAAGAATATAAAGACGTGACCGTGGTCTTATACGGCAAAGAAGAAGAAATTAAAAAAAGATTAACGACCACGGAAAGAATTGAAATTGTCAATTGTCCGAAAGTCTTAGATATGGGAGAACATAATCCCATCTTGACGATAAGAAAAGAAAAAGATGAGGCTTCTTTATGTGTGGCGATGCAGGCGGCTAAAAAGAAAGAGGTGGACTGCGTTGTTACCTCTGGTCCGACCCAGTGCGTCGTTGTGGCGGCTCATTTATTAATTAAACGCTTGCCTCAAGTAGAGCGGATTGCCTTATGTCCGATTATTCCTAATTTAGATGGCAAACCAAGATTATTACTTGATGTCGGCGCTAACACGAGTTTACGTCCGGAACATATTTCATTGCTAGCTAATTTCGCGACCGTTGTGGCTAAAAATGTGTTAGGCTACGAAAACCCTAGGGTTGGTCTATTAAATATCGGAACCGAAGAAGGTAAGGGTAGAGATGTTGACAAAGAAACTTATGACGTTTTAAAGGCTAATAAATTTATTAATTTTTATGGTAATGTGGAAGCTAATGAAGTTTTAATGAGCCCAACAGAAATCATTATTAATGATGGTTTTACGGGTAATATTTGTATGAAGACGATTGAAGGTACAGCTAAAGCCATGGCTAAGATGTTAAAAGAAGAAATTAAGTCAAGCCTTGGTGGTAAAATTGGTTACTTATTCATGCGGAAAAACCTAGCCCGTTTTGCGAAGCGTATGGACTCCAAAGAAATTGGTGGAGCCATGATTTTAGGCCTCGGTTGCCCGGTTATAAAAGCCCATGGTAATTCTGATGCGTACGCCTTTAAAAATGCGATCAAACAAGGAATTAAAATGGTTAAAAATGACGTGATCGGCCATGTTTTAGCTTCCTTACCAAGTGAGGATGAGACAAATGGAACTAACTGATTTATGCCAAAAGTTAGACCTAGATTACGATAAAATTAAACCAGCTTTAATAGTAGCTTTAACCCACTCTTCTTATGGCAATGAACACCACTTAGAATTTAATGAAAGACTTGAGTATTTAGGGGACGCCGTTTTAGAGTTATGTATGTCTACCTATCTTTATTATAGCTATAGCTATCAAGAAGGTATCTTAACCCAAAAAAGAGCCCAAGCCGTTAGAGAAGAGGCCCTAAATATTTATGCCAGTAAAATTGAACTAAATAAATACCTTTTACTTGGTAAAGGGGAAGAAAAGTGTGGCGGAAGGTTTAATAAAGCGATTATTGCGGATGCTTTCGAAGCCGTATTAGGGGCTATTTATATCACCTATGATTTTAATAAGGTTTATAAAGTTTTTGCGAAAATAGTGGTACCTTATTTAAATGAAGTCTTAAATATTAAAGATTATAAATCCATTTTTCAAGAAGAGATGCAGTCTGAAAAAAGAAGTATTAGGTATGCGATTACGAATGAATCTGGTCCTTCAAATGATAAAACTTTTGAAGCCTGTGTCTATGTCGATGACCTAATTTACGGTGTTGGGGTTGGCAAAACGAAAAAAGAAGCCGAACAAAATGCGGCTAAAGAAGCCTTATTAAAAAGGGCTAAATAGGTGTTATAATGTTAAAAGAATTATTTATTAAGGGCTATTTTAACTATAAGACCTTTGTTTATGAAAATGCCCTTTCTTTAGGTCTAACTCCTAATGATACCCTAGTTTTACTATTCTTACTTGATAGTTACCTTAAAGGTAACAAAAAAATAGATGTTGACGCCATCGAAAATAAAATCTTATTACATCGCAATGATATTAATAATTCTTTATCTAATTTACTTGAAAATTCTTTTTATAACGTCGTCTTAGTTGATGAAGGTACAGGCCTAGAGGAACAAATTAGTATTGAGCCTTTTTTAAAGAAGGTTGAAGACTTCTATAAAGACGAGGACAAGTCGTCTAATAAAAAAATTTTCACTTTAATTGAAAAGAAAAGTAAGAGATTACTATCCGCGGCTGATTATGAAAACATCAATAATTTAATTAGTGTTGATAACTATACCTATAATGATTTTGTAAGTACCATAAATTACCTTGAAAAGGCTAAATTAGATATTACGGTTAGAAATATTATAAAATACATCGAAAAAAAACCAGTAGACAATAAAACTGAGGCTAGCGAAGCTGAAGAAGAGTTTGTAAAGAACATACTCGCCAAACTAAAAAAGAAAAATGACTAAGGATAAAGTTAAAAAGATTTTAGATTATTTTGATAGTCTATATAGTAGTTACCAAAATTTTTTAAATTTTAATAATTTATATGAGCTAACCGTCGCGGTGATTTTGTCAGCCCAAACAACCGACGCCAGGGTTAATTTAGTGACCAAGGATCTTTTTTTAAAATATCCTGACGTGAAAAGTCTAGCCATAGCCTCTTATGATGATGTATACCAACTTGTTAAATCTTTAGGACTTGCTAAAAACAAGGCTAAAAATATTATTTTAATGTCTCAAAGTCTTGTTACTAATTATAACGGGGAAGTACCTCATACTTTTGATGAACTTATTACTCTTCCTGGTGTTGGCCGCAAGACCGCGAATGTCATTTTAGCGGTGGGCTACCAGATCCCAGCTCTTGCGGTAGACACGCATGTTAAAAGAATTGCCATAAGACTAGGGTTTGCTAAAGCTAAGGACGACATCGTTTTAATTGAAGAAAAACTAAAAAAAGAAGTGCCTCAAGATCGCTGGATTAAGTTTCACCATCAAGCAATCCTTTTTGGCCGGAACATTTGTCTAGCGAGGGGCCCTAAATGTGAGAAATGTTTGTTACAGGAGTTATGTAGTGAATATAGAAGAAGAAATCGTCAAAAAATTAACTAAATTAAACTATCATATCGCGACCGCAGAATCTTGTACAGGAGGGCTTGTCGCGGCCACGCTAATCAATGTATCAGATGTGTCAAGCGTCCTTGATCTAAGCCTAGTGACCTATGCTAATAAAGAAAAAGTTAGATTTTTGCGTGTTAAAGAAGAAACGATTAAAAACTTTGGCGTCGTAAGTGAAGAAGTTGCGCGCGAAATGGCTCAAGGTTTGCAAAAAATCTCCGGTGCGGAAGTCGCTTTGTCAACTTCAGGTATTGCCGGACCTAGTGGAGGCACTCCTAAAAAGCCCGTTGGGATGGTTTGTTTTGGGATAGCTATCAAAGATAAAGTATATACTTACACCAAATACTTTGGTAATATCGGTAGACAAGAAGTAAGAGGGGCAGCGGTGTCTTTTATTTTAAATACCTTAAATGACTTATTAAATATTTAAATAAAAAGAGAGAATCTTTATTGATTCTCTCTTTTCTTTTTAAGCTCAAATTTTAGTTTGCCGTCAACTATGACTAATTTATCATATAAATAGAATACCCAGGCAATTGCTATAAAGACAACTAGTAAAATAGCGACCCAGCCTATAACCATACCAATACCGATATCACTTACATCTAAGAAGAAATAAGGATAGATAACGCCCGTATAATCGCTTGGTAAAAGAGCTCCCCTAATTAAAATAACAACGACATATATTAAAGGTAAAACCGTACAAAGTAGGGTGTCATACCATTTAATTTGCTTATGTTCATCAAATAATAAGCCGTCAATTATAAACATAAGTGGGCAGACAATATGTTTAGTTAGATTACCAAGATCGTTCCAACCATCCCCAAACATATTATCTGTTAATAAGATGTTATAAACTAAGAAAGTAACTAAAATGATGATAGAACTATAAAACTTTAAGCTTTTTAAAACGGTATTATAACCTCTTGTCTCTCCTTTTTTAAGATGCCTATAAGTAGAGATAAAGACAACAAGCATCACGATAAAACATAAGTAGTTAGATAGGCTAGTATAATATACTAAGCATTCTAAATTAGGGGTTTGCCCATAAAACAAGCCAAAGGATTCAATAATCCCAAATAAAGAAATTGTTAAGAAAATAGCTCTATATACTAATTGAGCTAATCTATTATTAATCATAAAATTTACACCTCTCGTTTAGCTATTATATCGAAAAACGATATAAAATGTCAACAATTTATTTTTTGAGCATTATGCTATACTTTTAGGGGGCATGGGTATATAATGTAGACAAAAGGAGGCGTAATAATGAAACATACTAATCGCAGTGAAGATTTTAAGAAAGAATTAAATACGAGAATTAATAAGATTTCAGGCCAAATTAATGGCATTAAGAAAATGATTGCAGAAGATAGATATTGTAAAGATGTCTTAATTCAAGTTAAATCAGCCGAAAAGTCACTAAAAAGCTTAGCTTTACTCATATTAAATAATCACTTAGAAAACTGTGTGGTAACTAAGATCTTAGAAGGAGACCACAGTGTCTTAGATGAGATTAAAGATTTGTTGAGGCAAGAGTTATGAGACAAAAGTTTGATGTTAAAGGTATGACCTGTGCCGCTTGTCAGGCTCATGTTGATAAAGCGGTCAGGAAAGTTAGCGGTGTTATAGATTGTAGTGTCAATTTACTCGCGAACAATATGTTTGTGGAGTATGACGAAAATACCTGCAATGTGAAAGACATTACAAAGGCTGTTAGTAAAGCAGGTTACAAAGCTTACGTAGTAGGAGAAAAAAAAGAAGAGGTAACAAATAAAGAAGAAGATCACTCTTTACGTGATTTAATCATCGCCTTTATCTTTTTACTAGCTTTGATGTATGTCTCTATGGGACATATGATAGCATTACCTTTACCAAGTTTTATTGAGGATTCCGCGACTAACTTTGGGTTTACCCAGCTAATACTAACGATCCCTATCTTATTTATTTACCGCAGGTACTTTATTAGTGGCTTTAAAAAACTTTTTAAAGGCCCTAATATGGACACGCTTATCGCGATAGGTAGTAGTGCTGCCCTAATATATGGCATCTACGCGATTTATATGATGGGGTATGGTTATTATAAAAATGATTTAAGCATTGTTGATGAATTTAGACATAACTTATACTTTGAATCAGCGGGCATGATTTTAACGCTTGTTTCTTTAGGTAAGTACCTAGAAGGCTTGTCAAAGAAGAAGACCACGAAAGCGATTGAAGAACTAGTTAAACTAGTCCCAGAAACAGCTACCATCTTAAAAGATGGCAAAGAAATAAGTGTTAAAGCGAGCGAAGTTAAAAAAGATGATATCATTATCATCAAAAAAGGGGAAAAAACACCTGTGGATGCCACCATCATTGAAGGTATAGGCTCCTTTAACGAGGCTAATATTACGGGAGAAAGTCTCCCTAAAGAAAAGACTATAGACGCTAATATCTTTGCCTCTAGTATTATGGAAGCGGGCTACGTGAAGGCTAGGGCAACTAAAGTTGGGGAAGATAGTTCTATTTGGCAAATTATTAAACTAGTCGAAGAAGCAAGTGAATCGAAAGCCCCAATTTCTAAAATGGTTGATAAGGTTTCCTTTGTCTTTGTCCCGATAATTATTGGGCTTGCCCTTATCACGCTAATTTGTTATTTAGCCTTTGGCTATCCTTTTAGTGACGCTTTTAATTTCGCCATCAGTATCCTTGTTATTGCCTGCCCTTGTGCACTAGGGCTAGCCACGCCTGTTGCCATTATGGTAGGAACGGGTAAGGGTGCTAAAAATGGCCTCTTAATCAAAAACGCAGCTATTTTAGAAAACGCCGGTCACATTAAAAAAGTCATCATGGATAAGACTGGTACGATTACTTACGGGACGCCTCAAGTGACTGATTTTACCGCTCGAGATTACCTAGATATTATCTATAGCCTAGAAAATAGGTCCGAACACCCGCTAGCTAAGGCGATTATTGACTATTCTATTAATAATAAAGCTAATTTACTCCCCGTAACTAATTTTAAGGCCACCCCAGGCAAGGGTATTAGTGGGGATATAGCTAATGAAACTTACTACATCGGTAATTTAAGCATGGTAAGTGACCTAGGCCTTGTTAGTGAAGATTTAAAAGATCAAATAGACGAACTTGCAAGCTTTGCTAAAACCCCGCTTATTGTAGCTTCACATACTAAGGTCTTAGGCCTTATCGCTGTTAAAGATAAGGTTAAAGAGACGAGTAAAGAGGCTATTAAATCATTAAATGATTTAAATATTAGTGTTATCATGTTAACAGGGGACAATAATAAAACGGCCCTAAGTATTGCCGGGGAAGTTGGAATTAAAAAGGTAATTTCTGATGTCTTGCCAGAGGATAAACTAAATGTCATCCGCAAAGAAAAAGAAGATAAGCACCACTTAGTCGCCATGGTTGGTGACGGGGTTAATGATGCCCCGGCTTTAGCGGAAGCTGACCTTGGAATCGCTCTTGGTGGGGGTTCCGATATTGCGATTAACAGTTCTGATATCATTTTAGTTAAAAATGACTTAACAGATGTCGCTAATGTCATTAGACTTTCTAAAAGAGTCATGACGACGATTAAGGTTAATTTATTTTGGGCCTTTATCTATAACTGTATTGGGATTGTCTTAGCTTCTGGGGTTTTCTACCCAGGCTTTGGGATATCTTTAAACCCGATGATTGCCTCGGCTTGTATGGCATTTTCTAGTGTGTTTGTCGTCTTAAATGCGTTAACAATTAATTTATTTAAAGTAAAAGGAAAAACGGAAAGTGAGGTGAAGAATATGGAATACAAACTAAATATCGAAGGTATGAGCTGTATGCATTGCCAAAAACATGTCGAAGAAGCTTTAAACGCCGTTAAAGGTGTTAAAAAAGCCACTGTTTCTTTAGAAAATAAAGAAGCCCTTGTTGAATGCAAGGATAAAGTTACCAAAGATATGTTAATAGCCGCAGTTAAAGAAGCCGGATACGACGCAAATTAGGTCTTTTAAAGACCTTTTTTGTTTATACAAAATAAAAAGTTGATAATTATTTTTTACTATTAAGGCTAGCAAATAGGGCTAGTTTTTTCGTATTTTACCCTAAAATCAATAAAAATATGCAAATATTGCATAATTATTTAAAAAAATTTCACTTTTTGTGTATATATAAAGTGAGGTGCAAAAAAAGATGAATTTAAAAATAGAAATTAAAAAGAGATTTAAAGAAGATATCCATACTTATGAAGCGATTGGGGCAGAAATTAAAAGACACCGTCTAGCCATGTCTAAAACCTTATCTTCGATTGCGGATAAGAACTGTAGTATTTCTTATTTATGTAAAATAGAAAGAAACCAAGTTGTCCCAAGTCCTAAATACTTAGCTGAGATTTGTGAAAAAGTAAATATCACCGAAGAAAATATTAAGTATTTATTAAGTAGTAAAGACCTACTAGTAGAAGCGGTCAAACTATTTTTTTTTAGGGATGTTAACGGTAAAAATAAATATGAAGAAAGTCTAGCAGGTCTAGAAAACTATCGAACGGAGATCATTAGATTAATCTTTAATTTAACCGAAAGAAATTTAGACGAGGCGCTGCGTTCTATTAGTAAGGTTTGGAATTTAATGAGTTCTTTATCTGATCTTGATTTAATGATTTTTGCCGGGTTTTACGGGGTTTATAAATATTTAACTAAGGAATATTTAGAAGCTAGTGAATACTTAAAACTAGCCCTCGAGTTTAGGGTAGAAGTTAATTATTTTAGACCAATTATGTTAAGATATTTATTTTTGATATCTTTTAAGATTGGTTCTAAATCCATCTATAAATATTATAAATGCCTAGAAGAAGAAAAACTAAAATATGGGGAAAACCTAAACTTAGATGATGTTTATTACCACTTAGCTTTATATTATATCAATTCCCGGGATGAAAATGGTTATAATGAAACGCGGCTTAAAATAGCCTCAAAATCCCTAAACTATAACTTAGATATTTTATATAAGTTAAGTGTTAAAGCGGAGGTAGGAGAAGTTAATCTCTTTGAGTTAGATGATTATACGAAGATTATTTATTTACTAAAAACTTCTAACGATAACTTAATTGAGATAATTGATAATACCAATTTAGATAGTGACTATAAGGTTCATTTTAAGTATTTGTATTATAAAAAACATGACCTAGAAGAAGCCTATAATTTCTTATTAAATATTGCCTTTCCTTACGCGATTGTTAAAGACATTTATAGTAAGGCTAGGTATTATTTAAATGAGATGGTAAATAGTATCTTTAGACCTAATAAATATAAAAAGTTCTTTGAAATGTATGTAGAGCTTGATAGGGTGTTAGAGTTAGTTAATAATATTTAAGGAGCAACATGAAAAAAATATGTATCGTTTTAGTTAGTCTTATTTTAATCTTTTTAGTAAGCTTTAAAGCCGAAGCCGTCGTGTGGTCATATAAGTGGGAAAATACGTATGTTGAAGTACCGATTTATTCCTCTTTAAGTCCTTATTTAGAAGTGCCTAAAGCTACTTTATATAAGGATGACACACTTGTTAGTGATGCTAAAATTGTTTATAACACGCAGGGTGATTGGCTTTATTATCTTAAAGATGTCGATACGAATAAACCAGGTGAATATAAGGTCTGGTATAAGGTAAGTGAAATGAAGTACATGCCTGGTACCTGTCATAACTATAAACAGCTAATTACTTTTAAAGTTTATGATGATATACCACCAGAAATTATCTTATTAAAAAATGAAATAACCTTGCCATTAAATAGTAAAAAGGTTGATTATAAGGCCTACTTTCAAGTAAAAGAAAATTTAGATGACTATATTGTAGATATTGATGATTCAGCCGTTGATTATAATAATCAGGGTACCTACAATGTATTAATAAGTGTCATTGATGCGGGTGATAATAAGGAGACGGCTACCTTGAAAGTAGACATTAAAGATGATAATGGTCCTATTATTACTTTTTTAGGTAGTAAAGAAACCGTTAAAAACTATATTGAAGTAGAAAAAGGGGAAGATTTTGATTTTACCCCTTACTTTAAGGCCGTTGACGCTCTGGACGGGGACGTGACAGATACCATAACTTATACGAGTTTTGATATCAACAAGGTTGGAACCTATGACGTTACTTTTTCCTTTAGTGATTTAATGGGTAATACAAGCAATATGTCTGTTTTAGTTAAAGTAGTTGATAAATTGCCCCCAACGCTCACTTTAACAGAGCCAAGTATTACACTAGACTATCAAACGGAGCCATCAGTAGAGCTATTTAGAAAATACATTGAAGAAGCTAAAGACGGGATTGAAGACCTAACAAAAGAAGTAAAAATAGACTATAGTGAAATAAAACTCGAAGTTGGGACTTATAATGTTTACTACACCCTAGTTGATGATAGTTTAAATGAAGTAACGAAAACTCTAGTTGTTAACTACGTCACTAACAAAAACCCCGAACTCATCATTAATGACGTCGTTATAAATGTCGGAGAAAATGTAGATCTAAAAGATTACGTCGAAGTGATTGACGAGTCTGATAAAAGGGCCAAAGAAAACCTTGAGATTGATACAACTAACTTTAATAATAAAGTTCCTGGCATTTATTACTTAAATGTCTTATGTAATAATAGCTCGGGTCTTTATACAAATGGCTATATGAAAGTAACAGTCAAAGATGATACAACAAATAACGCTAAGTTGGCCAATATCGTTATCATAGGTCTTGCCGCTATCGGAAGTGTTGGGATTGTAATATATCTATTAGTAAAGAAAAAAAGAAATAAAAGTGCTACCTAAATAAAGCTTATTATGCTAAAATAGGGCTTAAGGAAGTGAGCTAAATGAAAGGTTTTTTATACGGGCAAACGGAATATAATTTACTTAGTAATGCCTGTAAAATAGAAGAATACATCAATTTAGCTAAAGAAAATAACTTTGACTTTTTATCAATTACGGACCCTAATTTATACGGCTTTTATAAGTTTTATAAAATGACCAAAGCCGTTAATATTAAGCCTGTTATAGCCCTTGAATTAACGATTAGTCATAATTTAGAAGAAGAAACCTTTTTATTATATCCCCTTACTAATCGAGGTCTAGTTAATCTTTTTAAGATTGAAACAAAAAAGAATGAAAAAGAACTAGATTTTGATTTCTTAATTCAAAATAGCCTAGATATAGCCGTTATCTTAGTAGCAAGTAAATCAAGTATAGGCCGGCAATTAGCGGTAGTTGAAGAGGCAATAAATAAACTCAGTTACTTCAAAATGGTCTTTAAGGAGTTTTATCTTGGTATTAGTTACCAAAATAAAAACTTAGAAAACATTAATAAAGAGATCTTAGCCTTAGGACGAAACTTAGGCATTTTAGGAGTCTATCTTCATCAAATGAAGTATTTAAAAGAAGAAGATAAGATAGTTTATGATACCTTAAAAGCCATTGACAACAAACAAGATAAAGAAAAAGGGGATTATACATTTTTTAACCCCAGTCCTGATTTTATAAATTATAATGCAGAACTTTTTATCAATACGGATAATTTAGTCAATAAGATAAACTATGAAATAGTTAAACAAGAAGTTTTACCCAAGTATAACTTAGTTAAGGAAGATAGTAGTACCTATTTAACTAAGCTAGCGTATAAGGGCTTAACTAAAAGATTATTAAATAAAAAAGTTGATCGTAACCTTTATTTTAATAGATTAAACTATGAACTTAATATCATTAATAAGATGCATTTTGCGGACTACTTTTTAATTGTTTGGGACTTTATTAAGTATGCTAAAAATAACAATATTTTTGTAGGACCAGGGCGGGGTAGTGCGGCTTCAAGCCTCGTGGCCTTCGCGCTCGGGATAACAGAAGTGTGTCCGCTCGATTACGACTTATTATTTGAACGTTTTTTAAACCCCGAAAGAGTAAGCATGCCAGATATTGATACCGATTTCCCGGATAATAAAAGAGATTTAGTTATCAACTACGTGAAAGAAACCTACGGGACTTATCATGTGACCTCGATTAATACCTTTGGAACTTTTTCTTATAAAAGTAGTTTAAGAGATGTAGGGAGAGTCTACAAATTAGATGAAAGACGGGTTAAAGAACTAAGTTCTTTACTTGCTAAAGAAGATATCAATAATTTACTAGAAGTTTATAAATATCAAGAAGATATCTATAATATTTTATACATTATCAAAAGACTAGACACCATGCCTAGAAACACTTCAACTCACGCAGCTGGGATTATTATAGCTGGTAAAGATTTAAGAGAAGTTATGCCACTTACTAAAGCTAACAACTTATTACAAACGGAATTAGAAGCGGATGATCTAAAAGATCTAGGCTTACTTAAGATGGACTTTTTAGGTATTAGAAATTTAACCATCATTTCTAATGTCTTAGAAGAAGCTAAAATAAGTCAAAAAGAGTTTAGAAATATTCCTCTAGATGATAAGATGGTCTATAAAATGTTACAAAATGCGGATACTCTAGGTTTGTTTCAACTAGAGTCTGAAGGGATTAGAAGAGTTTTAGCTAAACTTAAACCAACTAAATTTAGTGACTTAGTAGCGGTCCTTGCCCTTTATAGACCGGGGCCAATGGATAATATTGATGAATTTATTAGTAGAAGACATGGGAAACCTTTTACCTACCTTCACCCAGATTTAGAACCAATTTTAAAAGAAACCTATGGCATTATTGTTTACCAAGAACAAATTATATTGATTGCGACTAAGTTTGCCTCTTATAGCTTAGGAAAAGCGGATGTTTTAAGGAGGGCTATTGGTAATAAAGATCATAAGCAAATGGAAGCTTTGCGAAATGATTTTATTTTATCTAGCTATAAAAACGGTTATGACAGGACGCTTGCGGCAACGATTTTTAATTTAATTGTTAAGTTTGCCGACTACGGTTTTAATAAAGCCCATAGTGTAGCCTACGCCCTTGTGAGTTATGAAATGGCCTACCTCAAAGCTCATCACTTTGGTCTTTTTATGGCTAATATTTTAAATAATGTGATTGGCATAAGAAGTACCCTAGAGTCTTATATTAGGTATGCTAAAAAACATAGCTTAGTAGTCGTAGGACCAGATATCAACATTTCTAGTAATAAGTTTGTCTATCATGATAAAAAGCTATATTTACCCCTTGTATGTGTTGATGGGATAGGCTATCAAACAGCTCTAACCATTATGAAAGAAAGAGAAAATGGTCTATTTAAAGATTATAATGACTTTTTAAGCCGGGTTAAAATAGCTGATAGCTTAGTAGTTAATTTAATTTATGCCGGGGCTTTTAATTCTTTTAAGCCTAATATTAAAAACTTAATTACGCATAATAATAAAGAAGCTAATCTAATTGATTCTTTATTAGGTTCTGATTTAAAAATGGATAATACTGATTATGATTTTTCTTACTTACAACAAAAAGAAAAAGAAGTCTTAGGTTTTAATTTAAGCTATGATCCAAGCTATCTTATTAAAGATATGAGAATGAAAAAGAATGTCATGGGTCTCAATTTAACAAGGCCAGGAATTACTAGAGAGGCAGTTGTTAAGTTTAGTGATTTTAAATATTCTAATACGAAAGCTGGCAGCATTGTAAAAGGCCATATGTATGATGATACGTCGATTCTTCCTTTTGTAGCTTTCTTGCCTTTAGCCGATGAAATTAAAGAAATCATTAATTTAAATGATTTTTTCTTAGTCGGTTTTAAATATAAGAAGAAGGTAGACTTTGATGGCAGTTGCAATTTATCCTTTGTCTTAAAGATAGAAAAATAACCTTTTTGGCACCCTAACTTTAAAAAGTATTTGACATTTATACTGGCATGCTATATAATTTAATTTGCATGCGGGTGTGGCGGAATTGGTAGACGCGCTAGGCTTAGAACCTAGTGCCCACGGCGTGCAGGTTCAAGTCCTGTCACCCGTACCATCTTATGACTAATATTTTGATGTTATTAAAAACGTCAAGATTAATAATATAAGTCCGAGAAATCGGGCTTTTTCTTTTCTATTGGACTATCTAGTGCACAGCATGGAAATTGACAAAAAAAGATTACTTATTTATAATAACTATGTAGTTAAACTATATAGTGTAAATAAATTAAATTAAAATTAGTAGAGGTGATTAACAAATGGTTAGTTCTAGTGATTTTATCAAGGGCTATACAAAGATCATAATTTGTTCATATCTATATAGAAAACGTGATTATATCTATAACATAGTTAAAAAAATACTCCTCGATGGCAAGGGTTATTTAAAAATAAGTAATCCTTCAGCTTTGATGATTGTTAAAGAATTAGAGAAGGAAAATTTGGTCTTTTCAAGTGTGGAAATTTCTAATCAAAATCAGGCCAGAAAATATTATGAGTTAACAGAAGCAGGAAAAAAGTATTATTTGACAAACAAAAATGATTTTTTAAAAAGCTTAGAATTGTTAAAAGTTTTGGTTGAGGGGAGTCAAAAATTATGAAACATGATTTATATCAAATGTTAGAAAAGAAAGTGAAATCCCAACTGAAGATGGCTGGAATATCCGACAATAAGATGATTGATGAGTTTACAGAGTCATGCCTTGACGATTTCAATTTAGCATTAGAGAGTGGAAAAACAAAAGTAGAAGCCATTAATCAAGCCCTCACTAATTTAAATGATTCTTTAATTGCTGCTAATGCTATGAAAGTTAAAATTTATAAATATAAGTATTCTTTAATAATAGTCTTGATTGTTTTTTTTGAATCACTTGTTACTTCAGTAATAGGCTGGCTAGTGGCTGATGTTTTAAGCGTTTTAGGTGTAGTTTACCCAATATTATTTTTAACTTCGCTTGTCATATTAATTTTTGGAATTGTAACATTTAGAAAACGAAATGTTTTAGATTTTCTGATTAGTATAGTTTTATTTTTAGCCTCATTAAGTATTTTTGTAGAATGCCTTTTGTTTTTTTACCGGGCAAGGACTGGTGATTTTTATTATTCTTTATTTTATACCTTCCCTGGTATTTTGAGTTTAAATAGAAATGTATTAGTGTCTTTAGAACCGATGAAATACGAGTTAACTAGTAGTATTTTATTATTTGATCCTACGCTAGTAGTCTCATTTTTATGCTTAATTACTAGCCTTGTTTTTAACATAGTGGAAAGGAGAAGAAAATATGTTAACAACAATATTAGCTAGTTTACTAGCTTTTACAATTGGGGTTGCACATTATGTACAAGTTACCGCTCCAGAAGCGGAAATTATTACTGACTTTCTAGGCAATGAGTTTATTCTAAAAGAAGGTGTTAATTCATATGAAATTTATTCAAAAGATAATGTGTTTATTGAAGGCTCATATGCTTCAAACTCACCCTATTATCAGCAAGAAGGAATTAAATATTACTTAGGACCTAGTCATTACTTTGTTTCTAACGACGATTTGGTTACGGATTTACTTACAAATCGTGTAAAGCCATTAAGTGATTATAGTGGCTATTCGTATGAAATTTTACCAAATATTACAACATATAGCAGTACACCAATAGTAGATTCAAATAGAACCTATGTTGATACTCTAGGTTTTACAGTAATAAATGAAGCCGATTATTTTAGAAAATTAAGTAACTTTCCGAAGAATTGGTTTGGCGAGTGTGGCGTTGTAGCGTTATCAGAATTGCTTGGCTATTACGACACATTCTATAATGATGATTTTATACCAAATGATTTAACGTATAATGCTAGATATTATGTACGTAAGACAACTACCCTAAGCAATGAAAGCTCTGAATATGAATTAGATAGAATAGAAACTGAACCTCTAGTAAAAAGTGTTACAACCACATACAAAGATACAGATTTTTATAGATTTAGTGAATGGAAAAATATGCCAGGGACTACTTATGCAATGCATGACTATATATTTGATAATTATATGAAAACATTTATGGGCATCGGTTGGCCTGATGGCGGATATCCTATGCTTGATGGCGAGCTAAAGGACACACTAGAAGATTATATGAAGGCAAATTGTCCTAATTTAATTGCTGATACTCTATTTAAGGCGGGACATATTTTTTATACCCACAAAACTCCAAAAGAATACATTGCTCAGGGTTTACCAACACTACTAGTTTTGCAAAATTATGATTCAAGTGTTGGGGCTGGAGGTCAGCATATTGTACTGGCATATGGGTATAACGATGACAAGTTTTTGAGTCATTTTGGTTGGTGGCCAAATTCAACGGATGGTACAGAAGTAGTTTTGAGTAGTGCTACAATTTATGGTTATTTTACAATAAAATATAATGGAGAGCACAAGCATTCTTCAAATGTGTCGATGAAGAAAGGAAACATCACAAAATATATTTGTGGGTGTGGCCATGTTCATACATCTAACTAGTCTATTAGTCAAAGCCGATAGTGCTGAAATTATGTTAACTAATTTAGAAAATAAACGAACATATTTTTATTAAAAGGCTAGACATCACAATCTTTAGCCTATTTTTCTTAAAAAGATTGGTATTAGAATAAATTCAAGTGTTCGGCATCTTATACAACAATTGAAAAATCACCAGAAATTCATGACATTGGCAATATGGCTTTAGACAATATAAAAATTGAATTTTCATATCTTTACCCTTGGGATGAAGTACCACCTTGGTTTAGCTATAATAAAAATCAGTCAATGCAAAATACCTTTTATATTATTAAAGAAAGCCTATCCAATAAAGTTATGGCAGCTAGTACTGACAAAAGAACAGTTAGTATTGTTAAAGATGACTTTTGGCCTTGGTTTGATAAAACCGTTAATTTTACACTTGAAAAAAATTCAATCTAAATGTTAATTAATTGATTTTAATTTGATAGATATTAACTGATGTTTATACATCAGTTTTTTATTTTAGATAAATTTATACTAATATGTAAAATATACCATACCAAAAATATGGGAAAATTCGCCAAATTAAGCTAAAAATGTAATTTATTATTGTTTTGAAATTAAAAATTAATTATAATTACATAAAGGTGGTGTTTATTATAAATACTAAATACTATAAATGGTACAGTTATTCTTTAAATCGCAATATGGAATATATGGTTTATGGCGATAGGGGAATTCCTTTTATCTACTTTCCCACTCAATATCAAAGATATTATGAAGCCTTTGATAAGTGGGTAGTAGATACTTTGTCTTACTACATTGAAAAGGGGGCAATTTGTTTAATAGCTGTTGATAATATTGATAATGAATCACTATCTAATTTTGCTAATTGGGATAAACGTTTTCGTTTAAATAGACAAGAAGAATATTATAATTACATTATAAACGAATTATATCCTAGTATTATGAATGAGTATAATTTTAATGTTTTGCCTTACACCCTTGGCATGTCTTTTGGGGCTTATCAAGCTATGAATATGTTAATAAGACAGCCTAAACTATTTAGCGGTGTTTTTGCGATGTCAGGGATCTATAAAATTAGTTATTTTATTAATGATTATTATGATGACTTAGCTTTTTTAAACTGTCCGCTTGATTCAATTAACTTATTAAAAGATGAAAGCTATATTAATACTTTACGCAGTAAAAAAATATTAGTTGTTGTGTCTAGTGGAGCTTATGAAGAAGAAAGCTTAAAAGAAACAATTGAACTAGAAAGAGCCTTTAATAATAAAAATATTCCGGCTTCCTTTTATTATTGGACCTCTAATTATCCTCATGATTTTCCAAGTTGGAATATTTATTTAGATTATTATATTAAAGACTTTTTAAAATAGAAAGTTGGAATAAAAGTGAAAAAACCATTAAAAATTCTTTTAACTACAATTTTAACTTTAATTGTAGTTTTAGCAGCAGCCTTTTTAGTTGCTAATATCTATAGAAGAGCTAGGTATTCTGATTTCTATAGTATGGCTACTAATGCCGCTCCTAATGAAGGCCTAGGTGATGGGTATTTGCCAGAAGATGTAACGGCTTTAAGTGCGGAAGACGAGGTTATTTATTTTACCTGCGGCAAGGCTAAAAAAGATGCGCCTAGCAGAATTTACATGATTAAAAATAACAGTGAAGAAACCTATTTTAGTCTAGTAGATGAGTTTGGTAATGACATTTTAACCGAATTTGAAGGGATTAGTGTTACTAATAACTATTTATTAGTATCAGGTAATTATAATTTATATATCATAGATTTATCTCATTTTATTAATGTGATTAAAACTGAATCATCATTTTTAATTGATCAAACTTCTAATAAAGTAGCCTATGATGCCTGCATTAAATTAGATGTCTCAGGTGACTTTTTATCAGTTGATAATAAGGGTACGACTAGAACAACTGATGATATTTTATATGTTGGTTCTCATAGTGATCTAAGCACCAACTATGTTTACGCCTATTCTTTATATGATGTTTTAGATGGTAATTTAGTTTTAAAATATAAAATTGCAATCATTAATAATGTCGAAGGCCTAGCCGTTAGTAATGATAAAATTGTCTTAGTTAAGCCTAGTGGTATTTTTAGGCCATCTTCCTATTATGTTTATAATAAACCACTAGATGAGGTTTCCTCTGATGTTTACGTGTTAGATGATTCTAGCTTAGAAGAAGTTATTGAAGGGCCAAGCCTAGCCGCGGGTCTTGATTATGTCGATGGGAATTTTATTACTTTATTTCAAAGTGCTAGTAATAAATATTTTTATGGCAAATTTTTATTTACAAATAAAATCATGTCTTTAGCAATTAAGTGAGGTGTTATTGATGTTTAAAAAAGTGTTAGATGATGAAAACTATGAAGTGGTAAAGGTAACATATAATCAGTCTTTTACTGCTAGGGTCGCTTTAACCGAAGAAAAGATTAGAAATTATTATAGGGAGCTAAAAGAAGAAATGTTAAGCTATGAAGGCGTTAGAAGCCGGATTTCTTGGCAATATGATTCTTTTAGTTATAAAAGAGAAAAAAGAGCTATTTTAACGGTTAGAGAAAATGCCTTAACGATCTATTTAAAAATAGATCCTAATAGTATTACCCCTAAATATAAAGTAACTGATGAAAGTGGCAAGAAAAGTTATATTAATACTCCGCTTTCTTTAAAGGTAAGAGGTAGCAGAACCCTTAAATACGCCAAAGAGTTAATTAGCCTTGTTTTTAGTGGTCAAGCCTATAAAGAAAAAAAGCTCAATGACAAGGTTTTTGAAGAAACTTTTAAGGCTAGATCCTTAGAAGAATTTCTAACCCTTGGCCTAGTTAAAGAAGTTAAGAAAAGAAGGAAAAAATCTAGCGGTCGCCACCGGGTTAAATTTTATGCCGTCATCTTAACAAGAGCCCCTAAAAATTTATACCTAGTTGGTAATATGCCTGAACTTGGCAGTTGGGACCCCCAAAAAGGTGTTAAGCTTCATAAGGTTTATGATAACTTTTATCAAATTTCCGTGTTACTTCCTGAAGGTCATCTTGAATTTAAGATAGTTGGGCAAAATGACTATGCGCATGTTGAAAAAGGGATTTTCTTAGAAGAGATTAAAAATCATCATTATGAAATTAATAGTAGTTTGTTAATTGAAGATATCATCCATTCATTTAGGGAGGATTTGCATGAGTGAAAAAATTAAATCAGGCTTTTTAGGCCTCTTTATTGGCCTAGCTATTATAGTGCCTGGTTTAAGCGGGGCCCAAATAGCGATAATCTTTAAGCTATATGATAAGCTAATGGCAGCCCTCGCCCATCTTTTTAGAAAGAAAAGTATTATCTTTTTAATCCCCTTAGTGATTGGAGGCTTAATTGGTTTTATTGGCGGGGTCTTCGCGATCCAAAAATTACTAGCCATCTCGACTTTAGCTATCGTTTTCTTGTTTGCGGGCTTAATGCTTGGGGGGATGCCTAGCGTAGTAGATGAAGTAAAAGGCAAGAAGTTTAAAAATACTTATATTTTAAACGCGCTAATTGGTCTAATTATTCCGGTTTTAATTAGTTTTTGTTCTATCTACTTTGAAGTCGATATGTCAAGTCTCGTTTTAGACCCACCTCTTTATTTTTACTTTGTCGCTATAATAATTGGTATCTTGTTATCATTAACTCAGTTAATACCTGGCTTAAGTGCGACAAGTATCTTACTTTCTTTAGGTCTATATAAAATATTGTTAGATAATATTAGCCTTGATATCTTTAATAATCCGCAGTTAATTTTAATATACGCTTTACTAATTGTAGGAGTTATTATTGGGGTTTTAACTATTTCTAAACTAATTAATAAGTGCCTAACTAGTTATAAGACTGGCTTTTATTATTTAATCATCGGCCTATGTGTTGGTAATATCTTTGTTATGTTTTATAACCCGGAAATGTATCAAATATACTTATCACCCGGGGCTAATTTTAAAATTGAACTAATTATAGGCGTCCTTTTATTTATTGTTGGGACAGCCCTCGTTTATTTAATTTATAGGTATACGAAAAGAAGAGGATTAAGTAATTAATCTCTTTTTTTTAAGACTAAAAAGTTATATAATTAAGAAGCGATTTATCCCTAAATTAGAGGTGAACAATGAAAAAAATTAGCTTTATTATTTATCTAGCTTTACTTTTAATTTTATTAGCAACAAATATAGCAGTGTTTTCTATTTATCAAATAAATGATTTAAGTTTTTATTTATTTAGCTCAAGCCTTTATTTTATTTTTCCTTTTTTAAGCCTACTTTATATTCTATTTTTAAACATTAAAAAAATAGAATATAAGGCTAGAAAACATGATGAGACTTTTCTAGCTATTTTAATTGTAGTAGGGGCTATATTGCTATTTATTTATGGTAAAATAAATGATTATACAGTGATTTTTTTAAGTATTAGTGTAGCCTTATTTGTCGTTATTTTTATTTTTTATGGTATTTTTAACCTAATAAAAGATAGGTCTATAAAGCTTGCAGGAGGTAAGAAGGAATGAAAAATTATGATTATAAAAAAATTGAAGCCAAGTGGCAAAAATATTGGGAAGATAACAACACCTTTTATACAGACGTTTGGGATTTTAGTAAGCCTAAATATTACGTCTTAGATATGTTCCCATATCCCTCAGGACAGGGGCTTCATGTCGGCCACCCGGAAGGTTATACCGCGACGGATATTATGGCGCGGATGAAAAGAATGCAGGGGTATAACGTCTTACATCCGATGGGTTGGGACGCGTTTGGCTTACCGGCTGAACAATACGCGATTAAAACAGGTAATCACCCAGAAACTTTTACCTATCACAATATTGCGACCTTTAAAAGACAATTAAAAATGCTTGGCTTTTCATTTGACTGGTCTAAAGAACTTGCGACTTGTGATCCCAAGTATTATAAGTGGACCCAATATTTATTTACGAAACTTTATGAATATGGACTTGCGAAAAACATTGACATGCCAGTTAACTGGTGTGAAGAACTTGGCACGGTTTTAGCTAACGATGAAATTGTTGACGGGAAAAGTGAGCGCGGTGGATACCCGGTCGTTAAAAAGAATATGAAACAATGGGCGATTGACATTGTTAAATATGCTGACAGATTGCTAGAAGGACTAGACGAGCTTGATTGGCCAGAATCAACTAAAGATATGCAAAGAAACTGGATAGGAAAGTCCGTTGGTGCTAACATCACATTTAACGTTAAAGATACGGGTCTTTCTTTTACGGTTTTTACAACCCGCCCGGATACCTTATTTGGGGCTACTTACTGCGTCTTAGCGCCTGAACATGAACTTATTTTAAAAATTACAACACAAGATAAACTGGAAGAAGTAAAAGAGTATATCTCTAGCTGCAAAAAGAAGTCTGAACAAGAACGTATAGATAATACTAAAGAAAAAACTGGTGTCTTTACCGGAGCCTACGCGATAAATCCAGTTAACGGAAAAGAATTACCAATATATATTGCGGACTACGTTTTAAGTGGCTACGGCACGGCGGCTATTATGGCCGTACCAGCCCATGATACACGTGACTATGAATTTGCCAAAAAGTATAATTTGGAAATCATCGAGGTTTTGTCAGGCGGGGACATTACTAAAGAAGCCTTCACAGGGGACGGTCCTCATATTAATTCTGACTTTTTAAATGGCCTTAATAAAGAAGATGCCATCAATAAAATGGTTAGCTACTTAGAAGAAAATAAGATTGGGAGTAAAAAGGTCCAATATAAGCTAAGAGAATGGATCTTTGCTAGACAAAGATATTGGGGTGAACCAATTCCTATTATTCATTTTGAAGATGGAGATAAAGCGCTCGATTTAAAAGACCTACCTCTATTATTACCAAAAGTCGATTCTTATAAACCACTTTATAAAGGCACGAGTCCGCTTGCAAATAACGAAGAATGGGTAAATGTCGAAGTAGACGGCAAAAAAGGTAAAAGAGAAACTAACACCATGCCAGGTAGTGCCGCTTCCTCTTGGTATTTTATGCGCTACATTGACCCAAATAACGATAAAGAATTTGCCAACTTTGAGCTTTTAAAACACTGGCTACCAGTAGATCTATATATTGGGGGTAGTGAACACGCGGTTGGGCATTTACTATACTCAAGATTATTTACTAATTTCTTATACGACATTGGTTTGTCACCCGTTAAAGAACCGTTTAAAAAGTTATTTCACCAAGGCCTAATTCTTGGCGAAAATAACGAAAAAATGTCTAAATCACGCGGTAATGTAGTAAACCCTGATGACATCGTTAGAGACTACGGCGCTGATTCATTAAGACTATACGAAATGTTTATGGGACCACTTGAGGCAAGTCTTCCTTGGGTTTCCCAAAACGTCGAAGGAGCGAAGAAATTTTTACTCCGGGTTTGGCGTCTAGTTTGTGACCCAGGATTTAACACGAAACTTACAAAAACGAATAGTGGCGAGTTAGACGAAACTTATAACAAAACCGTTAAAAAAGTAACGGAAGATTTTGAAAACTTAAAATTTAACACGGCGATTGCCCAAATGATGGTTTTTATTAATGATTGTTATAAGGCTAAAGAAGTCTATATTCCTTACCTTGAAGGTCTAATTAAAATGCTTTCTTGTATCACCCCACATATTGGGGAAGAATTATGGCAAATCCTAGGCCATGATAAAACGATTACTTATGAATCTTGGCCAACTTATGACGAGGCTAAACTTGTTAAACAAGAAGTTAAGATGATGATTCAAGTTAATGGCAAACTAAGAGATGAAATGCTTGTAAGTGTAAGTGATACCGAAGATAAAATTAAACAACAAGCCCTTAACTCTCCTAAAGTTTTAAAGTTTATTGAAGGTAAAGAAATTGTTAAAATAATTGTCGTTAAAAATAAAATTGTAAACATTGTTGCAAAATGAAAAAAATCTTAGTATGTAATGACTTACCAGTAACGAGTAAGGCGGCTTTAGCCATTAATAGTCATATCTTTAGTTTGTTTTCTTACCAAGTTGATATGTTAGTAACGAAACTTTATTCAACTCATCTAGGCTTTAAAGAAGTTATAAGCCTAGATACTTCTAGCTTTTTTAGTAAAACCTTAGAGCTTTATCAAAAAATGAACTTAGATTACGACTTTATTTATGCCGGTCTTTTATTAAATGAAACAAATATTTCAGCCTTAGATAGATTTCTAACACCTGGTAAGAAGTTTTATTTAGATCCAATTATGGGGGACAATGGTCATTTTTATAAAACAATAGATACTAATTACCCTAAGCTTTTAAGACCGCTAGTTAAAAAGGCTTATTTAATAACCCCTAATCTATTTGAGGCCTGCGCGATTCTAGGTGAAGATATGCCTTTAAATTATAATGAGTCAGCTTTAAAAGAAATATTAGTTAAGCTTACTGATTTAGGTCCTAGTATCGCCATTATTACGGGTGTTAAGGTAGGCGCTTTATACGGCGCGATAACTTATGAGAAAGATAAAAATGAATTTTATTTTTCAGGTAAAAGTATTGTTAACTATTATCCGCATGGTGTAGGGGATATCTTTAGCACCTTACTTGTTTCATTTTTAGATAAAACCAATAATTTGAAACAAAGCCTTGATTTAACCATTGAGGCGATATACCAAATATTAGATTATAATAATAAGCAACAAACTGATTTAATGTTTGGGCTTTGTTATGAAAATATTTTAGCTAAATTTTTAAAACAATTTATTTAGGCCTTAAATAGGCCTTTTAAATTGGCAAAAAAATTAAGCATTTAGCGCATTTTTATAAGGCTTATCGCTAGCAATTTAAAGTCCGCTATTGTATAATTTGTAAAGGAAAGAAGTGAAAATATGACAAATATTTTAGAAATAAAAGACTTATACGCAAGAGTGCCAGAAAAAGAAATTTTAAAAGGCCTAAGCTTAACCATTAAAACCGGGGAAGTACATGTAATTATGGGGCCTAACGGGACTGGTAAATCTACCCTTGCCTCTATTATTATGGGTAAGAAAAACTATGAGGTGACAAGTGGCGATATCCTACTTGACGGAAAATCTATCTTACCACTAGAAGTGGATGAAAGAGCCCGCAAAGGCATCTTTTTAGCTTACCAAAACCCAGAAGAAGTTAGCGGTGTTACCAACTCTGACTTTGTAAGACAAGCTATGAAGGCTTGTACCGGGAAAGATATCAATTTATTTAGCTTTATTAGAAAATATGAAAAAGCTTGTGCGGACCTTAAAATGCCAGAAGATCTTGCCCATCGTTATTTAAATGAAGGTTTTTCTGGTGGAGAAAAAAAGCGTAATGAAATTTTACAAATGAAAATGTTAGAGCCTAAATTTGCCATATTAGATGAAATAGATTCAGGACTTGATGTCGACGCCTTAAGAATTGTTGGCGAAAATGTTTATAATATGGTAGGGGAAAACCTCGGGGTTTTACTAATTACTCATTATGAACGACTCCTTGACTATATCAAACCTGATTTTGTCCATGTTATGATTAACGGTAAAATTGTCATGACGGGTAAGAATGAATTAATTGAAAAGATCGACAAAGAAGGTTATGACTGGGTTAAGAGTGAATTAGGTTTAGATCTTGATGAAGAAGACGAAAAAAGAACGCACGCAATTTTAGGTTCTTGTGCTCATGCAGGTAGAAATAATGAGTAATCTAATTGAAACGAAAAGTAGCGACGTCAACCTAACAATTAAAAGCGGCGAAGACCTAACTTATATTGCGTTATGTGATAGTAAAAAAAGAACCTTTACACTAGAAAGTAACGCTAATTTAACCTATCTTAGTGTTAACTTTACAAGTAAAGTAGAAGAACTTGTAGTTGATTTAGTTGGTGAAGGAGCTAACTTTATTGGTAAAACCTTAACCATTGGGACAAGCGGTCTTTATAAATATAGTCAAACAATAACCCATAAAGCTAAAAATACAAATTCAAATATTACTAACCTGGCCATTAGCTTAGGTGACGCGAAGGTTTATTTTGAGACTGTTGGGCATATCTTAAATAAGATGTCTAATTCTAATTGTCGCCAATTAGCTAAGGGTATTATTGTAAGTGACGCGAGTGAAATAACGGCTAAACCAATTCTATTAATTGATGAAAATGATGTCTTTGCTTATCACGGCGCCGCAATCGGTAAGATGAGTGATGAGGCCTTGTTCTATTTAATGAGTCGGGGTCTAAATAAAGATGAAGCTGTTAAATTAATGATTGCCGCCTTAATTAATCCGGTTGTTTTAAGCTTACCTGAAGAAATTAAGACAAGTATTAGTAGTGAAATAGAAAAGAGAATTAAATTATGATAGATGTTAAAGAAATAAGACGTCATTTTAAGATCTATGATAAATATAAAGATTTAACCTATCTTGATAGTGCAGCTTCCGCCCTTAAGCTTAAAGAAGTTACTAGTAGCATGGAAAACTTTATGAATTACAACGGCACGAACGTTCACCGGGGTGTTTATAATTTGTCTTACGAAGCTACTAACATGTATGAAGAAACGAGAAAAGTAGTAGCTGACTTTATTGGAGCGAAAGAGGACGAAATTGTCTTTACGCGTGGCACAACCGATAGCCTAAATATGATAGCTACAAGCTACGGCCTAACTTATATTTCGGAAGGTGATGAAATCATCTCTTCTGAACTTGAACACCACTCAAGTCAAATGCCGTGGCTAAACGTGGCCCTTAAGAAAAAAGCTACCCTTAAATACATAAATTTAGTCAATAACCGGATTACGATTGAAGAATTTAAGAAAGTTTTAACGCCAAAGACCAAAGTTGTGGCTTTAACGCACGTCTCTAATGTTTTAGGCTACGTTACGCCAATTAAAGAAATTATAAAACTCGCGCATGAAGTCGGCGCGATTGTAATCGTTGACGCGGCTCAAAGCGCGCCTCATATGAAGCTTAACGTCAAAGACCTTGATTGTGATTTCCTGGCTTTTTCGGGGCATAAATTAATGGGCCCTAATGGTGTTGGTGTTTTATACGGCAAAAAAGCCTTACTAGATAAAATGCCACCGCGCGATTTTGGGGGCGATATGGCTGAAGATGTTTATACAACGCATATGACTTATAAAGACGCGCCTTATAAGTTTGAAGCCGGCACCCCAATGGTCGCGGAAGTAATCGCTTTAAAAGAAGCTATTAAGTATCTAGAAGACATTAATCTTGATGAAGTAGCTAAATATGAAGCATATTTAAAAGATTTAGCTATCGCTGAACTTAAAAAGATTCCAGAAGTAGAAATCTATAACCCAGATTGTGAGACAGGCATTATAAGTTTTAATATTAAAGGCTGTCATCCTCATGATGCGGCCTCCGTTTACGATAAAGATAATGTATGTATAAGAGCGGGACATCACTGTGCGGAACTTATTATGCATCATTTAAAAGTCGTAGGTACCTTGAGAGCTTCATTCTATATATATAATGATATTGAAGATGTTAAAAGATTTATCGCGGCCACGAAAGAAGCTGTCGATTTCTTTAAAATGTTTGATTTATAGGAAGTGATCACGATGAAATTAGAAGATTTATATCGTCAAGTTATTATGGATCATTATAAAAACCCAAGAAATAAAGGCCTTGTTAAGGAACCGGATTATAAAGAAGTTCACTTACATAATCCTTCCTGCGGGGATGATATTACGGTCGAAGTCAAAATTGAAGATAACCATATTAAATCAATTAAACATGACGGGGTAGGCTGTTCAATCTGTTGTTCATCTGCTTCTGTAATGTCTGAAACCTTAGAAGGTAAGACTGTTGATGAAGCTAAAGAAATTGTTTCCGATTTCTTTGAAATGATTCAAGGTAACGAGGTTAGTGAAGATAATGAAGAAAAGCTTGGGGAAGCGCTCGCTTATAAAGGAGTCTCTCAATTCCCAGCGCGAATTAAATGCGCGACCTTAGCCTGGAAAGCTTGTGAAAAAGCCTTAGAAGGTGGTGAAAAAGATGAATGATGATGAAAAATTAGTAGAAGATTATAAATATGGTTTTAAGACAGATGTCTCTCCTTATCTAACTAGCGGAAAAGGGCTAAACGAAGACGTTATTAGATTTATTTCGCACGCTAAAGGTGAACCTGAATTTATGCTAAATTATAGGCTAGAAAGTTACAGGCAATTTCTTAAAATCAAAAACCCATCTTGGGGTCCTGACCTTTCTGGTATTGATTTTGACGAATACACATATTACGTTAAAAGTACCGAAAAACAAGCCTCTAACTGGGATAATGTTCCTACTAAAATTAAAGATACTTTTGAAAAACTAGGGATCCCAGAAGCTGAGGCTAAATATTTATCTGGGACTTCAACCCAATTTGAATCCGAAGTAGTTTACCATAAAAACTTAAAAGAATTAGATGATTTAGGCGTTATCTTTTGTGATACCGATACTGCTTTAAAAAAATACCCGGAATTATTTAAAAAATATTTTGGGACGATTGTTCCTAAAAGTGATAATAAATATGCCGCTTTAAATAGTGCCGTTTGGTCAGGTGGTTCTTTTATCTACGTACCCAAAGGGGTAAAAGTTGATAAACCGGTTCAATCATATTTTAGAATAAATTCAGAAAAAGTAGGTCAATTTGAAAGAACCTTAATCATTGTTGATGATGATGCGGAAATTCACTACGTGGAAGGCTGTACTGCCCCAATCTATTCCAAAGATAGTTTACATGCGGCAGTTGTGGAAATCTACGTTGGTAAAAACGCTAAATGTCGTTATTCAACCGTCCAAAATTGGTCTAACAACATCATTAATTTAGTAACGAAAAGAGCCCGCGTTATGGATCACGGTTTAATGGAGTGGATTGATGGGAACGTGGGATCAGGCCTCAATATGAAATACCCAGCCTGCATCCTAGAAGGAGACTACGCTAAAGGTAATACGGTTAGTATCGCCTTTGCCGCTAAAGACCAATACCAAGATACCGGTGCGAAAATGATTCATATTGGTAAACATACAACCTCTAATATTATTTCTAAATCCATCTGCCGTGCGGGCGGGGTTGTGAATTACCGCGGTCTAGTGACAGCTCAAAAGAATGCGAAATACGCTAAAAGTCATATCGAATGTGATACGCTTATTTTAGATAATCTTTCTAAGAGTGATACGATTCCGACTAATAGCGGCAAAAATAGTGATATGTATATCGAACATGAGGCCACGGTTTCTAAAGTTAACGAAGACCAACTATTCTACTTGATGAGTCGGGGTCTAACGGAAGAAGAAGCGACCGAAATGATTATTATGGGCTTCATTGAACCCTTCTCTAAAGAATTGCCAATGGAATATGCTGTTGAGCTAAATAGACTAATAAAACTTGAAATGAAAAATTCAATCGGGTAAAAGAATATGAAACTAATTTATGAAACAACTTATAGAATGCGTACTAATGATTTTACATGTTATGATACCTTAAGCCCTACTTCCATTCTTGATTCCTTTCAAGATGCGGCCGGTACGCATGCTAGTTTGCTAGGCATGGGCTTTGATGATATGCTTGAAAAAGGCTACTACTGGGTCGTTTTTCGGGAAAAGGTAACTATCTTAGGTAGTGTTAGGCCAGGTGAGACGGTTAAATGCCTTACTTGGCCCGAAAAGAAAAAAGGCGTCAGCTTTATTCGTAACTACAAGATGTTAAATGAAGCAGGTGAAGTAGTCGCTGTTGGTTCGTCTTTATGGGTAGTAATAAGCGTTTCGACGCGTCGTCTTGAACGCGCGCGGGATGTTAATTATGACGGCGAAATTGTCGAAGAAACAATTTACCCAACACTTGATAAACTAGCAGAAAAAGAAATTAATAGTAACTTTATTCCTTATGAAGTAAAGTTTAGAGATTTAGATCATAATAAACATATGAATAATTCTAAGTATATGGATGTTTTTTTAGATATTCTTGATTTAAAAAAAGAAGAAAAGATTAAATCTTTCCAACTAGATTTTATTCATGAAGCTAAAGAAAAAGATATTATTAATATTAAGTATGTAAAGGAAAATAATATTTATTATTTTGAAGGATATATCAATGATACTTTAGCTATTAGAGCGGAAATCGAGGTTACCAATGCTTAATTTTTTAAATTTTATGCGGGAAAGTGTTTCTAATTTTCACGCCGCTAGTTTGATAGAAGAGATTTTATTAAAAAATGATTTTCATAAATTAGAAGAAAATAACTATTGGAAGTTAGAGTATGCAAAAAAATACTTTATCAAACGTAATGATTCAAGTATTTTAGCTTTTAAACTTCCAAGTAAAAAAAGTGTCTTAGGTCTAAACTTAACAACGAGTCACCTAGATAGTCCGACCTTTAAAATTAAACCCTATTCATTAATTAATGATGGTAACTATTTAAAGTTAAATGTCGAAGCCTATGGTGGACCTATTTTAAGTACGTGGTTTGATAAGCCTTTAAGCGTAGCTGGTAGGGTTATTATATCTGAAGATAATAAACTAGTATCAAAACTTTGTTATGTCGATAAAGACTTATTAATTATCCCGAGCGTTCCGCCGCACTTAATGCCAAGTGTTCAAAAAGGCAAGGAATATAATTTACAAATTGATATGTTACCTTTACTTGGCTTAAATTCTAGTTTTGATTTAAAAACTATTTTAGCTAAAGAGCTTAAAATAGATCCCGAAAAGATTGTTGACTTTGACCTTGTTCTAGTAAACCGTCAAAGAGCCCGCCTTGGTGGGTATAATGATGAATTTATTTTCTCCCCACAGCTAGATGACCTATCTTCTGCCTACACTTGTTTACAAGGCTTTTTAAGTAGTACTAATGATAGTTTTAATATGTATTTAGCCTTTGATAACGAAGAAGTAGGCAGCCTTACTAAACAGGGGGCTGGTTCGACCTTCTTAAAGACGACGCTTGATCGTATTTCTGAAAAGCTTAACTACACGGTAGAAGAAAGAAACATATTACTTGCTAATTCCTTCATGCTATCAAGTGATAACGCGCACGCGGTTAACCCTAATCACCCGGAATTATTTGATAAAGATAATCGTCCTTATTTAGGCCAAGGGGTTGTCTTAAAATATAACGCTAATCAAAAATACACAACTGACAGCCTTTCGGCAAGTTATGTCTTGAGCCTCGCGAAAGAAGCTAAGATTTGCATTCAAAGATATGCGAACCGTTCCGATATTAGGGGTGGTTCAACGCTTGGGGCTATTTTACTTAGCCAGGTTGCCCTTCATAGTGCGGATATTGGCTTACCGCAACTTGCGATGCACTCAAGTCTTGAAGTTTGTGCGACTAAAGACTTAGGTGATATGATTAATTTAGTTAAAACTTTTTATGATCATAACTTAAAAATAAGTGATGATAAAGAAGTAGTAATATTATAAAAAATGACAGCTCTAAAGGGCTGTCTTTTTCGTATCTTTTTGTAAAACTATTAAAATACGCTCGTCATCATCTTTTAAATCCCGCTTAAAATCGCCACTTTTTTTGATAACGTTAAATTGGGAGAAGTCAAGCGTTTCCAAGTCGTAGTAATATTCATAATAGGTTTCTATATAGGTCTTAGCGAGACTTTTAATTTTAACCTTGTGAACTAAAGTGTTTTTGTCTTCATGTCTTGTCTTCCAATCAATTTTAAAGTTTTCGTAATTTTGTTTAAAATGGTTTCTTTTATATTCCTTGAATAAAGTATGACTAAAGATATCAAAGATAAAGTAACCTTTATCATTTAAAGTTTCATAAACCGAGTTAAACATGTCCTTTATTCTAGCTAAAGAATTTAAAAAATTAATGGAATCAAAAAAGCAAGTAATGACATCAAACTTCGTATCGCACTTAAAGTTTATCATATCAGCGACTACATATTTAATATCAAAGTGATTAATTTTTGATTTTTCTTTGGCGATTTCTATCGCTGTTTCGGATAAATCTAGCCCTACACAAGTCTTTACTTCAGGAAAAGCCAACATTAAAAAGGAACCAGTCCCACAGGCTAAATCAAGTAAAGTGGTACTTTTATTGATATAGGGTTTAATAAAGTCTAGCCATAATTTATAGTTAAGGCTCGACATTACTTCATCGTAGAAGTAAGAAAACTGTTTATATTCGTTCATTTTATTACCTTTAAACTTAAAATTAATTCTTCATTGGGATCGACATAAATAGTATTTTGTCTCGAATAACTGACAAAACACCCTTTTTGCCCAGGGATCTTTTTAATAAACTTAACTTTAGTGTAATCTACGGCGACACTAGAACTAAGTCTAGCATAACTATAATAAGCGGCAAGATTAGCGGCCGTTCTAATTTCCTCTTCCGTGATGTCTTCATCTTTTAAAATGACTACGTGACTCCCGCTCCCATCTTTGACATGAAACCACAAATTATTAGGCTTACTAAGTTTATTTGTAATGTAGTCATTTTGGATATTATTTTTCCCAACCACAATTAACGTTCCGTTTACATCATAAGTAAGATATTTAGGCTTTTTCTTTTTGTTAGTTGTTTTAAGGTAGTTATCTGGTAGATATTTATATCTTTTTAACTCTTCAACCATTTCTAAAACGTCATTTAAATTAGCTGTTTCTAGCTGGTCTTCTAGTAACTTAAAATACTTAATTTCATCTTGACTTAATTTTGTTTGTTCCTCAATATAAGTTAAAGACTTTTTAAGCTTATGATATTTCTTGTAATATCTTTGACTATTTTCTAAAATAGTATATTTTTCATCTAAATTAATAATGATATCTTTATTAGCGTAATAATCATAAACCGTTATTTTTTTATCCTTCGCCTTTAAATTAGGAGCTTGCAGTAAAAGTTCACCATATAGTTTTAACTTATCACAATCTAAGGCCTGTCTTTTTTCTTCCGCTAATTTATTTAGTTTTTGTTCGTATTTTGTAATTTGTCTTTTAATAAACTTGGCTAAATCAGCTGATTCCTTTTTAATTTGGTTATCTTTTTCAACTTGATAAAAGTTATCATCTAATAGACTTGATAAATTATCATAAGTCTTAAGGGGATTTAAAGAATAAAAATAAAAATCAGTCTTGTTATTATTATCCTTATATAAAGAAGGAAGATAAGAGTTAGTTAATAAACTCACAAAGTTTTCTTTTATTAAATCATTTTTAAAAACGATATTGGCAAAACTATAAGAGGCCCCTAAAAAGTTAGTTAAAATGTCTTTAGGTGTCTTAACCTTGTTAAAATCAAAAGTATTATAAGTTTTATAAGGGTTTAACTTATTAGTAGCAGGGAAGGTGTATTTGGCGTTTGGTAAAATGACCCTATTAAATTCCCCGACCCCGTCATGATGTAAGGAATCTAAAATAACGTAGTTATTATCCGTTAGGATTAAATTAGAAAACTTCCCCATCACTTCACAGATTAAAAACTTATGGGAACGATCTTTCATTTCGTTATAGCCTAGTAAAACAAAGATTAAAATACGGTCATTTTCATATTGATAGATATCTTCAATAAAATAACCCTCAATATTTTTTCTTAAGAATAAGGTAAAGTTTTTAGGATTAGGGTTATTAATATAGTCTTTATTTGTTAAATGAATCCTAGAGGTTTGAGCATTAAAACCTAAATAAAGCTTATGATTTTTACTATTTGCCCTAATGGTAAAAAGAAAATTATTATCCCCGATATCATTTATTTTAGAAATCCGACCTGCCTTTAAAATATTTAATTCTGGTACTAATTTAGATAAAAATACCCCGTCAAAACTCATTAAAATCACCTTGCTAAATTATATAATATTTTAGTATAAGAGGTCAAATAAATTATGTTTTTTGCTATTTTACAAAAAATAGTTAAAAAATAAAAAAAGTCGTTGACAAATGATAAAAAATCCGTATAATTTCTTTGTAATAAAGAAGTGGAAAGCAGAACCCCTGTTCTCGCCTGATCGATTAGGTTGATAGGCAAAGAAGTCACAAAATTATTTTTATGATGGACTTACAGGGCGCTTGACGTCCTTTTTTATTTGCTAAGTGAATTATGGAGGTGGAACACATTAGCAATTTAAGAAAACCAGATGAAATGGTCAATGAAAGTATCAAATTAAAAGAAATGCTTGTCATCACTGACAAAGGGGAAAAATTAGGTCTTTTACCAAAAGGTAGGGCTTTAGAAGAAGCTTACAAGAGAGGTTTAGATTTAGTTGTAGTTTCAGCTGAAAGTAATCCGGCAGTTGCTAAAATGATGGACTATTCTAAATTCCGCTTTGAACAACAAAAGAAATTAAAAGAAATGCGGAAGAAACAAAAGACATTTACAGTCCAAGAAATTCAGTTAAGTCCGACGATTGAAAAGCACGATTTTGACACAAAGGCTAGCAAGGCAGAAGCGATCTTAAAAAAGGGTAATAAAGTAAAGATTACTTTAAGATTAAAAGGTCGGATGATTGTTCATCAAGAACTAGCTAAGGAAGTAATTGCGAAGTTTGTTGAAAGTTTAGCTGATTGTTCAACCTTAGAAAATGAAATTAAATTAGATGGCAAATTGTTGTTTGCGACAATTGCCCCAAAAAAGCAAAAAGGAGATAATTAATATGCCAAAACAAAAGACACACAGTGGTTTAAAGAAAAGAATTAAAGTAACTGGCACGGGCAAATTAAAACGTGGTCATGCCTATACCGGTCATATGAAGACTAATAAGACTCATAAACAAAATAGAAATCTTCATAAACCAGGATTAGTAGATAAAACTGATGAAAAGCGGATTAAAAGCTTAATCAGTAATATGCGTTAGGAGGAAAGAAAAATGGCAAGAGTTAAAGGTGGATACACAACAAGACGTCGTCGTAAAAGAGTATTAAAGCTTGCTAAAGGTTACTACGGCGCTAAACATGCTTTATATAGAACTGCTCATGAACAAGTAATGCGTTCACTACAATATGCTTATCGTGATCGTAAAGTTAGAAAAAGAGATTTCCGTAAATTATGGATTGTCCGTATTAATGCTGCTTGTAGAGAAAATGATATTACTTATTCAGCCTTCATTAATGGTTTAAAACAAAAAGACATCGTTTTAAATAGAAAAATGTTAGCTGAATTAGCCGTAAATGACGCAAAAGCTTTTGCGGATTTAGTAGCTAAAGCTAAAGATGGTCTTGCTCATCCAAAGGCTAAAGAAGAAGTTCTAACAGTATTTGTTAAACAGGCTCCAAAAGCAGAACGTCAACAAAATCATAATGCTTACGTTGCTGCTAACAAAAAGACTGAAAAAGCAGAAGCTAAAGTAGAAAAGAAAGCCGAAGCTAAACCAGAAGTTAAAAAAGAAGTTAAGGCTGAAACAAAACCTGCAGCTAAAGCTGAAGTTAAGACGGAAAAACCAGCACCTAAGAAAGCTACAAAAGCTAGTGTTGATTACGACGCTATGAAGTTAGCTGATCTTAAAGCTTTATGTAAAGAAAAAGGTTTAAAAGGTTATTCTACTTTAAAGAAGGCAGAAATCATTGAATTATTAAAAAAGGCTTAGGCCTTTTTTATTTTTTAGTGTATTTTTATTTAGAATTTGCTATAATACTAGACACGAGGTGAAGAAAAATGCCAAAACCGATAATTCCTGAATCAAGGCAATTTAAAATCTTACGTGCTTTTTTTACTGTTTTTATCTTTTGTTTGCTAGCCTTATCAGTTACGTTATGCGTGATAGTCTTTACAACAGATGACCCAACTAATGTCCCCTATTTTATTGATCACTTTGGAGTAGGTCTTACCTTATTTGGGGTAGGCTTATCCGCAATACTCATGATTATTTTAAATAAATTTAACGTGAATGCTTCAGATCGTGGCGATAAATTTATGACACTTGTCGGGGTGGTCTTAATTTTATTTGCGATTGGGAGCGTCATCTTTAGCTACATCTAATATTCTTTACAAAGCCTATAAAATGTGCTATAGTAAAGTTGCTAGGAAGAAGCCCGTGGAACCCAAAATTACATTTAGTGAGTCTGAGAATTTTTATGTGTTGAATGCTTAGATTTTGTTTAAGAATCCTAATTAATTTTTCGTGAGGACTCAAACTTTGAAGACACTTAGTTCTTCATGGACTTCCTAGCATTATTTTTAGGGGCTAGGAAGCCTTTTTATTTTTTTGTGGAGATAATTTTTATGCGTGTTATTGCCGGTAAATTAAGACATCGAATAATAAAAGAAACCAACTTGATAACTACCAGAGAAACCCAAGACCGGGTAAGAGAGGCCATTTTTAACTCTTTACTAACAACTTATGGCAAAGTCTTAGATCTCTTTTGTGGGAGTGGGGCTATGGCAATTGAAGCCTACTCGCGTGGGGCTAGCTATCTTGTTTTAAACGACATAAATAAAGACGCTTTAGCGGTTACTAGAAGTAATCTTAAAAGCTTAAATATAACCGATTATGAAATCTTTAATAAAGACTACAAAGACTTTATTAAGGACTATAATTCTAGCTTTGACTTTATCTTTTTAGATCCACCTTATAAGATGGATAATGTGATAGATATTTTATCCCAAATTACAAATTCTAAATTAATTAAAAAGGGAACTAAAATCATCTTTGAAATGGCTAGTACCACCACATTTATTTTGCCTACAAACCCCAGGTTAATTAAAGAAAAAACCTATGGTAAAAAGAAAATTACTTATTGGGAGGTCTTATAATGCTTTCTAAACGGCTCGTTTCCGTAATTGCTGATATTCAAAATATTGGTTATAATATCGCGCGTAAGCTAAAACAACTAGGCACGACCAAAAAGACTTTTATAGCGACCGCTTTTAGTGATGCTGGTCATAACGGTAGATATCTTTTTAGCCTTTCTTACGATGAAAAAAAAGAAGTAGCAGAAATAATCATTTATCCTAAAGGCCATGGTTACACTAGCTATATTGATAGCCAAATGCCTAATAATATCATGTATCCGATTGGAGACGGGGAGTTTTTTTACCTATATTATTACTTAGGTAAGGAAGCAGATGCGAGTATTGATGAGATTAGACATGGCTATTCTAATAAATATTTTCCGGGATCAGTTTATAATGATTTTAAAAATATCTTATTATCTATTTTAAGTATGTGTCGTGGTAAAAAAATGAACTTAAAGAGTGGGGATAACTTTTTCTTAGAGGTCTATTTAGATGATGAAAAATACCACGTAGAGGTGTTAGAAGAGTTAACTGATAGATTTGTCTTAAATTGTATGACCATTTTATCAGTTCCTAACAAAAAAATTAAAGAAGAAGTTGAAGCTCTAGGGCCAAGTAAAGATTATGAAGCTGTTTTTTATATTGGCACAGTTGCCCCGTTAGTCGATGAAAAAAGTGGCCTATTTTTCTTACTTTATGGGAACTTAATAGGGAGCTTTGATGAGGTATGTCTAGTAGAAGAAGATAGTGTTAATAACATTTTAGCTTTTTTACTAGAATGTTTTGCCAAATACGGTCTTCCGAAAAAGTTAGTTTTTAATAATATGTATTTTTTAGGCCGTTTAGTACGTAGTTTTACGCCTACTTTACAGGTTGAGTTTAATAGATACGATCTTGAACAAACCTACTACGCGAAAGATATCCTGTGTTTTGCGGAAGCTTATATCTTAAAACATAAGGACAAGTACGACCTTAAAGACTTCAATAACTATTTAAAAATAGCCTTAAAGAAGTTAAATGAATTCTTACTTTTAGGCTATGATCCGACAAAAGAAAAACTCGCTGAAGATTATGATGATTACTACGCTATAACTGGTATAGATGATAATAATAATTCAGATTTGGTGTCTTAAAATATGTTAAATCAAGAAAAATAGTTGTAAAAGAGGCTTAAAAATAGTAATATATAGGCAGTATTTGTTTAAGAAAAGAGACTTAACGAGAATTTTTAAGCGACGGCGATTTGGTGTAAGCGCCGAATTTGAGTTATCTTAGACACTTCTTAAAGACAAAACGTACCAGGCGTTAACGGCATTGAGGGCTAGTATTTACTAGAACTAAGGTGGCACCGCGAAACTTTCGTCCTTAGATCATTCTAAGGACTTTTTTAATTTTAGAAGGGAGCAAATAAAATGATTAGTAAACCAAAAGGCACTTACGATATTTTGCCTCAAGATAGTAGAAAGTGGGCAAAACTTGAACAGGCGTTTAGACGTGTTTGTGAAATAGCTAATTACGAAGAAATTAGAACCCCCATTTTTGAACAATATGAAACTTTCCATCGCGATCAAAGTGATAGTTCGGATATAGTTAATAAAGAAACGTATGACTTTATTGACCGGGGAAATAGAAAAATGACCCTAAGACCGGAAGGAACGGCAGGATGTGTCAGGGCCTACATTGAAAATAAGATGTACGTTAATAATAAGGTCACGAAACTTTTTTATTTTGGCCCGATGTTTAGATATGAAAGACCACAAAAAGGTAGATATAGACAATTCTATCAGTTTGGGCTTGAAGCCTACGGTCCTAAATCAGCCGCGTTAGATGTTGATATAATTAGTACAGCTTTAATGTTATTTAAGGCGATTGGGCTTAAAAATTTAAGAGTGCGAATAAACTCTTTAGGGGATAAAGAATCAAGAGATAATTATCGCCAAGTTTTAGTTGATTATTTTACTAAACATATTGACTCTTTATGTAGTGATTGTAAGGAAAGACTAAGTAAAAATCCTTTAAGAATCTTAGACTGTAAGATAGATAAGGATAACCCCGTCTTAAAAGAAGCACCTTTAATTAGTGACTATTTAAATGAAGCGTCTAAAGCTCATTTTAAAGAAGTCTTAAGCTTACTAGATAGCCTTAATATCACTTACGTCATTGACCCGCACTTAGTAAGAGGGCTTGACTACTATTCCGATACTGTTTTTGAAGTAGAGTATCTATCTGAAGCCCTTGGTAGTCAAAATGTCATTTGTGCGGGCGGCAGATATAACGATCTCGTTAAAGACTTAGGTGGTCCGGATATAAAAGGGGTCGGCCTTGCCTTTGGGATGGATAGGATTTTACTAGCGTTAGAAAACGAAAATATAAGTATCACGCGTCCTAAAGAACTTCATTTCTTTTTGATCACTTTAGGTGAAAAAGCTAAGAAAGAAGGCTCTCATCTATTATATGAAGCCAGACAAAAAGGCTTTAAATGTGATATGAGTTTTAGCGATTCGAGCCTTAAAGCCCAGTTTAAAGAAGCTGACAACAATAATAGTATCTTTACCTTAATCTTAGGAGAAGACGAACTAAATAATAAGACGATTAATGTTAAAAATAACCATACGAAGGTACAAGAAACTGTCAAAATGACGGATTTATTTACTTACTTATTAAATTATTTAAATACTTGCCAAAATTGTGGAGGAAAATGTCATGAAAAGAGTTCTAATTAGAGATCTAGTACTTAATGAAAAAAATAAACTTGCCGGTTTTGTTGAAAACTTCAGAAACAAAAAGACGATGTGTTTTATTGTCTTAAGAGATGTCTCTGGTAAAATCCAAATAACTATCGAAAAAGAAAAACATCCGGAATTTAACGAGCTACTAGATAAAATCACCCTTGATTCGGTTATTGAAGTAGAAGGTGTAGTTATGCCTAGTGAATACGTTAAGTTAAATCATATGGAAATGTATCCAGATAAAATTACTATTGATTCGATTGCGGAACCAAGCCCAATTGTAGCTCCAAAAGGCGAAGAAACTAATATTGATTTAAGACTAGACTATCGTTGGATTGATTTAAGAACGGATAAAAACACTTTAATGTTTAAAGTTCAGTCTTATTTCATTAATGCCTGTCGGACTTTTTTAAATGAACGCGATTTTATTGAAATCCATACCCCTAAATTAATTGGGGCAGAATCTGAATCGGGAGCTGGGGTGTTTAAAGTAGACTACTTTGACCGCGACGCTTTCTTAGCTCAGTCCCCACAGTTTTATAAACAAATGGCCATGGCCGCTGGCTTTGAGCGTATTTATGAATCAGGTCCGGTTTTTAGAGCGGAGAAATTCGCGAGCCGTAAACACGCAACTGAGTTTACTGGTTTTGATCTAGAGTTTTCTTATATTGAGTCTTATAAAGATGTTATGCATTTAGAAGAAGAAATGTTAACTTATGCCTTAAAGGCTGTAAAAGATAAGTACGGTGACGAAATAAAGAGAGTTTATGATATCGACGTCGTTGTCCCAACCCTTCCTTTCCCGGTTATTGACTTACACGACTTATATGACGAACTAGAAGCGCGTTACGGCTATAAAGTCCCAGAAAGCGAGAAAGGTGACCTAACAACGGAAGGCGAAAGGTTATGTCAAAAATTTAGTCTTGATAAATACGGCCATGAATTTTTATTTGTGACGGGGTATAGTAAAGAAAAAAGAGCCTTCTATCACATGAGAGATGAAAAAGGCGTCCCTTGTGGTTACGATTTAATTTGGAAGGGTTGCGAAATTACTACGGGGGCCCAAAGAGAACATAGATACGAAATCTTAAAAGCCCAAGCGGAAGAAAAAGGCCTAACCGAAGACGTTAAATTCTACCTTGACTTTTTCCGTTATGGCTGTCCTCCTCATGGTGGTTTTGGGATCGGGGTTGATAGGATCACGATGTTACTATTTAACGAAGGCATTAAAGAGTCAATGTTTATCTTCCGTGGTCCGGATAGACTAAACCCATAGGTGAAATATGACAAAACATATCTCGTGGGATGAATATTTTATGGGGGTAGCGGTCTTATCAAGCTACCGCTCAAAAGATACGCGGACCAAAGTCGGGGCCTGTATTGTTAACGAAGATAAAAGAATTATCGGGATTGGCTATAATGGCCTTCCTTTTGGTTGTGAAGACGACGCGTTTCCCTGGGCCTATGAGGGGCCTAATCTAGAAACTAAATACCCTTACGTTGTCCACGCTGAACCTAACGCTATATTAAATTCGACCTCATCACTAAAAGGGGCTACAATGTATGTTACTTTATTTCCTTGTAATGAATGCGCGAAACTAATTATTCAAAGTGGGATTAAACATATTGTTTATTTATCTGATAAGTATCATGATAGTGAATCGAGTATCGCTAGTAGAAGAATGTTTGAAGCGGCTCATATTACCCTAAGACAAATGAAAGAAGTAAAGGTAATAGTAGGAGGGTATAATGACTAAGAAGAATTTTATTATAAGTTATCTAATTATTGCCCTTTTAATTATTCTTGATAGTGCTTCAAAAGCCCTAATTGAAACATTTCTTGTAAGAGGGGAAGAAATTGTTTTAATTAAAAACTTTTTCTACATTACTAAAATTTATAATAGTGGGGCTGCCTGGGGCATGGGTAGTGGCGCTACTGCGGGACTTGCCGTGGTGTCTTTACTTGCGGGCCTTGTTGCCTTATATTTTGCCGGAAGAAACAATTTTAAAACTAAAAAGTTTTATTCCGTTTCCCTTTGCCTAATTGTGGCGGGCGCTTTTGGCAATTTAATTGATAGAACCCTAACTATCTTTAACCAAGTAGACGGCGTTATTGACTTTTTTGGCTTTACCTTTGGTACTTATGACTTTCCGATTTTTAACATCGCTGATATGTGCCTAGTAATTGGGGTTATCATGCTTGTTATAGATATATTATTTATCGATGACTTAAGAAAGAAAAAGGCTAAAAAATAATGTTAGAGTTCATTTGTAAAGAACAGTATGCTAATATGCGGCTTGATAAATATTTAACTATCGTAACCGGTAAAACAAGAAACTACATTCAAAACAATTTAGCTAAACTTCTAGTTAACGAAAAAGAAGCGAAACTAAGTTATAAACTAGAACTAGGGGATAAGGTAAGTATCGAATTTAAAGTTGTAACGAAACTTGAGGTTAAACCAAAAGACCTCCACCTAGATATTGTTTATGAAGATAGTTATCTTGCGGTTATTAATAAACCTAAGGGCCTCGTTGTGCACCCCTCTAACGGGCATATTGATGACACACTAGTGTCAGGCCTCATGTATCAAATTAAAGACTTAAGCCAAATAAACGGGGTGATCCGTCCTGGTATTATTCACCGCCTTGATAAGGATACCTCAGGTTTAATGGTTATAGCGAAAAATGATGAAGCCCATTTATTTCTAGCTAATCAGTTAAAAGATCACACGATGTATCGGGAATACCACGCCATTACTATCGGGGTTATTAACGAAGATAAGGGTAAGATTGTGGCTCCTATTGGCCGCGATAAAGAAAACAGACTAAAAATGGCCGTAGTAGCGGATGGTAAAGAAGCAGTGACGCATTTCGAAGTCTTAGAAAGGTTTAAGCACAACACCTATCTTAGATGTGTTTTAGAAACCGGGCGAACCCACCAAATAAGAGTCCATATGTCTTACATTGGTAAGCCTATTTTAAGTGATCCTTTATATGGCCCTAAAAGAGCGTATGACAACTTAGGTCAATACTTACATGCCAAAAAGATTACTTTTATCCACCCTAAAACGCATGAATGCCTAGAGTTTGAAGTAGATTTACCCGATTATTTTAATGATACTTTAAATAAATTAAGAGAAGAATAATCACCTCCGGGTGATTTTTTGGCGTTAAATACGAGATATTTTGCATTATCAATAATTATTTGTTATAATACGCCTAGAAAAGAGTTGATTTTATGCCAAAAACAGTAATTGCCATTCTTTATGACTTTGATAAAACCTTATGTACCGAAGATATGCAAAACTATAGTTTTATTCCTAATCTTGGTCTTACCCCAAGTGAATTTTGGTCTAAAACAGGGGTTTTAGGAAACAACCATCAAATGGATAAGATCTTAGCTTATATGTATGAAATGATTCATATGTGTAAAGAAAAAAATATTAAACTCACAAAAGAATATTTAAATAGCCTTGGTAAACATGTTAAATATTTCCCAGGCGTTACGACGTGGTTTAACCGCATTAATACCTTTGGGGAAAAGCTTGGGGCAAAAGTTGAACACTATATTGTGTCTTCTGGCACCAAAGAGATTATTGACGGAACCTCCATAGCTCATGAGTTTGATAAAATATATGGCTGTGAGTTTATGTATGACGAAAAAACAAAGGAAGCCATTTGGCCTAAAATGGCGATTAATTTTACGCTTAAGACCCAGTTTATCTTTAGAATATCTAAAGGCGCCTTTGATATTGTCGACGAAGAAAAGCTTAACTCCGATACCCCAGATAGTAGAAGACATGTTTTTTACCGCAATATGATCTATATTGGGGACGGGATGACAGATATTCCTTGTATGCAGGTAGTTAAAGATAAGGGAGGAAAGTCAATTGCGGTTTACCGCCCTAATGATCAAGAACACGTGTCAAAACTTGTACATGACGCCAGGATTAATTTTGTTTGTCAAGCTGATTATTCCCAAAACTCTTCGCTAGAAAAGTTTGTCCTAATGTCAATGGAAAATATGGTTTCTTACGAGAAACTAAGAATTAAAGAGTTAAAACAACTTAAACTATTCCAAGATAAATTTGATGGTGAGCTAAATGTTTAAACTATATAAAAGATATCTAAAATACTACAAAAAAGAGGTCATACTGGGGCCTCTCTTTAAATTATTTGAAGCAATTTTTGAACTAATTGTGCCTTTAATTATGGCTAGTATTATTGATAAGGGGATTAATGGTGGTAATTACAACTACATTTGGCAAATGGGACTCGTGTTATTTTTAGTCGCCGTTGTGGGTTTTTGTTCCACAATGGTTTGTCAGTATTTTGCCGCTAAAGCGAGCCAAGGGGTCGGTACCATTATTAGAAACGACTTATTTAAGCATATTGAAACCCTCGATTTTAGTCAAATTGATTCGTTTGGTGGGGCCGAGCTTTTAACAAGAATTAATAATGATATTAACCAGGTCCAATTAAGCGTCGCGATGTTAATAAGACTAGTAATTCGTGCCCCTTTTATTGTAGCCGGTTCCATTGTCATGGCTTTTATTATTAATGTCTATGCGGGACTTATCTTTTTCGCCGTTGGCTTTTTAATTTTGTTTTCAGCCTTATTTATTATGTATTTAACGATTCCAAAGAATAAAACTGTTCAAAAGGACTTAGAGAAGGTAACGGAAATTGCCAAAGAAAACCTAAGTGGGATTAGAGTAGTTAAGGCTTTTAACCAGGAAACTTATGAAACGTCGCGTCTAACTAGTAAAACTTCTAAATTAAAAGAAGACGCCAATAAGGTGTCTCTTGTTTCGGCTTTACTAAACCCGGTAGCCGCTATTTTAATTGCCCTTGCGATATTATTTATTTTAAAACTATCAGGTTCTTTAGTATTTGATGGCTTTATTAGTCAAGGTGATGTAACAGCCCTTGTCAATTATCTAAACCAAATACTAGCGGCAATCTTTGTCGTATGTAATTTAATTCAAATATTTGGCAAGGCTATTTCCTCTTGCCAAAGAATAAATGAGGTCTTAGATACTAGTCCGGAAATTAAATACGGGAATGTAGCCGAAGTAGAAGAAAAGCCTATTTTATATGAAGTTAAAAATTTAACCTACACCTACCCTAAGGCTAGTAAACCTAGTATTAATCACCTTACCTTTACGATTAAAAAGGGTGAGTTTATTGGGATTGTCGGCGGGACGGGTTCAGGTAAAACCACCCTCCTTCATTTACTTGCAAGGTATTACGATCCTAGTAGTGGGACCATTTTCTATAACGAAAGAGATATCAAAGACTACACGAAAGAAGCCATCAATAAAAGTATTGGTTTTGTCTTCCAAAAAGCTGTACTAGCTAATATGTCAGTTAGAGATAACTTGCGTCTTAAAGATAAGTCTTTAAGTGATGAGGCTCTTATTGAAGCTTTAAAAACCGCTCAAGCTGATTTTATTTTAAATAGCAAGGAAGGTTTGGATCAAATTTTATATCAAGGTGGGAAAAACCTCTCAGGTGGAGAGCGACAACGAATAAGTATTGCGAGAAGCCTAGCCTTAAGGCCCGAAGTTTTAATTCTAGACGATAGCTTATCAGCTCTTGATTTTAAGACGGATTATAATTTAAGAGAAGCCTTAAAGAAATTAAATCTTACCCTTATTTTAGTTACGGAAAGGGTTAATCAAATTAAAAATGCCGATCAAATCTTAGTGCTAGATAATGGTAATTTAGTTGGGATTGGCACCCATAGTGAGTTAATTTTACGCTCCCAAGTTTATAAAGAAATTTATGAATCCCAAAACGAGGTGGCTTAAATGAAAAAAGATAAGACTTTAAAAAGAATAATACTCGTTTTATTTAAGCATAAAGGAATTTTGGCTTTCGCGATTATATCAAGCATCATTCAAGTAGTAGCCACTTTATTAATACCGATTGTAGTCGCTAACGGGATTGATTACTTAGTTGGGTATCAAGATGTTGATTTTAATAAATTAGGTTTAGTTATTATCTACGTTTTATTACTGGGAATTTCTGAAGCTGTTTTTGGCTACTTAATGCAATACCTCATGTCTTATATTACGAATAATACCGTTAAGGATTTAAGAGACCTCTTATTTAAAAAGTTAGATAGCTTACCGATTAGTTATATTGATACGCACCAAGAGGGGGACTTGCTTATGCGACTAATTGGGGATGCTGACCAATTAGGGGACGGTCTCTTACAGGCCCTAACTAATTTAATTAGTGGTGTTATTACGATTGTTTTAACTCTCACTTTTATGTTAGTCGTATCTTATCAAGTTGGGCTAATCGTCATTTGTTTAACCCCGTTATCACTACTAAGTGCTTATTTTATTGCCCGTTTAAGTTATAAAACGTTTAAAAAACAAGCCCAAATTAAGGGGGATTTATCAGCTAGTTATAACGAAAGCTTTAATATGTTAAAAATTATTAAAAGCTATAACTACGAAGAAGAAGCCTATAAAAAAGCGGAAAATATTAATAATGACTTATATAAAGTGGGGGTTAAGGCTCAGTTTTACTCAAGCTTTGTTAACCCGACAACCCGTTTAATTAATAGTTTAGTTTACGCAAGCGTCGGTATTTACGGCTCTTTTAGAGCGCTAGCGGGCTTAATTACGACCGGGAGCCTCACTGTCTTTTTAAACTATGCTCAAAGTTATACAAAGCCCTTTAATGATATTAGTCAAGTTATGACCGAACTCCAAAATAGCCTGGCTTCAGCAAGAAGAATATTTGAAGTAATTGACGAGCCAAGCTTTAAATACGAGGTTTCTGATAGCCTTGAAGATATCGCAGGAGAAGTAACGTTCGATAGTGTTTATTTTAGCTATTTACCTGACAAACCTTTAATTGAAGACTTTAACTTAGTTGTTAAGCCTAATAGTAAAGTCGCAATTGTAGGCAAAACCGGGGCGGGTAAGACAACCCTTATCAATCTCTTGTTAAGGTTTTACGATGTAAATCAAGGTCATATTTATATAGATGACAGGGATATTTATACGCTTGACCCGGCTAATTTAAGAGAAAATATCGGTATGGTTTTACAAGATACCTGGACTTTTAATGGGACAATCTTAGAAAATATCTCCTATGGTAACGAAGAAGCGACCAAAGATGATTGTATTAGGGCCGCTCGAGAAACAAAGGCCGATAATTTTATTATGCGTCTGCCTCAAGGGTATGATACCATAATTAATAACGAAACTAATTTGTCAGAAGGGGAAAGGCAGTTACTATGTATCACCAGGGTTATGTTAAGGAGACCTAAGATTTTAATTTTAGATGAAGCTACCTCTAATATTGATACGCGTACCGAAGTTTTAGTTCAAAAGGCCTTTAATAAATTGATGCAGGGCCGGACAAGCTTTGTGATTGCGCACCGGTTAAAGACGATTATTGATGCTAATTTAATCATCGTTTTAGATAAAGGCCACATTGTTGAAATGGGGACTCACCAAGAACTACTAGCAAAAAATGGTTATTATAAAGATATTTATGAAGCCCAATTTAAACTAGTAGATAATAATTAATTTAGAAGTGTCTTAGACACTTCTTTTTGTCTTGTTTTTTCTAAAAATAAGACTAAGTATCACGTCTTATATTTTCCAATAAAAAAATTAAAAAATGTTTGTATATAACCCTTTCACTATGCTATAATTGTAGAAAGATTGGAGTGAAGTTTGTGGAGCTATTTAATGTCATACCGGAAAACTTTTTTTCACTTTTAAGTTCTAAAAATAAAAAAATTTACGTGGCTTTAATGGTCGAAACTTTTAAAATATATGAGACAGGCTCAATTTTAGGAATTGAGAAAAAAATAGTAGTAGACGAGCTCGTCCACTACTTAGAAACTAATCGTTATGATTATGCTGTTGAAGATACTGAAGATGAAGAAGCTAATCCTAAATCAAATAGGGACCTAGCTAATTATTGTCTAAGAAGAATGGAAGAATGTGGTTGGATCTACGTTGATATTAGTAATGACTACGTTGAAATCTTAAACTTCACGGATGCGGGTATTATCTTCACAGAAGCCATTATGGAAGCTATGGGTAAGGCTTACTACCCTAGTGATGAAACAGAAGATGAGGCCCCTGCTTCATATAATGATAAAGAATACCAAGGCTATATTTATACGATCTATTCCCTTTTAAGCAGTGATAGCATTGAATATAGTGTCATCATCCAAGAAGTCTACAAAAATACGAAGTTATTACTTCGGGCTATTAGAAAACTTGATTCTAGACTTAAAACTTATATTAGTTCCGTTTTTGAAACAGTCGAAGTTAAAGACTTAATGGATAATTTAGTATCTTATAGAGAAAACTTTGTTGAACAAGGTTATGCTAAATTAAAGATGAGTGATAATATTAACCGTTATAAGTTAAGAATTGTAAGTAAACTAGAAGAATATGAAAATAGTTATGATATTGTTAAAGCAATTAGCCTTAACTACCCGAATGTGACAGAAGATAAGGCTTGCGAAAAAGCTGTAAGGGATATCGATGAAATAATTGATGTCTTCAATTCCCTTGATGAAATGATCACGGAAATTGATGAGAAAAGTAAGACTTATATCAATAATACGATTGCGAAAATTAAGTTCTTGTTATCTGAAGATGATAATATTATTGGTAAAGTTAACCAAATCTTAAAATATGTTAGAAAGTCTAATCAAGAAGGTAAGATTGATAAGGCAATTAGGCAGGTAAGCCAAATGTATAAGCTTGAAGCCAACCGGGGTTTGTCTGAGTCTTCAATCTACATTCCAAGAGGGGCTTACAAACGTAACTACAATTTAATGCTTGATGATAGTAATCCTTTAGCCGATTTTGATATTGAATCTGATTTTATTAAGCAATACCAAACTCCTTATTCTGAAAAAGTAGCGGAAGATTTCTTAGTAAGTCACTTAAAAGATGACAGAATGTATGGCTCTGATGTCATTTTATATGACACAAGCCAAGATATTTGTATGTTAGCCATCTACGCTATTTTATACGCTTTAGATAATCAAGATTATTATGAAGTGTATGTTTTAGATAAAAAGATTGAAAATGTCGGTTTAAGAATGAAAGACTTCTTAATTAGGAGGAAATAAGATGTTAGATAGTTTAGAAAAAATGACGGCGCCTCAACAGACGATGTTTAAAGAGATTGCTAATAAATTATTATCATATAATTTTTTAGCTCGTGATAAAAAAGACAACAAAGAAGCTTATTATTTCTTGATGAGTTATAAAGATATCTTTGATGAATTCTTTAATATTTTAGGTTTAGAAATCGTTCTAAATCAACAACAAGGTTCAGTTATGTTAAAAGGCTTTAATCAAGCTTCAACCCTTCATTTAAAAAGGGACGAAACTTTAATTTTATTAATATTACGCCTACTTTATCATGAAAAGTTAAGAGAGACCTCATTAAATGAAAATGTGGTATGTCTAGTTTCTGATATTCATGAAAAATATGATTACTTAGAAATAAAGAAAAGATTAAATAAGACCGACCTTGTAGCCGCTTTAAGACTATTTAGGCGATATAACTTAATAGAAGCCACCGGGGATCTTGCGACCTCTACTTGCAGGATAGTTATTATGCCTACTATCTTACTAGCTATTCCTTCTGATGATATTAATTCTTTATATCAAACGATTAATAGAATTAAACAAGGAGGAGAGGAAGAATGAAAAAGTTAACGAAAATTAGATTAATTAACTGGCACTATTTAACCAACGAAACAATTAATGTTAAAGGTCACGTCTTACTTACTGGCCCTAACGCTAGTGGTAAGTCAACGATTATGGACGCCATAATGTATGTTGTTACGGCTGGGGATACTAACTTTAATATGGCCGCTAATGAAAAGTCTAAACGTGACTTAAGAGGTTATGTCAAGTGTAAATTAGGTCTAGATGATAAAGAGTATTTAAGAGACGGGGACGTAACAGGGCACGTGGCCTTAGAGTTTCACGACGAAAAGCTAAATACGGACTTTACGGTCGGGGTTGTGATTGATGCCTTCGGGGAGTTAATGCCTGTTAAGACTTTATTTTATAAAGTTGATCAAAAAATTGATGATACCTGGTTTGTTTCGGAAGAAGGTATGATTTATTCAACCGTTATTTTTAGAAAGAATCACCCGGACTTTGAGTTTTATTTAACGAAAAAAGAGGCCAAAAGAGCCTTTAGAAACGCCTTTGGTTCGATTAACGAAGACTTCTTTAAATTAATTCCGAAGGCCTTAGCTTTTAAGCCGATTGCAGATGTTAAAGATTTTATTTACCAAAACGTCTTAGAAGAAAAAGAAATCGATGTATCCGCAATTAAAGATACCATTCGTTCTTATAAAGAACTTGAGAATACCTTAAAACTTATTAAACAAAAGATTAGTGATTTAAAAGAAATCACCAATATTCACCAAGAATTAGAAAAGATTATTGAAAATAAAAACTATGTCGAATACCTTGATACACTATTTGGAGTTGAAAAGGTTAATTATGATATTAAAGATATAAGACGTAATATTGAGAAAGAACACCAAAGAAAGTCCTCTAGAGAATCTGATGTCCGTCAACTTGATAGGGAACTTGAAGCCCTAAATCAACGTAGTAAAGAGTTATATAACGTTTTATCTAATGATGATACTTTTCAAAGAAATGAAAACCTCGCTAAAGAAATTAGCGGTAAAGAAAGAACTATCACCGAGTTAGAACAAGATAATACGGTTTTCTTAAAATATGTCGCTACCTTTAAAGATAAGATTAAGGAATTAAGAAAAAGAAATAGTAATAGAAAGATCTTTAATGAACTTGCTAATATGAGTTTAATCAACTTAAACCAAAATGAAGTTGATTTTACCCGTTTAAAACTAAACGAAGCGAAAGTTTTAGTAGAGTCCTATAAACAAAATGACAACAAAGATTTAGGGGCCTTAAACTTAAAGAAAGCTGAAATCATTGAAAATGTAAATGAAATCGCGGTAGCTCTTAAAAAGTTAAGTCAAAATAAGGTTAACTTCCCAAGTCAGTTAGTAGCCTTAAGAGATGAAATTGAAGAAGGCTTAAAACGGATTTATAACTACGATATACCAGTCTTTATCTTTGCTGAACTTGTCGAAATAACGGATCCAAAATGGCAAGATACAATTGAAGTCTATTTAGGTAATAGACGGTTTAACATGATTGTTGAACCTCGTTATTACGATCAAGCTTTACAAATATTCGCCCGGATTAAAGATAGACACCCAATTTACGGGATTGGTCTAGTTAATACGAAAAAAATTGGTAAGTTTAGCACTTTTGAACCTAATTCCCTTGCGAGCATCATGACTAGTGATAATGAAGACGCGAAAAGATATATTAATATGACTTGTGGGAACGTCATTATGTGTGATAATGAGCTTGAACTTGAAAAATATAACACAGCTATCACAAATGATTACTTACTATATAGCCAATATACTGTTAGAAGTCTTAACCCAAGAGTTGAAAAACCATTCTGTGGTAAGAATGCCTACCTATCTCAACAAAAGCTTTGGGAAGCTAAGGCGAACGAGGCTAAGGCTAGTTATGATGAGGTAATTAGTAAGATTGAAGCTATTGAAGAAGAAGTTGAAATCTTAGATAGTCTTGATTTTAGTACGATTTTAAGTGGTATTGACAGTGCCTTAAAATTAGAATATGAGAAATCTTCTTTAGAAGGCTTAAAGATTGAAAAAGAACACTTAAATCAAAGCTCTTTAAAAGAGATCGAGGGTGACTACAATCACATTAATGCGACGATTAAAAATAACGAAGAAAAACGTAATGCGATTGTGATGGAAATTGGTCGAATTGATCAAAGTATCATTAACTTAGAAGAAAAAGTTAATGAACAACATGAACTTTTAAAGACGAAAAAAGAAGAACTAGATAAATTAGCTGATACTAATATCTCTTTAAAGGAAAAGGCCGAAACGGAATTCAATGACTTTATTAAAGACCGGAGCTTCAAGGAAGCTTATAATTTATTTAGTCAAAAATACAACATTAAAGATAATAGCTTTGATACTTTAAGTGATGCCTTAATGACCAAACAATATCAATATATCAATGACTATGATTCATCATTCTCTATTGGTATTAATGATATGGATCAGTATTATCAAGAATTAAATAAGCTTGAAAAGACTGAGTTAGTAAAATATGAACAAAAGGTAAGAACGGCCCGTGAAGAAGCTGAGCTAATCTTTAAGGAAGACTTTATCGCGAAGTTAAGAGCGAATATTGAACAAGCTGAGGTCGAAATCGGCAAGATCAATGAAACGCTTAGTCACATTAAGTTTGGTAATGATACTTACGAGTTTGTCTTCCCGAAATCTAGTGAATACGGGGCCTTCTATGAAATGGTTAAATCTGACATGCCAGAAGGGGAAGCCGGGCTATTTACTTCAAGTTTTGAAGCTAAATATGAAGAACAAATTAAAGAATTATTTGACAGCTTAGCCGTTGATGAAATTAACTCGCACGGGGTTATTAATAAGTTTACGGATTACCGGACTTATATGGATTATGATATTAAGATTACAAACGGTGCCGGCGAATCTATGAGTTACTCCAAAGTCTTTAAAGAAAAATCCGGTGGGGAAACCCAAGTACCATTCTATGTTGCGATCATTGCCTCTTTTGTGCGGATTTATACGAAAAATCAAGCCTTTGGTGGAGACCCAATTGGTCTAGTAATGTTTGATGAGGTTTTCGATAAGATGGATAGTAACAGAATGAAGGCCATGATGGATTTCATTACTTCGATGCCACTTCAAACAATTATTGCTTGTCCGCCGCAGAGAATGAGCTTGCTAGAAGATTATGCTGATACTTTATTAATTATGGTACGTCAAGGTACGAAAGCTCAAGTTATGCCAATTATTAAGAAGGATGGTGAAGATAATGGGTCTATTCAGCCGTAAAAAAGAAGAAAAGACTTCTACCGGGGAAGCTTATGACAGAGTCATTATGGAACAACTTACTGATGATGACGAAGCGGCAGCGGATTTGGTTGATAAATTAAAAGAGGGTCATCCTTTAGTCCTAAATTTTGAAAAATTAGATTTAATGGGCGCTAATAAATTTTTAGCTTTCTTTACCGGGGTTACCTACGCTATTAATGGTAAATACGTTAAAATTAATGAAACAACTTATTTATTTGCCAGAGCTGAAGACTTTGCTGACGGCAGCTTAAATGATTTTTTAGCAGAATTAGATGAAAAATAGTATTGTGTTTAAACACACTATTTGTTAAAATAACGTTGGTTTAGACGGTTTAAAAAGATTACTTTAAAGCGATCCTGCGAGGGTGCAAGGCAGGAAAGTTATTTTTAAACGGATCACTAAATGAAATTAGAGTAATGTCTACGTAAGGCTGCGATAAAGCTTATTAAGTGCTAGTAATACTAGAATTAAGGTGGTACCGCGGCTAATTTCGTCCTTAGATTTTTCTAAGGACTTTTTTAATGGAGGAAGTATGCAAGATTATAAAAACACCCTTTATATGGGGAAGACTAGTTTTGAAATGCGTGGTAATTTAGGCCAAAAAGAACCACTAATTGAAGAAGACTGGGAAAAAATGGATTTATTTCATAAAAGATTAGAATTAAATAAAGGTAGTAAGGAATATACGCTCCATGACGGCCCGCCTTACGCGAACGGGGATATTCACTTAGGACATGCCTTAAATAAGATTTTAAAAGATTTTGTAGTTAGATATAAGAATATGAAAGGTTTTTATAGCTACTATATTGCCGGTTGGGATACACACGGACTTCCGATTGAAGTAGCTGTCACTAAAAAAGGCATTAAAAGAAAAGAAATGTCTACGACCGAATTTAGAAAGCATTGTTATGAATATGCCTTAAAACAAGTAGAAAGACAAAAGGTTGGGTTTAAACGTCTAGGCGTTTTAGCTAATTGGGAGGAAGCCTATTTAACTTTGCAAAAAGAGTTTGAACGCGACCAAGTTAAAGTATTTGCGAAGATGGTAGAAAAAGGTCTAATTTATAAAGGCCTAAAACCCGTATACTGGTCACCTTCAAGTGAATCAGCCTTAGCCGAAGCTGAAATTGAATATTATGATAAAGAAGATTTTTCAATTTACTTTACCTTGCCACTTGTAAGCGAAGATCCGCTATATAAAGACGCAAAATTCTTAGTATGGACTACAACTCCTTGGACCTTACCAGCCAACTTAGCGGTTTGTGCAGGGCCTACTATTAAATATGTTTTAGTTGATACAGCGAAGGGACGCCTAATTTTTGGCAAAGACTTACAAGACACTCTAACTAAATTATTAGATTTAGGTGAAGTTAAGATTGTTAAAGAATACCTTGGTAAAGACCTTGAAGGTCTAAAATACAAACACCCTTTATATGATAGGATTTCTCCGTGCATTTTAGGTGACTACGTTTCAACGGATGATGGTTCTGGACTTGTACATATTGCCCCAGGACATGGTGAAGATGACTATAATGTTGGTAAAATCTATCACTTAGATATTTTGTGTCCGGTTGATAATAAGGGTTATATGACTAAAGAAGCCGGCAAATATGAAGGTATGTTTTACACAGATTGTAATAAAGCCGTCATGGACGATCTAGAAGCGTGTGGGAACTTATTAAAAGTTGTTAAAATTACCCATAGTTACCCTCATGATTGGCGGACTAAAAAACCAGTTATCTTTAGGGCAACCCCGCAATGGTTTGCCTCAATTGATAAAATTAAAGATGAATTATTAGAAAATGTTAAATCCGTAACCTGGTACCCTAAATGGGGCGACATTAGAATGACTAATATGATTAAAGATCGTCACGACTGGTGTATTAGTCGTCAAAGAGCGTGGGGGGTACCGATTCCGATCTTTTATTGTGAAGACGGCACTCCGGTCCTAGATCAAGAGGTATTTAAACATATTTCTGATTTATTTGGCGAATACGGTTCTAATGTGTGGTTTGAAAGAGAGGCTAAAGATTTATTACCAGCAGGCTATACTAATAGTCATTCTCCTAACGGCCTTTTCACCAAAGAAACGGATATAATGGATGTTTGGTTTGATAGTGGTTCAAGTTATATGACACTTCTTCGCCATAACTTAAAATATCCGGCTGACCTATATTTAGAAGGGGCCGATCAATATAGAGGCTGGTTTAACTCAAGCTTAATCACCGGTACGGCGATGTTTGGGGCAGCTCCATATAAGACTGTAGTTACGCATGGGTTTACACTTGACGGTGAAGGAAGAAAGATGTCTAAATCACTAGGTAATACAATTGACCCGGCTGATGTATGTAAACAATCAGGGGCCGATGTCTTACGTTTATGGGTCGCTTCCGTTGATTACCAATCAGATATGCCTATAAGTAAAGAACTCTTAAAACAAATCAGTGAAACCTATAGAAAGATTAGAAATACGATTAAATTTATGTTAGCTAATACTAGTGACTTTAACCCGGCTAATAGTTTAGAATTTAAAGACCTCGAAAACATTGATAAATATATCTACATTAAATTTAACGAGTATCTAGCCAGTGTTTATAAAGCTTATGATACCTTCCGTTTTGGGGAAGTTTACCGTTTAACTAATACTTTTGTTAATAACACCCTAAGTTCTTTCTACCTTGATTTTACGAAAGATATCTTATATATCTTAAACCCAAGTGATAAGAAGCGTTTAAGTGTTCAAACTGTCATGTATTATGTTTTACTAAATTTATTAAAAGTTTTAACGCCTATTATCCCGCATACGACAAGTGAAGCTTATAACGCTATGCCTTATAAAGAAGCTGAAGACATTTATTTATTAAATATGGATGAAGCTAAACTTCACTTAGACGACGAACTTGAAGCTAACTTCGATAAGTTTATGGAATTAAGAGGGCAAATCCTTAAAGCTTTAGAAGAAACAAGAGCTAATAAAATTATCGGTAAAAGCTTTAACGCTAAGCTAACTATTTACGCCCCTAAAGAAGTTAAAGATTTACTTCTTAAACTTAACAGCAATATTGCCCAAATCTTAATTGTTTCCCAATTAGAAGTAAAAGATAGTGATACTTTTAAAGTAGAAGTCGCAGAAGCTAAAGGGCATACTTGTAGTCGTTGTTGGATGATTGTCGAAGAAGAATTAGAAGACGGCTTATGCCATCGTTGTCACGAGATTGTAAATGAACAAAACAAGGCTTAGACCACGTCACATAATCCCTATCTTTATAGCTCTTGTCATTAATATCTTTTTACTTGTTATATCAACCTATAGAACGAATTATTCACTAACACTAAAAGGCGGCTTAGTAGAAGCCACTGATATTGTCTCCATTAATAGTCCTAGTAAGAGTACCGGTACCTATTCAACAATCTACGTTGTTTCGTTTGATAAATCGACGATCTTACAAAACTTTATTTGTAAGTTTATAGATAGTGTGAGCATTAGTGAGATTGCCCCTAGTAGTAGACACTTTTCGGATTATGAAAATTACAAGATGGGGGAAATTGAACACAACTCTTCCGTTTTTGAGACGGTTATTAGTGCCTATAAAGAGGCTAGTAAAATAAATTCTTCAATTAAATTAAACTATGAATTAAGTTCTTTAGTAGTAACTTATTATTATGAAGGACGAGGCTATCAAATAGGTGATGAAGTTTTAATGGTTAACGATAGGCCGGTATCTCTACTATATCAAAACCTAACGATTGACTCAGGTTGGCTAAAGCCTGATATAGGCACGACCCTAACTATTAAACGGGATGATTTAACCTTCACTAAGACGATCGAAACAGAAGAAGATTATATTTACTGTTATCCTTATTATGATATTAATTATGATGAGCTTTACCCCGAAATAACGATAAGAAGAGGCACAACTAACGGCCCTAGCGGTGGGCTTTTACGAAGTCTAAGTTTGTATGATGAACTAGTTCCAGCCGATTTAACTAAAGGTAGAAAAATCGCGGGAACTGGCACTATTTCAGAAACGGGTACGGTCGGGGCTATTGGCGGAATTAAACAGAAAATCTATACCGCTATTGATAATGATGTCGATATCTTTTTATGCCCAGTTGATAACTATGAAGAAGCCTTAGAAGCTTATAATAGTACTAAAACTGATATGAAGTTATATAAAGTATCTACTTTAGAAGAAGCAATAGAGGTTTTAAATGAAAAATAAATTTTTAGCCTTTTTATTAAGCTTTTTAATTGGCCTAATCTATATTATCGGACCAATGGCTGTCGTTATTAATTGCCTAATCTTTTTAGATTATTTATGGCTATTTATTCCTTTAATTGCTATTATTATTGTAGCATTTATCTTACTTACAATTTTCTATTATAAGAAGTTAGTTAGAAAAGTTTAGATAGAGTCTCCTTTGATGGAGACTCTTTTAGTTTTATTACCATAACTTAACTTAATTAAAATTAGAGAGATTTAATGTCGAAAATATAATTTTTGCCATAAATTTTATTTGTTAATTAATATTTTTGGCTAGATTATAAGTAACATTAATTTTCAATTAAAAAGTATTTAATATTTTTATTTAATTTGAAAAAATGGCTTTATGTAGAGATTTATTAAATATTTCAATATACAAATAATCTAATAGTAATGATAATAAAAAAGCTGGAGGGAGGATTGCGAAAGATTGGCAATTATTTGCAAGTTATGGTATCCTATAGAAAAATGATTAACTTAAAGAAGTAGTTAAAATTATTAAGCAAGAGCTTAGAAATTATGCATTTTTTAAGTGAGAGTGTTTCAAATATAGAGCATAAATAATGTTTATTGCATGTGTTTGAGTAGCCACTAGAATAAATAAATTGAAATTTGTTATCACTACCTATTTAATAGCTAAAATCACTCTAAAAATTGGTCTTTTGAGGCAAAATAAATAACAAAAATTTAAAATAATTTACAAAAAGCCTAAATAATGGCGTAACTACAACATTAAAAAAAACTATACAAGCATTTTAAAAAATGGTATAATTAGTCAAGAGGTTGATTATATGCTTTTTCGTTATTATTTTTTCAAAGAAGGGACGAGGCGCTATGATGTAACTGATCTCATTAGTTATTTTAACGCCAATCCGTATATCGACATCTTAAATAAAAATGAAGCGGAGAAGGTAGCTCATTACTTTAACCCGACATTAGGTTTTCATTGTGACTTTGTTATAGCTTCCAAATCTAGTGTTCCAAACATTGAAAGACTAAACCCAAAGTATGTAGAAGTAAACTTAAAAGTCGAATTTGATGTTTTACTGCCTACCTATGATGTTGATTTAATCTTAAACATTTGTGAAGATATCTGCAAAATGTTTAATTTCTATGTCTACAATGAAGTTTTTGAAGATGTATCACCTTTCCAACGCAGTTTAATGTTAAAGGCCTTTGACGTCATCAAATTAGCTTTTAAGAATAAGTACCCACAGGAAATAGCTAATTATTTTAGACTAGATAAGGAAAGTCTAAATAAGATTTATGACTATTTACAACAATCAAGTATTATTAGTGACTTGTTAAAGATTGATAATGTTGTTGTACCTAAAATTGCCTTTTACGCGGTCGATGGTAAAAGAAAGATTTATACCGCGATTGAAATTAATTCAACGGAACCTTTTGTCTTCCCTTTATTTGTCGACATGGTTCATATAATCGATCCTAATTTAGATATGTTTATTTCTAGTGAAGAGTTATATAGTCAAACGAAAAAGTTATTTCACCCTATTGAATCTAGTATCACTAATTTATATTACACAATACCTAGAGAGATTAAAAAGATAAACAAGATCTTAAATAAAGTAAAATTTTCCCCTCTAATCTTAGAGTTAAAGAAAGTAGATTTTAGCAAAGTCTTAGATATTTAAGGAGGTTTTTATGGATTACGCTAAATATATTGATCATACCTTATTAAAAGCCACAGCTACTAAGAGTGATATTGATAAACTTTTAGTAGAAGCGAAAGAATTTCATTTTAAGTCAGTTTGTGTTAACCCTTACTATGTTTCTTACTGCAAAGAAGTATTAAAAGATACAGATGTTTTAGTTTGTACAGTTATTAGTTTTCCACTTGGGCAAATGACAACAAGTGCTAAATGTATGGAAGCCCATGACGCTATTTTATCCGGGGCTGATGAAGTTGATATGGTTATAAACATTGCGGCTTTAAAAGATAAATTATATGACTATGTTAAAGATGAAATAGCTTCTGTTAAAGAAGTTTGTGGACCAAGAACGCTAAAAGTTATTTTAGAAACTTGTTATTTAACCGATGAAGAAATTGAAAAAGCCTCTTTACTTGCCAAAGAAGCCGGGGCGGATTTTGTTAAAACCTCAACTGGTTTCGCGACTGGTGGGGCTACCGTTGAAGCTGTTAAGATTATGCGAAAAGCTGTTGGCCCTGAGATGGGTGTTAAAGCTTCTGGGGGAATCCACAGTAAAGAAGATATGGATAAAATGCTAAAAGCGGGTGCGAATAGAATTGGTGCTTCCGCTGGGGCTAAAATTATGGAGGAATACGAAAATGAGTAATATCCCTACGCCTCACATTTCTTGTGATGATGTTAATAAAATTGCGAAAGTTGTTTTAATGCCAGGGGATCCTTTAAGAGCGAAATTTATTGCCGACAACTTTTTAACAGATGTCATTACCTTTAACACCACCCGGGGTATGTTAGGTTTTACTGGTAAATATAAGGGTCGATGGATAAGCGTGATGGGTTCAGGTATGGGCCAACCATCTATTGGTATTTATTCCTATGAACTATTCAATTTTTATGATGTTGATACGATTGTAAGAATTGGTTCAGCTGGGGCCTACGTACCAAGACTTAAAATTTATGATACTGTTTTAGTTACCGAAGCTTATACCGAAGCTAACTTTGCCAAAGTCGCTTATGGTATGCGGAGTAAAAAATTAAAGAGTAACAAAGCTTTAAACAATAAGTTAACTAAGATTGCGGCCAAACTAGATATCGACTTAAAACCAGCTATTTGTCATTCATCTGATGTATTTTATAGCACGACAAATAATAACGATGCGAGAGATAAATATGGTTGTGAATGTGTCGAAATGGAATCATTTGCCTTATTTGCGAACGCAAAGGCTTGTGGGAAGAAGGCTAGTACACTTTTAACAATTTCTGATTCTTTTGTTACCCACGAAGTAACATCAGCGGAAGAAAGACAAACATCATTTACTAATATGATGAAGATAGCCCTTGAACTTGCAACCCCTAAATTAAGATAATTTTTAAACTGTCATTTTGACAGTTTTTTTATTTTTTCATGTTTTTTTATGATAAAAAATATGTAAAAAGTAGAAAACTTGTGACAAATTTATCAAAATGCGACATATTTATATTAAAATGCATTCATCCCGCCTAAAATATTTTTTAAAAAAGTACAGGTGAAAGCTCTTATTTTTAAATTTTCTTGACAAGCTGTCTTATTGTTAAAAAATTAATTTAAAAGTAGTAGAAAAAATAGCTAAATTTACTTAAAGTAAAAACAATTATAAAAAAATTGAAGATTTGCGCGTTTGCCTCCTAAGACGTAATTTGCTATATTACGTGGCGAAAGGAGGATAAATGTATAATTATTTTATGCTAGTCGGTCGCATAGCTAAAGATGTTGAGATCAAAACGCTTGATGATGGACGTAATGTATTAAATCTTTTAATCATTGTTCAACGTCCCTTTCGTAATCAAGACGGCGAATATGAAAACGACCTTTTAAGAGTGACGTTATGGGAAAGTACCGCGGAAATTGTTTCTGATAACGTTAGAAAAGGCGCTCTTATTGGTATTAAAGGTCGGATTGTTTCAACGCGTAAGGTAAATGATGAAGGCCAAAACATTTACCAAACCGATTTAGTTGGCGAACGCATCGTCTTTTTTTCTAACTGCGATACAAAGGTTGAAGGCTAAATATTGCCTTCTCCTTTTTTTATTAATTTGTAATTTGTTAAAATATCTAGTATAATGTTTTAAATTAAATAAAGAATAATTACATATATTTTATTATATTGTTTAGCGGCAAAGGGAGTGGCGTTATGGAACCTTATATGTTTTGGGTATGGTTTGGCATCTTAATCTTAACTTTTATTGGTGAAGTTTTAACCAAAGATCTAGTAGCCTTAAGTTTTTCCCTTGGCGCTCTTGTCTCTATTGTTTTAAGTTTTATAAATGGTATTTATTACTGGGTGGAAATAATTGTTTTTACGGGAGTTTCTTTACTTGCGTTATTTTTAATAAGACCACTTGTAAAAAAGTATTTAGCTAAGCGTCCTCAAAACACGCCTTTTCCGTTTACCGGGCAAGAAGTTATCGCTATCGAATCGATAACAAAAGAAAAGTCTGGTCTTGTTAAACTAAACGGAGAAATTTATGAAGCCATTTTAGCTGATAATGAAAAAAATATCTTAAAATTAGAACACTGTTTTGTCAGTGGTTTTAAAGATAACAAAGTTGTTGTTAGAAAAAGTATAGAATCATAATTTTAAGCCTTTTAAGTAAATATTAAAGGGTTTTTATTTTCATTTTAAAAGAGTGAAAATTCTTGAAATAGCTTATAAAAATAGGTTATAATAAAAACTGGAGTTGAGAAGTATGTATGATAATTTTGAATCTTTAATAAGAATAAGAAGAAGTGTATTTAGTGAAGTGGCTAAATTAGCTTATGATGGTGATTATGCAAGAATTGAAGAAATTCCGTACCAATTACTAAATTCGGAAGCTAAAAAGAATGGTCAAGCTAAGTACCGGGAATCAATCTTCCTTGAAAGAGCGATTGTAGCGGAAAGAATTAGGCTTGCGATTGGTCTACCTGTACGTTCAGCTGATGAACATAGTCCTATTTCTAAAGGGATTGAAGAAGCTACGACGACTAAAAGATTTTATGAGCCACCACTAATTAATATCATAGATTTTGCTTGTAATGCCTGCCCAACTGACTCTTACTTTGTTTCTAATGTATGTGTTGGGTGTCTTGCTAACCCATGTCGGAATGTTTGCCCTAAAAACGCGATAAGTATTGTTAACGGACGTTCTCACATTAACCAAGACTTATGTATTAAGTGTGGCAGATGTAAAGATGTTTGTCCTTACGGCGCTATTATTCATAGGGAAAGGCCATGCCAAAAAGCTTGTGGGATGGACGCGATTGAATCTGATGAATATGGTAAAGCTAAAATTAACTACGATAAATGTGTCTCTTGTGGGATGTGTCTAGTTAACTGTCCATTTGGGGCGATTGCGGATAAATCCCAAATTTTCCAAGTTATCCAAACTATTAAATCTGAGACCCCCGTTTACGCTATTATGGCTCCGTCTTTTGTTGGTCAATTTGGCCCGAAAGTCAATCTAGCAACCATTGAAGACGCGATGAGTAAATTAGGCTTTGATGGTACTTTTGAAGTTTCTGTAGGGGCTGATTTATGTACAATTGAAGAGGCTAAAGACTTCCTAGAAGAAGTTCCTAGCAAATTAAAATTTATGGGAACGTCTTGTTGTCCTAGTTGGTCTGTTATGGCTAAAACCTTATATCCTGAATTTAAAGAAAATATTTCTATGGCTCTAACCCCAATGGTTTTAACGGCACGTCTTATTAAAAAGGAACACCCAGAAGGTAAGATTGTCTTTGTAGGACCATGTTCAGCAAAAAAGCTTGAAGCTAGCCGTAAATCAGTGAGGTCAGATGTTGATTTTGTTTTAACTTTTGAAGAGTTAATGGGCATGTTTGTGGCTAAAAACGTTGACTTTAACACACTTGTTGCTAAACCACTTAAAAATGAAAGTTCAGCGGCTGGCCGTGGCTTTGCGGTAGCGGGCGGTGTAGCTAATGCGGTCGTTGAAGCTTGTAAACACCTAGATCCAAATAGAGAAATTAAAGTAAAGGCAACCCAAGGCTTACGTAATTGCCGCAATATGTTAGCGGATGCTAAAAAAGGCCTATATGATGGCTACTTACTTGAAGGTATGGCTTGTCCATTTGGCTGTGCGTCTGGGGCTGGAACGATTACTCAACCTACTAAGACTAAAGCCTTAGTTGGTTTATCACAAAAAGAAACTCCACTTAAGAGTTCACTAGATTCTAAATATAAGAAAGATTTAGAAGAGTTAGAGGAAAGAGGCGTATAGTATGTTATTTGATACTATTAGTAAAGACCATATTACTGCCTTTAAGGCTCGTGATAAGGTTAAAAAAGATATTTTATCTAGTGTTATTTCTAAATGTAAGTATAAGAAAGTTGAAAAAAACAGTTCTGGTGATTTAACGGACGAAGATGTCTTAAAAATTATTGAAAAGACGATTAAAGAATTAGATGAAGAAATCACGTCATTTAAAAATGCTGGCCCTAACTACCAAGATAGAGTAGACACTCTAACGGCTCAAAAAGACATTTTAGCTGCTTACCTACCTGAAAAATTAACAGAAGAAGAAATTTTAAATATTATAAGTAAGTTAGAAGATAAATCTCTTCCTAGCGTTATGAAATACTTTAAAGCTAACTACGCTGGCAAGTGCGATATGGGCCTAGTCTCTAAGCTTGCTAAAAAATAGAGTTTAAATAGAGTTTTTACTCTATTTTTAATTTGGAGAGAAATATATGTTTAAAAGGATGTTCCAAACAGTTGACCTAACTAAGGGTAAAATTTGGCAAGTAATTTCTATCTTTGCCTTGCCGATTTTACTTTCGTATCTTTTACAACAAATCTACACTATTTCTGATGCCGCGATTTGTGGGTGGTTCTTAAACTCAAATCAAGTAGCTGGTGTTAATAACACCTCTAATATTACCTATATTGTTTTACAATTTGCCTTTGGTTGTACCGCTGGTTTTAGCGTTGTATCGGCTAATAAGATTGGGCACGGCGATACGGAAGGGGCAAGAAAAAGCTTGCTTGTACAAATTATCTTGTCAGCCATCATTAGTATTATTTTAACGATTGTGGCGATTTTATGTATCGGCTTACTTTTAAAATTTATTGGGCTTTCTAAAGAAGCCAATGAAGAAATCTATAATTCAGCCTACATCTATACCTTTATTATCTTTTTAGGGACAGCGGCTCAAGTATTTTATAACTTAGCTTGTTCCTTCTTAAGAAGTCTAGGTAATAGTGTGATGCCCCTTTTGTTTTTACTATTTTCCACTATTTTAAATATTGTTCTTGATATCTTATTTATCGGACCTTTTAAAATGGGAGTTGCCGGGGCCGCCATCGCGACCGTTTTAGCACAAGCACTATCAGCTATTTTGTCTTTTATTTATATCTTTGTTAAATTAAAAGAGTACCGCTTTCATAAAGCCGACTTTAAGTTTCCTAAAGGCTACATTAAAAAACATTTAGTTTTAGGTTTACCACTCGCCTTCCAGTTTTCTATTTTGGCCATTGGCCTCATTGTTATGCAAGCTACGACGATTAAATTTGACATTATGCCAGATGGCACTTTATCCTATGAATCTCAGCTCGGATATGGGGCTGCTTGTAAGCTAAATAATTTCTTAATGACGCCATTTAATGCCCTTGGGACTGCAATGCTATCTTACTGCGGGCAAAACGGAGGTTCCGGGAATTATAAGCGTTTAAGAAGTGGTATTAAACAATCCTATCTAATTATGTTAGTCTTATACGTTGTCTTTGCGGGCGTGGGTCTCTTACTAACTATTAAAGGTGCTTATTTATATATTTTCTTATCTAAAGATAAGATTAATGATTTGACTATTAAATACGGTAACTTATACTTAAGAACTGTCCTTCCTTTCTACCCTATTTTAGGTGTCTTATTTATCCTACGTAATAGCTTGCAGGGGGTAGAAAAACCACTCTTCCCATTCCTTGCCGGGGTTGGCGAACTTTTGGCGAGAACCTTAAGTTGTCTCTTCTTACCAGCGCTTGCTAATGGCGGGCCTCTTGATAGAAGTGCGAGTGACTTAAGCTATATTATTACCTGTGCGGCCGATATCTTTTCGTGGACGTTTGCCTGCATCCCCTTAGTTACCGGTTATCTCATTTTCTTAAAGCGAAGTAGAAACTATGAAAATCTTAGTAATCTCGGACAGCCACAACCACAAAATAACTAAGCTAGATTTAGATAGCTTTGACTATATTTTTCATTGTGGTGATATAATGGATCACGACCTTGACTTTTTAAATCTTTATCCTAATTCATACTATGTTAAAGGTAATTGTGATTATAATAATTATCCTTTAAGTAAAGAAATTGACCTTGCAAATTATAAAATCTTTATGACCCATTCTAATATCTATAACACTAAATATACTTATGATAATTTAGTTAATAATACTATTGATAAATATGATTTAGTCTTTTTTGGTCACACCCATAAACAAATAGTCTTTAGGCAAGGTAAGACGACTTATCTAAATCCCGGGGCTTATAAAAATAATGAGTATGCCTATATTTTAGATAATACAATCTATCTAGTAAAAGATGAAAAAGTAGTCAATACTTATAACTTATTATGATAAAGACCAAGTAAAGTCATTGAAATTATTTTATAAATAGTGTAGACTATTTACGGATGAAGAACACTTTATCCTTTAGACCTTTGCGGTGAGGCCCGAGCATCACCGTTTGATACAAATGACTTTTGTGGTGAAGTCTAAAAATCACTGCTAAGGAGCTTAATTGCTCCTTATTTTTTAAGAAGGTATCATGAAAAGTAAATTCAAGGTATTTTCTAAATGAAAAAGTATGTCAAGTGATTAAAAAGTCATAAATACTTATAGCCCATAAAAAAAGAGGTGTTAAAGCACCTCGATTTTTTTATTCCTCAATTAAACCTTCTAAATCATGTTTTGTATAGGTATAAGTCTTATTACAAAAATTACAAGTAACTGAGATATCCTTATCTTCATTAATCATATTTGTGATTTCTTCTTTACCTAAAGTCTTAATTCCAGCTAAGAAACGTTCTTTTGAACAGTCACAAACATATTCTAAAGGATACTCTTCTAGTATTTTATAATCGTTATCACTTAGTTTAGCAATAATATCTTTAGGTGTTAGACCCTTACTAAGTAGGGTCGAAATAGGACTGATATTTTTTAAGATATCTTCTAATTTGCTAATAATATTATCAGTACATTCTGGCATAACTTGAATTAGATAACCACCAGCACTTGTTACCTTGCCCTCTTTATCAAATAAGACTCCTAAGGCCACCGCCGTATTAGTTTGTTCACTTTGATTGAAGTAATAGGCAAAGTCTTCCGCGATTTCGCCTGTTTGTAAGAGACAAGTAGAAGTGAAGGGTTCTTTTAAACCATAATCTTTAATAACGGTTAAGTAGCCACTACCTACCCCTTCCCCTACTAATAATTTTCCCTTATTATTAGATAAATACACACCAGGGTTGTGACAAAAGCCCTTGACCTTACCCTTACTTGCGACAACTGTCAAGGCTCCGATTGGGCCGTCCCCTTCAATTTTAATCGTTAACTTACTATCCATTTTTTCCATATAAGACATAATACCTGCCATAGTTAGGGCCCTCCCAAGGGCTGCACAGCTCGTTGGCCATAGGTTAAAGATTTCTTGACTATATTTTACAAGACCCGTGGTATCACAGGCATAGATTCTAATTTTATCATCATAACAGGTGGCGATATTTAATATGTCATTCATTTTAAGGCTCCCTTCTTTGAAAAACATTATAACATTTTTATAACTTTAGTCAAGTGATATTTTTGGCACTTTAATATTGACAGTGCTAATTAAAAGAATTATAATAGGCGTGTTGAAAGGAAATGATTTAAATGGTTGAAACAAAAGAATTTAAAACAGAAACAAAAAAGCTATTAGATATGATGATTCATTCTATCTATACGCATAAAGAAATATTTTTAAGAGAATTAATATCTAACGCAAGTGACGCGATTGATAAACGGAAATTTTTAAGTCTAACGGATCACTCCATCCCCGAAGTTGACTATGAAATAGTAGTTGAAGCTGATAAAGCTAAAAGAACTATTACGATTAGTGATAATGGGATTGGGATGTCTAAAGAAGAATTAGAAGAAAACCTAGGAACGATTGCGAAAAGTGGGTCAAAAGAATTCCTCGAAAAAATGGGTGATGCCGCAAATACTAGTGATATCATAGGTCAATTTGGGGTTGGTTTTTATAGTGCCTTCATGGTCGCAAGTAAAGTAGATGTTTTATCGCATAAAGTTAATAGTGACGAAACCTATTTATTTAGCTCAGATGGGCTTGAAAATTACACAATAAGTTCAAGTGAAGAACTAATTGATGGGACTAAAATTACCTTGTATTTAAGGGATAATACGGAAGAAGAAAACTATGATGAATTTTTAGATGAATACAAAATTAAAGATTTAATTAGAAAGTATTCTGATTACGTCAGATACCCAATTAAAACTTGGGTTACTAAGTATGATAAACCAGAAGAAGGCAAAGAAGATAAAGAAAGCACGCATCTAGAACTTGAAACGATTAACTCTATGATTCCTTTATGGAAAAAGAATCGGAAAGACGTCACAGATGAAGAATTAAATAACTTTTATAAACAAAAATTCATGGACTACCAAGACCCGCTTGCTAGTATCTTTGTTAGTGTTGAAGGTATGCTTACATATAATGCCTTACTATTTATTCCACGTAAACCTTTATTTAATATTTATAATGATAAGAATGAAAGAGGCTTACAGTTATATACTAAGGGTGTCTTTATCTTAGATAAATGTAAAGATTTAATTCCTGAATATTTATACTTTGTTAAAGGGCTAGTTGATAGTGCGGATCTCCCACTTAATATTAGCCGGGAACTACTCCAAGAAGATAGACAAATTAAAAAGATTGCTAACAACGTCGAAAAGAAAGTTTTACAAGAACTTGCTAAAATGTTAAAGAATGACAGGGATAAATACCTAGAGTTCTTTAAAGATTACGGTAGAGCTTTAAAGTACGGCCTCTATGAAAACTATGGGGCTCGTAAGGAAAGTTTACAAGATTTGATTGTTTTATATTCTTTGACGGAAGATAAATATGTTACTTTTAAAGAATATAAAGATAAGATGCCTGAAGGACAAAAAGAAATCTATTACGTTGCCTTAAAGACCAAAGACCAAGCTCAAAACTTACCGCAAATGGCCTTATTAAAGAAGAAGGGTTACGACGTCTTATTACTTACAGATGACGTTGATGAGTTCATGTTACAGGTAATGCATGATTATGATAAAGTAGAATTTAAGTCTATTACTCAAGGAGATCTTGACCTACTAGACAGCGAAGAAAAAGATAAGATCACAAAGCTTGAAGAAGATAATAAAGATTTACTTGCCGCTTTAAAAGAAGATTTAAAAGATGATGTAAGTGATGTTGTGTTGTCTAAACGGCTTGTTGATAGTGCGGTTTGTCTTTCTAGTAAAGACGGCTTAAGTATCGAAATGGAAAAAGTCTTAAAAGCTCAAGATAGTGAGGCTAAAGCTGAAAAAGTCTTAGAAATTAATCCAAATCACCAAATATTTACAAAACTCCAAGAAGTTTATCAAAATGATAAAGATAAATTAAAAGATTATGCTAGCTTTTTACTTGATAATGCCTTAATTATTGAAGGTTTAGAGCCTAAAGATCCAATTAATTTCTCTAACAAAGTGATTGAATTAATGCTTAAATAATTGACAAACTTTAAATAAAGTATTACTATATAGACCTAGAAAAACTTCATACATATTTAAAACTTCAGGGCTAGGTGAAATTCCTAACTGGCGGTATAGTCCGCGAGCAGATGCAGATAGGGTGAGACTCCCTAACCAACGGTAGAGTCCGGATGGAAGAAGTTTTTCCTATTTTGACGCCCTTTTTAGGCGTCTTTTTTTAGGAGTTAAATATTATGCATATCACAGTAAAAAGAGTAGTAATGATTGCCGTCTTTAGTGCCTTAAGTGCATTACTTTACATTTTTATTAAGTTTCCTTTACCAATATTTCCATCTTTTTTAGATGTCAATATTTCTATGATCCCAGTTATAATTTGTAGCTTTGTTTTAGGGCCTGTCGATGCCTCAGTTTGCGTTTTAATTAGGTGCCTAATAAAACTACCTTTTTCCACAACAGGTTATGTTGGTGAGTTAGCTGATTTAATTATGGGTCTTGTAACCTCTATTCCATGTGGCCTTATTTACAAAATTAAGTTAAAACATAAGACTTTTATCGCCTTCTTATTAGTCCCAGTGATGTGGGTTCTTAGTGGTATTATTACAAATATCTATATTAATATCCCGTTTTATGTTGATTTTTATTTTGATGGTGATACAGAGCCACTTCTTGGGATGTGTCGTGATGCCTTTAAATTAATAAGTTTTGGGCATATTACCAATATCACTATGGATGATTTCATGTTTTATTATATTGTTTTAGCCATCATTCCGTTTAACTTGTTGTTATCACTAATTGTTGTCATTATAACTATCCCTATTCACAAAAGATTAAAAAGGTTATACGATCAAATTGGCCATTAAAGAAGAAGTCTATTAAGACTTCTTTTTTGTTTAGTAGAGATATTAAAGTTAATTGTAGGTTTATGATGCTAAAGTATGCAATAATTATTTAAAAATATAACATATTATGATATTATAAATAAAAAAAGGAGGGTGGTTTTATGCTTAGTATTAACAATTTAAATTTTTGTTATATTACAGATTTTTATATCTATAAGGATGCTAGTTTAAATATTAATGAATGTGGTCTTTATTATTTTGATGCTAGCAACGGAGCCGGTAAAACTACTCTTTTTAAAATTATTAAAAGAGAAATTAAAACAAAGGCCGAAATCTTAGTTGATGGCAGCTCTAATCCTAATTTAATCACCTTAATCGATTATAATTCCTTAATTGAAAAAAGCTTAACTGTTTATGAACAATTACATTTATTTTGTAGTGATGAATCATTTATTAATTATTTGTTAACTGACTTTAATTTAACACACTTAAAAGATAAATATCCCGCTAAATTATCAAGAGGAGAAAGAGCCAAGGTTGCTTTTATACTAGGTATTTTAGAACAAAATAAGGTTATCTTGATTGATGAAATCTTTACCCATTTAGATGATGATAGTATAGCTAAAATAGCCTTGTATTGTAACAAACTAAAAAAAGATCATATTATCATTTATTCATCTCACAAGTATATATCATATTTTAATCCTGATTATATTATAAAGATTGAAAACTTTTCGTTTAAGTTAGTTAAAAATGATATATCAAGTCAAGAAGAAGGAAGTCTTATTTTTCCAGAATATAAGATCAACAATAAATTGCTAAAAAAAGCCTTAAACAGACCACTATTATATTTAATAAGTATTTTAGTTTCTCTTTCTATTATCGTTTTTTCTTTTTGTTTTAATTATATGCAGCTAGATAGGGTAAAGTTAACTAAGTTTTATTGTGAAGAAAGTAAAACAAAACCTTACTTTGTCTCTAGTCTTATTACCGATGAAGATGTTACTAGTATGGTAGATATTATATTTGGTAGTTTAAAGAATAATTTACCTCGTTATAAAGGCTATAAAGACGTGAAGTCTAACTACATTCAAACCCGTTATGATATAACTGGTGATTATAACTATCCCCTTCCCTTTTCGTTTAACTTAATTTTTATAGTTGATGATATATTAGATGAAAAGCTAGAAGAAGGCGAAATAGTCATCACGGATTATGCTTATCGATTTCTAAATTATGGCTATGATAAGCCAATAAATACCCTTGAGCTATATGGTCATGAATTTACGATTAAAGCAGTTATTCAGACTGATTTTACCACTAATTATTTAAAATATTTCAATCAACCGGAAGATATACCAGAAAAGATGGGGCCCTATGATGATTTTGATGCTTTTCGGGTTGATTTGAAACATGATCCTAACTTTGTTTTTAATTTAAATTATATTTATAAAAATATCTATATGAATCAGGAAACTTACAATAATTTTTTAGCCTATCGCAAAGAGTATTTCTTAAATTCATATAAACTTTATGAAAACAAAGTATTAACTATTGGCTATGACAGCAGTCTAGATGAAGATAGTGTTTATATCAACCCTAATACTTTTGGCAATGTCAAAATAGGAGATTACCTATATGCCTCACTTACGATATACCAAAAGGAATATAACGAACTATACCTTACACCTGAAAGTTTAGTTGATGGGTATACTCTTGACTTTGATATTGTTTATAAAGACGAAGAAAGTATGCTTAAAACATTATTAGATGATTATGATAGATTTGTGGTTGAAACATATTCAGTTAATAATGATTTAAGTTTAGATGACATCCCTTTTTTGCTTAATATTCCTAGTTATTTAATATTTGATAATTATCTTGCCTATAAAACAAATCTATCGTCACTTTCCCATATTAAACTTGTTAATAGTATCATTTTTTGGGGTGGTATTTTCATACTTGTAATTTTTGTTAGTCTTTATATTTATTTTGATAAGAAAAATAAAAGTCCAGATATAAGACTTTTAAAAAGCAAAAATATTTGTTATAAACGAATAAGAAAAATAATATTCCTAAATTATTTTAAAGCTATTTTAATTAGTTTGGTCTTAGTTGTAGCTATAATTTTAATAGTACATTTTAAGGGTGGCTATGAAGAATTAATTAAATATAGTTTAGGTATTATTTAAAATGATATTGCAATTATAAAAAGGAGAAGTATGCAACATGAAAGTAAAAAAAATATTTATCACGTTATCGTTATGTTTAGTCATATTTATCATTTTTGATATAAACGCTAGTGCTTATTATTTATTACCAAAATATATCAATGAATATAGCAGTCTAGATGCTATTCCTAATTTTTTAGGTGATTTTGGTGGTGGAACTAAAATTCAACAAACAAAATATCATACTAGTCCCAGTAATGATCTTTATGTCATAGTATATAAAGCTAAGAAAAGAGCTAATATTTCCTTTTATGATCATTCAAGACTTTTTGATTTAAACAATAGTATGGTTGGCTCTAATATTACTTTTGAACAGTGTTATAGGAAAGATTTGTCAACAACCTATGAAGAAATTATCGGCAGTGAAGCTACAATGTATACAAAAAGTTATTTAGAAACTAGGGCTAAGTTTCCTATTTATAGTCTTAGTAGTGGTTTTTCAAATGAATTTTTAAGTAAAGTTTCAAGCAGTGTCACTAAAACAACAACTAAAATGATCGAGAAATCTTCTAAAACAAACATTAATTTTATCATACAAGAACCGGGTTATTACATTTTACAGGAAAGAGCTGATTATGAAGTCTATATAGTCTTATTAGTTTCAGTTGTTTATGATGTTAAAGTGGTTAATTCTACCCTTACTAGAATAAAAACGTCACCATCAAGAATCTTTCTAACTGATAGATATATTCACTTTTCGTATTACGGTAATGATACACTTGGGGTTACCAAATATATAAGGGATAGCTCCCTTGATGATAATTTAACCGTTGATGACTCTAATTATCAACATGATAATATTGTTTATTTATAGAGGTGCCTTATGATAAGCTTAGAAAATATCACAAAAAAGTATCGCAAAAGATTAATCTTAGATGACATCACACTTGATTTACCTGATACCGGCCTTGTTTTGCTAATTGGTAAAAACGGGGCTGGCAAAACAACACTTTTAAATATTTTAGCAGGTAAAATAAATTATAAAGGTGAAGTAAAAACAGCTCTTAAGCCAACGGATATCTATTATGTTTATAATTTAGAACCCTTATATGCTTTTTTAACTTTAAAAGAAAAGGCAAATATTATCTTAGGTGAAGATCTAACTAAACTTCATGAATATCTTAATAAATATAATTTAACGAGTTTATATAACAGAAAAATAAGTACATTTTCTAATGGCGAAAGGCAAAAAGTAGATTTAATTTTAGCCTTTATTAAAAAAAGTAAGGTCACACTTTTAGATGAACCTCTAGAATATATTGATAAAGACTCCAAACCCCAATTTATAGCTGAAATAAAAGAGTTAAGTAAGTCTAGTCTTGTTATTGAAGCAGTTCACAAAAGAGAATATGAAGCAGATATCTATTTAGAGATTAAAGATAAAAAAATAGAAATGACTAAAGGTAATAATGATTTAAATAAAATAGGTGAATCATATCAAGTTGATAGTTCTATTAAAATATTAAAATCTAGTTTTATAACAATGCTAAAAAGGCCTAAAATTAATACGGCAATATTTTATGTTTTTGCCTCTATTATGCTATTTTTCGTTGGTTTATTTTCTAGATTTTTAGTTATTAATGAACTTGAAGTTTTAAATTCTGTTGTTAAGAATACTGAGAATAATATTTTGTATGGAACTGATTTAAGTTATGCAAAAGATAACTATACAATAGATTTAGCCGAAGATAATGCTTTAAATATTAGCTCTGAACATAAGTATTCGTCAGTTGGTAGTTATAAAATAGTTGTCAGTGACACCATTAGAATAAACGGCAAGACTAAGACGATAGCGGATGATGAAATTTATATATCAGATTATTTATATAATCTTTATTTAAGTAACAATATGTCAGGCGATATCATCCCAAAAATTAATGAACATGATTATAAGCTTTTGTCTGATTTACATAATAGTTTTTTAGATAACTTAGGTGTATCTAATAAGTTTATGATATATGAAACTAATTATCGAAATTACTTACCTGAATTTAGTGAAGACTCCTCAAGCTATCAAAATGAAGTTAGAAAATTTTCTGAAAGGGTAGATGATTATTATCAAATCGCCTACATGAATGAAAGAATGGCTTATTACTTTACTAATACTTTTTTAGGTAGGAATGAATTTACAGTTGGTGGTAATCAAATTTTCCCTTATGAGGATTATTATATTGGCATTTCTCAATTTACTCTATCTAATAATCTACAACTTTTAGATTTAGAATTTTGGTGCAATAAAAAATTTGCTGTTAAATATTTAGGTGATGACAACTCGTCTTGGGATGTTAATTTAAAAGACAACGAATACACCTTTCAGATTGGTGATATATCACTTACGCTACGTCCTAAATATATCCCTATTGGGGTAGGAGTTCCTTATGACGACATACCTATTTTATTTTTAAGTTATGACATGGCAAACAATATCTATGAACACTTAGGGGCTGATAAATTTTCTTATTATTGTGATTACTTAGATACGGTAAAAGTAATTGATGATAGTAAAGAAATATCTTTAGACTTTCTAGCTTATGATTTTATGGCTAAAGATGATTACTATATTGTTATAAACAACAACAAAACACTAAAGACAACCTTTATCGTTTCACTAAGTGTTTGTGCAGCATTATTTGTTATATCTATTTTGTTATATGTTATTTTGTTTTTAAGGAAAGAAATAAGTAATAATAGAATATTATTAAACAAAGGTTGTCAAAAGAAAGATTATCTTGTTATTAATTATATGTATCGCGTCTTAGGCCTTATTTTAGCCCTCGCTGTTATAGCCTTATTACTCATATTTTTATATGAGCCTATAGCTGGCTTATTTGGCGTTCTATATTAAAGATAATTGAATTTTGATATAACTGCTCATATTTGAATTTGAATCCTAGTAAACGTTTTCATTTACAAATTACTAATTTAGGGGAAAACTCCTTATCTTTACTTTTAAAATTATGTTATAATACATATGAATGTGCATTAGATAAATAATTTAAAGAATAGGAGATAAGATTTATGCCATTTATTAAAGATATTTATGCTCGTGAGATTATTGACTCAAGAGGAAACCCAACTGTTGAAGTTGAAGTAACTACTGAATCTGGGGCTTGGGGCCGTGCTTTAGTGCCAAGTGGGGCATCTACCGGTGAACATGAAGCTGTCGAATTAAGAGATGGTGACAAGAACCGTTTTGGTGGTAAAGGTACATTAAAAGCTGTTGCTAATGTTAATGAAATCATTTGCCCTAAATTATTAGGTATGGATTGTCGTGATCAAGTTTTAATTGATAAGACAATGATTGCTCTAGATGGTACTGAAAACAAAGGTAAATTAGGCGCTAACGCTATCTTAGGCGTATCTATTGCTTGTGCGAGAGCCGCTGCTGATTATTATGGTATGCCACTTTATAGATATTTTGGTGGTGTTAACGCAAAACAATTACCATTACCTATGATGAATATTTTAAATGGTGGTGCTCATGCTGATTTCTGTATTGATTTCCAAGAAATCATGATCTTACCAGTTAGTGCTCCATCAATTCGTGAAGCTGTTAGAATGGGTGCTGAAGTATTCCATGCTTTAAAGACTATTTTAAAGAAGGCTGGTTATAACACCGCTGTTGGTGATGAAGGTGGGTATGCTCCTAAACTTGGTTCTAACACTGAAGCGTTTGAAAGAGTTGTAGAAGCTATTAAAGCCGCTGGTTATAAACCTGGTGTTGATATTTGCCTTGGTATTGATGTTGCTGCTAGTGAATTCTATGATAAAGAAACTGGTAAGTATACTTTAAAAGCTGATAAGGGTGTCTTCACATCTAAAGAAATGGTTGATAACTACTACGTACCATTAACAGAAAAATTCCCTATCATCACGATTGAAGATGGTTTAGCTGAAGATGACTGGGATGGTTGGAAATATTTAACTGATAAATTAGGTCATAAGATTCAATTAGTTGGTGATGACTTATTTGTTACTAACACTAAACGTCTAGCTAAGGGTATTGAACTTGGAGTAGCTAATGCAATTTTAATTAAAGTAAATCAAATTGGTACTTTAACTGAAACATTTGACGCTATTGAAATGGCTAAACGCGCCGGCTATACGGCTATCGTATCACATCGTTCTGGTGAAACTGAAGATACAACTATTGCTGATATCGTTGTTGGTACTAACGCTGGTCAAATTAAGACTGGTTCAGCTTCTAGAACTGATCGTATCGCTAAATACAATCAATTAATTAGAATTGAAGATGAACTAAATCAACGTGGTACAGCTGATGTATCAGTATTTGCTGGTAAAAAATCTATTTACTGCATTAAGTAATTTAGTTTTAAGGGTCAAGAGGTAAAACTTTTGACCTTTTTTTGTTTCTTATTTTTAGGAGCGTTTTTTTGCAATTAATAAACAAATTTGTTATAATTAAGGTAATTTGGGAGGTGGCAAAATGATCGAAAATTATAAAGATTTTAAGGCTTTTTTAAATACTTTAACCACAAGACCTAAACTCTTATTACATAGTTGTTGTGGGCCTTGTTCAAGTTATACGCTAGAGCTTTTAACGAAGTATTTTGACGTCACCGTTTTTTATTCTAATGATAATATTTACCCACAAGAAGAATTTTATCACCGTCTTGCTGAACAAGTAAAAGTTATAAATGAAATGAAACTAGATGTATCAGTCATCATTCCGCCACACAATAAAAGTGATTATGACGCTGCCGTTAGTGGTAAAGAAAATCTAGGTGAACATAGCCTAAGGTGCTATGAATGTTTCGTTTTGCGTCTAACTAAAACGGCTAAATTTGCCAAAACCCATAATTTTGATTATTTTACAACCACCCTTTCCATTTCTCCTTATAAAAATAGTGACTGGTTAAATGAGATTGGTTATAAGCTAGAAGAAGAATACGGTGTTAAATATTTATACTCAAATTTTAAAAAGGAAGAAGGCTATAAAAAAAGTATTGCCTTATCAAAAGAATATAATATCTACCGCCAAGACTATTGTGGCTGTATTTACTCTTTACAAGAACGGGGTGAAGTAAAATGAAAAAAGCCTTAGCTCTCTGTGGAGGCGGTTCTAAAGGTAGTTACGAGATGGGTGTTTGGAAGGCCCTAAAAGAACTAGACGAGAAGTTTGATATCGTTTGCGGGACCTCCATAGGGGCCTTAAATGCCGCGATGATTTGTCAAGAGAAATATGATGATTGCCTTGATCTTTGGAAAAAAACGAGAAACAACACAATCTTAAAAACCCCGATTAGTATTGATGAATCTTCTTTAAAAAAGACTTTTAAAAACATGACCGACCTCGTTCCTTTTTTAAAGAACTATTTAAAAGATAAAGGGGCGGATATTTCACCTTTTAAAGAAAGCCTCGAGTACTATATTGATCCTGATAAGATTTTAGCTTCCCCGATGGAAATTGGGGTCGTCTGCGTAACCTTCCCGGGCTTTAAACCCCACTTTGTCAATTTGAAAGAAGTCAAAAAAGATCTAATTAGACAATACATTTTGGCTTCAGCCTCATGTTTTCCTCTTTTCCCTGTTTGTAAAATTGGTAACACTAATTATATCGATGGTGGTTATTACGATAATCTCCCGATTGATTTTTGTCTCGATTTCGGGGCCCACGAGGTGATAGCGGTTGACCTAAACTATAACATTACCCATAAAGAATACTTAAATAAACCTTTTGTTAGATATATTCACCCTTCTTGGAATTTAGGTGGCTTCTTTAACTTCACGAAAGAAGCAGTTGAAAAAAATATGACATTAGGCTATAATGACGCAATGAAAAGTTATAAGAAGTATTTAGGGTATCGCTATACTTTCTATAAGGAAGAAGATATTAATTTTATCTCGAAAAAGTTTATGGTTGTTTTAGCTAATGTTTATAAAGATTTCAAAAAGAGTCGGATTAAGAGTCTTTATAAAGAAGATATTTCTTTATATCAAATCTTAGAAAACCATACTTACACTAGTTTATCTTATGAAGATTATTATATTAGAGCGGTTGAAGAAGTAATGGAATATTTAAACTTTGATTACTTAAAGGTTTACCGCTTAAGTGAACTTCCTAAATTAATACAAAAAAAGTTTAGTGAGACTAATGCGAAAAGTAAAGATTTGCTTGATAATTACGCTAAACAAAAAACCGCCCTCAAAAAAAGAGATTACTTAAACAAACAAAGGCCAAATGATATCTTAAGTATTTGTTATAACATAATACATCATGGTAAGATTATCGAAAAAGATTTAATCTTAGATATTTTAGCTATTAATCCGTATCTTGTCATATACTTGATATTAGGAATGGTTTGGAGTGACTTCGATGCTGAAGAAGAAAAAAACTTTGGTTTTACCTTTGAATTTGACGATTAAAGGTAGATTTATCTTTATTTCAGATATTCACGGTGACCTTGATTTATTAAAAATGGCTTTAAAACAAGCTAATTTTAGTAAATTAGACGTCTTATTTTTAGTTGGTGATATCATTGAAAAAGGTAGCCAAAATTTAGCTATTTTAGATTATTTAATTGAACTTAAAAAAGATTATCAAATCTATTTTTTAGCTGGTAACTGTGATGAAGTTTTACGCTACATTATCCCGCCTGTCGATAAGGATGCGTTTTTATACTATGCTATCATTAAAAAACATTCCATTATTAATGAAATGGCAAAAAAACTTAATATTACCTTAACGAAAGATATTGATGTTGATAGTGTTTGTGCGACTTTATATCAAAACTTTAGAAAGTATTATGATTTTGTTGATTCCTTCTATGATTTAATCATCTTAAATAAACAATACGTCATTGTCCATGGTGGGATTGATGATATTTTTAATATTCCTTATTACAATCCGAGTTTATTAAAATATGATTCCTTCTATCTAAAGACAGGTAAGACAAACTATGTTAGAATTGTTGGTCACTTCCCGGTTGTTAATTACACAAGGCAGATTCCTTGTAATAACCCAATCATTGACCTAGAGAAGGGCGTTGTTTCCATTGATGGGGGAAACGTCGTTAAGCCAACTGGGCAATTAAATGTCTTAATCTTAAAAGATCATAAGTTTAGCTATTTATATGTTGATAAATACCCTAAACAAATTTGTAAAGCGGATATTATTTGTGCTAACCCTAACCCCGTGCACACCAATTCCTACTTAGAAAAGATCACCTACAAAGGTGAAAAAGTCGGTGACTTTTATATCTGTTATACCGAAAATAATGTCAAGTGCTATGCCTACTATACTAATGTCATCGAAAAAAGTAATGAATTTTTTTGTTATGACGCGACTAATTACTTTATGCCGCTTAAAAAGGGTGATAGATATTCTTTGATTATTAAATCCTTTCCTTTTTCCTATGTTAAACATGAGGGCTATATAGGTCTTGTAGACACGAAATTAGTTGATAACGATGAACTATAAAATTAGGGAAGATATAAATATTAAATCATATTTATCATCTTTTTATTTAAGTAAAAGTAAGATTTATAAATTATTTTTAGAAGGTAAAGTTTTAGTAAATGATAAAATTGTTAAAGATAACTACGATTTAGTAAATGGTGATATGTTAACTATCATAGACGAGAAATTAGATATTAAACCCTACCCCTATGATTTAAAAATATTATATGAAGATGATTACATCTTAATTATAGATAAGCCTTATGGCTATATCATTCACGGAGAAGAAGACGCCGTTGATAATATGGTAGCCTACTACTATAAAAGCCATAACCTTGACTTAAAGGTAAGACATGTACACCGTCTAGATAAAGAAACTACCGGTATTTTAGTTTACGCAAAAGACATCCTAACGGAAGCTTACTTTAATCACCATTTTGAGCTCCATGACTTTACGAGGTACTATTTAGCCAAAGTAGCCGGCAAACTTACTAAAGACATAACGATCGAAAAGCCTATTGCAAAGGATAGACATCAAAATAATCGTTATTTGATATCAATTACCGGCAAATACGCCAAAACTTTCGTACATGTTTTAGAACACCACAAAGACTACACTTTAGTCTTAGTTAGACTTTTTACAGGGCGCACCCACCAAATAAGAGTCCATCTTAAAAGCATTAATCACCCCTTATTAAATGATCCCTTATATAACGAAGGAAAAGGGAAAATGTATTTACGTTCTTATAAGTTTACCTTTATCCATCCCTTTACTAAAATACAATTAACAATTGAGGCTCCTATATGAAAAATAAACTAATAATTTCTTTAATGCTTATCATAATATTTGGTTTTTTACTTGGCCTTGTTTTATTTATAGAAATACCAAGACTAGGTTATACCTATGACGAGACAACTAATAGTTATATAATAACACACTGTTATGGTAACGCCAAAGAATATGATATTCCTAGTACTTATAAAGATAAGCCCATTAGTGGTATTGCTAGAGAAGTATTTAGAGATAAAACCAAGTTAGAAAAAATCGATTTAAGTAAGACTTCTATAACGAAAATTGATATAGCTACTTTTAGTGGGTGTACTAATTTGGCTGAAATAACTTTTCCATCAAGTTTAAAATATATCGCTAATAACGCGTTTTTTAGGTGTAGTAGTTTAGAAAAAGTAGATTTAACAAGCACCAATTTAACTATATTAGCTGGTAGTGTCTTTTTTTCTTGTACGAACCTAAAATATGTTTACTTACCAGATAGTTTAGAAAAAATTGGTAGTTATGCCTTTTATGACACGGCTATCGTAGAGTTAAGCTTACCAAAAACCGTAAGACTTTTAGATGATAATGCCTTAGCGGGTGTTGACGCGGCAAATATTATATATAGGAGCAATTTATGATAAGATTACAAAAAGCCTTAGCTGATGCCGGGGTAGCCTCAAGAAGAAAAGCGGAAGAATTAATTTTAAAAGGTCTCGTGAAAGTAGATGGGAAGGTCGTAACTGAACTTGGCTTTAAAGTTAGTGAAAAGGCTAAAATTGAAGTTAATAATGTTTTAATTCAAAGGCTTGAAAAAAAGTATTATTTATTAAATAAACCAGAAGGTTACCTAACTACGATGTCTGATCCTTTAGGACGCAAGACTATTAGTGATTTATATGATGAAAAACTAAAAAGTGAACACGTTTACCCGGTCGGTCGTTTAGACTACGAATCTAGTGGGGCCCTCATTTTAACTAACGATGGTGAGCTTACTAACCGCTTAATTAAAGCTAACAACAACATCCCTAAAGTTTATAAGATTAGAGTGTTTGGCCTGCTTACGCAAAGTATGGTTGATAGTCTTTTGAAAGGAATCGTAATTGATAACGTGCTAGCTAAAATTAAGCAAATTGATAACATCAAAATTGAAAAGAAGTTAGGTCAATCGGAATTTACGATTACGATGCTTGACGGGAAAAATAGACAGGTTAGAAATATGTTAAAAGAACTTAATCTAGAAATTAAGTGGGTCAAGCGTCTAAGCTATGCGGATATTGGGGTTCAAGGCTTAAGACCCGGGGAAATAAGAGCCCTAAAACCTCACGAAATTAAAAAACTCTATCTCTACTAAAAAAATATGGCCTCTTGGGCCAAAAACTTTTTGGCAATAGTTTACTTTAACTAGCAAATTATGCTATAATTCAAAGAGTTGAAGGAGTGTTATTATGTCAATTCAAATAGCGATCGATGGACCCGCTGGTTCAGGTAAATCTTCAATTTGTAAATTGGTAGCATCAAGACTAAATTTTACCCATATTGATACGGGGGCCATGTTTAGAGCTATTACCCTTTACGCCTTACGAAAGCAAATTGATTTGACAGATGAAAAGGCCTATGATTTTTTAGATGAGATTGATTTAGCTTATCATGATAATAAGATTTATTTAAATGGGGAAGATGTCTCTTCTCTAATTAGAACGAGTGATGTGACAAATAACGTCAGTCAAGTTAGTAAAATTAAAGCGGTAAGAGACAAAATGTTAGTCTTTGAACGCGCTTTAGCTAGTTCTGGTAATATTTTAATGGATGGGCGTGATATTGGCTCGGTTGTTTTACCTAATGCTGATGTCAAAATTTTTCTAACCGCCTCAGTCGAAGAACGGGCTAAAAGAAGATATGCTGAAATAAAAGATAAAGCTAATGTTACTTTAGAAGAAGTATTAAAAGATATAAAATTAAGAGATTTAAAAGATTCTTCAAGAGAAATCGCGCCACTTACACAGGCTAGTGATGCGATCTTAGTTGATACAACTAATATGACAATTGAAGAAGTCTGCGAGTACATCATAAAGATTGTTAAAGATAAGGTGGGTATTAAAATGAGTCAAGAAGAAAAAGAAATAACAAGCATGGATGAAGTTGTATTTGGAAAGAAACTAAAAAAAGGGCAAATTGTTACAGGTAAAGTCGTAGCCGTAGAAGATAACGTTTGTTATCTAGATCTTCATGAATTCACAGAAGGTCAAATTTATCTAGATCACTTTACCCTTGATAAGAGCCAAACTAGCCTCAAATATCTAGTTTCAGTAGGCGACGAAATAGAAGTAGAAATCACAGACATTAAAGAAGGCGACGCGAGCGGCGAAATTTTATGTTCTCGCTTAAAACTATTAAGAGCGGAAAAATATAAAGAATTAGCCCAAATCTGTGAAGACAAAACCCCTATTAAGGTTAAGGTTACAAGTCAATCTAAAGATAATAAAGGTTATAACGTAAGTTATGATGGCATAAATTTATTTATGCCAAGAAGCCAGGGCCCTAGAGAAGTTAAGCCAGGGGACGAATTAGAAGGCCTATTACTTGAAGTTGTTCCTAATAAAAATAGAGCAATCTTTTCAAGTAGGTCTTATACCGAAAGTGTAAACCAAGCTAACCGTGAAGCAGAACTTGAAACCATTCATGAAGGGGACACGCTTGAAGGAGAAGTCGTTAAGATTTTACCTTTTGCTTGTTTCGTTAAATTTAATTATGTTCAAGGTATGTTACGTCTATCTGAAGTTAGTCATACTTATATTGATAAGATTGAAGACGTCTTAAAAGTAGGGGATAAGGTTAAAGTTAAAGTTTTAACGGTTAAAAACGGTAAAATTACCTTGTCACGTAAGGCCTTACTTCCAACACCTTTTGAAGAATATGTTTCTAGTCACAAAGTATCAGATAAAGTCACCGCTAAAGTTATTAACAAACTACCTTATGGTATTTTATTAGAATTAGCACCGGCTGTTAAAGGCTTACTACATCAAAGTGAATATAGTTGGAATCCTAATGATAACTATCAAGCCTACGTCAAGATCGATGATGAAATTGAAGTCGTAATCTCTAAGATTGATCTAGAAAAACAAAGAATCTCTTTATCACGTAAGGCGATGTTAGATAACCCTTGGTCACGCGTTAAAGCTAAAGTTGGTGATGTTTGTCTTTGCAAGGTAGAAGAGGTAACAGAAGATGGCCTCAAAGTATCTACCCTTGGTGTTGATGGCTTTATTCCTAATGCGGCTATTCTAGATAAAGAAAGTAAGGGTAAAGTTAGTGATTACTACGCCGTAGGTGATGAAGTTAAAGCGGTAATCACGGAAATTAGGCCAAGAGAATGGGTAATGCGTTTAAGCATTAGACGTTATAAAGCTTTAGAAGAACAAAAGGAAATGCAAAAATATTTAGCTAACGAAAATGATGACTCTACCGTTACTCTTGGCGATATTTATAAAGATTTATTAAAATAATTTAACCATAAGTTCTAACCTTACTAAATTAAATATTAAAAGGTAAGATTAGAACTTTTTTATCTTATTAAGAAAGGTGGGATAGCATGTTACCTAAAGTGGCCATTGTCGGGCGTCCTAATGTTGGCAAAAGTAGTCTTTTTAACCGCATCATTGGGTCCCGTTTATCAATTACGGATGATACCCCAGGCGTTACGCGTGATAGAATCTACGCTAAAGCTTCGTGGCTAGCTAAAGACTTTTATGTAATTGATACTGGTGGTATTGAAATTAAAGACGCCCCTTTTCAAGTGGAAATTAAAGCTCAAGTCGAAATAGCCTTAGAAGAGGCTGATGTCATAATTTTCTTAGTTGACGTAAGAAGTCAATTAACAGATGATGATAACTATATTGCCAAAGTGTTACATAAGTCTAAAAAAGACGTCATTGTGGCAGTCAATAAAGTTGATGATGAAAAGTTTAAAGATAACATCTATGATTTTTATAGCTTAGGATTTGGCGAGATTTATCCGATTTCGACTCTTCACGGAATAGGGCTTGGAGATCTTTTAGACGAGGTCATAAAGCATTTTAAACAAAAAGAAGAAGACGAAAATGCGGATAGTATTAAGTTTTCTTTAATCGGAAGACCAAACGTCGGGAAAAGTAGCCTCGTTAATGCCATCTTAAAAGAAAATAGGGTTATTGTATCAAATATTGCGGGCACGACGAGGGACTCTATTGACGAAGTCTTTACCTACGATAATAATAAATATATTATTATTGATACGGCGGGGATGAAAAAAAGAGGTAAAATCTACGAAAACTTAGAAAAGTATGCTCAAATTAGAGCGATAGACGCCATAATCAGATCAGATATTGTCTTACTAGTTTTAGATGCGAGTACAGGTATCATTGAACAAGATACCCATGTCGGACAATATATTGAAATGTATAATAAGCCTTGTATAATTGTCGTCAATAAATGGGATGTAGTCGCAAAAGAAACTAATACGATGCATGAGTTTGAGCTTGAGGTTAGAGATAAATTTAAGTATCTTGATTACGCACCAATTGTTTTCTTATCCGCTTTAACCAAAAAAAGAGTTAATACTTTATTCCCGATGTTAAAACTCACTTATGATGCTTACCATAGACGTATTCAAACCTCCATCTTAAATGATGTTATAATTGATGCTTATCAGATGAATTTGCCTTCCTTCTTTAATGGCGGTAAACTAAAAATTTATTACGCAACCCAAGTAGGCGTGTGTCCCCCAACTTTTTCTATTTTTGTGAACGACGAAAACTATCTCCATTTTTCTTATAAACGTTATTTAGAAAATCAAATTAGAAAAAACTTTGATTTCTTTGCAACTCCGATTAAATTGGAGTTTAGGAGGCGAGACTAATGAATATTTCGATTATTGGGGGCGGAGCTTGGGGAACGACTTTAGCCCAAACTTTAGCCGACAACAATAATGATGTTTTAATTAGAGATATTAACCTAGACTTTGTTAAGAAAATTAATCGTTACCACGTTCACCCTTCTTTTGATGTTTCAATTCCGTCTAGTATTAAGGCTACAGTTAGCCTAGAAGAAGCCTTAGCTTTTGGGGACTACTTAATATTATGCGTCCCAACCAAAGTGATGAGGCAAGTTCTAGGAGAAATAAATAACTTATTAAAAACTCCTAAAGTCTTTATAAACGTTTCGAAAGGAATTGAACCAGAAACCACCTTTTTAGTTTCTGATATCATTAAAGAAACAATTAGCCGAGAAAAGCTTTTGTCCTACGTCGTTTTGTCAGGACCAAGTCACGCGGAAGAGTTAATTAAAAGAAAGTTTACCACGCTAGTTAGTGCCTCAGAAAACGAAGAATACGCCAAAAAGATTCAAGAGTTATTTTCTAATGACTACTTAAGAGTCTACACTTCCAAAGATGTGCGAGGCGTCGAGGCAGGTGGCGCGATAAAAAACGCCATCGCGGTTGTTTCAGGCATTGTGGAAGGCCTAGGACTTGGGGAAAACGCGCGTGCCGCTTTAATTTGTCGTGGGATGAAAGAAATTGTAAAAGTTGTGACGGCCCTTGGTGGTAGCATTGAAACGGCTTATGGTCTATCGGGCCTAGGAGATCTCATTGTGACGGCCTCATCTTATAATAGTAGAAACTTTAAAGCGGGCCTTAAAATAGGTCAAGGCCAAAGTGTTGACGAAGCTATCAGCACTTCGACCCAAACCGTTGAAGGTATTAGAACCATTGTGGCGGCCCATCAAATTGGCGTTAAATACCAGATGGAATTACCAATTATTGATACGAGTTTTTTACTCGTTAGTGGTAAAATATCATTAAAAGAAAGCCAAAATTTACTATTATCAAGAAAATTAAAACAAGAATAATTGCATTATCTAAAAAAAATGTTATAATAAAAAAAACGGAGGTATAAAGATGAATAAAGCAGAATTAGTAGCAGTTGTAGCTGAAAAACTAAATATAACTAAAGTTGATGCTGAAAGAACTTTAGATGGTTTCTTAGATGTTATATGCGAAACGCTAGGCGAGGGCGAAAAAGTAGTTATCTCAGGCTTTGGAACTTTTGAAGTTAGAGATAGAGTTGCTAGAGTAGGTAGAAACCCACGTACTGGTGAAGATATTAATATTCCTGGTCAAAAAAGCCCTGCTTTTAAAGCCGGCAAAGGAATGAAAGATGCTGTAAAATAGGGCTTAGGTCCTATTTTTGTTTTTATACTATGAATGAAGCTGTTTTATATATTTTAGAGAATAATCTAACGGCCTTAAAAGACTACTTAAATTATAATTCCATTAATCAAGTAGATGAAAAGGGCAATAACTTACTCCACTACGCGATCATGTATAACCGGGTGGAAATTTGTTACTTTTTAATAAATTCCCATATCTTTTTAAACCAACAAAACTATTTGACTATGACGCCACTTTTTCTCGCTATTCATAAAAATATGGTTGGCGTATGTGATAGCTTACTAAAGAATAACTGCGATGTTTCTTTGCGTACCGCCAGGGGTGAGACTCCGTTTTATTATGCCTTTTTGTATGGCCGGGAAGAAATAATTAAATTATTTATTGATTACCGTAAGGCTGATTTTACCCAAAAAAATCAGAATGGGGAAAATATTTTATTTGCGTTAGTTAGAAATGGTAACCTCTCTTTATTAGATACATACTTTTCTTTAAGTCTCGCTAAAGAAAGTGATGACTTTGGTAATAACTTACTACATCTAGCAGCTAGTTATAATGATATTGATATCATTAACTACTTGATAACAAAGGGTGTTGAAATTAATAAGCTTAATCGCCATAAAGAAACGCCTCTTTATAACGCAATTAGAAATATGAACTATCAAGCAGTTAAAACGATCTTACAAAAAGGTGCCATGACCGATTTTAAAAATAGTGATGGTATCTCTTTAAAGAAATTATTATCAGATACCTTTAAAACTTTAACTAGTTATGACCTCACGGATAAGGAAAGAATTAACTATCCCCTTCATTACGCTGTTATTATGAATAACAAAGTCTTATTTAAAGAAAGCCTTAGTAAATACAACTTAGAAACCAAGGACTATTTTGATAAAGACGTCACATCACTTATTAAATCTTTAGATTATACGCACTTTAATAGCCTTATTAAAGAATATATGCATACAGCTAAGTAAATAAAAGACCTTGCATATTATTTTTTGATGTGTTATAATCTTGCTACCAAGAGAGGTCACACCTCTCTTCTTTTAATGTATATTAGGGGTGATTTAATGGATCTAGAAAAAGTAAGAGAAATAGTTTTGGAGATTATTAAAGACACGGACTATTCTTTATATGACGTGAAAGAAGAAAAGTCTGGTAGTGATCTTATCTTACAAGTCTTTATTGATAAAGTACCACATATTGACATTAATGAGCTCGCTTTGTTAAATGATAAGATATCTAGTAAACTTGATGAAGTAGATAGCACTTGGCCCCCTTATTATTTAGAGGTATCATCCCCGGGAGCCGAAAAAGAATTGCGAAATATTGAGGAAATTAAAGCAAATATCAATAGCTATATCTACGTAGAAACAAGTACTAGTAATTATTACGGATATTTGCTTGAATGTAATGATGATAATATTACTGTTAAAATTAATTTAAAAGGTCGCATAAAAAAACAAACAATTAATCTTAGTGATATTAAATTTATTAGACTAGCAGTCAAAGTTTAAGGAGATAGAAATGATTAGTAAGGAATTTTATAAAAATTTAAATGAAGTATGTGAAGAAAGAGGGCTTCAAAAAGAAGACCTCTATGAAATTGTAAGAAGAGCCTTTGTCTACGCTTTTAAAAAGACTTTTGGGAACGAATCTTGTAAGGTCGTTTTAAACCCGGATAAACAAGAAATCAATTTATATAAGGTTGAAAGAGTTGTTGACACGTTGAGTCAAACCCCACCAGAAGATGGGATTAGCGAAATCTTAGTTGAGGATGCCAGAAAGCTTAAAGGTAAATCTAATGCGAAAGTTGGGCAAATTATTGAAACACCAGTTTCTATGGCGGAACTAGGGCGACCTGGGGCTAATATGATGAAGTCAACTTTTAATCAAAGCTTAAAACAACTAGAAAGAGAAAAAGCGGAAGCTTATTTTAAAAATCTAGAAGGCGAAATGATTAAGGCTAAAGTGGTCGAAGTAAAGGATGATTACCTAATTTTAGATATTGGGAGAAATATCACCACTTACTTACCAAAAAAGGAATTATTAGTTAATGATAACCCGATTGAAGGCGAATACCTCAGAGTCTTTATTAGAAAGGTTGAACATACTAATAAAGATCCGAAAGTTTTTGTTAGTAGAAATGATAAGGGCTTAATTAAACGGCTCCTTGAAACTTATATCCCAGAGATTGCGGACGGGGCAATTGAAGTTAAGGGCTTGGCGCGTGACCCGGGGGACAGAACTAAAGTAGCGGTCGCTTCAAACGACCCTAATATTGATCCCGTGGGGGCCTGTGTTGGGGAAAATGGTAGTAGAGCCCGCGAAATTGTTGACGCTTTAAATGGCGAAAAGGTTGAATTTTACGCATATAGTGATAATATAGAAGAGACGATAGCTAATAGCTTAAAACCAGCCACAGTAAGTAAGGTTTTAAATGTTGACCCTAAAACTAAAACTTCTGTCGCGATTGTACCAGATGATCAATTAAGCCTCGCCATTGGTAAAGCGGGCCAAAATGTCCGTTTAGCCGTCCAGTCTTGTGGTTGGAAGATTGATATTAAGACCTTCCAACAAGCTTTAGAAGAAGATTTAATTTTAAACTAGGTAATTATGAAAGAAAGAAAACCCGTTTTAAGAACTTGTGTGGTCAGCAAAGAAGTTTGTGAAAAAAAGGATCTAATTAGAATTGTTAGAACTCCTGAAGGCAATGTCATTATTGATCCGAAGGGTAAGGCTAATGGGCGTGGGGCCTACCTTAAAAAAGATAAAGATATTATTTTAAAGGCCCAAAAGACGAAAGTTTTAGATAAAAAATTAGAAGTTAATGTACCAGATGAAATATATCTAGAGTTACTAGGGATAGTAGATGGACAAGCGTCTAAATAATTTAGGTCTCTGTTTTAAGGCAGGATATGTTTTAGTTGGGGAAAACCTCGTCGTAGAAGCTTTAAGAAAAGGCGAGATTATATATATTTTTCTTGCTAGTGACGCTGGGAAAAATACAGCAAAAAAGATATATGATAAAGCGAAGTTTTATAAGGTAGAAGTTGATGGTACTTATGATACTTTAGCTCTTTCAAATACAATAGGAAAAGAAAATAAGAAGGTACTTGGTATAAGGAAAAATGGTGCATCATTTTTAAAAATATTAAGAAAGTAGGTGTTTTTTATGGCTAAAAATAAAAAGCATGAAAAGAAGGTTTCTAGCCCAAAAGAAAGCGTGAAGGAACCAAAAGAAAAGGTCGTAATTTATAAGCCTAATATGACTGTTTTACAACTAGCAGAAGCCCTAGGTAAACCTGTGAATCAAGTTGTCTTGAAGCTCGTTCAAAACGGCATTATGGCAAGTCAAAGTAATGTGATTGATCGTGATACCGTCGAATTAATCGCGCTTGAATATGATTTTGAAGTTAAAGATGAAGTTATTACGGATGCGAGTAGATTTGATGAATTTAAGATTGTTGATGATGAGGCGGATTTAGTTAAAAGACCACCAGTTGTTACCATTATGGGGCATGTTGACCACGGGAAAACGACCTTACTAGATACAATTCGTAATTCAAGAGTGGCCCTAGGCGAAGCTGGGGGTATTACTCAACATATTGGGGCCTATCAAATTAATCACAACGGCTATGATATTACTTTTATTGATACGCCGGGCCACGCGGCTTTTACCCAAATGAGAGCGCGGGGGGCTTCTATTACGGATATTGTAGTTTTAGTAGTAGCGGCTGATGATGGCGTTATGCCTCAAACAGAAGAAGCCATCGAACATGCGAAAGCGGCTAAATGCCCGATTATCGTGGCGGTTAATAAGATTGATAAACCACAAGCTAATCCCGATAGAGTTATGGAAGAGTTATCTCGCTTTAACTTAATCCCGGAAGCTTGGGGTGGCGATACAATTTTTGTTAACATCAGTGCCTTAAAAGGAACTGGTGTTAAAGATTTACTTGAAGATATCGAGTTAGTAGCGGATATGCAAAACCTAAGAGCGAACCCGAAGCGTCCAGCCTTAGGTACGGTTATTGAGTCTGGCCTTGATAAAAACAAAGGTCCTTACGCGACCTTACTTGTCCAAAATGGGACACTAAAAGTTGGAGACTGCCTTGTTTGCGGCGAAACTTACGCTAAAGTTAGAACTATGGAAGATGATAGACATGTTAGGTATCAAGAGGCTAAGCCTGGTCAAGCTCTAATGATCACAGGCCTTGAAAGTGTCTGTCAAGCGGGCGATAAGTTTATGGTCTTTAAATCAGAACAAGAAGCTAAAGCCATAGCGGAAGAAAGAAGAATCAGAAATAAAGCTAAAGAACACGAGGCTTCAAAGCCAAGAAACATCAATGACTTATTTAATGAAATTGATAATAAGAATAAAGAGTTAAATATCATCATTAAGGCGGAAGCCCAAGGTAGTGCGGAAGCTTTAAAGAATTCCCTTTTAAAGATTGATGTTCCTAATGTTTCCCTAAATATTATTAGATGTAATGTAGGGACAATCACGGAAGATGATATTAACTTAGCAGATGGTTCAAAAGCTTTAATTATTGGGTTTAATGTTAGACCGATGCCAAACGTTAAAAATACTGCTAGTCAAAAGAAAGTCCAAATTCGTTTATATAGTATTATTTATGATGTTACTAATGATATTGAGGCAGCCTTAAAAGGTTTACTTGACCCAGTTTATGAAGACGTCGTTACAGGCTATCTTGAAGTTAGAGAGCTCTTTAAAATCTCTAAAGTCGGGACGGTAGCTGGTTGTTATGTCACAGACGGCTACATCAGTAACACGGCCTCTATTCGTCTTTTAAGAGAGGGTATTGTCATTTACGAAGGCAAATTAGCGACCTTAAGAAGATTTAAAGATGATGTTAAAGAAGTTAAAGCCGGTTATGAATGTGGCGTCAGAATTGATGGCTACAACGATATTAAAGTTGGCGATGTCATTGAGGCCTCAACCTCACAGGAGGTTAAGCAATGAATGAAATTAAATTAAAACGACTAGAATCACTTGCCCAAAGAGAGTTATCTTTATGGGTTTTAAACCGCTCTAAAGATGACGCCTTAAAAGAAGTATCTATCACGGCCATTGAAATAACAAACGATCTTTCTTATATGACTATTTACTATAATCTTTATTCTAAAGATAAGAAAGATGAATTTGCCCAAATTTTAGAAAAAAGAAAGCCCGAAATTAGGGCCTATCTTGCTTCTAAAATCAAAGCGCGAAAAATGCCTGAACTAATTTTTAAATATGATGTATCGATCGATTATGGTAACCATATCGAAAATTTAATCAAGAAAATCAAGGAATAAAAAAAGAAGTCATTAGATAAAATTCTAATGACTTCTTTTTAGTTCTCATTAACAATTTTTTTAAGTTTAATTTTATGGGCTAGGTCTTGATTTAAATTTTTAACTAAATCATCTAAGAAACTTGTGTCATAATCTTCAATTTGACCCTTATCAATAATGCTAGCTAAATTTGGATCAATTGGCATTTTAATAAGTGGTTTAATCTTAAATTCAGCCGCGATTTCTTCTAGTTTAGAAGGACCAAAAGGTTCAATAACGGTATTACAATTAGGACATTTGATGTAGCTCATATTTTCAACAAGGCCTAAAACAGGAATATTCATCATATTAGCCATTTTTAAGGCTTTCCCAACAATCATATGCACTAGATCTTGGGGAGTAGAAACAATAATTACGCCGTCAAGTGGAATAGATTGGAAAATCGTTAAAGCGACGTCCCCGGTTCCTGGTGGCATATCGATAAATAAGTAGTCTAAATCTTCCCATAAAACGTCTTCATAAAATTGTTTGATAGCGCCACCAACAATAGGTCCCCGCCATAAAACCGGGTCGTCGGCGTGTTCAAGTAAAAGATTAATTGAGACTATTTTAATTCCTAATTTCGTAAGTTGTGGGAACATTAGGCTTTGATTACCAGTTATACTATTTGTAACACCAAAGGCTTTAGGAATTGAAGGACCCGTGATATCAGCATCTAAAATCCCTACTTTATAGCCTAGCTTTTTAAAATTAGTAGCGATTAAGCTTGTCGTAGCAGATTTACCAACACCGCCTTTACCAGAGACAATCCCTACAATATGTTTAATGTGTGAATTTTCATTTAAGTTAAAGTAATTAATAGACCCCTCACACTTAGAGCCACAATTACTACAATTATGATCGCATTGTGCCATATTTTTCACCCGGAAAGAATTATACCAAAATATTTTTAATAAAGAAACCAATGTGCAAAAAAAGATGTATTTTTGGCTATATATATCATGAAGAGGTGAAAAGATGAAAAAAGTTATAGCATTATTTTTGATCTTACTAATTTTTTTATCCGCAAGTAATATAAAGAGTGAGGCGGCTTCTGATGATTATAACGGCTTTGATGAAATCATTTTAGATAGTGGTAAACTTTTAAGCAATTATACTGAGGCTGAATATGATGAATACTACAAAAAGATTGATAAGACAAAGTTTTGGGGCTGGAATGTTTACATTGTGAATAACAAGGTTCCGTGTACCTATATTGCACGAACGGTTTATGAAACGACTAACGCCGGGGAAGAAGAAATTACTTATGAGATAAATGTCACAACGGAATCAGAAGTCAAAACGATTATTAACGCGAGTGGCTCGATTTCTTACGGCCTAAATGGAACGGTTAAAAAATTTAAACATGACTTAGACGCGGAAGTGGGTCTTGAATATAAGTATCAAATCACCGAAGGCACGACGAAAACCGAAAAATTAAAGATTCCGGTTGAAGGTAAAACGAAGCTTTTAGTCACGGTTACGGGAACAGGCTATGTTACCAACGGGGTGGCTAACTACCATATTTTTTGGATTAAGACCGAAGAAGGTGGTTTTGAGTATTTTACGATTACGAGTGAATACCAAACAATTGAAAAAGTACCACTATGATTAAAAAAGTAATCTATCCCCTTTTATTTATCTTGTTAATCTTAAATTTAGTCGCTTGTTTATTAGAAAAAACGCCCTATGACTATAAAATATATGCGATAAGATCTACTTATAATTATATTTATGACCCGACTAGAACCTATTATATTAATTACTATATTGATGAAAACTTAAAAGATGAAGACTTCACGTATTACTTATTACAAAATGATAAAAAAATAGGTCTTACTTTAACAAGTAAAGATGTCATAGGTTATGACGAAGTCTTAGATAAAAACTACTTAATAATTAGCCTTTCTTTTTATTTACCAGAACCCTTATTAAGCTACAGCCCTACCTATTTATTACTTGAAGGTGATACTAAATACAAACTAGAGCTTGGTTATTTTTATACCTATTACCAAAAAGAATATAACTATCTTAATTATTCTAGCCTTGAAGCAAGCATTAGTAAAAATATCGACAAGATTATAATTAAAACCAAAGAAGAAGTAAGCTCTTTTAAAATAGTCCCTAATATAGGTATTAATGTAGAAAAGACCTATGAAGGCTATATCTTAAATTTAGCTCACACGGAATACTCTTATCTTTACAAGACCTTTATTGTAGGCGAAATTGAAGGCATCGAATATTTAATTGATTGCCCTCGTTTTTATACCTCAAGTCTTAGTCTAAATGATTACCTAAACTATCTTACAGAAGGTGAAACCTATGCTTAAAATTACGGGGCTAAACTATCAAAAAGGCTTTAAAAAAATACTTGATGATATAAATTTAACAATCGACGATAATACCATTAATATTATTTGTGGGGAAAATGGCTGTGGGAAGACGACTCTTTTAAAAATAATCGTAGGAGCCATTAGGTCAAAAGGTATCACCAATAATTTTAGTGATGCCTTCTTTTTGTCAGACAAATTTGTCTTACCAGGTAATAGACTTGTAAGTGATTTTTTATACGAAGCTATTAAAGATTTCAAAGGCAGCGTGAATATCGATAATATTATGGCTGATTTAGAACTGCCAGATAAACCTATTAAGACCTTATCAAAGGGTAACTATAAAAAGGTCGGAATAATCTATAGCTTTATTAGTAAGGCCAAATTAGTTGTCTATGATGAAATCTTAGACGGCCTAAGTCCCCAAGTTGTTAAAAAGGTTATTAAATATTTAAAAGAACTAAACAAAACAATTATTTTAGTTAGTCACTTCTTAAAACCTTTTAGATACTTAAATTACCATTTAATTGAGATGAAAGAAGGTAAAATTATAAATGAGAAAGAAGTTAACAAGCCAAATTAATTATTACCTTCATTCAAAAGTCTTTACCCTAATTTATTTAGCCATCTTTTTATTATACGCTATTTTACTCATTAATACGGATCCCAATCTATTTATAGAAGAAGGCTTAATGCATTTTAAAATCTTAATTATCATTTTAAATATCTTTTATATCTTATATTTAACAAATGTTAAACTATATGAATACACCTTGTATTTTAGTTATCAAAGAAAATATTTAGCAGGTATATATTTACGTCTTTATTTAAGCTATGCCGTAATTAGTAGCTTATTTTTGTTTGCTACTTACAATTTAGTAGGCTACTATAAAATAAAATATTTTCATCTTGATATTAATTTATTATTTTCCCTTCTTTATTTTTTTTGCCTAGTTATTTTAATAAACGCTGTTATTAATCTAATATTTGGCTCTATTATAGGCTTAATACTTACTTTCTTAATTAACTTAATCATCTTATTTTTAGCTATTATAGTTACTGATAATAGCTATTTTCCTAATATTTATTATAATGGCAGTTACTATTTTTTGGTTGATACGAAGTATTTAATCATTTATTTACTTGGCTTATTTATTTTATTTAATTTAATATTTAGATTAAAAGAAAGACGCTAATAACGCTTTTATTTCATTTATTAAAGTGTTATAATATCTCCTAAAGGAGATGGATAAAATATGCCATTAAGAAGAGAAGCAATAATGCAAATTAATGAAATATGTGACCGGTATAAAGACGAACCATCGCCTTTGATGTTAGTCTTAGCTGATGTCCAAAAAGAATATGGCTATGTTCCGCTAGAGGTACAAGAAGTTATTAGTGCTAAACTAAACATTCCAGTTAGCGAAATTTACGGGGTAGTCACCTTCTATTCTTTGTTTTCATTAAAACCTAAGGGACGTTATGTCATTGGGGTTTGTATTGGAACGGCTTGTTATGTTAAAGGTGGCCAAAATGTTTTAGACAAATTCGAAGAGTTATTAGGAATTAAGGTTGGTCAAACAACTAGTGATGGTTTGTTTACACTAGATGCCTTGCGGTGTATTGGGGCCTGTGGGATTGCCCCGGCTTTATCAATTAACGGAAAAGTTTATCCGCGGGTAAAACTTAGTGATGTCAGCCGCATTATTAATGAATATCGGAATATGAAAATGGAGTAGTTTATGACGAAGTATAAAAGTATTGCTGAATTAGGGAAGGTAATTAGTGAAGATACCAAGAAGTTTTCTAGTAAGTTAAGTGGCGAAAACAAGCTTCGTCATATTGTTATTTGTGGGGGAACAGGCTGTTTGTCTTCTAACTCAAGAGATATTTTAAATGAATTTCAAAAAGTTATTGAAGAGAAGAACTTGTCATATAAAGTTACAGTTAATTTAGTAGGGTGTTTTGGGTTTTGTTCCCAAGGACCCTTTGTTAAAGTTTATCCGGAAGACACACTATATAGAATGGTTAAAGTTAGTGATGTCAAAAAAATTATTGAACTAGATATTGAAGGCGGACAAATCGTTGAAGATTTAGTTTACGAAGATCCTAATACGAAGGTTAAATATCCGCGGCAAGATGATATTCCTTTCTATCATAAACAAATGCGGATTGCCTTACATGGCTGCGGGATTATTAACCCCGAAAACATTCATGAAGCCTTAGGTTATGACGCTTTTAAAGGTTTAGTTAAGGCTTTAAGTATGGACAGACAAGCAGTTATCACGGAAATTTTAAATAGTGGCTTAAGAGGTAGAGGTGGCGGTGGCTTCCCTACGGGTAAGAAGTGGCAATTTGCCTATGACCAAGATAACGACACCAAATACGTCATTTGTAATGGTGATGAAGGGGACCCGGGGGCTTTTATGGATCGTTCGATTTTAGAAGGTAACCCAGTCAGTGTCATTGAAGGGATGATGATTGCGGCTTACGCGATCGGGGCTTCTAATGGTTATTTTTATGTTAGAGCTGAATATCCGGTAGCGGTTGAACGTTTAAGAAAAGCTATTAAGGCCTTAGAAGAAGTAGGTCTACTTGGTGATAATATCTTAGGTACTAATTTTAGCTTTAGAGCGCATATTAGACTAGGAGCTGGCGCCTTTGTGTGCGGGGAAGAAACGGCCTTAATTAACTCAATTGAAGGTAAAAGAGGGATGCCGCGTCCGCGTCCGCCATTCCCAGCAGTTAGTGGTTTGTGGGGGAAACCTACCATTATTAACAACGTAGAAACCCTAGCTAATGTGCCATATATCATGAGGGTAGGAGCTAGTGAATTTGCGAAAATCGGGACCCTTAAATCTAAAGGGACGAAGGTATTTGCTCTTGGTGGGAAAGTTAAAAATGTGGGTCTTGTTGAAGTACCAATGGGCACCACTTTACGTGAACTTATCTATGATATTGGGGGCGGTATTCCTAATAATAAACGCTTCCAAGCCATTCAAACGGGCGGCCCATCTGGTGGTTGTTTAACCTTACAAGAACTAGATACCCCAATTGATTTTGATAGCTTAGTTGAAAAAGGTTCCATGATGGGTTCAGGTGGCGCCATCGTCATGGATGAAGATAACTGTATGGTTGACGTCGCGAAGTTTTACTTAGAATTTATTTGCGATGAATCTTGTGGCAAATGTAGTCAATGCCGGATTGGGACAAGAAGACTACTAGAACTCTTAGAAAAGATCACAAGTGGTAGAGGCGAGTTATCTGACTTAACGAAACTAGAAGAATTATCTGATTCTTTAAAGGTTGGGAGTCTTTGCGGTCTTGGTCAATCAGCGGCTAATCCGGTTTTATCAACCCTTCATAAGTTTAGAGATGTCTATTTACGTCATATCGTTGATAAAAAGTGTGACGCTGGTGTCTGCAAGAGCTTAATGAGTTATAAAATCGATCCCGATAAATGTAAAAAATGTTCCGTTTGTGCGAAAAATTGTCCTACTAAGGCTATTACTGGTGTTGTTGGTAAAGTACCATTTGTCATCGACCAAAGTAAATGTGTTAAATGTGGGTCTTGTTTCCAAGCATGTATGTTCCATGCGATTTCTAAGAGCTAGGGGTGCACTATGAGTAAAATTAATATATTTGTTGAAGGAATTAAATACGAAGTTGATGACAGTCAAACACTACTTGAAGCTTTACGTAGCTGTGGGTATAACGTCCCTAGTTTGTGCTCTTGGCAACACGGCAAATGTAGTGTCGCTAGTTGTCGGGTTTGTCTTGTCAAAATCAAAGGTGAAAGAAGACTCGTAGCCTCTTGTGCCTACCCACTACGTGACGGCTTAGAAGTTTTTGTCAACGACCCAGATGCCGTTAAAGCAAGAAGAACAAGTGTCGAATTATTACTATCAAACCATTCTTTTAACTGTCAATCATGTGCTAAAAACGGGCAATGCGAATTGCTAGAAGTCTCACGAATTGTAGGAGCGCGTCCTGATGTTTATAGTGGTGTTAAAACCCCTACTACATATGACGATTTAGCCCCAGGCCTTGTTAGAGATACTTCAAAATGTATTTTATGCGGACGTTGTATTGAAGCTTGTAAAGATTTACAAGGTCTTGGCATTTTAGGTTTTGAAAAGAGAGGATTCAATACATTTGTAGGTCCAGCTGAAAATCGTTCCTTTAAAGACGTGCCTTGTATAGAGTGCGGGCAATGTACGCTTGTATGTCCGACGGGCGCCCTAATGGAACATTCTGAAATTGCCAAACTTGATAAAGCCTTCCAAGAAGGTAAGATTGTGATCGTTCAAACCGCCCCGGCCGTTAGAGCGGCTATTGGCGAAGAATTTGGTGAAAAGATTGGGACAACTTCAACCGGCAAGATGGTAGCGGCTTTACATCGACTTGGTTTTTACCGGGTTTTTGATACGAACTTTGGGGCCGATCTAACCATTATGGAAGAGGCTAATGAATTTGTTCACCGTGTTACGACGAAAGCCCAGATGCCTATGATTACCTCTTGTTCACCTGGTTGGGTTAACTATATCGAATATTACTACCCCGAACTATTAGGTCACTTATCTAGCTGTAAGTCACCACACGAAATGATGGGGGCTATTATTAAGAGTTATTATGCGGAAAAACATAACATTGATAAAACAAAGATTTGTACGGTTTCTATTATGCCTTGTACGGCTAAGAAATACGAAAAAGAAAGAAAAGAAAACATGGTTGACGGCGTGCAAGATGTCGATATCGTCCTAACCACGAGAGAATTAGCTAAGTTAATCAGAAGAGCTGGTATCTCTTGGAAGAAATTACCAGATGAAGAATTTGATGATGACTTAATCGGTGAATATAGTGGCGCTGGCGCCATTTTTGGGGTTACTGGTGGCGTTATGGAAGCCGCCGTTAGAACAGCTTATCACTATCTAACCGGTAAAGAGTTAGAACCGGTAGATTATAAGCCAGTTAGAGGCTTAAAAGGTATTAAAGAAGCTAGCCTTGAAATAAACGGCCAAACTTATAATCTATGTGTGGCTTCTGGTATGAAGAATGCGAAAGTCATTCTAGAAGATATTAAGAATAACAAATCTAAGTATGACTTTATTGAAATTATGGGTTGTCCTGGTGGTTGTATTAACGGTGGTGGTCAACCTTACGTTAAAGAATTATTCTTACCAAATGAAGATGATGATATTAGAGAAACTTATATCAAAAAACGGGCTAAAGTCTTATACGATCTAGACAAAAATAAAGCAGTTAGACGTAGTCATTTAAATAAGGATATTCAAAAGCTTTACCACGATTACCTAGAAGAACCAGGCTCAATTATCGCCCATAAGCTTTTACACACAACTTATAATAAGCATCGTGCTAAATACCCTGAAAGTTTTAACGATGGTTTTTATCAAAAATAGTCAGTTTTTACTGACTTTTTTGGCTTTTTTATTGATTAAACTTTCTAAAAGTGTTACAATTGATAAAATATTTAAGGAGGAGTGTTTATGAAGCTAAATGACAGAGGCTTACTTGTTGTCTTATCCGGACCTTCCGGGGTTGGCAAAGGCACTGTAAGAAAAGCCTTGTTTGAAATGCCGGAACAAAACTTTGTTTATAGTGTTTCTATGACCACTAGACCGAAAAGAAAAGGCGAAGTCGATGGGGTTGATTACTATTTTGTTTCAAAAGAAGAGTTTAAAAAGCGAATTGCCGAAAACAAGTTTTTAGAACACGCAACCTTTGTCGGCAATTATTACGGCACTCCTTTAGATAAAGTTGAAGAACAATTATCTATCGGGAAAGAAGTTATCTTAGAGATTGAAGTTGAAGGGGCCTTACAGGTACGAGATAAGGTTAAAGATGCCGTTTTAATCTTTTTAGTTCCGCCTTCAAGAGAAGCTTTATATAACCGTTTAAGAAACCGTGGTACGGAAACTGAAGAAATTATTAGGGAAAGAATCAACAAAGCTAATAGAGAATTTAAATTAGCCTATAAGTATGATTATATTGTGGTTAATGACGAAGTCGTAAATGCTGCGGATAGAATTATGGCTATCATTAGAGCGGAACATGCGAAAACTGAACGCTCTATCCATCAATATATGAAACTTATTGAAGGAAATTAAAAAAAATGTTATAATTTAAAAGCGAAATACTAAGGAGGAATTTTAATGCCAGAAAATGAAAAAGTTGATGGTATGCGTTACCCATCAATTGATGATCTACTTAAAGTTATCGATTCCAAATATAAACTAGCCTATGCCGCTGCTAAAAGAGCTAAAATCATCGAAGAAGAAGACTATACTTCTTTAGAGCACCCGAAGTGTAAAAAGGCGATTGGCCAAGCCTTAGAAGAAATTTTAGCAGGAGATACTAAAATCACATTTAGTGATGAGAAAAACGATTGATAAATCGTTTTTTTTATGATTATGAACGAAAATATTAAGCTTAAGCTCGAACTTTTACCCGATAAACCTGGTTGTTATTTAATGAAAGATGCTAATGATACGGTTATTTATGTTGGTAAAGCTAAAAATTTAAAAAATCGGGTTAGAAGTTATTTTCATGGTAGTCACAATGCTAAAACGACAAAGCTCGTCAGTGAGATTGATCATTTTGACTATATTATAACGGCTTCAAATAAGGAAAGTTTTGTCCTTGAAATAAACCTAATTAAACAGTATAACCCGAAATATAACATCTTATTAAAAGATGATAAAACTTACCCTTTTATTGCTTTAACGAATGAAGAACACCCAAGGTTAATTGTGACCCGTGAGCCTAGGAAAAAAAATAACGCCAAATATTTTGGCCCCTATCCAAATGTGAGGGCGGCTCGTCTTACGGTTAATTTATTAAATCAATTATTCCCGCTTCGTAAATGTTATAAAATACCTAAAAAAGAGTGTCTCTACTACCATTTAAAACAGTGCCTAGCCCCGTGTATCAATAAAGAAAAGATTGACTATACAAACTATAAAAAAGAGATTACCGATTTTTTAAATGGTAAGTGTGATAAAGTCGTTCATCTCTTAGAAGAAAAGATGCAAGAAGCCTCTTTAAAACTAGAGTTTGAAAAAGCTAAAGAATATCGTGACGAAATTTTAAGTATTAAAAGTACCATAGATAAGCAAAAGATTGATCTTAATATGTCGCTTGAAGCTGATTATATCGGAACGTATTTAAATGATGACTATTTAGCTATTCACATCTTAATGATGAGACAGGGTAGTGTTGTCGCTAACTACAGCACTATTTTACCCGTAATTTCTGATGAGCTTGATACGTTTAATAGCTTTGTTACGCAATATTATACACCTAGCATTGCGCCAAAAGAAATCTATTTAAATGAAAAATTTTATGATGAAACACTAAGTGAAGTAATAAACGCGAAATTTATCATCCCGCAAAAAGGTGCTAAATACGAAGTCCTAGATATGGCCAATATTAACGCGAAAAAAGACTTAGAAAATAAATTTTTAATGACTAAAAATAAGGCCCTAAGAGACATTGAAACGATTGAAGAATTAGGTAGACTTCTAGATATACCTACCCCTTATGTAATTGAGTCTTTTGATAACTCGAATCTTTTTGGGGAATACCCAATTTCGGCCCTTGTCGTTTATAAAAATGGCCGCCCTTCTCCTAGTGATTTTAGAAAGTACCACGTTAAAACAGTCGTGGGGGCAAACGACTACGAGACGATGAAAGAAGTCGTTTATCGTCGTTACTTAAGATTAAAACTAGAAGATAAGCCGCTTCCTGATTTAATTTTAATGGATGGTGGACAGATCCAAGTTCATGCCTGTTTAGATGTTTTGCGGAGCTTAAATATCAGCATTCCAGTAGGTGGGATTCAAAAAGATGAACACCACAAGGCACGCTTAATTTATTTTAATGAACATGAAATAGAAATTTCTAAAAATAGTAATGTCTATTTGTTAATCGCAAGTATCAGTGAACGCGTTCATGATTACGCTATTAATTTCTTCCGTTCGACAAAAGCGAAGGGTCTTTTTTCAAGTAGACTTGACGGTATTAAGGGTCTTGGGAAAGCTAGAAAGGAAAAATTGTTAAAGGCCTTTGTCACAATTGACGCCATTAAAGCGGCCCCGATTGAAGATATTGTAAAACTTGGGATACCAAAAGAGGTTGCCGATTCTATCAAGACTAAACTTAATGAGGATAAGGATGATAAATGAGAATATACGGATTAGTAAAAGTCATAAACAAACAAAAAAGAATATATGGTATTAAGACTAAATACCAGATATATTATATCTATTTTAAAAGATCTCTTTATCAAACCTTCAAAAATTACTTAAATGAAGGTACGCTAATTGATTTAGAAGTAATGGCCCCCTTAACTAGAGAAAAACATTATGTCTATCCGGTCTATTATATTTCTAAAATCAAATCCTTATTTTTAAATAAACTTTATTATTCGGAAGAGCGAAATAACCTATCTTTAAAAAACTTATTTAAAAGTATTAAAAATGTTTTAATCTTAGATTTAGAAATGACGATGCCCCCCTATAATTATAAGGGAAGCTTTACGCCCGAAATTCTTGAGATGGGGTATGTTTTATATGATAATAAAGATAACTTAAAAATTAATTATAATGCCTATCTAAAAACCTCAACTAAATTAAATAACAGAACTTCTGACTTTTTAAATCTCGAAAAGAAAAACTATTATAAGACGTCTATTTCTTTTTATAAGGCTTATAATGAGCTAAAAAAGAACTTAAAGAAATATAAACCAGCGATAATTGTTTACGGTAAAAATGATATCTTAACATTAAAAAGAACATTTGCTAAATATAATTTACCTAATTTATTAAATTATATTAGAATCATTAATTTAGCTTCTTTAATTTCTAGTTATTATCATCACAAAAATGAACTTGGCTTATTTAATTTATATAATTTATATTACAAAAAAGAAGAGGAACAAGTTCATGATGCCTTAGATGACGCAATTACGACGTATCACGTCTATAAGGCGTTTAAAAATGATATCTTAGAAGGCAAAAAATCAATTTAATAAAAATTTAAGTGGGTATCTCCCACTTTTTTTGACGAAAAAAAATAGGCCTCTGCCTATTTTAATACCATAAAGATTGGGATAATCATCGGCTTGCGATCGGTTTCCTCGTAAATTAATTTAGCTAGGAATTCTTGAACGCTATGTTTTAAGAAATTTAAGTTAACCATTTTAACTTTAGCAAGTTCGCTATTAATAAAGTGTTTAGCTTGACTAATGATACGCCTTGTTAAATTTTCACTATCTTTCATATAGATAAAGCCCCGTGATACCACTTGGGGATCAATAGGCAAAATCTTTTTATCTGTATTAATAGTTACAACTAAACTGAAAAGACCATCTTCAGCTAGGATTTTTCTTTCTTTAATAATAGAACCAGAAATGTCGCCAATTTGATTACCATCAACATAAACTTCCCCAGAATTAACATGTCCTGATACTCTAGCACCATGTTCATTTATAGCTAGAACATCACCATTTTCAAGAATAAAGGTATTTTCCGGTTTAACCCCACAGCTAATTGCTAAATCCGCATGAACCCGTTGCATCCTATATTCTCCATGAACTGGTACGAAGTATTTTGGCTTAAGGAGAGCCTGCATCAACTTGAGCTCATTTTGGGAAGCATGTCCGGAAGTATGCGTATCTGTTAAAGGAGAGTGCGTAATGACGTGGCAGCCATTTCTTATAAGTAGGTTAATTGTTTTATTAATACCTTCTTGGTTACCAGGAATTGGTGAAGAAGAGAAAATGATCGTATCGCCAGGCACGAGTTTAATTTGTCTATGTGTCCCACTCGCGATTCTTGACAAGGCCGCAAGTGGTTCACCCTGGGATCCAGTACAAATAAGAGTTGTTTCTTCCGGCTTATAGTTTTGTAAGTCTTCTGGTTCAATAATGGTGCCTTTAGGTGGTTTAATATAACCAACTTGTTGACCAATTTCAATCGTTTTTGCCATAGACCTACCAAAGACAGCGACCTTCCTATTGTGAGCTACAGAAGCGTCAATTATTTGTGATACCCTATATAAGTTAGAAGCGAAAGTAGCGACAATCGCCCTGCCCTTAATATGCGAAAATAGTTCATTAATAGATTCGCCAATTCTTTTTTCCGATTCCGTCGAACCAGGCACGAGGGCGTTCGTGCTATCAGCGGTTAGGCATAAGACGCCTTCCATCCCAATTTTAGCTAGCTTTTCGTATTCCGCTTGGGGACCAACAGGTGTAAAATCAATTTTAAAATCGCCGGTATGGACAAAAGAGCCATAAGGTGTTTTAAATACTAGACAAAAACTATCAGGAATTGAGTGGTTAAGTCTAATGAAAGACACTTCAATTTCTTTAAACTTGTAGGTAAAATAGGATTTAAACTCTACTATTTGAATTGGATCTAAGTCTTTATGTTCCATCAGTTTATTTTGAATTAAATCAACGGCGATCCCGGCGGCATAAATTTTTGGTATCTTTACACTTTTTAATAAGTAAGGAATGCCACCGATGTGATCTTCATGACCATGGGTGATAAATAGACCCACAATTTTTTCTTGGTTTTGTCTTAAGTAGGTAAAATCCGGAATGACGTAATCAACCCCAAGTAAGTGTTCGTCTGGGAATAAAATACCAGCATCTATAATAAATATTTGGTTATTATATTGTAAAATATACATGTTTTTACCGATTTCGCCTAGGCCACCAAGCGCGAAAAAAGCCAAATCTTTCCGATTAATAACAGTATCCATTAAATACTTCCTTTCTATAAAAGCGAATAAAGTCTAAAGTGATTATACAATAAGAATAAATAAAATAAAAGGAATAATTTGAAAAATAGCGTTTATATCAAAAATGTAAGTGTTTACATATTTAATTTTTGTCAAAAATCAAAGTAATTATTTAGAAAATAAAGTAGTTTTTTACTATATTAAATGATATAATTAAATCTCGAAAGGATGATAATGTGTTAGCAAGTAAAATGTTATTAAGCACCCTAAAAGATGTGCCACAAGAAGCTAAAATACCATCTCACATTTTATTACTTCGAGCTGGTATGATTAAAAATGAAGTTTCGGGCGTCTTTAACTATTTGCCGCTTGGTTTAAGGGTAATTAGAAAAATCGAAGATATCATAAGAGAAGAAATGGATAAAAGTGGAGCTTTAGAGATTTTATGTTCCGCAATTCAGCCTAAAGAATTATGGGTTGAATCAGGTAGATGGCAAAAATATGGCCCTGAATTAATAAGATTTAAAGATAGGCATGATAGAGAATTTTGTCTAGGCCCAACCCATGAAGAAATCTTTACCTCTTTAGTTAGAGATTTAGTTAAATCTAGCAAGAGCCTCCCTTTAAATATTTATCAAATTCAAACAAAATATCGGGATGAAGTAAGACCCCGTTTTGGCCTAATGAGAAGCCGCGAATTCATCATGAAAGATGCCTATTCTTTTGATAAGGATGAAGAAGGCTTAGATAAAAGCTATCAAAACATGTATGATACTTATAAGAGAATATTTGATCGTTTTAAACTTAACTATAAGGTCGTTTTAGCAGATACCGGGGCGATTGGTGGTAACGCAAGTCATCAATTTATGGCCTTATCCGAAGTTGGGGAATCAGATATTGTTTATTGTGATAGTTGTGGTTACGCGGCAGATGTCGAAAAGGCGGAAGCTTGTCCTGACCTATATGAAACAGGGGAGAGTAAAGCTATTGAAGAAGTCTTAACTAAAGATAAGAAGACAATTGAAGAAGTGTCTAGTTTCTTAAATATTTCCCCTAAAATGCTTGTAAAAACAATCATTTATTATGATAATGTAAATAAAGAATTTGTGGCTGTTCTTGTCAGAGGTGACAGGGAAGTTAATGAGATTAAAGTAATTAATAAACTAGATTCCACCGAAAATGACTTGCGGCTTGCGACAGAAGAAGAAATTTTAAGCCTTGGTAGTGTTAACGGGTTTTGCGGGCCGATTGGTTTAAAGATTAAGCTTTTAATTGATGAAGAAGTTACCATGCTAAAAAGAAGTGTGGTTGGTGCTAATAAACAAAACTATCACTTAGTAAACGTTTGTTATAAGAGGGATTATGACGGCATTGTTGGTTGTTTTAGAAAGGCGAGCGTAGGTGATTTGTGCCCTATTTGTCATAAACCTTTAAAACAAGAGCGCGGGATTGAAGTGGGACAAATCTTTAAACTTCAAACGAAATATAGCGTACCAATGAATTGTACTTATGTGAATGAAGAAAATAAAAATATCCCAATGCAGATGGGTTGTTATGGGATTGGGGTATCACGTACACTTGCTAGTATTATCGAACAGTATCATGATGAATATGGCATTGTTTGGCCATTAAATGTGGCTCCGTATCACGCGGTAATTATCCCAGTTAAACAAGATGATCCTGATCAATCTAAGCTTGCTAAAGAGATGTATGAAACACTACTTAAGCATAAGGTTGAAGTTATTTTTGATGATAGAAATGCTAAACTTGGCTTTAAATTAAAGGACTGGGAACTAATCGGTATTCCTTTTATTATCACTTGTGGGCGGGATTCAATAAACAATATGGTAGAATTTAAATTACGTAGTAACGTCTTAAATAAAACGTTAATTAGTAAGGAAGAGGCACTAAAAAAAGTTATTAGTGCTGTTGAAGGTTTATAACATGAAAGAGTTTCGTCGAATTCAAATAAGAAGTGTCATCTATACCATTTTAAGATTTGTCGTACCTATTTTAGCGATTGCGTCCTGTTTCTTAGTCTCTATTTATATGGATAGTACTAGTTCTTTCTTACTAGTTTTAATATTTGCCGTACTAGCTGTATCTATGTATATCTATATGACCAATAAAGTTAAGTCAAATCAGTTACTACTAGAAACTCTAATCTTTAATGAAGCCCTAAAAGGTATCTACGATAAGAAGAAGGCTTCCGATGCGCGAAGCTATTTAAATATCAATGAGTTAGTAAAAAATGATATTATGATCGAACCTTATAAACGTTATGGCTTTTTATACTATGAAGTAATGTATAATAGAGTTATAATTGATAGTTCTAATCTAACCTTAGAGTATTTAGAAGATAGTACGAAAAAGAAAAAAAGAACTTACTACGGTTTTGTTGGTAGGGCGATTAGATACGAATTAAAGAGTCATAAACCACTTTATTTAGTAAACAAAAGTTCTAAGTATTTTCATACCGCTAATTCGATTGCCGAAGATGATATTTTTGATGTCAGTGGTAATAGTTTTAACTTTGATCGGATTAAACGTAATGGCTCTCTTGATAAATTAAAAGAATATATTAAAAATCATAATGACATCAAGCTATCAGTCTTTTACTTACCAGAAGCTATCTATATCTTAATTGAGGAAGAAGTAATAACCATTAATCCGAAGGTTAGAGATAAGATTGATGAAAACTATATCAATAATTATAAAGAAAAATTAAGAATGCCCCGCGATCTTGCGGACATCTTAAAAATAACTAAGTAGTAGGTAGTTATGAATAAGGATAAGTCAATGTATCAAACTCTAGTTAAACACCTTTACCCTAGTAAAGCTTTATTACAACAAGAGATCATTAAATTAGAAGCCATTTTATCACTTCCTAAAGGCACCGAACATTTTATGAGTGACTTACACGGGGAGTTTCCGGCCTTTAAACACTTACTAAATAACTGTTCCGGGGTTATTAGAGAAAAGATAAGCCTTTGTTTAAAAGATATGACTGATGAAGAACAAGATGACTTTGCGACCTTAATTTATTACCCAGAAGAAAAATTAAAGCTAGTAACAAATAAAGATGAAAAATGGTACGCGAAAACACTAATTAACCTAGTTAAATTAACAAGTTTAATATCTTCTAAATATAGTAGAAACTACGTTAAAAACTTTATTAAAGAAGAATACCGTTACGTTATTGATGAATTATTACACACAAAAGATAATAGTGAGTCTAATATTAAAGAGTATTTTAAAAACATCATTAAAGCGATTATCACAAGTGGGGCTGCCGATTCTTATATTAAAGAGTTCTGTTTTTTAATTAAAAAACTAGCGGTAGCGCGGCTACATATTGCGGGAGATATCTTTGATAGAGGCCATCACCCGGGAAGCATTATCGACATGCTAGAAAAACACCACTCTCTTGATATTGAGTGGGGAAACCATGATGTTTTATGGTTTGGGGCCCATGCGGGTAATCCGCTTATGATCTTTTACGTCATTTATAATACGGTTAAATATAACAATTTAAGTGTGTTAGAAAATAGTTATGGGATTAGCCTCCGCAAGCTAACTAATTATGCTAAATTATTATATGGGGAAAGTGAAAACAAAATTTCACCTTTAGTTAAGACAACCTTAATTATCTTGTTAAAGTTAGAAGGTAAGCTTATCTTAAAATATCCTAAATATTTTATAGAATTACCTTTGGTTTTAAATAATATTTCCTATGACAATGGAACCTACACCATAAATAATAAAGAAGTATCTTTAATTGATAAAAATATTAGAGGGCTGGATTATAGCAATCCTTATACGATAAGTAGTGTCGAGGAAGATATTATTAATTCTTTAGTTAAAGATTTTAAAAATAGTCCGCGTTTAAAAGAACATATTAATTTTTTAATAGCTAAGGGTAGTGTTTATAAAGTTTATAATGATAATTTAATTTATCATGGCTGTGTTCCGGTATCAAATACGGGTGATTTTAAAGAAGTCTTAACACCTGAAGGTTTAAAAAAAGGCAAGGCTTTATTTGACTATTTAGATGACTTAATCCGCAAGGTAAATAAACTAGAAGCCACACAAGAAGAACTAGATTATATGTATTATCTTTGGAATGGCTTTGACTCACCTTTTACTGGTAGATGGTATAAAACATTTGAAAATTTATTTTTAGACGATAAGAGTTTACAAAGTGAAGAGAGAAATCCTTATTATACTTTTAGAAATGAAGTAGATTTTTGCGTGAAGATTTTAAAAGAGTTTAAGGTTAGTCTTAATGGTCATATTATAAACGGGCACTTACCAGTTAAAGTAAGTAGTGGGGAAAGCCCGGTTAAGGCAAGTGGTAAGTTAATTATTATTGATGGTGGTTTTTGCCAGGCCTATCACAAGAAGACCGGAATTGCGGGCTACACTTTAATTAGTAATTCGCATGGTCTAAGGATCAAAGCCCATGAAGAATTTCCAGGAGTAGACGAAGTATTAGCGCACAACAAAGATATTATTTCAAAATCGGAAATCATTGAAACTTATCCAAAAAGACTAGAAGTAAGAGATACCTCAGAAGGTAAAGATCTCTTAGTTGTAGTTAACGGCTTAAAAGAAATGTTATAAAAATAAAGGGGTTAAACATTGAGTTTAATCCCTTTTAAATTTGCCTAGGCTTTTACGATATTTAATAATATTTTTACAACAATGGCCATTTCTTCAAGACAGGCTAGTTCATAAGGCCCGTGACAGTTGTATCCTCCTGTCCCTAAATTTGGCGTATTAAGTCCCATTTGTGTTAATTTGGCCCCGTCGGTCCCACCTCTAATAGGGCTTGATATAACTTCATAGCCTAAATCTTTAATTGCTCTAGTAGCCCTAACAATGGACCTCTTATCTTTTTTAATAATTTCATACATGTTGTAGTAGTTTGGTGTAATTTTTATTTCACAGGTATCTTTAGGGTACTTAGTGTTAATGAATTTAGCCGCTTCAAGCATTTGTCGTTCTAAGTTATGAAGCTTTTTTAAGTCGTGTTCTCTAATAATATAGTTTAGGGTAGCGGACCCGACTTCCCCTTTCATCTCACATAAGTGAATAAAACCTTCAAGCCCTTCTGTATACATTGGGTTGGCAAAGACTGGTAATAAGCTTTGATATTCCATCGCGATGAGGCTCGCATTTAACATATGACCTTTAGCGTCCCCAGGGTGAATATCAAGTCCTTTAAAGTTGACTTCAGCACTAGAAGCATTAAAGTTATTATAGGCTATTTCGTTAAACGTCCCGCCATCAACTGTGTAGGCGTAGTCACAAGGGAAGCTTTTAACATCAAATTTATCAATCCCCGTCCCGATTTCTTCATCAGGGGTAAAGGCGACGTGAATATGGTGATGTTTAATCTCTGGGTTTGAAGTTAAATACTTTAGTAAAGCCATAATTTCAGCCACACCCGCTTTATCATCAGCCCCTAAAACGGTTGTGCCGTCTGTCGTAATTAAGGTCTTACCCTTTAATTCTTTTAAGAAGGCAAATTCTTTTGCTTTAATCGTTAGATAAGGGAGTTTAATATCCTTACCATCATAATTATAAATTACATTTGGCGTAACGTCTTTCCCACTAAAACCAGGAATCGTATCTAGGTGAGCTAGAAGACCAATGTGTAGATTAGAGGTCGTATTACTAGGAAGATAGGCGGTTAAGATACAGCTTTCACTTAAGTTGATATCGCTTAGTCCCATTTCCTCAAGTTCTGTTTTTAATAAATTAGCCAAATCAAATTGGCAAGCACTAGAAGGAGTAGATGACTTTCCTTCTTCTGACATTGTATTAATTTTGACGTAACGTAAGAAACGTTCTAATAAATCATTTGTCATATCTTTTAATTTCTCCTACTAAATTTGTTTTAAAATATTTTCTAATTTCATTTAGGTCACTAGTTTGTCCTAAGACCCACATGAGTTTAGCAATACAGGATTCACTTGTCATATCAAGGGCTTCAATAACGCCGATATTTAAGGCTTTTTTGCCGACTTCATAAATTTTAAAATTAGACTCTTCATAAAGGCATTGGCTACAAACGCAAACAGGGATGTTTAACTTAATTAACTTTTCTAAATGGGCTACAAAGTTTCGTCTTATAAAAGATATACCACCAGCCCCGTAGGCTTCAATCACTAGGCCTTTTATTTTTAAATTAATTAAGGCATCAATTATATTAGGATCCATATTAGGGGTTAATTTAAGTAAAAAAACATTAGTTTCAATTTTATTACTATAATTAAAGGTGTGATTAGTTTCTGGTAGTTTTAAAATAGTTAGGCCTTTCGCGTCAATAGTAGCGATATTTTCTAAATTGATTGATTCAAAAGCGTTAAAAGAAGAGGTCCTAACTTTAACTGACCTGCACCCTAAAATAATCTTTCTATTAAAGGCTAAGAAGATGCCTCCAATCTTACTTTGAGCCATCGCTAAGGCATAACGCAGGTTAGAATAGGCATCCGTCAGTTTATGATAAATTGGTAACTGACTCCCCGTGAAGACAACCGGAATCGGCGGGTTTTGGATGATATAGCTAATAATAGAAGTAGTGTAGGCCATGGTATCCGTCCCGTGGGTTACGATAATGCCGTCATACTTATTTAAATTTTGATAAATCGTTTCAGCGAGTTCTTGCCACTCTTCTGGTTGGATATTAGTGCTATCTAAAACAAATAGATCTAAGATCTGATAAGAATTCGTCTTATCAATTAAGTTTAGAGCCTCTAAAATAATATTTGAACTACTAGGACTTAAAACGTCATTTTTCTTAATAGAGGTAATAGTTCCTCCGGTTGTTATAACTAAAATATTTGCCATAGTCACCTCAAAGTTTTATTTTTAATTTACTTCCTTTAATAGTTTAAATGTAATATAATATCAATGCAAGAAGTATTTTAAAAAAAGGGTGTATTATGTTAGTAGGAATTATTGGGGCCGGGGCTTGTGGCTTAAGCGCGGCAACCGTTTTAGAACAAAACAAAATTGACTATTTAATTTTAGAAAGAAATAAAAAACCAGGCTCTAAAATCTTGGCTAGTGGTAACGGTAAATGTAATATTATGCATGATGACAATATCGTTGATAACGCGCGCCTAAAGGCTTTTTTAGCTATGAACTCTTGCCCTATTTATAAAGATAATGAGGGTAGATGTTACCCAATTAGCAATAGTAGTCAAACGATAGTTGACGTTTTCCTTGCTAACATAAATTTAAATAAATTAAAGTTAAATACACTAGTTTCTAACATTACTAAAGTAAACAATAAATACATTATAGGTCCCTATCAATTTGATAAACTCGTTTTAGCCAGTGGTAGTTTTGCGAACATCATTAAAGAAAAGGCAACTTTGTGTTATGACTACCTTGCTTCCCTAAATCTTAAACTAACTAAGCTTAAACCTAGTCTTGTAGGGTTTAAGGTAAAAGAAGATTTAAGTCTTCTAAAAAACAAACGCTTTAAAGCTGAAGTTTCTCTATATAATGATTATAAATTAGTTAAAAAAGAAAATGGCGAGGTTATTTTTAAAGAAAATGGCCTAAGTGGGATTGTCATTATGAATATGTCTTACTATTATAATCATCTAGCCAGGCTAAATAAGCCTTATCTAGTTTTAAACTTAAATCCTGAATTTGATTATAGCAAGTTAAAAGATTTAAAATATGCCCTACCTGGTAATAGTTATTTATTCTTTAAAGATAGGTCACCAAATAACTTAACCTTAGAAATCATTGATACTTATGATTTTACGGAGGCCCAAGTCATAAGTGGGGGCGTCTCTTTAGACGAAGTTAAGCCTAACTATTCATTAAAAAAAGATCCCAATATCTATATTGGTGGGGAATTATTAGATAAAGACTTTCCTTGTGGTGGCTATAATCTAAGTCACGCTTTTATGACGGGGTTTAAGATAGGAGAAGGTATTGTTAATGAAATACGTCGTTTCATATAAAGTTGTTGTTGGGCTTGATTTTAAAGAAAATTTACTTAAAAAACTAAATATAAAAGAGAAAGATTTAAAAAGCTATCAAATATTAAGAGAATCAATTGACGCAAGAGATAAGGCGCGCGTTATGTATGATTATTTAGTTGAAGTTAATACTACGAAAAAGATTAATAAAAAATATATTGTCAAGGTTAAAGAGCCAGAAAAATTAAGCTATCCTGAAGTATCATTTTCATTACCACCTGTTATTGTCGGCTTTGGGCCCGCTGGGATGTTTGCCGCCCTTTATCTTGCTAGGGTAAAGGCTAGGCCAATCATAATTGAACGGGGCGATAAGGTCTTAGAAAGACAAACGAAGGTAAAGAACTTTTTTACAAACAAGGTTTTAGATGAAGAAAGTAATGTCGTATTTGGGGAAGGCGGAGCCGGTACTTTTTCCGACGGGAAACTCCAAACAAACTTATCTAGCCCGCTCATTCGCTTTATTTTAGAAGAATTTGTTAAACACGGAGCTAACAGTGATATCTTAGTTTCTAATTATCCTCATATCGGGACGGATATTTTAGCCAACGTTATTCCTAATATTAGAAAAGAAATTGAAACATTAGGGGGAACCTTTTATTTTAATACCTGTTTTAAAGATTATGATAAACAAGGTGATTTAATTGAAGTTGTAACTTCAAGAGGTTCATTTAAAACGAATCATTTAATTTTAGGCCTTGGCCATAGTGCTTACGATACGATTAAAATGTTATATGAGAAAGGTATTAAAATGTCACCTAAACCTTTTTCGGTGGGTGTCCGGATTGAACATACGCAGGACATGATAAATTCTAGTCAATATGGTTCTTTTAAAGACATGTTACCACCAGCTAATTATAAGTTAGTTACGCATTTAAAAGAAAGGTCGGTTTATACTTTTTGTATGTGCCCCGGGGGTTACGTTATACCTAGTCAAAATGGACATAAAAGAATTGTGACAAATGGGATGAGTAATAACAAAAGAGAGGGTAAAAACGCCAATTCAGCCCTCCTTGTTGAAGTAAAAGTTAGTGATTATTATAAGTCAAGCCCCTTAGATGGATTTAACTTTATAAAAGAGATCGAAGAAAAGGCTTATAATATTACAAAAGACTTTAGAGCGCCGGCTAATTTAGTAGGGGAGTTTTTAGAAGGCAAGGTCGCAAGTAGCACTCGTAGTATTACTTCGACTTACCCGCATGGGCTTATTTTTACCGATTTAGCTAGAGTGCTACCAGATTTTGTAATAAATGGTTTAAAAGAAGCTTTGCCGCTACTAGATAAGAAACTCTCAGGTTTTAGTTTTAGCGATGCGATCTTGATCGCCCCAGAAACGAGGAGTTCTTGCCCGTGCCAGTTTGTAAGAAATGATTATGAAACAAGTGTTAAAGGAATATACGCTATCGGCGAAGGTAGCGGCTATGCCGGCGGTATTACGTCATCTGCCATTGACGGGTTAAAATGTGCAATTAAAATTGTTTCAGATAGGAGGTCGTAAGAAATGAACATTAAAATTGCGTATTTAGGAGGCGGGTCTAAAATGTGGGCCCGGGTATTTATGAATGATTTGGCCTTATCGGAAGACTTAGGGGGTACGATTTCGTTATACGATATTGATAACGAAGCCGCTTACCGCAACAAAGAAATCGGTAACAGGATTAATTTGCTTCCTGAATGTAAGTCCAAATTCAATTATGAGGTTTGCCCGAAAATTGAAGATGCCTTAAAGGGGGCTGATTTTGTTGTCATTTCGATTTTACCAGGGACCTTTAAAGAAATGGAATCGGACGTTCATGCCCCGGAAGAACTAGGAATTTATCAAAGTGTCGGGGATACAGCTGGTCCTGGTGGTGTTTTAAGAGCGATGCGGACAGTTCCTATTTATGAATACTTTGCCAAAAAAATTAAAGAATGTTGTCCGACAGCCTGGGTTATTAATTTCACTAACCCGATGAGCATCTGCGTCCAAACCTTATATGATGTCTTCCCTGAGATTAAAGCCTTTGGTTGCTGTCACGAAGTTTTCCACGCCCAAGAATTTTTATGTCTAGTTCTAGATAAAATTAAAGGTATTAAGGCGACCCGTCATGATATTTATACAGACGCTTCCGGAGTTAATCACTTTACCTGGATTACAAGTGCTAGATATCACGATTTAGATTTATTAAGCTTAATCCCAGCCTTTATAGAAAGGTATTATGATAAAGGCTACTACGAAGCTGGGACCCGCTTCCAATTTAAAACTGATACCTTTGCCTACGGTAATAAAGTTAAGATGGACTTATATCGGCGTTATCACACCTTAGCTGCGGCTGGGGATAGACACTTAGTTGAGTTTTTAGATCGCAGTTGGTATCTAAAAAATGAAAAAATGGTTAGGCACTATGCCTACGGCCTCACTAAAGTAAGCTTTAGAGAAGAAGAACAAAAGAGAAAGATTGAAGAAAGCATTTTAATGGCAAGCGGCAAGGAACCAATTGTCCTTGAAAGATCACAAGAAGAAGCTGTTGATATTATGAAAGCTATCCTAGGCTTTAAGCCAGTTATCTCTAATGTCAATATGCCAAATATGGGTCAAATGAAAGGCCTAAGAGAAGGCGCGATTGTTGAAACCAACTGTATTTTTACAAATGATACCGTAAAACCCGTTGTCGCAAGCAAACTTAGAAGTGATGTCTTAGCCTTAGTAAGTCGTGCTAGCCTCAATATTGATACCTGTTATGAAGGTATTAAAAAGCGGGATTTCCAACTCATCTTTAACTCTTTTGTAAACCAAGCCTTGTGTGCTGGCATCACGCGGGATAAGTTAAAAGACCTATTTATTAAGATGGTAAATAATACGAAAGAATATTTAAAAGATTATTACGATTTAACGAAATTAGAAGCTATTTATTAATGATTAAAGGGCTAAATTATTAAGATAAAACTTAGTAATTTAGCCCTTTTATTTTTTTAAAAGTTAAAACGTTTTTACTCCAAAATATTATTGACTTTCATAATATTTTCATTATAATAGTTAGCGTGCTAAATATTAAGGGGGTATCATGGATCAGATTGTTAAATTAATAAAAATTATTGCCAATCAGATTGATATAAAGATGCAAACTTTAACGAGCTCTTTTGATTTAACAAGTACCCAAGTTAGAGTTTTAAATTATTTATATCACAATGATTGTAAGAATCAAAAACAGCTATGTGACACCTTTAAATTAACGAGTGCGACAGTTAATGGGATCTTAGATCGTTTAGAAGATAAGGGCTATATCTTGCGGGAAAAACTAGAAGATAAAAGAAACAATAAAATAGTCTTAACGGAAGCGGCTTTAGAATTAACCCATGACTTTGAAAAGACCATTGAATATAATAATATGGTTTTAGCAAAGGATGTCACACCAGAAGAACAAGAAGAACTTACGCATCTATTAAGTAAGGTATTAAAAAATATTGAGGAGGGAAATTATGATAAAAACACTTGCCGCTAGTATTAGAGAATACAAGAAATACGCCATTTTAGCACCGGTTTTCGTAATATTAGAAGTAGTATTTGAAGTATTAATTCCATATGTTATGTCAATTATGCTAGATGATGGGATTTCTAAATCTGATAACAAGCTAGTTGTTATAATTGGTATTGCGATGATCATTATGGCGGCGATATCTTTAGTCTGCGGTATTTTTTCAGGTAAATTTGCAAGTATTGCCAGTGCTGGTTTTGCTAGAAATTTACGTCATGATATGTATGCTAAAATTCAAACCTATTCCTTCGCGAATATCGATGAATTTTCAACTGCGTCCTTAGTAACCCGTATGACAACCGATGTTACTAACGTTCAACTATCTTTCCAAATGATTATCAGAATAGTTATTAGAGCGCCATTTATGTTAATATTTGCCTTCATTATGGCAATGATTATAAATTGGCAAATTGGTTTAATATTCCTTGTAGCTATCCCATTTTTAGGTATTACCTTAATCGCTTTAATGAGTAGATCATTTAAACCATTCTCTAAACTATTTAAACAATATGATATTTTAAATAGAGATGTTGAAGAAAACTTAATTGGTATTAGAACTGTTAAATCATTTGTTAAAGAAGAAGATGAATATAAGAAGTTCCAAGAAGCTAGTTCAGGTCTTAAGAATTTTGCTAGTAAGGCTGAAAAGATCTTAGCTTGGAATGCCCCAATCGTCCAATTTACTGTTTATGCTTGTTTAATTGCGATTGCTTGGCTAGGTGCTTCTAATATTGTTAAAGGTTTCACCTCTGGTGGCGAAACTGTCTATATGACAACAGGTGAATTAACTTCCTACTTTAGTTATGTAATGCAAATTTTAATGAGCTTAATGATGATTTCTAACATCTTCGTTATGATCACAATGTCTATTACCTCTGCTAAACGTATTGTGGAAGTCCTAAATGTTACACCAGATATCACGAACCCAGATCAACCAGTCTTTGAAGTTAAAGATGGTACAATTGATTTTGAAAATGTAAACTTCAAATATAATCCTAAAGCTCAAATCTACAACTTAACTGATTGTAATGTTCACATTAAATCAGGTTCTGTTGTTGGTATTATTGGTGGTACAGGTTCTGGTAAATCTAGTTTCGTACAATTAATACCACGTCTATACGATACCTCTCTTGGTAGCGTTAAAGTAGGCGGGGTTGATGTTAGAGACTACGATATTGAGACACTACGTAACAGTGTAGCCTACGTTTTGCAAAAGAATGTTTTATTTACTGGTTCTATTAGAGATAACTTAAAATGGGGTAACGAAGAAGCTACCGATGAAGATATCGAACGGGTTTTAAAACAAGCTTCAGCCTACGATTTTGTTAAAGCCTTCCCGGATGGTTTTGACTACGATTTAGGTCAAGGTGGGGTTAACGTTTCAGGCGGTCAACGTCAAAGACTATGTATCGCGCGGGCCCTACTTAAGAATCCGAAGATTTTAATTCTTGATGACTCAACTAGTGCCGTTGATACCAAGACGGATGCTAGCATCAGAGAATCTTTAAGAGAAACAGCTCCTGATGTTACGAAGATTATCATTTCCCAAAGAGTATCCTCAGTTCAAGACTCTGATTTAATCTTAGTCTTTGATGATGGTAAGATTATTGGTCAAGGTACTCATGATGAATTATTACAAACTTGCCCAATTTATAAAGAAATTGATGAACTTCAAACTAAGGGTTCTGATAGTGAGGAGGTAAAAGAAAATGCCTAGTACTAATAAAAAAGTAAGTGGTCGTAGTGGTGCTATTAAAGCTTTAATTCCTTATATTTGGCATCATTACCGGGCTAAAATTGTTATAACTTTAATTTGTATTTTAATTACCTGCCTTGTATCAATGGCTTCAACCTTCTTTATCAGTATTTTAATTGACCAGTTTATTGATCCTAATACTAATTGGTTAAATGGTGATCCTAACACCGGTGTTAACCTTGGTAACCCAGATTGGGATATGACAAAAGAATTTTTACCAGTTTTAATTGTCTTTGGTTGTATCTATTTAGTGGGTGTAATTTGTACTTTAATTTACACTAAATTAATGGTAACTATTACGCAGGGTAGTTTAAAATATATTCGTGATGACTTATTTAAACACATGGAATCACTACCTGTAAGTTTCTTTGATTGGAATACCCATGGTAATATCATGTCTTACTACACTAACGATGTTGAAGCAATGCGTCAAATGATAAGTCAAAGTGTGCCACAATTAATCAATAGTATCATTACAGTTGTTGGTGTTTTCTGTTTAATGATTTATTTCTCTTGGCTTTTAACAATCGTTGTCTTGTTAATTTTAGTAGCGATGATTGTTATCATCAAGACTATTGGGGTAAGAAGTACGAAATACTTCATTGAAAAACAAAGAACCCTTGGTTCAACTAATGGTTATATTGAAGAGTTAATTGAAGGTCAAAGAGTAGTTAAAGTATTCTGCCACGAAGAAAAAGCTATTGCTGATTTTGATGTTATTAATGATAAACTAGAAGTAGCCGATCGTAATGCTAACATTTTCGCCTCAATCTTAATGCCTATTATGAATAACATTGGTTTTGCTACTTACGCTATTATGGCATTAATTGGTGGGGCTTTAGTTGCGAACAAGGTTGATATTGGTTTCATACCTCTAACAGCCGGTGCTTTAGTATCATTTATCATGTATACGAGATCATTTATTAACCCGATCGCCCAAGTATCTAACCAAATGAATAGTATCGCCATGGGTCTTGCCGGGGCTGAAAGAGTCTTCGAACTTATGAATAGAGAACCAGAAGTTGATGAGGGTTATGTAACTCTTGTTAAAGGTAAGGAAGAAAATGGTACTTACGTCGAAACAGGCAAAGAAGAAGACTTATGGTTATGGCGTCATCCACATCATGATGGCACGATTACTTATCAACCTTTAAGAGGTGATGTAAGATTCTTCGATGTTGATTTTGGTTATAAACCTGATAAAGTAGTCCTACATAACGTTAGCTTATATGCTAAACCTGGTCAAAAGATTGCCTTCGTTGGGGCAACCGGGGCTGGTAAAACAACTATCACGAATTTAATTAACCGTTTCTATGATATTGCTGATGGTAAGATTAGATATGATGATATTAACATCAACAAGATTAAGAAAGCCGATTTAAGAAAATCACTAGGGATGGTTTTACAAGATACGAACCTATTCACCGGTACGATTGCTGATAATATTCGTTATGGTAAACCAGATGCGACAATGGAAGAAGTTGTAGCAGCAGCTAAACTTGCGAACGCTGATTCTTTCATTCAACACTTAGAAAATGGTTACGACACTTATATTACTAATAACGGTGAACAATTATCACAAGGTGAACGTCAATTACTTGCGATTGCTAGAGCGGCTATCACTAACCCTCCTGTTTTAATTCTTGATGAAGCAACCTCATCAATTGATACGCGTACCGAAAAGATTATTCAAGGTGCTATGGATCAATTAATGAAGGGTAGAACAGTATTTGTAATTGCCCACAGACTTTCAACCGTTAGAAATTCTGATGCGATTATGGTGCTTGAACATGGTAGAATTATTGAACGTGGTAACCACGATGAATTAATCGCTCAAAAAGGTGAATATTACCAATTATATACAGGTGCTTTCGAGTTAGAATAAGCCTAAAAATAAGAGACTTCGGTCTCTTTTTTTAGTCATAAAATATTCACTTTTATATCTTGAAAAATACACTGTTTTAGAGTAAAATCATTTATAGAAATGCATCTCTTAAAGGGGGTTAAAATATGATTTTTGATGATTTAGATATCGGCATCTCGACAAAGCCCATTATCAAGGTAATTGGGGTAGGTGGCGCTGGTGGTAACGCGGTTGATCGGATGATAGAAAACGATGTTAGAGGCGTGGAATTTATTGCCTGCAACACGGATGCCCAAGATTTAAGGGAGTCAAGAGCGGATGTTAGAGTTTTACTTGGTAAACATACCACTAACGGCCTAGGAGCAGGGGCCGTGCCTGACGTTGGTAAAAAAGCAGCTTTAGAATCAATTGAAGATATTAAGACAGTTATAAAAGGTGCCCAAATGGTATTCATAACCGCTGGTATGGGTGGCGGTACGGGTACGGGTGCGGCCCCAATCATTGCGAAAGTATCAAAAGAATTAGGATGCTTAACGGTTGGGATAGTTACTAAACCTTTCTTATTTGAAGGACCAGAAAGAATGCAAAGAGCGGTCGCTGGTTTACAAGAATTAAAACCATTTGTCGATACTTTAATTGTTATTCCTAACGAAAGACTTCGTTCTATTGTTGATGTTTCAACATCTATCTTAGAGGCTTTTAGAGAAGCTGATAACGTCTTACGGCAAGGTGTCCAAGGAATTGCGGAACTTATCTCTGTTCCTGGTCTAATAAATGTTGATTTTGCGGATGTCAGAACGGTCATGAAAGATAAGGGTACTGCCCTTATGGGTATAGGGACTGGTAAAGGCCCAAATCGTGCCGTTGAGGCAGCTAGAAGAGCGATTCATTCTAACTTACTAGAAGTAAGTATAGACGGTGCTACAAACGCCATCGTTAATATTGCGGCTAGTGAATCTCTAACCTTAACCGAAACCGAAAAAGCTATTGCGGAAATTAGAAATAACTGCGATAAAGACTTATCGATCATTTACGGGACGGCTATTAATAACGACCTAGACGATGAGTTAATTGTTACCGTTATCGCGACTGGTTACGAATTAAAGGCTAAAGAAAGTGGCATCGATGATATCGCGACTGAAATATTTAAAAATATTTCCCAAGAAAACATCAGCTATAAACCACTTGAAACCTTAAAAGATGAAGAGGAAGAAGAGGATGATACGCCACTCTTCTTAAACCCAAAAGAAGAAAAGAAAAGAGCTAAAGAAGAAAAGAAGAAAGAAAAAACTCGTGACCTTCCTTCTTGGCTTAAGAAAAGAAACTAAAAGAGAGGAACTTAATCATTCCTCTCTTTATAATTTTTAAGCCTTTTTAAAGTATTATTAACATTAATCTTTTCAAATAATAACTGACGGGTACTCTTACTAATGTTAATGACTCTAAGCCTTTGATATTCCTTTTTATTCTTTTTCTTATTAAGATTATTTAAAGACTTAACCTTTAAACTTTTATTTTTACTATTTTTAATATCCTCCTTATTTTCTTTAATTGTTCTATTATAAGCAAGGGGGATATTTTTCTCATCTAAGTGAAGTCTATGTTTATAATTATTTAAATTATCTAGATTATTTTTAAGCTCTTTTTTATAGTTATTAGTGATATTTAATAAATCACTCTTATAATTTAAATGATTTTCTTGACTTGACTTATAATAATTTAGTCTCGCATAAGTAAGGTTATCACTAATAGCGTATAAGATTTTATTGTAGGTAGCTTTAATAATCTTTTTGGTCTTGTTGTTGGATTTAATGGCTTGATTTTTGGTGTCTATGATAAAATTAGCCTTGTTTTTAAAGCTATAATCTAACTTTATTAATTCGCTATTTGTTTCCTCAATCAAATTAGAAATCTTATTACTCGTGTTTTTATAGTTACGATTAATATGTCTTATATGTCTAAGACTAGATAGGTAATTATTTTTAATTTTACCTTGGTAGACCTTAATTAAAGTCTTACGTTTCTTCAAATATTTATTTTCATTATCTACCTTAAAGGTATCAAAAAGACTTAAATAGGTGCGTCTAGCCTTTTTAGTTAAATTAATTAATTTAATAAATAAAATATTTGCAAGACTATTAAGATTAAATTTAGTAATATAAGTATCTCTTAGTTTATCTACCTTGTTATAGATCTTTTTAACATAAGAATTAGCCTTATAAATTAAAGTATAAGAACTATTATATTCTTGTTTTAGTAAATTATCATTTTTAGTTAAATCTAGATTATATTTATTTTCAACATTAGCTATTTCAAGATTAGTATTATTTATAAGTAAGTCAATATTCTTTTTTAAGTTAATGGTTTTGTTAATAAGCTCTGTAGCCTCTTTTTTTTCGTTTAAGATGTCTTTTCTAGTTCTTGAAAAATAATAACCAATTAAAGAAGAAGTACTCCTTAATTCAATAAGTCTTCTATCACAGTCTTTTAAAATATCTTCATTAACCCTAATGGTATTATCATATTTAGCCTTTATTTCATCATATTCTTTAATTTTATTATAAAGCTTGGTGGTAGCGGAACTAAAATTAATTTGTAAGGTATTCTTTTTATTTTTATAAGTGTTTTTCGTTTCATTTTGAATAAATTCTTCAATAATAATAGCTTCACTACTATTAAAATTATTTAAGATAACTTTATAATAGTTAAAGATTAGATTAGCTAAGTTTTGATACATTAAAACGATGTCATGTTCGTTTTTTCGTAAGACCTCAACTAAAATTTCTTTAATGAGAGAAAATAGTTTGACTAAATCTTCTAGTAAGTTAAAGATAAAAGTACCATTTTGGGCTAAAACTAAAGAATCAAAACGATAATTACGTCTATTGTGATTAAGTTCTAACAAACCCACATTCTTATCATAATAAGACTCTTCATAGCTAACGTTGTATTTTTCTTTCGCGCTAATAATATCAATATCTCTAACATAGGGTAGTCTTTCTTTACTAAATAAAATACTAGCTTGTTTTCTATGTAATTTTATCTGCCTTGTAAGGTAATCAGTTTGATTTTTGATCTTTTCTTTTTGAAACTTCGCATAAATTTCAATTGTTTTTGAGCTTAAACTATAGTTTTTATCGTTATATTCTTTAATTTTTGCATTTCGATCGAGTTCAAGGCTTGAAATAATTTGTTCAAGTTGAAGACCAAGCGAAGAAGAAGTATTGTAGTAATCTTCCCTTAACTTTAGGGTATTAGAAAGTCTATTTATTTTAGCCCTTAAGTTTAAAATTTTAATTCTTAGTTCATTGGTCTCATATTGGTGACGAGCTTGTAATAATTTTAAATCTCGATCAAATTTAGCAATCTCAAAATTAGCCTTAGCTTTGGCGTTTGACACCACATACTCATATTCATTTTCATTATTAGAGATATTAGTTTCTATTTGTTTATGGATGTATTCACCTAGTAGTTTGTTGTTATCTTTAGCTGTATTAAATTCAATTTTCGCAATATCAAGTTCGTAGTTTTTATTAATTTCAGCCACATTTTGATTAAACTTATTGAGCCTTATAGTTTCGTTATAAGTTGTGTTTAGTTTCTTTAACTCATTATGGTAATTTTCTTTTAGTTCTTTGATTTTTTGGTAGTAGGTATTTTTTTTAAGCTTATTTAGTCTTCTTGTAACAAGCTTTAGTCTTAGACCTTCATTGTTTTCTTTTTTGACCTCTTTTAAATATTCGTTTAACTCATTGTTTAGGGCGTAGTAGTTATAGAAGTAGTTACGTTTTGTCCTTTCAATGTTTTCGTCGTATTCTTTTTTAGCGTGTTCACTTGATTCGTCGTATTGACTTAATTCGTTGATAAAGTCAGCTAATATTTTTTGAACTTTACTATTATATTCATCTTCATAAAAAGATAGTTGTTTTAGGATATCTTTTTGTTTAATGATATTATCTTCAGTTTCCTTTTTAAAGGTGGTAGTTTTCTCTTTAGTATAGATTCTAATATCATTATTTAAGCTCGTGACAATAACTAGTTTCTGTCTATTAAGTTCATTTCTTTCTTCGTTATATTTTTCAGTAAGTGAAGCGATGTCCTCTTCTAGCTTTTCGATATCGGTTTGGGTAGCTAGAATCTCATCTGTATCAACTTCATTTAATAACATAATTTGTTTAGAATAATAAGAGTGAATCTTATTAGAAGTAGTATTTAGGTCTTTAACCCTTTCTTCGATATAGTTAGCATAGTTATCTTTAGCTACCTGGTTATTAGTATTTATTCGAGATAAGTTTAATTTAGCCGCTTCGTCAATTATTTTGGTGTTAGCCTCTAACTGTTTTATTTTTTTAGTCTTGGCTTCTACAAGGCTTTCAATATCTTTTTTCGAAGAAGCTTGGAGTTTAAAGATCTCCTCATTTATTTTTAAGATATTTTCTTTATTCGTTTTTTTAATATTTTCTTTTCTTACTAAGTATTTATTATTTAAATCAGTTAAAAAGTTATTAAAGTTTTCTAATTCTTTATTTTTTCTTATATCTAATTTATCTATAATATCTAGGTGCTTTTGATAGTTTGAAGTTGTTTTATCTTTAAAATTAGTAAACACATATTTTAACTTAGTAATTAGGGTTTCATCAATCGTATTTTTATTGGTATAGGAGTTAAGTAAGTCAAAATAATCAGTTTCAAATTTTTGAAAAGTATAATCTTTTTTCACTTACCTCACCTACCTTTGTCTTATATCTAATTATAAACTAAAGCCTCCTAAATAGCAAAAAAAAGTTGTGAATTGCCTAAAATTCTTGTGTATTTTTGGTATTATAAAATGTATAATATCTTAAGGTAGATAAATTATAGTCTTCGTTTTATTTTAATAGTAATTTATTTTAAAACTGGCGATTAATGAGAAGGTGATTTGTTTTATGTATGAATATATTAAGGGGAAAATAGCTGATATTACCCCCAAAAATATCGTGGTTGAGACCGCTAACATTGGCTATTTTATAATTGTTCCTAATCCTTATTCTTATAAAAAAGGGGAAGAAAGAACGGTTTATATTCATCAGTATATTAGAGATAATGTAATTGAATTATATGGGTTTACGAGTAAAGAAGAAAAAGAGTTATTTTTAAAACTTATCAGTGTTTCAGGGATTGGGCCTAAGTCCGCCTTAAGTATCTTAGCTCTTGGTAGTGTTAAAGCGATATACGAGGCGATCGAAAATAGAAATGATACTTATTTAAGAAAGTTCCCGGGGATTGGGCCTAAGGCTAGTCAACAAATTATCTTAGATTTAAAGGGTAAGATTAATCTAGACGAGACCCCGTTAGTTTCTTCTAAATTAGAAGAGATTAGTGATGCCCTTTTAGCTCTTGGGTATAGTAAGAAAGAAATTAATAAAATTTTACCAAAGTTAGATGAAAGCATGAGTGAACAAGACCTAATTAAACAAGGCTTAAAATTATTGACAAAGTAGGTGAAAGGCTTGGAGGAAGAAAGAATATTAGACCCCGAAAAAATCGAAGCGAGTGATGATCTTAGTTTAAGACCTAGCTCGTTAAGCGAATATATCGGACAGGAAAAAATTAAAGAGAGCTTAGATATTTATATTAAGGCCGCTTTGTCGCGTCACGAAAGCCTAGACCACGTCTTACTTTACGGTCCCCCAGGACTTGGGAAAACAACGCTTGCCCAGATAGTTGCCAATGAACTCCATGTTAATTTAAAGGTCGTATCAGGACCTACGATTGAAAGAAGTGGAGATTTAGCGGCGGTTTTATCTCAACTTGAAGAGGGAGACGTCCTATTTATTGATGAAATCCACCGCCTACCCCGCTTTGTCGAAGAAATCTTATATAGTGCGATGGAAGACTATGTCTTAGACATCTTAATTGGTAAAGATAGTACCGCTAAAAGTATTAGGGTTGATCTCCCACCTTTTACGTTAATTGGGGCAACCACCCGTTATGGGGATATCTCAAGCCCTTTAAGAGATAGATTTGGGGTTATTTTTCATCTCGAATATTACACAATTCCTGAGTTAAATGAAATTATTAAAAGAACTGCTAAAGTTTATAACGCGACTATTTCTGGCGAAGCATCTCTAGAGCTTGCCAAAAGAAGTAGAGGGACTCCTAGAATTGCCAATCGGCTTTTTAGAAGAGTAAGAGATTTTGCAGAAGTCAAAAATGAGGGTAATATTACGCTAGATATTACAAAATACGCTCTTAATCAGTTAGGAGTGGATGATAGTGGTCTTGACACAAGAGATCATAAATATTTAAAAACCCTAATTACGATCTATCACGGGGGGCCAGTTGGGGTTGAGGCTCTAGCCGCAAGTTTATCGGAAGAAGTATCAACCTTAGAAGATGTTTATGAACCTTATTTATTACAAGAAGGTTATATTAAAAGGTCCAATAGAGGTCGGGTCGCGACGGAAAAAGCGTATAAACATTTTAATATTAAGTATATGGATGGATTATTTTGATGAAAACAAGTGATTTTGATTATTATTTACCAGAAGAATTAATTGCCCAAACACCGCTTAAAAACAGATCAGATTCACGCCTTATGGTTTTAAATAGAAAAGACAAGACAATTAAACATGATGTTTTTTCGCATATCCTAGACTACCTAAAGCCTGGGGATGTTTTAGTTATGAATGACACGAAGGTTTACCCGGCCCGTCTATACGGTCATAAAGAAGATACTAATGGTAAAATGGAAGTCTTACTTTTAAAAGACCTAGGGGAAGACGTTTGGGAGTGCCTTGTAAAACCGCAAAGACGGATGCATAAAGATACGGTTGTTTTATTTAGCCCAAAGCTTAAAGGAATATGCCTCGACGTTTTAGAAGACGGGATTTGTCATATTAAACTTGAATATAACGGCATTTTAGTAGAAATTTTAAATGAAATAGGCGAAATGCCCCTACCGCCATATATTCACGAAAAACTAAGTGATAAGGATAGATATCAAACTGTTTACGCCAAAAACTTAGGTAGTGCGGCCGCGCCTACCGCTGGGTTACATTTTACGCAAGAAATTTTAGAAAAAGCGAAAGAAAAGGGCGTAGAACTATTATACGTAACGCTAAACGTGGGACTTGGGACTTTTAGACCAGTAAACGTCGAAGATGTAAGTAAGCATAAGATGCATAGCGAGGCTTACCACATCACAAAAGAGACGGCCGCTAAATTAAACGAGGCCATGAAAAATAAACAAAGAATTATCGCGGTCGGGACCACTTGTGTTAGAACACTAGAAAGTGCTTATCACGAAGACGGTTTTAAAGAAGAAAGTAAAGAAACCTCTATTTTTATTTATCCTGGGTTTAAGTTTAATGTTGTTGACGCTCTAATTACTAATTTTCACTTACCAAAGTCCACTTTAATTATGTTAGTAAGTGCCTTTAGTGATAAAGAGTTTATTTTAAAAGCTTACAATGAAGCCGTTAAAGAAAGGTATCGTTTCTTTTCCTTTGGCGACTGCATGTTAATAGAGTAGGAGTATTAAATGGAAGATAAAGTTATAATAAAAGTTAAAAATTTTGGGGATATGGTTGTTTTGCTTGACAAGACCGCGGCCCCAATAACAGTAGAAAACTTTTTAAAGTTAGTTGATGAAAAATTTTATGATGGCCTAACTTTTCACCGTGTTATTAAAGGTTTTATGATTCAAGGTGGTGACCCGCTAGGTAATGGTACCGGGGGAAGCAAAGATAAAATTAAGGGTGAGTTTAGTCAAAACGGGGTTAATAATCCCTTAAAACACAAAAGAGGGACAATCTCGATGGCAAGAACGATGATGCCAAATAGTGCTAGCAGTCAGTTTTTTATTATGCAAGAAGACTACGAGGGTCTTGACGGGGCTTATGCCGCGTTTGGGCACGTCGTATCTGGTATCGAAGTAGTTGATAAAATTGCGGATGTTAAAACGGATCGTAACGATAAACCGCTAGAAGACGTCATTATTAGTTCTATTAGGAGATTATATGAGTAGGCCACCCGTTTGGCATGAAGTTTTGCATATCTGTAAACAAACAGGAGCCCGTTACGGCCTCTTACATACGCCGCACGGCGATTTTGAAACGCCGATTTTTATGCCGGTAGGCACTCAGGCGACGGTTAAAACCTTAGTTCCGGAAGAAATTAAAGAAGTGTCCGATGGCCTAATTTTAGCTAATACTTATCACCTATGGTTACAACCAGGTGATGAGGTCGTTAAAGAGTTTGGGGGCGTCAGAGGTTTTATGAATTGGGACGGGGCCCTTTTAACTGATAGTGGGGGCTTTCAAGTTTTTTCATTATCTGATATTAGAAAAATCACCGAAGAAGGCGTCCATTTTAGACATCACAAAAGTGGGGCTCCGCTTTTCTTATCACCAGAATTATCAATTAAGATTCAAAATAATTTAGGGGCTGACATCATTATGAGTTTTGATGAGTGCCCGCCTTTTCATGCCGATAATAATTATTTATACGATAGTGTAAACCGGACTATCCGTTGGGCCAAACGGGGCTACGAGGCCCACTCTAATAAAGATAGCCAAGCTTTATTTGGGATTGTGCAAGGCGGGCCTATCAAAGAGTTAAGAAAACACTGTCTGGATGAACTTGAAAAACTAGATTTTCCTGGTTACTCCATTGGTGGTTTATCGGTTGGGGAATCCAAAAAAGAAATGTATGATATGTTAGCCTACCTCAAAACCATTATGCCAGAAAATAAACCCCGTTATTTAATGGGGGTGGGATCGCCTGACGATCTAATTATGGGTTCCATTTACGGGATTGATATGTTTGATTGCGTCTTACCTAGCCGTAACGCAAGACATGGCTCCGCTCTAACAAGCTACGGGAAGATTCAAGTTAAAAATCAAAAGTATAAGCTAAGTCACGAGGCACTTGATCCTAATTGTGATTGTTATGTGTGTCGGCACTATAAAATGGGGTATTTAAATCACCTAATTAAAGCCGATGAAATATTAGGAATGCGGTTATTAACCTATCACAATCTTTATTTTTTACGTAATTTGATGCATAATATAAGAGAAGCTATTAAAAACGATCGTTTATTAGATTTTAGAGACGAAGTATTTAGTAAGATGAACTATAAACTTTAATTGAGCGAGGTGATAATGTGTCTTGGTGGGTAATTCTTTTAATTGTTATAGCAGTTATTATCGTTTTATTTGTTGCGGGTTTTATAGTCTTTACTTTTAAAAAGAAACAAACCAAAAGCCTTGTCAGTGATAGTTTCATAGACGCCCTAACGCTTTATTTAGGCGGACTGCATAATATTTTACAAATAGAAGTTGAGCAAAGTCGCTTAAAAATAACGGTTAATGAGCTTGATTTAGTTGATTTAGAAAAGTTAAAGACCTTAAGTGACAAGGGTATCTTTGTTACCGGCAATACGATTAAAGCTTTATATAAGGATGATGCTAAAAATATTAAGGATGCTTTGGAAAAGAGGTTAAAAAATGCTTGAGAAAAAAATCTTAATTACGGCAGAAACAGGTATGCATTCGCGGCCAGCCACGATTTTAGTGACGGAAGCGGACAAATTTAAGTCTTCTATTATGCTATTAGCCCATGACAAGACGATTGATTTTAAATCCATCATTGGGGTTTTGTCGCTTGGCATTTATATGGGAGAAACAATTACTTTGACCTTTGCCGGCGAAGATGAAGAAGCGGCAAGCGAAAAAATTATTGGTTTAATTGAAGAACTCCATATTGGTAAGGAGGTAAAGTAATGCTTGACTTTAAAGAACTAGCTTTAAAATATAAGGACGAGGCTATAGCTACTTTAAAAGACTTAATTAGATGCGAAAGCGTGTTAACTAAGTTTGACCCTAAAAGCGACGCGCCTTTCGGAGAAGGTAATAAAAAAGCCTTAGACTTTGCCCTAACGAAAGCTCAAAGTTTTGGGTTTGACTCCAAAAATGTTGATAACTACGCTGGTCATATTGAATACGGCAATAAGGACGGTGAACTTTTAGGTATCTTAGCCCATCTAGACGTCGTTCCGGCTAATAAAAGTGAATGGACGTGTGACCCTTTTGACTTAACTATTAAAGATGGTAAGATGTATGGAAGAGGAACGACGGATGATAAGGGGCCTTTAGTAAGCGCATTATATGCTTTAAAACTTTTAAAAGATAACAACATTAAGCTAAATAAAAAAGTCAGACTTATTATGGGTTGCGACGAAGAAAGTGGGTCTCGTTGCCTCGAACATTATTTTAAAGAAGAAGAAATGCCTAAACTTGGTTTTTCTCCCGATGCCGAGTACCCAGTAATCTACGGGGAAAAAGCCCACGCTAATTATTACTTATACTTAACTGATAATGAAAATATCATTAAGTCCTTTACTTCGGGGACGCGTTTTAATATCGTACCAGCGGAAGCTAAAATGACTTTAAATATTGATCTTAAAGATAAGTTTTTAAGCTACTTAAAAGAAAATAATTATGAGGGCGAGGTTTCGGGTGATGAATACATCACGTATGGTGTTGCAAGCCACGCGATGATTCCGGAAAAAGGTCTCAATGCCGCCTTTATTTTGTTAGATTTCTTAGCTAAAAATACTGACTCTAAAGTGGCTGAATATTGCGTTAAATATCTAACTTTTGACCCGTTTGTGAAGAAACTTGGTATAGATATTACGTCCTCTGATATGGGCAGTTTAACAATCAACTGTGGTACCTTTAATTTAAAAGGTAACGTCTTAGAAATCGGCCTTGATTTCAGAATCCCCGAAGATAATTACGCCGAAGTAATTGATGAACACTTTAACAATACGATGTCACCTTATAACTTCACTTTTAAAAAGTTAGGTGATACGCCAATTCATTATGTTAATAAAGATTCTTTCTTAGTTAAGACCTTAACGGAAAGCTATGCCTCATTAACTGGTGATTATACGAATAAGCCGTTTACGATTGGCGGTGGGACTTACGCGAAATTTATTAAAGAATGCGTCGCCTTTGGTCCTCAAAGACCAGGGAGCCCCGACTTATGTCACGTCGCAGACGAATACGCTTTAGTTGATGAATTTATCTTAAATATAGCCATCTATGCTAAAGCCATTTACGAACTAGGTAAGTAAAATGCGACTACGTCATGTAAGAGGAGCTAGAGAGTTTTTAGAAAGTCAAAAAGACGTTGTTATTACAAATATTAGAGACTTAGATGTTAGTACAATTTTTAAAAATAAGAATGAAGTACACATGGAAATTGGTTGTGGAAAGGGAAAGTTTATTTTAGAAATGGCTAAGACTTTTCCTAGTGTTAATTTTTTAGCGATTGAAAAATATGACTCAGTTTTATTAAGAGCGGTTGAAAAGTACCTAAGTCTTGAAGAAAGACCAGAAAATCTTAAATTTATCTTAGCTGATTTTAGTGATCTTGCCCCTAAAATAAAAGAAGGATCAATTAAGACAATCTATTTAAACTTTTCGGATCCTTGGCCTAAAAACCCCCAAGCCAAACGCCGTCTTACGAGCCTTAACTTTTTAACTATTTATAAAAATATCTTAACAAGTGATGGCCTGATTATCCAAAAAACAGATAATGTTCCGTTATTTAATTATTCTTTACAAGAATATGAAAAGGCGGACTTTAAAGTTATGGAAAAAACGTACGACTTACATAGTACTGATATTTTTAATATTACAACAGAGTTTGAAGACAAATGGTCCCTAAAAGGACCAATTTGTTATGTCAAGGTAAGTAAATGAACTACTTATTAATTGGCGGACAAACAGAATGTCCTGAAGGTGAAATTGAAAGTTTTATCTTAAATAAGACTACAAATCCGTGCATACTATATGTGGCTCTAGCTAGCACGAAATATTTATATAGCTATAACTTATTTAAAAATAAAATAAAATGCCCTTTAGCCTTATTAACAGAGGAAGACCTAATAAATAATACTTATGAAGAAAAGTTTAAGTCAGCTAATATTTTATATTTTGCAGGTGGTAGCACGGAATTACTAATCGGCCTTGTTAAAAAATATAATTTAGAACCTTACTTTAAAGATAAAGATTTACTTGTAGGGGTATCGGCTGGGGCTATAATGTTATCAAGTTTTGGCATGGGCGATAAGGATGCTTTTATAGACGATGGTCACTACTACAATTTTAAGATGATTGAAGGTTTAGGCCTTTTAAATATTTCTTTTTGTCCCCACTATCAAAAAGAGGAACTCGTCATGTTTGATGATGAGTGTAAAAAATATAAGCTTGATGCCTACGCTTTAGAGGATGATACGGCTATCTATTTTGAAGATGCTAGGCTTAAAAAAGTTATTAAAAATGTTAAGAGCAATAGTGTATATTTCTTAAGTAAAGAAAATTATATATTAACTCCATTATATGGAAAGGAATAAAATGAACGCTTTAGATTTAATTATCAAAAAAAGAGAGGGAGAAGCCCTCACCAAAGAGGAAATTGATTATTTAATTGAAAATTATACAGCTAATTTAATACCAGATTATCAAATGAGTGCCTTTTTAATGGCTACTTATTTTAGAGGTATGACGGAAGAAGAAACCTACAACTTAACCATGGCGATGGAAAGAAGTGGGAAGACTGTTGATTTAAGTGGTATTAAAGGTTTTAAGGTTGATAAACATTCCACGGGCGGTGTCGGTGATAAGACAAGCCTTGTTTTAGCCCCGATGGTCGCAAGTCTTGGGATTAAGTTTGCCAAAATGAGTGGGAGAGGACTTGGACATACAGGCGGCACACTTGATAAGCTTGAATCAATTAGAAACTTTAATGTGAATCTCGATATTGAAAGCTTTATTGATCAGGTTGAACAAATAAATATCGCGATTATTGGTCAAACAAGTGAAATCAATTTAGCGGATAAAAAACTATATGCCCTAAGAGACGTTACGGGGACGGTTCCTTCAATCCCATTAATTGCCTCAAGTATTATGTCTAAAAAATTAGCAGCGGGAAGTGACGCCATTATACTTGACGTAAAGGTTGGTAGTGGGGCCTTTATGCCAAATGTAACAGAAGCTTTAAAACTCGCGCGCGCAATGAAAGATATCGGTCAAAAAGCGGGTAAGAAAGTAACCTGCGTCTTAACTAACATGGATGAACCTCTAGGACACGCGGTTGGGAATAGTCTTGAAGTAATTGAAGCGATTAACACGCTTAACGGTAAAGGCCCGAAAGACCTAACGGACTTATGTTTAACCCTAGGTTCTTATTTAGTTGTTGATGCCGGGCTTGAAAATACGCTTGAAGAAGCCCGTAAGCTTTTATACGGTCAAATTAAAAATGGTAAAGCTCTTGCTAAATTTGCTGAACTTGTTAAATATCAACAGGGTAATGTTGATTATGTTTATCACCCTGAATTATTTGATCTAGGTGATATCATTGAATTAAAGTCAAGTACGTCAGGCTATATTGCCCGGATTGATTCATATAAAGTCGGACATGCTTCAATGTTACTAGGGGCAGGTAGAGAAACGCTTGATAGTGATATTGACTATAGTGTTGGGATTGTTTTACAAAAGAAAGTCGGCGACTACGTTAAAGAAGGCGAAACGCTCGCTTTATTATACGTTGCTGATAAAAACGTTGACGAAGCCTACAACATGTTAAATAGTGCCTATACTTTTAGCCAAGAAGAAGTAAAAACAAAATTAATTTTAGATGTTGTCAGATAAAGCTAAATATGCTAAAATACACTTGTTTATTATTGGAAGGTGAAAAAATTTGAATATAGCTGATTATTTTGTTTTAGTTTTATCAATATTAATGATAATTGTTGTGATGTTACAAACATCTAAAGATGATATAAATGATGCTTTTAATGGTAGTAAGACCGACTTATTTAAAGATCAAAAAGTAAGAGGGGCCGAACTTTTCTTACAACGTTCAACCATTGTAATTGCGGTCTTATTTATTGCTATTGTTATAGTATCTGTATTTTTACATACAACATAGTTATTAAGAGATACTAAAGGTATCTCTTCTTTTTTTCAGGAGGATAGTATCATGGAAGAAAAGATCTTAGATATTTTAGAAAAACATCATAAGTTTTCAAAAATTTTAAAAAGTTCTAGGCTTGATAAAAAGACTTTAAGAAACATACTTAAAAAACTAATAGCTAGCAAAAAAGTAGTAGAGTTTTATGATAGTTACTATTTACTTCATACCGGCGTTTTAGAAATAACTAATGAACACTACGGCTTTATTACCCCAGCGGATGAAGAAGAAAATAAAGAGGATTACTACGTTTCTAGTGATAGCTTTAACGGGGCTTTTGACGGGGACGAGGTAAGGTTTTATATCTATAAAGAGCCTCGTACTAATAGATTTAGAGCGGACATTGTCGAGGTTATTTCCCACACGAAACTAGAGATAGTTGGCTATTTAGATATTAAAGAATTTAAAGATAAAAAAATGTATAATGTCATAAGTCTAGATCAAAAAATGATAGTTAAAGTAGTCCCTGATACGCTTCCTAATATCTTTAACGGTGCCATTATTAGATGTAGGTTAAACTATGTGAAAAATAGCGTAGCGGCAACCTTTTTAGAACTTATTGGCTATAAAGATGACCCGGGAATTGAAATATCAACGATAGCCGCTACTTACGGCTTTACGAGTGTCTTTCCAGATGAAGTAGTAAGCGAAGTTAAAGAGGATATACCAACCTTTGTTAGTGATTTTGATATAAGAGGTAGAAAAGATTTTAGAGATCTTTCAATTATTACAATTGATGGGGATGACTCGAAAGACTTTGATGATGCAATCTATGTGAAAAAAGAAGATAGTAATACCTACACCTTAGGTGTATATATCGCAGACGTTACAAACTACGTTTTGTTTAATAAGCCTCTTGATAAGGAAGCCTACCATAGAGGGACTAGTGTCTATTTAGCCGATAGAGTTATCCCGATGTTACCCCGCGAACTATCAAATGGGATCTGTTCTTTAAATGAAGGGGTCGATAGACTCGTTCTTGCCATCATTATGAAAGTTAATAAAGAAGGCGTTGTCATTGATTCTAATATTTGTGAAGGGGTCATAAAATCACGGCACCGGATGACTTATAACAAGGTGAATAAAATCTTAAATGGGGACGAAAGCTTAATTAAAGAATATAGTGATATATATGAGATGTTACTTGAGGCAAATGAACTACATCACATCATCAGGAAAAAAAGAGAAGCGGCTGGGAGCCTTGATTTTGATATTGATGAATATAGTTTTGTTTTAAATGAAGACGGCTCGCCTCGTGATATCATCAAGAGAACGAGATATGATGCGGAAAAATTGATTGAAGACTTCATGATTTTAGCAAACGAGGAAGTAGCTAAATACATGACGCATCTAGAACTACCGTTTTTATATAGAGTGCACGACAAGCCTAGTGAAGATAAGGTTTATGAGTTTATGGACTATATCGGAGAAACTAAAAAATTAAAACAAAACAAAAAAATCTCTCCAAAACAAGTTCAAGGTATCTTAAAAAGTTTAGAAGATAGACCAGAAGGTAATATTTTAAATCAACTTTTATTGCGTTCTATGGCTAAAGCTAAATACTCAAATGAAAATATCGGGCACTACGGTCTCGCTTTAAAGAACTATTGTCATTTTACTTCTCCGATTAGAAGATACCCCGATTTAATTGTACATAGAATCATTAAAGAGTTAATATTACATCCTACAAATTATGATAGTGCTTATCGCTATTATGCTAAAAACTTGCCAGACATTGGCCTTAACACTTCCGCACGAGAGCGAAGTGCGATAAGCTGCGAAAGGGATGTTAACGATATGTTATATGCCTGGTATATGGAAAGTCATATTAATGAAACTTATACAGGCTATGTTTCATCCATTACTAATTTTGGCCTCTTTGTCACAATTGATAAGGGCGTTGAAGGATTAATCCACATTAGAAACTTAAGTGGTAGTTATCACTTTGATGAAAAGTCGATGCAACTAATAGGCTTTAACAGGACTTTTAGTTTAGGAGACAGGGTTGAAGTAGTCGTAATATCTGCTTCACGTACTAGTAAAAAGATTGATTTTATGTTAAAAGAAGATTACGAAGAAGGTAATAATAGTGAAGATAGTAGCTACTAATCGTAAGGCTAGTTTTGAGTATTTTATCTTAGATAAATATGAAGCAGGAATTAAACTAACAGGGACCGAAATTAAATCAGTCAGAAATGGTAATGTTAATATCAATGATTCCTACGTCGTAATAAGAAATGGTAAGGTTAATATTATTAATATGTTTATTGCTAAATATGAACAAGGTAATATTTTTAACCACGATGAAAGAAGAAGTAGAGAATTACTACTACATAAAAAAGAAATAAATAAGCTATTTACTAAAATTAAACTAGATGGCTTAACTTTAGTTCCTCTTAAAGCTTATTTTAAAGAATCCTTACTAAAAATTGAGATAGGTCTTTGTCGCGGTAAAAAACTCTACGATAAAAGACAATCATTAAAAGAACAAACGGAAAAAAGAAAGGTTGAAAAAGCTTTAAAAAGCTATAAATATTAAACGGAAGTTTTAAAACTTCCGTTTATAACCTAATAGTTAATTCATTACTTTTTTATTGCATTTTTAAGTTAAAGATGTAAAATATTAGTGCATTTGGGCTTGTCTTGGATTCGCTATAAGATAAGAAGGTTTGTAAGCGTGTCTTGTTAATGCCAAGTAAAAAGCATCGAGGTTTGAATAAACGCAAACACACATTTATTTGCTCGTAACAACAATATGAGCGTTCAATTAGCTTGTTAATATAATTTAAGCTATATATTAGCAGCAACCTATGGCTGTTAATATGAATCATTTAATAGGTTATATAGTATTTCTTAAGCTAGGAGAAATATTAAGAACTTAATCTAGATCGGTAAAGTGATTTTGTCTATTTATTAGCTTTACTTAAACTTTAAATAGACTACACACGTAGAAAGCAAATAATATTGTTTTATATACAGGGGTTCGAGTCCCCTCAGGTCCACCAATATAGAAAGTAATGGTTTGATGTTAGATATCAAACCATTTTTGACTTTTTTGAGAAAAATTAACAAAATATTATCTTTTTTGGTTAATTTATGGTAAAATTTAAATAAATTAAATGGATAAATATACAAAGTAACTAACTCTAAATAACACTTAACAGGAAAAAACCTTAGAATTATGTAAAATTGCTTTGAAAGGTGCTGATTCAATGTTAACAGTAAAAGATGTATTTGCTAAACTAAATAGTGGTGAAATTACTCTTGAAGATGTCATTGCAAAAGGAATGTTGTCTCCAGTGACGCAGCGTATTGCTAAGATAAAGCAGCCATATGGTGGTTATATCAATCCGAAGGAGTTTGAGTGTATAAAATTAGATGGTGGGACTATTGATGACCTGTATCCAGAAGAAAATGTGCACCCGGTTTTGATTGGGATTACTGTTGACTACCTTACGCGTTTTATGACCGGAACCCCAGCCCAAAAAGCATTTGAAATTTCCCAAGCAGGTGCTAACTTGATTCACAAACAAAGGCTTTTTAAGAAGCTACTAAAAAAAGTGAAAGGATTGGATAATACCTCAATAGTTTCCGCTGTTAAGCTATCAGGCTTTGATACCGTGTATCGAGCTAGATCCGAAACCTACCGTCCAGTAAAATACATTAAGCCTGATGCTAATACAATTGAAAATATACGTGTGATGGTTGAGCGCTCTTTACATTTCTTTGAACAGTATGGGCCAAAAGTTTTGGATGGCTTAACTTTTGAAGGTGGCTATACTGGATATGTAGCAGCTGGTGATGGTGATTTTTTAACACGTGATACCTTGTGGGATTTCAAAGTTTCAAAGAAAAAACCTCTTAGCAAACACACTCTTCAGCTATTTATGTATTGGCGCATGGGTCTTCATTCAATTTATCATGAATATTATGAAAGCGTAAAGAATCTAGGTATTTACAACCCACGTATGAATGTGGTGTATCTACTAGATGTTAGTAAGATTCCTCTAGGTGTAATTGAAACAATAGAGAAAGAAGTTATTGGCTATTAGTCGGTGGTTAGCCAATTTGTTTTGAATAAAATAAAACTAATCTTCTAATGTAAATATTTATCTATACTTAGCTTGTCTTATCTTTTAAATAGTATTTAAAAAAATTAAACTTAAATATAAAGCTGATTTTGTCATAATAAATAAATGAATTGAAGGTGATGATTTTATGAGTAGCTTTTCAATTGAACAATTTGATTTTAATAATTACGGTAAGGAGTTACTTGGCTCTAATAAAAGAGGTAAAAATTGGCCAGTTGTTTATTTGATTCACAACGATAACACGATGTATGTCGGCGAAACTAGTTCTGCTTATTACCGGTTTGAACAACATTTAAATAATGTTGTACGTAAAGATCTCAAAAAAGTAGAAATCATTTTTGATGATGAATTTAATAAATCTGCCATATTAGATATTGAGCAAACACTTATTCAAATAATTGGAGCTGATGGCAAATATCATTTGCAAAATTTGAATGGTGGCCAATCATCTAAACATAATTATTACCAAAGGGAAAAATATGTTAATAAAATTAGTTTAATTTGGAATGAACTTTTAAAGCGCAACCTTGCTAGAAACTCTTACCAAGAAATTATTAATTCCAATATTTTTAAATACTCACCTTACAATACATTGACAGAAGAACAAAATAATATTGCTAGCGAAATTATTTATGATGCCTTAACTAGACTTGAAAACAACCAGAAAGGCGTTTCGGTTATTCAAGGTAAGGCAGGTACGGGTAAAACAATTTTATTAATTAATATTATTTTTAAAATTATTGCTGCGGCTAGAATCAATTATGATTTTACTGCTGAAGATGATGACCTTACAGATAATATGGCTTTATATCACGCTATTAAAGAATTTACTCTTAAAAACTATATGCCTAAAATTGGTTTTGTTGTTCCAATGACTTCATTACGTAAGACCATGGAAAAAGTATTTAAAGGTATTGGTAATGGCCTAAGCCCTAAAATGGTAATTGGACCTTTAGACGTTGTAAAAGAACACTATGATATCTTATTTGTTGATGAAGCCCATAGATTAGCTGATTATAAGTTTGTTACATATCATGATCAATATAAAAAAGCGGCTGCTAAAGTTGGTCTAGATGAAAATAGTACGTCTTTAGATTTCATTATGAAATCATCTAAATATCAAGTTTTAGTATTTGATGAAAAACAAACAGTAAAGAAAAGCGATATTACCATAAATCAGTTTAATAGAGCAGTAAATACATCACCTTTTAGGCGTGATTTTGTTTTACATACCCAAATGAGATGTAAAGGCGGATCAACTTATATTGACTATGTCGATGACATTTTAAATTGCCAGGCTTCTAGTAGATTAGATGTAATAGATTATGATTTAAGACTTTATGATGATGTTAATGACATGGTTACAACAATCAAGTCATTAGATAAAACATATGGTTTATGCCGAAATGCAGCCGGCTATAGTTGGGAATGGGTTAGTAAAAAGTGCAAGACCTATGAAGAAGCTGTTAGTAAGGGCTTATATGATATTGTAATTGGTGACTATAAATATATTTGGAATATGAACGATAAAGAATTTATATTATCAGATAATGCCATAAATGAAATAGGCTGTATACATACTTTGCAAGGTTATGATCTAAATTATGTAGGCTTAATTTTTGGTAGAGAAATCGATTATGATCCTATTAATAATAAAATGATTATTAATCCTAAATATATTTATGATAAAGGTATCAAACTAGAATTAAACGATATTAACAATCTTAATACTAAAATTAAAAGTTATATTATAAATTCCTATAAAGTTATTATGACTAGAGGAATTAAAGGCTGTTATGCTTATGCGTGTAATGAAAATCTAAGAAAGTATTTGAGCAAATTTATGGATGAGGTTAAGAAAAATGGATAGTTTAGATAATATTTTATATGATATTGATAAATTTAATAAGGATCGCGATTGGGATCAGTTCCATGCACCAGCTAATTTAGCAAAATCTATTTCAATTGAAGCTGCCGAATTATTAGAATGTTTTCAATGGAATGATGATAATTATAATTTAAATAAAGTTAAAGAAGAATTAGCTGATGTGTTGATTTATGCTTTACAAATGTCTTTAAAATTAAATCTTAATCCATTAGAAATCATAAAAGAAAAAATACAAAAAAATGCTGAAAAGTATCCTATTTCTAAAGCCAAAGGTAGTTCTAAAAAATATAATGAATTATAAAATCTTTCTTTTCTACTATCAATAGTTTTACCCCACATTATTCCCTGTAGTATCTACAGGGCTTTTATTTTTTATGCACTACTAATTACTTATTTAACAATACTAAAAGATTATAAAATATGCTAAAATTAGTTGGTGATAAATTATGGACTATATGGTAGCGTCTAATTTAGATCTAGATGAAATTATCAGATTAAAAAATGAAGTTAAAGAAAGGGTTAAAGAAGAAAACTTACCTATTTGGCTTGGTGACTACCCGGGAGATGACTTAATTAAAGAAGATATAACTTCAGGCTTTGGTCGTATTTTAAAAGACGGCAATGAAATTGTATGTTATGCGGCTCTTCACAAAGCCTCTAGCGAATACGAGATAAATACATTCATTCATAATGACTTGTATTCTTTTAGTCGTATTATGACTAAGACTAGTCATTTAGGCCGGGGTCTTGCCACCTTGTTAATTAAACAAATGTTAGAAGAAGTTAAAAATAAAACTTCAGGCTTTGGTCTAATTGTTGATGATTGTAATAAGTTAGCTTTAAATGTCTATTTAAAAGTAGGCTTTAAGTTTGAAGGTTATTCAAGACAAATTTATGGTGATTTTTCTAATTTAACTTACTATTATACTCCTTCCTATACTGATAATATTAACTATGATTTAGCTAAATTTAGCTCTTTAAAACACCAATTATTTTGTAAGAAGCTATATAATACAAGCTTAAAAATTCTAGGCTGTAAAATCCCGGATTTAAGAAAGTATACTAAAAGGATTGATGCTGAATCATTCTTTAATAAGATAGCTTTTAATACGGTTGAAACCTTAATGCTAGGTAGTATCTTACTTAAAAACTATGAAGGTAAAGCCTTGTTTAATAGGGTGAATCAAATACTAGATAAGACCGATACTTGGGTGGTAACTGATTTAATTGGAAGTACGGTTAAAAATATTGGTAAAGATCCACTAATATACTATGGTGATATTTTAGCTTTAATAAAAAGTAATAATACTTTTAAAGTTAGATGTGCCTTAATTATTTTACTTTTTCAATACAAAAACATTAAATTATATGATAAAATATTTGAGTTAATAGAAGAAGTTAAAGTTGACTCGTATTACGTTAATATGGCTATTGCTTGGTTACTTAATACGATGAGTAATAAAGACAAACGTGTTTATGACTTTGTATTAAAATTAAACCCTAAAATAAATAAATTATTTAGGCAAAAACAACGTGATAGCTTAAGAGAAAGGAAGAAGTAAAAAGTGAAACAATATCTAGATTTATGTCGCTATATCTTAGAGCATGGGAAGAAAAAAGATGATAGAACCGGTACTGGTACTATTTCGATTTTTGGGTATCAAATGAGATTTGACTTAAATGAAGGTTTCCCCCTCTTAACGACCAAAAGAGTGCATTTAAAAAGTATTATTCACGAACTTTTATGGTTTATCTCTGGTTCAACAAATATTAGACCATTGGTGTTAAATGATGTAAGAATTTGGAATGACTGGCCTTTTGCGAAATACCAAAAAAGTTCTAGCTATCAAGGTGAAACCATCGAAGAATTCGCTGAAAAGATCAAAAATGATGAAGAGTTTGCCGCTACTTGGGGCGATCTTGGTCCTGTTTACGGTAAACAATGGCGGGACTTTGACGGGGTTGATCAGTTAAGTAATTTAATAAACGACATTAAAACAAACCCTAATTCGCGTCGTTTAATAATTTCGGCTTGGAACCCGAAAGAAGTAAAAGATATGGCTCTTCCTCCTTGTCATAGTTTTATGCAGTTTTATGTCGTTGATAATAAATTGTCTTGTCAGTTATACCAACGTTCCGCTGATGTGTTTTTAGGTGTTCCTTTTAATATTGCTTCTTATAGTCTATTTACGATGATGATAGCCCAGGTTTGTAATCTAGGGCTTGGGGATTTCGTTCACACTTTAGGGGACGCTCATATTTATCTAAACCACCTAGATCAAATTAATCGTCAATTAAAAAGAACACCACGTCAACTACCCCAAATGAAGATTAACCCAAATGTCAAATCTATCTTTGATTTTAAGTATGAAGATTTTGAACTCGTGGGTTACGATCCTTACAAGGGTATTAAAGGGAAGGTTGCGGTATGATAAGTTTAATTTGGGCGATGAGCGAAAAAGGGCTTATCGGAAAAGATAATAAGATTCCGTGGCATGTAAAAGAAGATTTAATGTATTACAAAGAAAAGACGAAGGGACAAGTGGTTCTAATGGGAGAAAACACCTACGATTCTTTAAAGGGTTATTATAAAACCCGTCCTTTGCCATATGGGAAAATCTACGTCGCAAGTCTTAGTAAAAGATCTTTTCCTGATGCTATAAAAGTTAGTGATGTCGCGTTTTTTTTAAGTACGACTAAAGAAGACATCTTTGTTGTAGGGGGTGCTACGATTTATAAACTTTCACTCCCTTATGCGAACAAACTATATATTTCACTTATTAAAGGAGACTACGAGGGAGATACTTATTTTCCTAAACTTGATTTAAGCGAGTATCATTTAATAAGTGAACGAGAAACCGAAAAAGTTAAATATTTAGTCTACGAAAGGGGAAATATTTAATGTCAGTTATTATATTTATCCTAGCCTTTACGGCCCTTTTTAGTTATTTGTGGTCACTACTTAGTCTAGGTAGCTTGTGGTTTATTATTTTATATGTGGTTTTAGGCTTTATTTCTAGCATCATATTTTTAATCCTTTTAGTCTTTTTATTTATCTTTATTGCCTTAAAGTCAAAGCCTAACAATAAATATAACCACGCTATCTTATACCAACTATTAAACTTTGTTAGAGTTATCTTACGAATAAAACTAGAAGTAGTAGGGAAAGAAAACATCCCAAGTGAAACATTCGTCGTTTATGGTAACCATAAATCTAATTGTGATGTCTTTTTAGTTTATCTAGCTTATCACCGGGTTATGTCAGCTGTCGCCAAAAAAGATTTAGCGAAGATTCCGATCCTAAAAACTATCATGAAGGCTTTCGCCGTTACCCCACTTGATAGAGAAAATGAAAGAGAAGGGGTTAAAGCCCTCCTTAAAGCCATTAAGCTCGTTAAAGGCGGCTTTAACATGATTATCTTCCCAGAAGGTGGCATTAAAACAAGAGAGTATGAAACGATGTCAGGCTTTAAAGCAGGATCTTTCAAACTAGCCATGAAAGCCGAAGCGACTATTAGCCCTATTAGTATTATTGGTTCAAGTAAAATCTCTAAAAATGCCCCTTGGCATAAAACGAAGGTTAAGATTATTATCCATAAACCGATACCTTCTAGTGTTTATTTAAATGAAAACACCTTTGAAATAGGTGACGAGGTTTCTAAGATGATTGATAAGGGCGTTACGACGGGCGAAATTCAGGAGTTACAATGTTCATAACGATTATAAGTATTGTCATTGTAGTACTTGTTATAGCGATTATCGCAATTTATTTAGGTGTTCATTTTAAAAGAAAAAGTAATGCCATAAATAACATTGAAGGCCTCCTTCAAGAAATCTTAGATGAACATAAAAGTCAAGCTAATAAATTTATCAAAAGTAAAAAGAATGAATGTTATGATTATTATTTAGAAACCTTAACCGATATTTATTATATTAAAGTCTTATATAATTTTAATAATTATGAAATATCTATTAATAGTAGATATAAATGGCAATATAAAACGGATATAACAGATGAAAAACTCAGGTTTGTTGAAGGGATCACGGAGTTTGTTAACTTTCATAGTAAAGAGTTAAAGAAGAAGGTAACAAAACTCTGTCTAATCTACCCTAACTCTAGTTCTTTACTTTATTATATCAATGAATCTGATATTGCCTTTGTAAGACCTGAAGAAGCCTTATATGGTATTAACTTTATAACTTATGAACGCCTAAATAGTAATCATAATCTAATTTAGAAGGAATATTATGTATGATTTAAAAGTATTAGAATATGATAAAGTTTTAAAACAAATAGAACCTTTTTGTGTTACGTCTTATGCTAAAGAAAGACTTTTAGCTTTAGTCCCTAGTGGGGACACAAACGAGGTAGATAGTAAAAATTCTGAAACCGCCGAAGCTATTAAGGTTTTAGTTAAATATGCTAACTTACCATTTTCTAATTACCACAATGTTTTAGAAGCCCTAAACCTCGCAGAAAAGGGTGGTATCTTAAGTGCCTTAGATATTTTAGATGTCATCACCCTAATTAATACGAGTTTAGAAGTTAATAAATTTTTTAATAATATATTTAATGCGGATAAGGATACTTACCCTAAATTAAGTAATTATAATAATAACCTAGTTAATATGTCAAAACTAAGAAACATGTTAACCCTAGCGGTGTCAAATGATGGTAATATTTTAGATCAGGCTTCCAAAAACCTATTTCAAATAAGAAGAAGATTAAGTCAGACGGAAAATAAATTAAGACAAACGCTAAACCAAATTATCGCAAGTAATATCACTAAATTAACCGAACCGCTAATTGCAATAAGAGATAACAGGATGTGTCTTCCCGTTAAGATCGAATATAAAAATACTTTTAAAGGGATCTTACATGATATTTCTAGTTCAAATAACACTTGTTATATTGAACCAGAAGAGTGTTTTGTGATCTCAAGCTCAATAGATAACATTAAAGAAGAAGAAAAAGAAGAGATTAATAAAATCTTAGCGGAGCTAAGCCTACTAATTAAATCTAATTATGATTCTTTAATTAATAATCTTGATATTTTAACTGCCTTAGACGTTATTTTTGCGAAAGCCATGTATAGCAAAGATTATCCTAGACCCCTATTAGCTAAGGATTATAGTTTTAGCCTAAATAATGTGTGTCACCCTTTAATTAGTAAAGACACTGTCGTCCCAATTTCGATTAAGATGACTAAAAATGACGCCGTTATTATTATCACAGGTCCTAATACGGGTGGTAAGACAGTAACTCTAAAGACGGTCGGGCTATTAAGCGCTATGGTCCAATCTGGTATCTTCCCTAACTCTAAAAAAGAAAGTATATACTATGTTTTTAAAAATATTAGGGCAGACGTCGGGGATGAACAAAGTATTGAAGAAAGCTTATCAACGTTTTCTAGTCATATCACAAAAATTAAAGACATCTTAGATAACGACCTCGCTAATTCGTTAGTCTTACTTGATGAAGTCGGTTCCGGGACGGACCCGAAAGAAGGTAGTGCCTTAGCCATTAGTATTATTAACTATATTAAATCAAGAGGAGCCAAAGCTATCATCACAACCCATTACACTGATTTAAAAAATTATGCCTATAAGACCGAAAATGTCTTAAACGCGAGTGTCGAATTTAATATTAATACCCTAAAACCTACCTATAAGGTTTTACTTGGGGTTCCCGGTCAATCAAACGCCCTTGATATTGCCTCTAACCTTGGGCTAAATAAATCCATCATCGAAGAGGCAAGACAAAGCCTTTCTCATGAAGTCATAAATGAAGAAGTAGTTAACCTTGAAAAAAGGATGGAAGAAATAGCTAAAAAAGAAGAAGAACTAGATTCACAAGAAGCCGAATTTAAGGCACAACAACAGGCTTTTTTAGCTGCTAAGCTTAAGCTTGAACAAGATAGAGAAAAAATTTTACTATCTGCTAAAAAAGAAGCAGATAACTTAATTGAAAAAGCTAAGGAAGACGCGAAAGACCTAATTACTAAGTTAAAAGAGATGCAAGGCTCTTCCTTTAAAGAACACGTTTTAGCTGACTTAAAAAATAAGGTTAATACCTTGTCTTCAGCTGACATTTCCATAAACCCTCTAAAAGAAAAACTAAATGTCGGGGACTTTGTTAAAATTATTCCTTATAAACAAGTGGGGAAAATCTTAAGTATCAATAAAGATAAGTACAAGGTAAACTTTGGCCAGTTTACGATGGATTTTAAAGAAAAAGATTTAATTAAAACCCTTGTGAAAGAAGAAAAGACGCCTAGGAAAACAAAGCTTCAAGGGTATAACAGAGTTGAAGGGGCTAGTATGCGGCTTGACCTACGTGGTAAACGTTACGAAGAAGTTAAAGACTTACTTGAAGACTTTATTGACAAGGCCGTTCTTGCGAATTACGAACAAGTCACCATCATTCATGGTTACGGTCAAGGTGTTATTAGAAATCGTGTTCAAGACCTTTTAAAACATAACCCGAATGTTAAGTCTTTTAGATACGGTGGCGAAGGAGAAGGTTTAAACGGGGCGACGGTGGTAATGTTAAAATGATTTGTGAATTTATTTTACCATACCAAGAAGAAAAGTTGGATTTACTAGAAAATAGTATTAAAATAGGAATTGATCACGGGGCAATAGATGCCATCAATAAGGGTGTTAAACTCGACTACGCCCTTGGTGATTTTGATTCAATCAGTGAGACAAATTTTAATCTAATAAAAAGTAAGGTTAAAAACATCGTTAAGCTAAACACAGTAAAAGATGACACCGATACTGAGCACGCCATAAACTTATTTAAAGATGCTAACAAAATTATTATTCACGGGGGTCTCGAGGGCAAGAGAATTAGTCATTTAGTAGCTAATTTAAATCTTATACTTAAATTCCCCCAAGTAGTAATAAAAGATGATAAGACCCTAATTTATAAATTAGAACCAGTCATGAAGCTAACTGATAAATCCTATAAATTTATCTCAATCTTCGCTAAACCTGGTAGCGTAATTAGTCTACAAGGTTTTAAATATAACCTAACTAACTATAAGTTTTTAGAAAATGATAATCTATGTATTTCTAACGAATTAATAAGTGAAGTAGGCAAAATTCAATTTAGTGGTGAAGGCCTAATAATTTTAGAAAAAGATGATAACTTACTTATTTAAAAGTTATTATCTTTTTTTTAATGTAAGAATATGATATACTTTTCATGTCATAAGGGGAGCCAAAATGGCTGAGAGGATTTTAAAATCGACCCATTGACCTGATCTAGGTAATGCTAGCGTAGGGAATGATATCCTTTTTAGCATTGTCCTATACGGACATTTTTTTATTAAAGAAGGAGAAAATATGAAAAAAAGTGTATTAAACACAAGGGGTATTGCGGAAATTGCGATTTTTGCGGCCATTGCCTTTATTCTTGATTTTATTCAAGAAAAGGTTTTTGACTTTATCCCGTTTTTTGCTAATGGGGGTAGCATTGGTTTTGCCTCTATCCCTGTTATTTTAATTGGCCTAAGGCGCGGGGTTATAGCGGGGACGCTTTGTGGTCTTATTACAAGCCTGTGTCAGATGTTAGGTGGTATCACGACAGTGAATGCACAAGATTTTGCGTGGTACTTAGTCTTTTTACAAATCTTATTAGACTATGTTTTGACCTATACCGTTGTAGGCTTATTTGCAGGTATTTTTTATCATTTACTAGATAAAAATAAAACGATAAAATATAACCTTTTAATGGTCTCTTTCGCGAGTATTATTAGCGGCCTGGCGAAATTTTTGTGTCACTTTTTAGCCGGCTGTATTTTCTGGCAAGCTTTTAGCATATTTGACACACCGGTATCAGCCCCCGTATACTCTTTAGTTTATAACGGACTATATAGTTTTCCAAATATTATAATAGCTCTCATTTGCCTTGTTATTTTATATTTAAAACAGTCTCGTTTCTTTTATGTAAACGATAAAATAAGTTAAATAGAATAAGAAAGAAAAACTAGGTAAGCCTAGTTTTTTTTACCTCTTGAATATGGTATAATTATGTGATTTAAAAAAGGAGATTTTACCATGCTCGATGTCTTACACGTATCTAAAAGTATCAACAATAAACTAGTCATAAATGACTGTTCATTTCAAACAAAATCTAACTCCATTATGGGTATCGTTGGCATAAACGGTGTTGGTAAAACCACCCTTTTAAGACTATGTAGTGGCGTTTTAAGACCGGATGAAGGAACAATCCTTCTAGGGACCGAGACCATTTATGATAACATTGAAGCTAAAAAGGATATTGTCTTTATTTCTGATACCCCCTATTTTGAACTAGACTCTACTATATCTAGTGTCATTAATTTTTATAGTGCCTTTTATACGATCGATATGAATTATTTTAACTACCTTTTAGATTTATTTGAACTAAATAAAAAAGATAAACTTTATAACCTATCTAAAGGGACGTTAAAAAGATTTTATCTAGTCCTAGGGCTTGCCATCTCGCCGCGTCTTTTATTACTTGATGAGACCTTTGACGGGGTTGATCCCATTTGTAAAAGACTTTTTAAAACGGAACTAAAAAAACTAGTAGGGGTTAAAGACACCTCTGTCGTTTTAACTAGTCATAGCCTAAGAGAACTAGCTGATATTTGTGAACAAATAGGCTACCTTGAAAAGGGTAAGTTGATTACTCTAAATGATAAGACTTATTTAAAAGACCCTATCTATCAAGTTATTGTGTTTAAAAAAGAAGATGTAACATATAATCTAGATAACTTATACGTCCTTAAAAAAACCGAAACAAAAAATGTTTTAATTATCGATTGTTATAATGATATAGATAAAATAAAATACGTTTTTAAAGAGGCTAAATATTTAGAAATAAAAGAAGTATCATTTGATAATTGGATAGTATATCAAATGGAGGTTTTAAGGTGAATAATAAATTTTTAAATTATATTTTTCAAAAAGAAAAACTTTTCTATTTGATGTTATTTATTATCTATTTAGTTTCTTTTCCGATTTTACTTTTATTTGTTAATGAAAGTAATAAATATTTAATTAAAAATATAGCCTACATTCCTACGATTATTTATCTAGTTTTAGGTTATATTATTCCTATTTGGTCTTTTAGACAAAACTATTTTAAAAATATGGGTAATCTTTACTATTCCTTACCAATTAAATCAGTTACCATCTATAAAACAAAGACTTATTTTCATTTAGTGATGAATGTCCTAATTTATAGCATAACCTTAATGCTAGGAATCCTTATTTTATTTTTAGAAGGAATTAATCTTTACTATAGCAATCTCTTTATCTTTTTAGGGCTTGCTGATGTTATCTTTATCTCTTTATTTTTCTTCGAGTCTTTTATTGCTAGTCGTTGTTATAACATCTTTGAGGCCATTATTTTAACACTATGCTATTTAGTTTTACCAGCTTTTTTGCTAGTAGCGTGCTATATCGGACTACACGTATCAGGTAATAACTTAAATTGGAGTCAAGTTAGTTTTATTGGTTCTCTAACCTATACGCTTGAACACTTTGTTTCGCGCTCCCTTAATAATTTTGGGGTTAGTTTTAATAATTACTTACCAATTTTACTTGCTTTTATCATTTCCCTTTTCTTACATTTCTTAAGTATTTATAGAGTAAACCATTTAAAAATCGAAATGGTAGGGGAAAAGACGGATAGTATTTTTTCTAATAAAATACTTGTTCCCATTTATCTATTTATTTTACTCTTACTAGGTAATTACACAATTGGTTGGCTTTCCCTTGTTATTAATGCCCTCGTTATTTTAGTAGCCTTATGTGTAAGTATTATAAGGTATAGATATGTTAAGTATAACATACCTCTTATTATAACTTATCTAGTTTCTTTAGGCCTAACTAATTTAATTGCGTTTTTGGTGGTATCATGAAAGCGATAATTTTAATCCATGGTTTTTTAACAAATAAGGATGATTTTAAAAATATCATCCCAGAACTAGATAAAATCTATGATTATGTTTGTCTATACGAAGTGCCAGGCCATACCATTCCGCCTAATTATAAAAAGTTTAGGGTAAATGAGACCTTTGAAACATTACTAGAATGTTATGACAATTTGGCTCTCGATTACGACGAAATTGATTGTATGGGCTTTTCGATGGGCGGGGCTTTAGGAACTTACTTACAAAGTAAAAGAAGAATTAACAAATTAGTTTTATTATCACCGGCTAATAAATATTTGAACTTTAAATTGTTTCATAACCGTCTACAGCTTTTTAAAAAGATCATGAAAGAAAAAAATAAAGCGGATTTAAAGGCTGTCTTAACGGATGATAAGAAGGCATTGTCTTCTGCCTTTACAAGACTCTTGCCCCATTATTCTGTTCACAACCTCCAAACATTTAGAAAGATTATTAAGATATGTAATCAAGAATTACTAGCGATAACATCGAAGGTTTTAATTATTTGGGGGAAGCTTGACCAATTAGTACCTTATAGTTCGGTCAAATATGTCTATGACTTAGCGATTAATGAAAGAAAGCTTGTCATTTTAGATGATATTAGTCATATCATGTTACAAAGTGAAAACTATCAAAAAATAAGTGATGAAATACTAAAATTTTTAAAGGGATGATCAAAATGAATAAAACGGAAACGCGGATCGAAGCGATCAAAATTATCTATGAGATAAATTTACGCCAAATTGAACCCCATACCGCTATTAGCGAAAAAGAAGGCTTAAGTTTAGCTATTATCGATTTAATAAACGGCGTTTTTAATCATAAAGAAGAAATTGATAATAAAATAAGTTCTTGTCTTAAAAACTATAAAATTAATAGACTAAATATTGTAGATCTCGCGATTATAGAACTCGCAACCTACGAAATGATGTATACAGATACCCCATTCCAGGTTGTTATTAATGAAGCCTTAAATATTACGCGGGCTTATACTTTAACCGATGACAATAATTCCGTTAAATTTAATAATAAACTTTTAGATAACATTCATAAATCTTTAGAGGCCTAAAATGGAAGAACGCGTTTTAACAGTTAGTGCGATTAATAACTATATTAAAAGCCTCTTAGATAATAATATCTATTTTCAAAGTTTTCTAATTGAAGGGGAAATTTCAAATTTTAAAAATCATTATTCCTCAGGACACCTCTATTTTAGCCTCAAAGATAATAAGTCGCAAATTAACTGTGTGATGTTTTCATCAAGTGCGAAAACCTTGAACTTTTTGCCTAAAAATGGTAATAAAGTAATACTTAGAGGACGCCTTTCTAGCTACCCGGCTGCCGGGACTTACCAAATTTATGTTAGTAGGATGAAGCTTTCTGGTATTGGGGACTTATATCTAAAGTTTGAAAAACTTAAAAAAGAGTTAAATGCCCTAGGCTATTTTAGAGAAGACCGCAAGAAAAAAATACCAAGGTTTGTTAAATCAATTGGGGTTATAACGTCTGAAACTGGGGCCGTTATAAGAGATATTATTAAGACGATTAATAAGCGTTATAATAAGGCTAGACTCATTTTATACCCGACTAAAGTTCAAGGCGAAGGAGCGGAAAATTTAATTGCCATGAGTATCGCTAAGGCAAATCAAGACGGGCTTGTTGACGTCATCATCTTAGCTCGTGGTGGAGGCTCCATGGAAGACTTGTGGCCCTTTAATGAAAGAGTAGTAGCTGATGCGATCTATAATAGTAAGATTCCTATTATTAGTGCGGTCGGACATGAAACTGATTTTACAATTAGTGACTACGTGGCGGACTTGAGGTCTCCTACTCCTACCGCGGCCGGGACTTACGTCGTACCAGATAAAGAAAGTCTATTCAAAGAAGTTGATTCATATTTAAGGTATTTAGCTAAAATCTACCTATCTAAAATGACGGAATTTAATATGCATGTCTTAAACCTTAATAAAAGACTAGACTCGCTTAAACCAGAAGACATCCTATTACGTAAGAAAAAAGAAGTCATGCAAATGCTAGGAACACTTAATTTGTTGTATCAAAAGAGCCTTGCCTCAAAAGATAAAAAAATCGCTAATTTAAAGGCTAATTTAGAAACAAAAAACCCAACCAATATCATAAAACTAAAAAGGGAAGAATTAACTAAACTATTTAATATTCTTAAACATAACTACAAAAGTCTTATAACTGATAAAAAACAACAATATCTTCTCTTAAATACGAAGCTTGATTCCCTAAACCCATTAAAAGTTATGGCGAAAGGTTTTTCTCTAGCTAGTATTAATAATAAATATATTCGTAGTATTAAAGACGTAAAAAAAGATGACGTCATTGAAACAATTTTAAAAGACGGCACAATTATAAGTCAAGTTAAGGGGGTGAAATAATGCCATCATTTGAAGAAAACTTAAAATCTTTAGAAGAAATTATTAAAAAATTAGAAGATAAAGACGTCTCTTTAGAAGACTTAGTTGAAAATTATACTAAGGGCCTCGAACTAACAAAACAATGTTTTGATATCTTAAATCAAAAAGATAAGTTAGTAACCTTAAAAATGACGGAATTAGGGCTAGAGCCACTTGAAGATAATAATAACCAAGAAGAGTTTGAAGAAAATTTTTAATAAGGGTGATGTCATGTTTGATTTAACGAAAATCGAAAATCCAGAATTTTTAACGAAGCTTAATTTTAAAGAAAAAGAAGCCCTAGCTAAAGATATTAGAAATTTCTTAATAAATAATATATCAAAAACCGGGGGTCACCTAGCTAGTAACTTAGGGATTGTAGAACTTTCAATTGCCCTTTATAGTGTTTTTGACTATAAAACTACGGATATTTTGTATGATGTCGGACATCAAAGCTATGTCCATAAGATTTTAACGGGTCGAGCTAAGTATTTTAGTACCTTAAGACAAAAGAACGGTTTAAGTGGCTACATCAAAAAAGAAGAATCTCCGTACGATGTTTTTGAAAGCGGGCATAGTTCAACCTCAATTAGTGCCCTTGCGGGACTAATGTTAGCCGAAGGTAAAAAGAAAAAGGTTATCGCCGTAATTGGGGACGCCTCTATTGTTAACGGGGTAAGTTTTGAAGCCCTTAACTATTTAGGAACTCTAAAAGATTATAACCCTTTAATTATTTTAAATGATAATAAAATGGGAATTTCTAAAAGTGTCGGTTCGCTTAACTTAGTCTTTGATAGGTTAAGATCGAAAAAAATAATTATCAAATTAAAGAAATTCTTTAATAACTTATTACCTAAGTGCCTAACTAATTCTTTCCACCGCTTTAAAAGAGCCGTTAAAGGCTTTATCCAACATGATAATATTTTTGAAGACTTAGGTTTTGATTATTATGGTCCGGTGGATGGTAATAATATTAAAAGTATTACCAAAGCCTTAGAAAGAGTAAAAGTCGTTGAAGGACCGGTTGTTTTACATGTCTTAACGGAAAAAGGAAAGGGCTATAAGCTCGCCGAACAAGACGAAATTGGTAACTTTCACGGGGTTGAACCATTTGACATTAAAACCGGTAAACCCCTAAAACCAAAGCTTAATAACATTCACTCTTTTTCAGAAGTTGTCTCAGAATCTTTAATTAAACTAAGAGAAGAAAGAGAATTTTATATCATTACACCCGCCATGAAAGTAGGGGCTAAACTAGAAAAGTTTTCGCGTCTTTTCCCAAATAGCCTAATTGATGTCGGTATTGCAGAAGAACACGGCGCTGTGATGTCGGCGGGCCTCGTCCTAGGTGGTAAAAAGGTCGTTCTTTTAATGTATTCGACGTTTGCCCAAAGAGCCTATGATTTTATTTTAAACGATATTTGTAGAGAAGACTTACCGGTAATTATTGGAATTGATAGGGCCGGGGTAGTTGGGCATGACGGACCAACCCACCAAGGCATATATGACGTCGCAATGTTTAGCTCAATGCCAAATATTATCATTTGTGCCCCGCGAAACGCCAAGGAGGTTATGGGGCTTTTTAACACGGCTTTTAATATTAGTCATCCGATAGTCATAAGATATCCACGCCGTGATATTTATTGTGACTTTGACGCGATGGAAATTAGTAAGACCCCTTTAACTTGGGACATTGTTAAAGATGGTAAAAAGGCCATTTGTCTAGCCTATGGGCCGATACTTGATTATTTAGATAAAATTATAAGTGATGCTAAGCTAGATGTCATCTTAGTAAATGCGCGGGTTATTAAACCACTAGATTATAAGATGCTAGACTACTTAAAATCTTTAAATCTACCTTTCTTTGTCGTCGAAGAAGTTATTGAGTCAGGCTCTTTATATGATAAACTAAAGTTAGAAGGGATCACTAATATCAAAGGCCTTCATTTTAGGGTTGATGACATTATCCCCCAAGGCGAAATTGATGAAATACTTTCAGATTATGGCTTTAATAAAGAAAACATCATAAAGGAACTTGAAAGTTTATGCGGCTAGACCAATATTTAGTTAAAAATAACTATTTTAAGACGCGCACCAAGGCCCAAATGGCGATTAAGGCTAGGGCTATTTATGTTGATAATAAATTAGTCATAAAGCCTTCTTTAGAAGTCGATGACAGTTCTGTTATTAACGTGATTGAAACAAACGTTTTAAAATACGTTTCAAGAGGTGGTCTCAAACTAGAAGGCGCGATTAGAGCTTTTAACTTAGATTTTAGAGATAAGGTCGTCCTAGATATCGGCGCTTCGACTGGTGGTTTTACGGACTGTGCCCTTAAACACGGGGCGAGTTTTGTTTACGCAGTTGATGTCGGAAGAAACCAACTAGATGCCTCTTTAAAAAATAACCAGCAAGTCTTATCTCTAGAAAACACTAATATTTTAGGTTTACCAAAGTTTAATAAAGATATCGATATAATAGTTCTTGATTGTTCATTTGTTAGTGTTACTAATTTAATTAAAGCTCTTGATTACTATGTAAGTAAAAATAACTATTTAATTTTACTTATAAAACCCCAATTTGAAGTAGGTCATATCTTTTTAAAAAACGGAATCGTCAAAGATAAAAAACTTCATTTAATGGCTTTAAATAAGGTAGAAGATTCGCTTAATCAAGTAGGCCTATACATCAATAAAATCATGAAATCACCTGTTACCGGCGGCGATGGTAATCAAGAATTTTTAGCCTATGTTAGTAGAAATATGACAAAAAAGATCAACTTTCTGTCTATTATATAACGAGGGATCAAAATGTTAAAAAGATTAATTATAAACAATATCGCGATTATTAAAGATATTGATATTACCTTTAACGATAAATTAAATATTATATCCGGAGATACCGGGGCTGGTAAGAGCCTTGTTATTGATAGCTTATTACTTTTAAGTGGTAATAGAGCAATTAAAAACCTCATCAGATATAATGAAAAGAAGGCTGCGGTTATCGCGTATTTTACAAATGATAATAAAGACTTAGCAGACTACTTAGAAAAGCTAGATATCAAAAATACGAAAGAGATAGAAATTAAAAGAGAGATTAGTGAAGGACGTAACACGGTTAAGGTTAATGATAAGATACTTACTTTAAGTGAGCTTAAAGATATCGCGTCTTATTTATTTAATATTCACGAACAACAAGATACTTTTAAGCTCTTTGATGAAGATACCTACCTAAATTATCTTGATAATGAAGATGAGATTATAAGGCTTAAAAATGAGTATTTATTTTTATATAATGAGTATGCTGAGATAAATAAAAAATATGAAGACCTCTTAAACAATAAAAAAAGTAGTGCCGAAAAGCTCGACTTTTTAGAGTATGAACAAAAAGAATTAGAAGAACTAGGCTTAACGAAAGACGAAGACGTTCTAATAAAAGAAAAAATCGAAGTGTTAAGAAACTTCGATAAGATCTATGACGCCCTAAATTCTTCTTATAAGCTTTTAAATGAAAGTGTCGTTGATAACTTATATGAAGCTAAAGCGAAAATAAAGGGTATTGCGGATATTAACAAAAACTTTAGTGATTATGAAAATACAATGTCAGAATCGTATTATATTTTAGATGAGCTAAAAAGTAATATTTATCATGAACTAAATAACTTAGATTATGATAAAAATGAATTAGAAAGCTTAGAAGAACGCAGTTACGAGATTGAAAATATTAAAGAAAAATATAAAAAATCTGTTAATGAATTAATCGATTATTATAATAATATCAGTTTTGAAATTGAACGAATTACTAACTATGATAGCCTGATTTTAAAAACCAAAGAAGAATTACTAAAAGCGAAAACCAAGGCTTATAACCTCGCTTTAAAACTAAGAGAGATGCGGATAAAAAAAGCGGAAATCTTAGAAAAAGAAATAACAAAAAACTGTCTTGAACTAAATTTAGAAAAGATTAGTTTTAAAATAAGCTTTAATGAGATACAAACACTAGAAAAGTGTCAACTCCTTGAAAACGGCTTAGATAAGGTAAAATTTTTAGTTTCCTTTAATGCAGGCGAGCCTTTAAAAGAGCTAAATAAAGTCGCTAGTGGGGGCGAGTTATCCCGCTTTATGCTAGCAATTAAAGTAATTGAAGCTAAGACTAAAAACTATTCTTTAATGGTATTTGACGAAATCGATACGGGTGTATCTGGGGAAGCAGCCCTTAAAATAGCTAATAAGATTAAAGAAATAGCTGACTTTACTCAAGTAATATGCATCACCCATATTGCGAGCGTAGCCGCTTCCGGGGACTATGAATATTTAATTTATAAAGAAGAAAAAAATGGGCTAACATATGCCCATATCAAACTATTAACAAAAGAAGAAAGAATAAAAGTTATCGCGCGGATGATTGCTGGCAACAATATTACGAGTGGGGCCATCTTAAGTGCGAAAGAACTCTTAGGCCTAGCTTAAAATATATTTATCAATTGCGTAGGCTACACCGCTATTTTCGTTATCTAAGGTAATGAAATTAGCGGCTTTTTTGACGTAAGGGAAGGCGTTTTCCATCGCGACCCCAACTTTAGCTTTAAGAATCATATTAAGGTCGTTGCCAGCATCCCCAATGGCCATAGAGTCAGACATACTAATATTTAGATATTCACAAAGCCTTTCTAAAGCCTTACCTTTATCGGTTGTTTTATTTAAAAATTCTAAAAAGATATCTGAACTTCTAACCATTGAATAAGTGTTAAAAAAGTAAGGATCAATATGGGCTTCAATATGATCAAGCTTATCTTTATTATCGACGATCATTATTTTTAAATAGTTGTTAGGAGAAAGTGTGCTAAAATCACAATAGATAGGTTCAATTTTATTGATGCGTGACTCAACGTCTGTATAAGGATTTTTCTTTGAACAGATTAGTTTTTCGTCGTGTGTAAAGGCGTGACAAAAACTATTAAACATAAGACTAGTCTGATAGATCTTAACTAGATCAGACCCGTCGAGTCCACATCTAAAGATTTCCTCACCAGTGCCTACATTTAAAATTTTCGCGCCGTTATAACAAATTACATAATCATCAGGAGTAGTTAAATTAAGCTCTTTTAGGACGGGGTAGACCCCGCAAAAAGGTCTACCTGACGCAATGACAATTTTAGTTCCCCTATCTTTAGCCATTTTAATCGCTAATTTATTAGCTTCTGAGATATTTTTATTTTTGTCAAATAAAGTTCCGTCTAAGTCAATTGTACAAATCTTTATCATAAATTTTCTCCTAATAAAAAATATTCGCTTAGCGAATATTAAACACTCATTACACTTTGGATGATAAAATAAATAACTGTGGCAATCATTGCTACAACAAAAGATATAGCTAAGAGAGCGACGATTATTTTGCCGACTGGTTTATTTGCGGGGTTAGTATATACTTTTTTATTTTTATCATTTGTTTTGGCATTTTTTTTATCTTTTTTAGCCATCCTGACTTCACCTCATTAAAAATATGTTATAATTAACGTAGTAATTATAACTTAAAACCACAAAAAAAGGAAGTGTTAATTTTGGCAAATATTATTTTACATATTGATTTTAATGCTTTCTTTTGTTCCGTAGCGGAAATTTATAATCCCGCCTTAAGAAATACAGCTTTCGCAATTGGGAGGGAAAACTCAAACTACGGCGTAATAGCTACCGCTTCCTATGAAGCAAGAAAATACGGGATCCATAGCGGGATGCCGCTAGCCCTAGCGTATAAAAAACTCAAAAACTTAAACGTCATCAGTATGCCCTACTCTTATTACGTTAATTATCATAATAAGTTTATCGCCTTACTAAAGGAATATAGCGATTTAATTGAAGTAGCTTCAATTGATGAAGCCTTTGTTGATATTACGCATCTTTCAAAGACGCGTCACCCTTTAGTTATCGCAAAAGAAATCCAAACACGTCTTTTAAAAGAATACCACTTGCCTTGTTCAATTGGCATTGCGACTACGCTTTTTTTAGCTAAAATGGCTTCTGATTTAAAAAAACCTTTAGGACTTACCATCTTACGCAACAAAGATGTTAAAAAACTTTTATACCCTTTGCCAGTTAAAGATATCTTTGGTATTGGTAAAAAAACCTATCCAAAACTAGAAGAACTTGGCATTAAAACGATTGCGGATTTTTTTGAACCCAAAAATAAAACTAAGGTCTTAGAAGTAATATCAGAAGAATACTATAATGAGTTAATTGATAAGTTTAACGGCAAATCAAGAAATAAGATTTTACCACTTCATAAAGAAGATAATTTGTCGATATCTACGATGACGACTTATGATAGACGACTAGAATATGAAGATGAGATCATCGATGAATTATATATCTTAACCCATAATATCTATAAAAGATTAATTAAAGAAAAATATCTAACTAAAACCATCACTATTACGATGCGTAACACCGACTTTAAAACTATTACCCGTTCAAAAACCATCGAATACACAAATGACCTCAGTTTAATTAAAGACGTCGTGAGAGAATTATTTGAAAAGAATTATAGGCATGATACCTTAAGACTACTAGGGGTTGGCTTTAGTAATTTAATTAAAGAAGACTTACTAAATAAAGAAGAATATAATTTATTTACGGCCTTAGATAAAGATGAAAAAGGTGAAATGATTGATGAATTAATTAATACAATGAATAAAAAATACGGCCAAAAATCGCTATATTATGGCCGTAATAAGACTTTGTTTGATTAGATAATTATATATTTCTAAAACTAACTCTTTAGGGGTGGAAGCCCCGCTTGTAATCCCGATATTTTTAGTCTTATCAATATTATAGCTTAAAAGCTCTTCTAAATTGCTAACCATTAAAGCACAAGTCTTTCTTTTTGCGAGTTCATAAAGCCGCATTGTATTACTCGAGTTTTTATCCCCAACGACAATAATTAAATCGTCTTCTGCCTCAAGGATCGCATTTTGTCTTTTCGTCGTGGCAAGACATAGCTTATTATCTATAATAGCTTTAGGGAACTTATCTTTAATAGCATTAAAAATATCAGCTAAATCAATTAGAGACAAAGTTGTTTGATTGGTGACATATATTTTATCATTATTAATATTTAAGTTTTTAATATCAGCAAGACTAGTAACAAAATTAATATCCTTAGAAATCGTTAAGACGGCTTCACTTTCACTATGACGATTTTTACCAATGTAAATAATAGAATAGCCCTCATTTAAGTAATTTGTTATTTTTTCGTGAATTAATTTAACCACTTTACAGGTGGCATCAACAATGGTAAATCCACGAGATTTGGCAAGGCGAAAAACATCCTTTCCCGTTCCGTGGGCTTGGAAGACTAGGGTTCCCTCACGAATCCCCGCAATAGCTTTTTCTTTTTCGTGTTCATCAAGGATAATTACCCCTTGTTTAATGTATTTATTTATCACAATATCATTATGAATTAATTTACCAACTAGATAAATAGGTCTGGGATAGTTACCTTCTAATACCTCATCTAAGATCTTAATAGCTCTTTTAACCCCCATACAATAACCCTGGGGTTCGATTAATCTAATCATTTTATAACTTCCTTTATCGTGTTTATTCTAGCATAGATGACGTTTATTGTCTATGCGTTCGCACTAGTCATCGTGTTTACCAAAAATATTTTACGCTTGCAAAAAAAACTTATTTCGGCTACAATCTATGAGGTGTTATTTATGCAAAATTATTTAAAAAATAGTTATTTAATTGAGAATTTAGGAAAAAATAATATTACAAAATTAATGCCGGTTCAGCTTAAAATGCTAGAAGAATTTACGCGGTCTAAAAATATTATTTTAACTGCTAAAACAGGTTCTGGTAAAACGCTCGCTTACTTATTACCTATCTTAGATGCGTTAGATAATAATTTAAAGAAGTTACAAATTTTAATTGTTTTGCCGACAAATGAACTAGCCTTTCAAACGCATAATGTCATTAAAAAGATGATAGATAATACGGATATTGAAGTTAGGTTATATGATTCTAACACCAATACGAAGGAAGAAGCTAGCCGTTTAGTAAAGCACCAACCCCAGATTGTCGTTGGGACTATTGGTAAAGTGTTTGATCTAGCAGTGCGTCAAAACGCTCTTAAGATTTTTGAAGTTAAATATTTTGTCCTAGATGAAGCCGATATGGCCCTTGATAATGGGTTTAAAATAGAACTTGACGAAATACTTGTTCTAGTTAAAGAGGCTAAAAAAATATTTGTTTCCGCTACTATTAAAAAAGAATTAGAAGTCTTAATCAAAAAATATGCGACCTATGCTAATTTTATTAATTTTAATGATATGTTGGATGTTAAAATTAAGCATATTTGGATCCCGGTCCGTTATAATTTAAGAGTCGAAGTCTTAGCTAATTTATTAAAGACAATTAATCCTTATTTATGTCTCATCTTTGTTAGTAAAAAAGAGGAAATACCCCTTGTTTATAACCACTTAGTATCACTAGGTTATAATGTTTGTATGTTAAGTGCTAATCTTCCGATTAGAGAAAGAAAGAGATTATTGCGTGAGATTAATGATTTAAAATATCAATATATTATCACAAGTGATATCTTAGCTCGTGGTATTGATATTGAAGGGGTTAGTCATGTTATCTCTTATGACCTACCCTACGATTTTGAGTTTTATATTCACCGGTCAGGGCGGACTGCGAGGATGAATAGAGACGGCATTTGTTTTGCCTTATATGACACGCTTGATGATAACTACCTCGATATGCTAGCTAAAAGAGGTATTAAACCTATCTACATGGATATCGTAGGTGATGAACTTGTACCGTACAAGGGAAGAAACGCCCGGAAAAATAGACAAGCAAGACCAACTGACTATCATAAAATTGCTAGTAAAATGATTCCTAAAAGTAAAAAGGTTACACCTGGTCATAATAAGAAAAGACAAAAAGAAATTGAAAAACTAGCCACTATTTTAAAAAATAAAGATAAAAAGAGAGGAAGTAAAAAATGAGAGATTATGTAATTATTACAGATTCAACCACCGACCTACCCCAAAGCTTTGTTGACGATAATAATATTGTCGTTATACCGATGAAGTTTACGATTGATAATAAAGAGTACTTAAACTATCTTGACGGTAGAGAAATGTCAAACGAAGCTTTTTATAATCTAGAACGCGAAGGTAAGATTGGTAAAACGGCTCAACTTACGATCTATGATATTATGAATGTCTATCGACCTTACCTTGAAAAAGGACTAGATATTTTAGCAGTTGGCTTTTCATCAGGCCTATCTGGTACCTTTAATTCAATGAGACTTGCCAGAGAAGAACTACTTGTTGATTTCCCAGAACAAAAAATCGTTTTAGTTGATAGTTTGTGTGCTTCAGCAGGGGAAGGTCTATTTGTTTACTACGCTAACGAATATAAGACACAAGGAATGACTATCGAAGAAAACGAAAAAGCCTTATTAGAATTAAGACCACACCTATGTCATTGGTTTACCGTCCAAAACCTTGATACTTTGCGTCGAGGTGGCAGGGTTTCTAATGTGACTGCTTTTGTGGCGGATACACTAAATATAAAGCCTGTCTTACATGTTGATGATGCAGGTCATTTAGTAGCGATGAAAAAAACGATGGGACGCAAAAGAAGTCTTACCGCGATTGTTGATAAATTAGAAGAAACGATCAATAAAGACGCACCGCAAATGATTATGATAAGTCATGGTGATTGCCTAGAAGACGCGAAATTTGTGGCCGAAGAAGTAAAGAAAAGAGTCGAGGTTAAAGATCTTTTAATTACTTGTATTGGACCAGTAATTGGAGCCCATTCAGGCCCAGGGACGGTTGCTGTGTTCTTTGTTGGCTCTAAACGTTAACTTTTAAAAAATAGCCTAGTTATACGTTAATTAGGCTTTTTTAATGCAAAAAAAGAGAGTTGATAGTCAACTCTCTAAAAGATGTTAGGAGATTATTCGATAGATTCACCACTATGAAGGTGGGTAGCTTTAATAATTTTCTTCTCAGCGGAAGAAGGAATTCTAACATTTCTTTCAATTATCGTATCGTTAGGTAAAACAATTCTTTTACCAATAACATTGATACCCGAATTTAAGATTTTTGGCTTAGCTTTATTAGGGGTGTAATCGTCACCTGTCCCAATTACACAGTTATCACCAATTACTGCCGCTTTATCAATGATGGTATTTTCAATATGAACGTTTTTACCAATGTGAACATCATTTAAGATAACAGAGTTTTTAATGACGGAACCCTCTTCAACCTTAACACCCGGTGATAAAACGCTATGATCAATCTTGCCATAAATTTGATCCCCATGAGATACTAAAGAATCTTTGATGCTTGCCTTATCCCCAATTTTTACTGGTGGTAAGTCTTCGGATTTAGTGTAGATTTTCCATTTAGTGTCGTATAAATCGAGCGTGCAGTCATCACTACATAGTTCAAGGTTAGCATCAAGATAAGAATCATAGGTGCCGACATCCTTCCAATAATCATAGAACTCATAGGCATAAACCTTACATTTATCAATCATATTAGGAATGATGTGATTACCAAAGTCAAGATCAACAATATCCGGATAAGATTCTAGTTGCTTAATTAAGGCATCCGTACTAAAGACATAGATACCCATTGAAGCCTTGTTAGATTTTGGCTCCTTTGGCTTTTCTTGGAATTTAACAACTTGCAAGTCATCATTAGTTTCTAAGATACCAAAACGGCTTGCCTCTTCAATTGGGACAATTTTAGCCGCAATCGTACAATCAGCCCCAGTTGCCTTATGTTGTTCGATCATCTTGCGGTAATCCATCTTATAGATGTGATCCCCTGACAAAATCAAGACATATTTAGAAGCATAACGTTTCACAAACTCAATATTTTTTCTAACCGCGTCCGCCGTTCCTTCATACCATGAATTGTTTGGTTGAAGTAGGGTGACAAAAGAATCACGCCTATCGAGATCCCAAGGTTTACCTACCCCGATATGTTCGTTAAGTGATAGCGGAAGATATTGGGTTAGGATACCGATTTGGAAGATCCCGCTGTTAGTACAGTTAGATAAGGCAAAGTCGATAATTCTAAACTTGCCGGCAAATGGTACCGCTGGTTTAGATCTTTTTTCAGATAAGATATCAAGCCTTGAACCGCGGCCTCCCGCTAAAATTAAAGCTAAAGTTTCCATTTTAAATAACCTCCTACATCAATTTTTTATATAATTCTATATATGATTTAGCTGAAGCATTCCAGCTGAAATCCTGTTCCATTGCTCTTTTTACGAGCATATTCCACGTCTTCTTGTCCTCGTAGGTTTTCATCGCCAAGAACATGACGTCTTTGAAGTTATGGGCATTGTAGTTAGTAAAGCTAAACCCGGTCCCTTCACCCGTATACTTGTTATAAGGAATAACCGTATCTTTTAAGCCCCCGGTTTCTCTAACAAGAGGTAAGGCGCCGTAACGCATTGCGATCATTTGTCCTAGCCCACAAGGTTCAAATTTTGATGGCATTAAGAAAATATCAGATGCTGCATAAATCTTTTGAGCTAAAGGATCACTATAACCAATATAGGTTAAGAAGCGGGAAGGATATTTACTAGCTAAATAGTTAAAGTAATCTTCGTATCTTTTATCGCCACTACCTAACATAAAGAAGATAGCATCAGAATAATATAAGACGTCTTCTAAGATTGGCATAAACAAATCGATACCTTTTTGTTCAACTAACCGGGAAACAAGCCCGAAAAGTGGGGCGTCTAAGCTTTTAACATTATATTCTGATAGTAACTTTTGTTTGTTTTCTTTTTTACCTTTAACAAAAGAAGAAGAGTCGTAGTTCGCAAATAAGTTTTTATCCGTTTTTGGGTTATATTTATCAACATCAAGGCCGTTAATAATTCCGTAAAAATCATCCTTACGAAGTTCTAGGACTTTATTCATTTCATAACCGTAGTAATCCGTTAAAACTTCATTTTTATAAGTCGGACTAACGGTATTTATAATATCTGATTCCATAATAGCCGTTTTCATAAAGTTAAGGCAATTATTAAACTCTAGGCTATTGGAATAAGGCATAAATAAGATATTTAATAAATCTTTTGGGAAGATTCCTTGATACTGGATATTGTGAATAGAATAAATAGTTTTTATTCTCCGATATTCCGGGTAATAATTATAATTAGCCTTTAAAATGTAGGGTATTAGGCCCGTTTGCCAATCATTATTATGGATAATATCCGGGTAGAAATTAACTACCTTAATTGCTTCAAGTACCGCAAAACAGAAGAAGGCAAACCTTTCTCCGTCATCCCCATGACCATAAATTGTTTCGCGGTTAAAATACTTATCGCTATCAATGAAGTAGTAAACAACATCATTGTAAGTTTCCGTAAACACCCCTAAATATTCGTTATGATCAGCTATTCTAACGTAGGCATAACCAAGGTATTTGGCGGTACCTTTCTTTTTGATTTTTTGATAATAAGGCATCATTACCCGGGCTTCAACACCTTCTTTTTTTAAAGCCTTAGGTAAAGCTCCTATAACATCAGCGAGCCCTCCGGTTTTAATGAAGGGGGCACCCTCACTAGCACATATTAAAACGTTCATATTAAAATATCCTTCCTTCATTTCCTTTTAATTTATTATACAATATTTAAAACGCTTTCACAATATTAAATGCTATTTTTGGTAAGTTTTTGACCTATTTTTTTACCTTTTATTAAGATAAAATTACAATAAATTTTAGAAATTAGCCTCTTTTATTTTTTTGGGGAAAAATAGCGTAAAATGTTGAAATATATGCTTAATAATGCTATAATTCAAAAGAATATTTCAAGGAGTTGTTTTTAATGGCAGTAAGAAGTTTAAGAAAAACTAAATATAGATTTAAATGGACAAAAGAACTTACTTTTTTAATTATAGGTTTACTTGTAATAATTGCGGTAACGATCATTTTAGCTTTGCCTTCTAAGGTAGAAAGACTTATTAATAAATGGCCAGATGCTAGTCTAGGTACCGAAACAGTCTACGAAGAAATAAGTGAAAGTAATCTTGTTGATTTAATTAATAGTGGTGATTACGTCTTTGTTTTTTATGGCAGTCCTAGTGATTCTAACGCTACAACTGATTTAACTTTAATTGAAACCTATGCCTCTAATTTTGATGTTGATACAGTTTATTGGTTAGATTCAACTGATATTATTAATACAAGTGATGAAACGAAAAGCACAAGAGAATTTAAGGATGACCTAGCCGCAAGAGAAGAAGCCTTAAAGGGTGTTGACTTGCTTGAAACTTTAAGTTTTTGGGCTTTTAATGACGGGAAGCTTGTAAAAGATTATGCCACTTATGTTGATAGTAGTGAAGCTAACAGCTTTGAACAGGTGGTAAATCAAGCTTTTGGCGAATATAAAGATTCATTAAATTAGGAAGATTTAGTATCTTCCTTTTATAATTTAGGTGAGATTATGATTAATTTAATAAAAGAAAAAATAAGAGACGCTGTTGAGGCAAAATATAATGTTAAAGTAAATGTTGAAGAACCTAAAGACTTAAAAATGGGTGATTTAGCAGTCCCGGTTTTCCCAATTGTAAAACTATTAAGAAAACCCCTACCGGAAGTAGCCAAAAATGTAGCCGACTTAATTAAAACAAGCGTTAGTGAAGTTAAAGAGGTTAGAGTTATTGGCGGGTTTGTCAATTTAGTTTTATCTAAGGAAGAAATGTCTAAAGATATTATTTTAGATATCTTATCTAAAGGTCCTAACTACGCTAGTGAAAAAGATAAAGGTGAGACTATTTGTCTTGATTATTCTAGTCCTAATATTGCGAAAAGCTTTAGTATAGGGCACCTTCGTTCTACGATTATTGGTAATTCTTTAAAACTAATTTATCAAAAGTTAGGTTATAAAACGGTCTCTATTAATTATCTAGGGGATTGGGGTACCCAATTTGGTAAGATGATTGTGGCTTATTTAAAATGGGGTGACAAGGAAAAAATTAAAAAAGACCCTATTAATGAAATGACTAATCTTTATGTTAGGTTTCATGAAGAAGCTAAAAAAGATGAATCACTAAACGAAGAGGCAAGAATTGCTTTTAGACAATGTGAATTAGGAGACCCGAAATACTTAGAATTGTGGTCTTATATTAGAGAAGAATCACTAAAAGAAAGTGCCCAAATCTATGACTTACTAGGCGTAACTTTTGATTCTTATAACGGCGAAGCCTTCTATAATGACAAAATGGACGGAGTTGTTCAAGAATTAGAAGATAAGAAGTTAGTCGAACTAGATGATAAGGCTTTAATTGTGCGCTTTAAAGATATGCCACCAGCCCTAATTAAAAGGTCTGATGGGGGCAGTCTTTATATGACAAGAGACCTGGCTGCCTTGTTTTACCGGAAAAAAGAATACAACTTTAATAAAATCTTATATGTTGTTGGTAATGAACAAAAACTTCATTTTGATCAAATTAAAGAAATTGTTAAAATGATGGGTTATGACTTTGCTGATGACATTTATCATGTTGGTTTTGGGCTTTACTTATACCATGGGAAAAAGATGTCTACAAGAAGCGGCGGGGTTGTTAAATTATACGACGTCTTAATGAAGGCGATAAGCCTTGCGAAAGCGGAAGTCTTAGAAAAAAATAAAGATTTAAAAGATAAAGACGAAGTTGCTAAAAAGATTGGCCTAGCTAGTGTTATTTATAATGACTTAAAAAATCATAGAGAACTTGATATTGAGTTTGACCTTGATTCCTGTGTGAAGTTTGAAGGTAACACGGGTCCTTATATTTTATATAGCGGGGTAAGAATAGCCTCTATTTTAAAAGATAAGGAAATCGATTTAACTAATTTAGATTTATCTTTATTTAATAAAGATATTTATTATGAAATTATTAGACTATTAGCTAATTTTAGTGTCATCATAAATAAAGCGAAAGATGAATTTGCCCCTAGCCATATTGCGAAATATTTATATACCTTAGCGACTACCTTTAATAAGTTTTATGCCCAAGAAAAGATTAACTGCGAAGATGATAAAATTCGTAATACTAATCTAGCCCTAATTAAAGCGATTAGAATTATCATTAATGAGGGCTTACGTCTACTTGGGATAGCTTATGTTGATGAAATGTAATTATGAAAAACAAAAAGAAGTTAATAGCTAATCTTATTTTACTTTTATCCTTACTTATTTTTGTTATAATTATGGTATGTAGCCTTGGTGATATTAAAGATATTTATCAAAATATTAAAGAGGCTAACTATACCTACATTTTAATTATTTTGGGTTTACTTATCCTATATTTAATCTTATGGCCTTTCTCTCTTGCGATAATTATTAGATCGGAAGAACCAAAAGTTAAATTTAGACGGGACTATGAGATTAGTGCGACCGAGTTTTTCTTTAACGGCATAACCCCTTTTTCAAGTGGGGGCCAACCTTTTCAAGTTTATTCGATGAATAAGGTTGGGATAAGTGTTGCCAAGTCAACCTCTATCATTATGATAAATTTTATTATTTATCAAGTGGTTATTAATATCTTTAGTGTCTTATCAATCGCACTTTATTTCAAACAAATCGAAGAGACGATCTCTAATTTCATTTGGTTTGCGGTCTTAGGTTTTAGTATTAATTTTATCATTTTGATCTTTTTATTATTAATCGCAATTTCTAAAAAAACCGGTGTCATTTTACATAAATTTTTAGTCTGGTTAGCCCACTTTAAATTATTTAATAAGCTAAATAATAAAATACCAGCCTTTGACCAATACGTTATTGATACGCAAGACGCTTTTAAACAGATTGCTAAAAAATGGAGGTTAGTCTTATTATCAGTCATATTAAAAATAGTAGCTTTAGCGATTTTTTATGCCATCCCTTTTTTTGGCATAAAAGCCTTAAATATCGCCATTTCTTATGACCAAATATTTTATGTTATCGCCATGACATGCTTTGCCCTTACGATGGTGGTGTGGCTACCTACTCCAGGTTCAAGTGGAGGAGCGGAATTCGCTTTTAGTGCTATTTTTGAGGCCTTAGCAGTTGATACTTCTAATAGTTTGTCACTAATGCTAATATGGCGTTTTGCGACCTATTATTTAGTTATGTTGTTTGGTCTAGTTGTCTATTTAATTTTAGAAAGGGGGATCAAGAAAGATGCGAATCGGAATCTTCACGGATGCGTACTATCCGAACATCAGCGGAGCGATAACCTCAGTGATGACCTTAGAGAGGAAGTTAAGGGAGAAGGGGCATGAAGTATTTATCTTCACGATTGACCCTAAAACCAAAGATAAAATTGTCTCCCCTAATATAATCTATTTTAGTGGTTTTCAAGTTCCGCTTAAAAAGATTAATTCGTACCGCCTTGCTTTAAGAAGTCATATGAAGGTAAGAATCGTAAAAAAGTATAATCTAGATGTCATCCATCTTCAAACCGAGTTTTCGATGGCGCGATTCGCCCTTGTGGCTAGTAAACGATATAAGATACCACTTGTCTATACGCTTCATACCCTTTATGAAGATTACTTATCTTACATTTCAAAAACTATTGATGAGCACTTCCACAAGTCTTTTTTAGCCTCCCTTGCCAAAATCTTAATTGCTCCTATTAACAAAGTAGCCTCTATTAAAATTGTGCCGTCTCGTAAAACGCTCGCCTCTATTTCTAAATACATGATTGATGGCGATGTTAGGGTTATCCCAACGGGTCTTGATTTTAAGAAATTACTAGGAAAAAAACAAGATGAGGACAGTTTAAAAACCTTAAAGGAAAAGTTAAACATTCCGTTAACTGATATCATATATTTATATTTAGGTAGAATCTCCCCTGAAAAGTCGATTGATGTTTTAATTAAAGCTTTTAGCAAAGCTTATAAAATAAATCACAACATGACTTTTTTAGCAGTGGGCGACGGAGCTATTTTAAATGAACTAAAAGAAGAAGCAAATAAACTAGAAATTCCCAAAGACAAAATTAAATTTCTTGGCTTTATCGAGTGGGAAGACGTCGTGCCTTACTACCAAATTGCGGACGCGTTTTTAAATGCTTCCATTTCAGAAACCCAAGGCCTAACCTACATTGAGTCATTAGCTTGCGGGACGCCTATTATTGTTAAATATGATGAGGTCTTAGATAACGTTGTTAAAGAAGGAATAAATGGCTTTTTCTATTATGAAGAGGAAGAATTAGTTAATTATTTAGTTAAATTTGCTAGTGATAGAAGTATCCTTGCTAAACTAAAGAATAAGACCTACGAAACAGTTCTAGATTTTAATGATGATATCTTTGTTGACAGAGTATATCACGTCTATGAAGATGCGATCAGGAAATATCATAAAAAGTAATTGCAAATAAATAGGAAATATGCTATATTTCCTATATGCCTTAGTGGTGGAATGGTAGACACAGCAGACTCAAAATCTGCCGCCCTTAAAAGCGTGTCGGTTCGAGTCCGACCTGAGGTACCAATAAGTATTTATGTCTGATTTTTATCAGACTTTTTTATTTTTTAATGATTATAAACCATGAAAATAACTCATTAAAGATGCTTTCCTTGACTTAATCTTGAATCTTTCTTATAATAAAACAGTCCTAAATCGGACAATGAGGTATAACATGAACTACTTACAAACGCTTATTAGAAAATATACTATTAACGCTTATAAAATTGATGAACTTTATGCTAAGTACGCTAAAAGATATGGGTATAATGAATCTGATCTTTGCCTTTTTTATGCCCTTTATCCTGACTTTAAGTTAACCCAAAGTGAAATTTGTAAAGAGTGGGGGCTACCTAAATCAACGATTAATACCTCGCTTAAGAAATATGAAGGTTTAGGCTATCTTACTTTAACTAGTCTTCCAAATAATAAAAAAGAACTGGTAGTTTCTCTTACCAAAAAAGGAAAAGATAATATCAAAGATTTTATCGAAAACCTTTTAAAAGTAGAAGAAAAAGTAATGACGCAAATTTTAGCTAAATATGGTGAGACTTTTTTTCAAGGCCAAGCTGAATTTGTTTCATTAATTTGTGAGGAATTAAATAAATAGCTTAATACTAATCGGCAACTAGGAGGCATTTATATGACAACAAATAAAATTAAAAAGTTAAAGAAAATTGAATTAAAAGATATTTTAGAAATATCTAATATGTTAAAGTGCTTTTGGCAGACCCAACAACAAAATGTTACTGATAGTGATATCTTAGAAGATATTAGACGAATGTTAGACCCAACCTGTATCAGTTTTTTAATTTGTTATAGCGAAGAAGTAGCTGGTTTTATTTTTGTCAATGAGAAGTATGGTTATCTTAATAACATCGAATACTTATATATTAAAGAAGAATACCGGGCTAAAGGGCTGGCGAGTTTTGCGTTAAAAGAAGTTATGAAACTTGTTAAAGAACAAGATAACAAAAGAGTGCAAATTGAAGTGTCTCCCTTTAATAATAAAGCTTTAAAGCTCTATCATAAACTTGGTTTTAATCATATTGATACGTTAACGCTAGCTACAAGCCTTGATGGGAAGGTTAGACCAATCAAATTTAATGGTCTAGACTTTTATGTGAGCCCTTCTGAGGCGTTTAAGTAGTTGTCAAATAATTTTTTTTAATAAAAGAATGTTTTGTATACCAAAAAGGTATACTTGACATTCTTTTCTTTTTTTGTTAACTCTTTTAGTTTATAATGTAGACAAAAGGAGTTGACACTTATGTATCTCTGTATTGATCTAAAATCATTTTACGCCTCGGTCGAATTAGTTGAGCGGCACCTTGATAGTATGACGTCTAATTTGGTGGTTGCGGACACGTCGCGGGGGAGGGGGGCCCTTTGTCTAGCCGTCAGTCCTAGTTTAAAAAGTATTGGGGTTAGAAATAGATGTCGGCTTTTTGAAATACCTAGTAATATTAGGTACCTAGTAGCTAAACCCAGGATGAGCCTATATATTAAATACTCAGCCTTAATCTATCAAATTTATTTACGCTACGTCTCAAAAGATGATATTCATCCTTATTCAATTGATGAAATGTTTTTAGACCTAGGTCCTTATAAAAACTACTATAAAAAAGATATCTTTGCTATCGCTCAAGAAATTATTTCAACAATCAAAAAAGAAACCGGGATTACCGCGACTTGTGGAATCGGGACCAATATGTATCTAGCTAAAGTAGCTCTAGATATCTTAGCTAAACATGCTAAAGACTACATTGCTTATTTAGATGAAGAAACCTATTTAAGAACCTTGAGTTTTCACGAACCCCTAACCGACTTTTGGCAAATTGCGGGCGGTATTGCATCTCGACTTAAGAAGTATAAGATTTATAATATGAAAGGTTTACAAGAAGTAGACATGAATATTTTAACTTGTGAGTTTGGAATAAATGCTGGTATTTTAAAGGCTCATGCCTATGGTCGTGACGAAACAACGATTAAAGATATCAAGAATTATAAACCCTTAAGTAAAAGCTTATCTTTATCTCAAATTTTATTTCATGATTACACCTTTTTAGAAGCTAGAGACATTTTAAAAGAGATGGTTTTAACGATAGTCTTAGAATTAGTTAAGAAAAATTTAACCACCAGTAACATTTCTTTACATATTGCCTACACGAAAGGAACACACAAAAGTTTTTCCAAGCAACAACAAATTTTTAGATCGGCTAGTTTAAAAGAAATATTAGCGGCTTATCTAAATATTTATGATAAATGCGTCTTAAAAGAAGGTTTAATTAGACATATTGGGCTTAGCTTTAGTCGTTTAGAAAGCTATGAACTAATAACTTATAATTTGTTTTCTAATTTAGACAGTTTAAAAAAAGAACATGCTTTAATTAAAACAATCAATGATATTAAAAATAAATATGGTAAAAACAGTTTACTGCAAGCTAATAATTTACTAACTCATTCAACTCAAAAAATACGTAATACTTTGATAGGAGGACATCATGCATAACGCGAAAATTTACATGCCTTTTAGTGCTTTGGCTGGCTATGAAGAAAAGCTTAAAGAAGCCGAAACAACAAAAGAAGAAAGAAAAGAATTATTAGATGATAGGCTAGAAGAGCTTAATTACATCTTAAATCAATTAAAAGTTAATGATATTATTAGAATAATATACTATAATAAAAATGGTTATCTTTTAAAGAAAGGCTTAATTTTAAAAATTGATTACAATAAAGGTTATTTATTACTAGATGGTAAAAAGATTTTCTTTAAAGATATCTATGATATTGAAGTAATCGAGGTTATTTAGAATATGCATATCTTTTTTGATTTAGATGGGACCCTAGTCGATACGATTTCTGATATTAGCTTGTCGGTTAACTTGGCTTTAAAGAAAAATGGTCTAGAAGAAGTTCCAACATCTTTAGTTAAGACTAATCTAGGACATGGTTCAGTAAATCTTATTACAAAGTGTAGTCTTAATCGTTTTTCTAGCAAGTTATATGAAGATTATAGGACAATTTATCAGGCAAATCTTTGTAATTTATCAAGACCTTATGATAAAGCTCAAAATACTTTAGAAGCGTTACTTAAACAAGGACATATCCTAGGGGTTTATTCTAATAAAGATGAAGAAGAGGTTAAAAAAATAATAAATCACTACTACCCTAATTTATTTAAATATATTTATGGTAAGAGAAGCGACTTCCCGCTTAAACCAGACCCCGCCTTTATGGAGTATGTTATTAAGACATATAATATAAATGATCTTTGTTATGTTGGTGATATGGATACCGATAAAACACTGGCTAAAAATTTGGGGGTACCTTTTATTTATGCTAGTTATGGGTATAGTACGACCAAACTAGATAGTGACTACACCTTAACTAAATTTAGTGATTTAGGTGATTTAATTGCTAAAATTACTAATTAATAGTATAATTAGGCTTAAGAGGTGATTTTATGTATCGAAAAAATGTTTGGGATAAATATGAAGATTATAAAGATATTATGGACTTTAACGAAGGCTATAAAGATTTTATCACTAAGGGTAAAACTGAAAGACTTTGCGTTAATGAAGCAATTAAATTAGCGACTAAAGCGGGGTTTAAACCACTTGAAAGCTACAAAACTTTAAAACCTGGTGATAAGGTTTATGCGGTTAACCGCGGTAAAAATATTGCCGTCTTCGTAATCGGTAAAAACAAGCTAGAACAAGGTCTAAATATCTTAGGTGCGCATATTGATTCACCAAGACTTGATATTAAACAAAATCCATTTTATGAAAGTACGGATTTTGCTTTACTAGATACCCACTATTATGGTGGTATTAAAAAGTATCAATGGGTAACAATTCCGCTAGCTTTACACGGGGTTATTTACAAGAAAGATGGTTGTTTTGCTGAAGTTCATATTGGGGATGATCCTTCTGACCCAGTACTTGGTATAAGTGACTTATTAGTTCATTTAGCAGGTGATCAACTTCAAAAAACTGCCGGTAAAGTTATTGACGGGGAAGATTTAGACGTAACTATTGGTTCTATTCCTTTAAAAGGAGAAGAAAAAGACCGCGTTAAAGCGAATGTTTTAAAGATTATTACTGCTAAATACGGCGTTGCTGAAGAAGACTTCTTAAGTGCTGAAATTGAAGTTGTCCCAGCAGGTCCTGCCCGTGATTACGGCTTAGATCGTTCAATGGTGGCTGGTTATGGCCATGATGATAGAGTTTGTGGCTATACTTCTTTAAAAGCTGTCCTTGACCTAGATGTTATTCCTAATAATACCGCTTGTGCCATCCTAGTTGATAAAGAAGAAATTGGTTCTGTAGGTAATACGGGAGCTCAATCTGATTATTTTATTAATGTCATTGCTGAATTGATGAATTTAGCTAAAGAGTTTAGCCCTTTAGCTTTACAACACGCCTTAACTAATTCGAAGATGTTATCAAGTGATGTTTCAGCCGGGGTTGATCCACTATACTTATCTGTCAATGAAAACAAAAATAGTGCTTTCTTAGGTAAGGGTATTGTTTTAAATAAATATACCGGCAGTAGAGGCAAGAGTGGTTGTAATGACGCTAACCCTGAATTTATTGCCTACCTTAGAAATGTTTTTGATACTAATAACATTTGTTTCCAAACCGCAGAAATTGGTAAGGTTGACCAAGGCGGTGGTGGGACTATCGCTTATATTTTGGCTAATAAAAATATCAATGTCATTGATGCTGGTATCCCGGTTTTAAATATGCATTCGCCAATGGAAATTGTTTCTAAAGCGGATGTTTATGAAGCCTACCTAGCTTACAAAGCTTTTATTAAAGCATAATTAAAAAAATCCCTTAGTTTATTAGTTTTTTGCTAATAAGTTGAGGGACTTTTATTCTATTTTTTTATTAATTTCTAGGTTTAATCTGGAATAAATTGGACTAATTCAAAAGTAATATCACGATTAGCTCTATTTCTTGTGATATTTATTGTCAAACTATCACCTAAGCTTAAATCAAGCGTATATAATTGTTCAAGTAAAGAGCTACTAGAAGTAAATTCAATATATTCCGCTTTGCCATCTTTAGTATAAGTTACACTATTAATTTCATCGCCTACTTGGAATTTGTTATAACCAGAAGTAGTTTCATTACTTGAAACACCTGATACCACAATTGAAGTGCCACCAAAAAAGCCTTGATAATCAGTTAAGGTGAAGGCAAACTCAAAACTACCAACATAGTAACCCTTAGTTACCCAAGTGCCGTCTTGATATAAAGATGTTTCTAAAACGGAAGTAACAACGTCCATCGCCGTACTAATAGGTATTGCAAACCCTAAGCCCTCGACGCCGTCATCAACGTATTTAGCGTTAACAATCCCTACAAGACGCCCGGCCATATCAAACATCGCTCCACCACTATTACCTGAATTAATAGAGGCATCCGTTTGAATTAAACTCATCGTTCTATAATCTTCAGAAATAACCTCACGATTAACATAAGAAACGTAGCCTGAAGTTACACTACCAGGCAAGGTCCCAAGGGGATTACCAATAATAACGACTTGACTACCAAGAACTAAATCTGAACTATCATCCACGGTCGCGTAGTTATAGCCCGTCCCGTTAACTGATAAGATCGCTATATCGTTTGAGGGGTCCCCACCAACTAAACTAGCGACTAAATTCGTTTCTTGGTCAGCTAAAGTAACGGTAAATTTACTAGCCCCGTTAATAACGTGATAGCACGTTAAAACATAACTTAAGTTAAGGGTTTCATCATAAGAGATAAAAACCCCGCTACCCATACTATAAGAATACTGATTGATATCCGCTCTAATTGATACAACAGAGTTATAAGTATGACTTACGACGTCCGCTACCGTGCCCGTGCTCGTTTCTATTAACTCTTGGTTATTATAAGTAATATTAGGAGAAGAGGTATAGGTCTCTTTTTCTTTACACCCAGCAAGGGAAAACAACACTAAAATGCTAGAAATTAAAATACTTATTTTTTTCATGATAAATCCTTTCTTTCATAAACTTTTCACAAGGAAAATTATAAGCATTAAATGTGGTAAAATTATGGTATAAAGATTTTAAATCTTGTTTTTTTATAGTATAATACGAAAAAGAAAGGACAGGGTTATGGAAAAGTTAGATCAAGCAAAAACTCCTTTTTTAGACGCACTAAAAAAATATATGGAAGAGGACATTTCCCCTTTTGACGTGCCAGGGCATCACATGGGTAATGTTCCTAATAAATTAAAAGATTTAATTGGGGATGAAGTCTTTAAAGCTGATGTGAATGCCCCGCGGGGTCTTGATAATTTAAATCATCCGACGGGTGTCATTAAAGAAGCCGAAGGCTTACTAGCTAAAGCTTACGGGGCCAAGGATGCCTTCTTTTTAGTTAATGGGACAACGTCTGGAATCCAGGCCTTAATTATGACTGTTTGTAAGGCTAAAGATAAAATAATTTTACCAAGAAATTGTCACAAATCAGCCATCAACGCGCTTATTTTAAGTGGGGCTATCCCTATTTTTATTAGTCCTAGTTTTGATAATGACCTTGAAATAGCAAATCAACCAACACTAGAATCTTATATTAAAGCGATGGATGAAAACAAGGACGCTAAAGCTATTTTTGTTATTAACCCCACCTATTTTGGGACCTGTCTTGATTTAGCTTATCTAGTAAAAGAAGCCCATCAACGAGGCATGTTAGTCTTAGTAGACGAGGCCCATGGCTCCCACTTTGGCTTTAACAAGCGAGGCCCTCTTAGCGCTATTAAAGCCGGGGCAGACGCGACTAGTTGTAGCTTTCATAAAACACTTGGTAGCTTGACTCAGTCATCTGTCTTACTTTTAAATAGTCCCCATATTAGCCACTACGACATTATGAAAACCCTAAATATCTTAAATACGACAAGCCCTTCTAATTTACTTATCGCGAGTCTTGATGCCGCAAGGTATTATATGGCAAATTTTGGGGAAGCTAAATTAGAAGAAATAGTAAGTTTAGCTAACTTCGCAAGAAACGAAATTAATAAAATACCCGGTTTTAAAGCGGTTGGTAAAGACTATTTTAAGAGCCTTGGGGCCTATGATTATGATGAAACAAAACTCGTTATTGAGCTTGATAATATTAATCTAACCGGTTTTGAACTTTATAATATTTTAAAAGATAATTACCATATTCAAATGGAATTAGCGGAACAATACGTCGTTTTAGCAATAATCGCGATTGGTTCTAAAGGGGAACATATAAATAATTTGATTTCAGCCTTAAAAGATATCTCTGAAAAATATTATAAGGCAAATCTTACTTACCCAAAGTACCGATTTGATACGAAGTATCCCCGCCAATTAGTAAGACCAAGAAGTGCTTATCACGCCCCGCTTAAAAAAGTGAAATTAGAAGAAGCCGTAGGGGAAATTTCTAAAGAAGCTATTATGGTCTATCCACCAGGTATCCCTTTAATTATTCCAGGTGAAGTTTTTTCCGCTCCCTTAATCGAACACATTAAATACTATTTAAAAACGGGAGCCACCATTTTGTCTGATTATGATGATGGCTACGTCGCGGTTATTGACCGCGCTACTTGGCCTAATTATTATAAATATAAAGAGGACTTAGAAAATGATTAATTATCCTTTTGAAGGCACGTCTCACGAAGCCACCCTTATTATGTTGCCTTATCGAAAAGACATTTGGTTAAATAGTGGTAGGGATGCAATAGATGTCATCTATCAAATGGCAGAAGTTATAACTAAATATGAAAGGCTAATCTTACTAGCTGATCCCCATATTTATCATAAAGCCAAAGTTAAGTTTAAACTTCCAAATACGATGGTCTTAGAAATTCCTTATAATGATGCCTGGGCCCGGGATATTTGTCCTCTATTTGTTATTGATGATAAAAAGTTAAAAGCGGTAAGCTTTGATTTTAATGCTTGGGGTGGCTTAGTTGACGGTCTTTATAGTGATTATAGTTTAGATATCTTAGTTAAAGAAAAGTTAGTTAAATATTTAAATATCCCAGAAATTAAGGTACCCTTCATTTTAGAAGGCGGGAGTATTAATACAAACGGTAAGGGCGTTTTATTAACGACTAAAGCTTGCCTCTTATCGAAGGGCAGAAACCCCCAATTTAATGAGAAACAAATCACCGAAGTATTAAAGACTAACCTTAATCAAAAAGAAGTAATTTGGCTTGATAACGGGATTTATGGCGATGAAACAAACGAACATGTTGATAATATGGCGGTCTTTTTAGATGAGTGGACGATTGCCTTAGCATGGGCCGAAGAAGGCGTGCAACACACCTATAGCAAGAAAGCTTATGACATGTTAAAAAGTAAAGGCTTTGACGTCATTAAAATACCCGTGCCAAGTCCAGATCTTGTTTTAACAAGTGAAGAAGCAAGCCAAATTGTTTGTGATAAAGAGGCTAAAAATAGATTAGTTGGCACGAAGCTTTCGGCTAGTTATATTAATTTTTATCAAAGTGATAAATATATCTTATTACCCCAATTTGGGGTTAAGGAAGACGAGGTTGCCTGTAACTTGTTGGAGGATTTTTACAAGGGTAAAAAAGAAATTTATCAGATTTATTCCCGTCCTATTTTAGTATCAGGTGGGAATATTCATTGTATAACGATGCAAATCCCGGAGGTTAAACATGAAAATTAAAGTAGCAGCTATTCAAATGAAAATGTGCGAAAAAGAAGACGAAAACATTAATTTAGCTATTAAACTTGTAAGAGAGGCCGTTAGTAAAGGGGCTAAAGTAATATTGTTACCTGAACTTTTTAGTAATCTTTATTTTTGTCAGGTAGAAGATTATAGTAATTTTAAACTTGCCCGGCCTTATAAAGATAATCCGATGTTAAAAACATTTAGCAATTTAGCTAAAGAACTTGAGGTTGTCTTACCCATTTCCTTTTTTGAAGTTGAAAATAATTGTTATTATAATTCACTTGTGGTTTTTGATGCGGATGGCAAAGATTTGGGTCTTTATAGAAAGATTCACATCCCAACCGGAGAATGTTACGAAGAAAAGTTTTATTTTACTCCGGGTGACACAGGTTTTAAGGTTTTTGATACCAAATATTTAAAAATTGGGGTGGGAATATGTTGGGATCAGTGGTTCCCGGAAACCGCAAGAATTCTAGCTATTAACGGAGCTGAGTTACTAATGTATCCGACCGCGATTGGAAGCGAGCCCGTTTTAGATAAAGATAGTAAGGATCACTGGCAAAATGTGATGTGTGGACACGCAGCTAGTAATATTATGCCGGTGGTTGCTAGTAACAGAGTGGGAATAGAAAAGGCTAAAAATTCTTCGATGACCTTTTTTGGCTCCTCATTTATCGCGGATGAATACGGGAATAAAGTTAAATCTTTAGGCCGCGAAGAAATAGGAGTTATCGTTTATGAGTTTGATTTTGCGGCCATCAAAGAGCGCCGTTATAGTTGGGGAATCTTTCGCGATAGAAGACCTGAAATGTATAAAGATATTTTAAAGAACAGCTAAAATATTAGCTTGAAAAATCCATACCACCCGTTTATAATTAGGTGGTATTTAGAAGCATCGCCAAGTGGAAAGGCAGGGGACTCTGACTCCCTAATACGTAGGTTCGAATCCTACTGCTTCTGCCAGTTTGTAAATTAAATTAGCTAATAAAAGCTAATTTTAAAATATAATTAAGTACTTAGTTAAAAGTTATAACTAATGCTTATTTAATAGGAGTAATCATGTATTTTTACGGAATAGTAGGAATTATTTTAGGTATTGTAATGATAGGCTTTGCCATTAAATTAAATCATGATAAAAAACATATAAAAAGTATCCCCTTTTATATCGTCGCTTTAATGTATATTGGGGTTGGCGTATACGGCTTTTTTATTGCAGAAGACAATTATTATGTGATCTTAATTTGTCTAATAGTCGTTTGTGTTTTTACTTTACTATCTTTTTATATTGTCTTTAATAATGATAAAAAATAACAATTAATTTAATAGAATTTTAGAGGAGCACTAGTCTCCTCTTTTATTTTTCCGTAGTGTTTAATAATTCTTAATAAAAAGTTTAATATTTTTAAATAAAACCTTGCCAAACTAAGATATATCTTGTATAATCAGTTAAGTAATTTTTAACAAAAAGTTTAAAATCATAAAACAGCAAGGAGTATTATGGAAATAGGAAAGAAAATAAAAGAACGGCGGGTTTTCCTTGATTTAACGCAAGAAGAACTAGCTAATCGTTGCGAACTGACAAAAGGGTATATATCGCAACTAGAAAATGATAAAACTGACCCTTCAATTGAAACGCTAAAAGTAATCTTAGACGCCCTTGGCTTAACGTTTGCGGAATTTTTTAAGGAAGAAAATCACAGTCAAATAAAGTTTAGTGAGGAAGAACAATTAGATAAAGACTTTGGTGACTATATTCAAAGCTGGCTCGTCCCGTCGGCTCAGTCGCTTTCTATGGAACCCATCTACGTTGTTTTAAAGCCTGGTAAGCATACAGATATTGATATGCCACATCAAGGAGAAGAGTTTGGTTATGTGATAGAGGGCGAAATAAAGCTAATTTATGGGCAAGAAGAGGTCGTAATTAAGAAGGGAGAATCTTTCTACATTAAGACCGATAAAAAGCACTATATTGAAAATATTGGTCCTAATAGTGCGGAAGTTCTTTGGGTTTCTTGCCCACCCAATTTTTAGGAGGAAATAATGGCAAAAAAACTAATCGAAATTAAAAATGTTTCTAAAAGCTTTGATGATAATTTAGTTTTAGATAATTTAAGTTTATACATCAATGAAAATGAATTTATAACTTTACTTGGGCCTTCGGGTTGTGGGAAAACGACTATTTTAAGGATAATTGGGGGATTTGAAACACCAGATGCCGGGGATATCATTTTAGACGGTGTTAAAATAAACGATGTCCCGGCCCACTTAAGACCGGTTAATACGGTCTTTCAAAGATATGCCTTATTCCCACATTTAAATGTCTTTGACAATGTCGCCTTTGGCTTAAGAAATTTTAATAGAACGATTTCTGATATTAAAACCAGAGTATCACGAAAATACGAAAATGAAAGAAAGACCATTGAAGGTAAGTTAAAAAGTAAGGCGATTACCAAAGAAGAAAAAAGTGAATTAAAATACGAACTAAAAAAAATCAAAAGTAAAATTAAAGAAGAAGTTCTAGAATCTAAAAATAACTTAATAAGTAAAACTTTAGATGAAGTAGAAGAAAAATACGAAAAAATTATAGGCGACCTAGATAATCAAATTGATATCGAATGGGATAAAGACGATGAAGTCAAAGCCGCTAAAGCCAGGCTTAAAGAAATCGATGAGCTTGTAGCTGAAGCTGTATCTCAGGGTGCTAAAGAAGACAAAGAATATAAAAAGTACGAGGCAGAGATCAAAAAATTAAGAAGTGTGGCCAAATGGACGAAATTGACTGAACTTGAAAAACAAAAGAAAGAAGCTTTAAAGGATAAGGCGTTAGAAATTAAGAGTGCTAAATCTTTAATGAAGAATAAAAAACAAATTAAAGAAGCGGTCTTAAATGCGTTAAAACTTGTGAAACTTGAGGGTTTTGAATATAGAAAAATTGATCAAATGTCAGGTGGCCAACAACAAAGAGTAGCGATTGCAAGAGCGATCGTTAATAAGCCAAGAATCTTATTACTAGATGAACCACTTGCAGCTCTTGATCTAAAACTTCGTCAAGCGATGCAATACGAGTTAAAAGAGATGCAAAAACAACTAGGGATTACGTTTATTTTTGTCACGCATGACCAAGAAGAAGCCCTCACGATGAGTGATACCATTGTTGTTATGAATGGTGGAAAAATCCAACAAATTGGGACACCTGAAGATATTTATAATGAACCAAAAAATCGCTTTGTTGCGAACTTTATTGGTGAATCTAATATTATAAGAGGAACCTATTTAGGAAATAAACAAGTTAAATTTTTAGATAAGGTATTTGCTTGCGTTGATACTAATTACAAAGAAGGAGAAATTGTTGACGTTGTCATTAGACCAGAAGACTTTGACATTGTACCAGTTGAAGAGGCTAAACTCCAAGGCGTCGTTGAAAAGGTTATTTTTAAAGGGATTCACTTTGAAATAACGGCTAAAGTTAAAGATGAAACCTTTGTTATCAGAAAATATGAGCTATTTAGAGTTGGTGATAAGATAGGTCTTGATGTTGACCCATACGAAATACATTTAATGAAGGTGGTAGACGAAGATGAAAAAGTATAAGAAATTAGCTATCCCTTACGTCGTATGGATGTTAGTACTAACAGGTATCCCGATTATTTTAATGGTTTTCTTTGGTATTTCGAATACGAAAAGCTTTTCTACCTACACCTTTAAGTTTTCCGATTTTGCCTTTACTTTAGTTCATGCTAAAACGGCTTTTTCACCTGTCTTTTTTAAGGCCTTTTTAAGAAGCTTTGGCTATTCTTTAGTTGCGACAATCTTAACATTTTTAATCGGCTATCCAATTGCCTATATAATTTCTAAGATGAAATCGCGTTATAAGTTTTTATTGCTTTTAGTATTTATCTTACCGATGTGGACTAATATGTTATTACGTATACAAACCCTTAATAACTTATTTAAGCCTAATTCATTCTTATCAAACACGCTTGGTTTTTCGATTGACTTAACTAATTTTAAAGCGTTAAAAATTATTTTAGTTATGGCAATTGTTTATTTACCGTTTATGATTTTCCCGTGTTATACCGTTTTAGAAAAGTTAGACTACACTTTACTTGAAGCGAGCCAAGACCTAGGTGCTTCTAAGGTTAAATCTTTCTTTAAAGTAACTTTCCCTTTAAGTGTTAAAGGTGTATTTAGTGGCTTTATTATGGTCTTTTTACCCTGTGCGATGGGTTTTACGATTCCGCAGATTGTAACGGATGGGGATCCTAATTACGCCATGATAGGGCAACTTATTGAAAGACAATTTATGTCATCAAGCCCCGCCTATAATGTCGGTAGTTTAATGAGCTTATTTATTTTAATCTTTACCCTTGGTTCTATTTATTTAATTGGGAAAGTAGATAAGGAGGGTGAAACCTTACTATGACAAGAAGAAACGATATAATTATAAAAACGATTGCCATTATCTTTATGATAGTTGTTTTAGCCTTCACCTATTTACCAATTATTGTGATTGCCTTAACTAGTATTTCAAATGATTTGTTTGGCCTATCTATGACTAAGCCAACCCTTATTTGGTATGAGACGATGTGGCATTCCCGTTCCTTGATGAACGCCATTATCTATACTTTACAAATATCTATTTGTTCAACAATTATTTCGATTATTTTTGGGACAATTTCCGCCATTGGTATACATAGCTTATCTAAGAAATTAAAACAAAAAGTCATCATGCTAAATAATGTACCTATTTTAAATACAGATATTGTATCAGCTGTCTTCCTCTTAATAATTTTTCAATTAGTAGGGATGATTTTTGGCAAGAGCGTGTTTGGATTTACGACGACTTTAATTGCCCACGTGTTGTTTTCAACCCCTTATGTCATTTTAAGTGTTTTACCTAAATTAAATTCCATGAATGATAATTCTATTTATGAAGCCGCCATTGATTTAGGGTGTTCGCCAACTAAAACTATTTATAAGGTGATTATCCCTAACGTAAAAACAGGCATTATGACCGGTGGCCTCTTAGCGTTTACGATGAGTATTGATGATTTTATTATCACCTACTTTGTAACGGGAAAGAGACAAAACTTTTCAACCTGGCTATACGGTTCTTTAAGAACCCTAAGAAATGGCTTATGGAATCAAGCTTGTGCTTATAACACATTACTTATAATTATAACTATTGTTATTGTGTTTGGTTACCAATTTGTGGTGATTAGAAAAGATAAAAGGAGCAAGGCCAATGAAAAAATTAGTTAGCTTACTCTCTTTAATAGTTATAGCCATAGTTTTAAGTAGTTGTTCATATTACCAAGAATTAATTATTTTAAACTGGCAAGATTATTTATCTTATGATTTAGTAAAGCAATTTGAAGAAGAAAATAACTGCATTGTCACAGAACTTACAACGACTTCTAATGAAAATATGTATAGTGATATCTTAAATAGAAGGGTTCCCTATGATATAGTTATACCTTCTGATTATATGATCGATAAACTTCAAAAGAATGGTCTTTTAAAAGAAATTGATTTTTCAAAGTTAGAAAACTATTCACCTGATATGTTTGTCGAAGAATTACAAACACTTATGTATAATGATGCTAACAAGCATTTTACTAATTACTATGTTCCTTATTTTTGGGGTAGTTTAGGAATCATGTATAGTACGAAGAATTTTCCTAATATTGGTGATATTATTGAAGAATATGGCTGGGCAGTCTTCTTTGAAGACGTCTTACCAGAAGGAGCAAGTATAGCCATGTACGATTCAAGTCGAGACGCGTTTGCCTGTGCGGAATTATATCTTGGCTACAGTCTAAATACAACAAATAAAGAGGAACTAGACCGTTGTGCTGAACTAATTAGTAGTAGACATTTTACAAAGTGGGGAACGGATGATTTAAAAATTGATGTTTCAGCTGGTAATACCGACGTAGCCTTAGTTTATTCTGGTGATTTCTTTGATGCGTATTACGCTGATAGCGAAGGTGATCATCCCGAAAAAACTGAAAACTACGGCATATATGCCCCAACAAGTGCTAATAACGTCTTCTTTGACGCGATGGTAATACCTATCACAAGCGAAGAAACTGAACTAGCTTATAAGTTTATTGATTTTATGCTAGACGCTGATAATAGCTATACTAATACCGAAATGGTAGGGTATTGCCCAACCTTACAAGTTGTTTATGATGATATATTTAGCGATGAAGAATGGTCAGATATCACTAGTATTGATGCCTATAATCCAGCTTTGGTTGTAGATATAGCTGGACCAAAAGCGGAAGTCTATCTCGATTTAGGAGACGAGGCTTATAGCTACATGGAGTCATTATATAATAACAAGATAAGATTTGGCTCATAAGCCAAGTCTTTTTTTACGTCAAAAGTCATTTCGCGCAACTTCTAGTTTTTAAAACAAGTAAAAGCATTTTAAATAAATAACATGCACAATATATATAAAGTTATAAATGGTAATTAAAACTACATATATAACAAAAAATATTTCGTAATCCGTCTAGTATTTAATACTACATTTAGTAAAGATAAACAATAGTTACAATATGCATTTTTAATAGAATATCTTTATTTTAAAACTAGTAGTATAATGAAATTTCCAAAACTTTATTTTTTATGCTAAATAGAGTAAAATATGTGTACAAAAAATCAATTTTAAAATATTTCAATAATTATATAGTTTTGAAAACTAGATTATATTGTTCAATATTTTATAATTAATAATTTAAATAATTATTTTAATTGGTTTTTAAAATTATGAAAGGAATGAAAATATGATTATAACCATTAATGGTAAGAAAAGTGAGTATAGTGGTCCTATTAGATTACAAGATCTCTTACCAGAAAAAGAAAAAAAGAATTATCAGGCTGCTAGGGTCAATAATCGCATTAGAGAACTAGACTATATTGTAGCTAGTGATGCTGAAGTAGAATTTTTAGATCTACATGACCAGGATGCATGTCGTATCTATCAATCAACCCTTCGATATTTGATTGTAATGGCGGTTAAGCAAATATTTCCCAAAAGTCGGGTAATCTTTAATTACAGTATCTCTAGATCAATATTTGCGAATATCACCAATTTAAACCGAGTATTTACGAAAGACGATTTAAAACAAATTAAAGACAAATTACAAGAAATTATTAACCTTGATTTGCCAATTGTTCGTAAGACTATTACCAAAGAAGAAGCTAGAGCTTATTATCAAAGTGAGGGCTATCAAGATAAGGTGAGGGTTTTAAAATACCGCTCTGAAGATACGGTCCACATTTATGAATGTGGAGACTATAAAAATTACATGTTTGGCTACATGTTGCCGTCAACAGGATATATTAAAGACTATATCTTACGTCTCTATACCCCCGGTTTCTTAATTCAATACCCACGTTCCGAAACAAATGGACAAATTCCAAAGTTTGAGGATGCCCCAGTTTTCACAAATGCCTTAAGGGAAGCTAATCATTGGGGTAATATCATTGAAGCTAGCTATATTTCGCAAATGAATCAGATTGTTGAAAATAAAGAAGCTTTAGAGTTTATAAATATCTGCGAAACTAAGCATAATAATATGCTAGCAGAACTCGGTGAAATAATTAAAAAGAACATCGATGACATCAAATTAATCGCCATTGCGGGACCATCTTCAAGTGGTAAGACAACTTTTACCAATAGGCTTAGAATTGAGCTTATGAGCCGCGGAATTAAGCCTCTAATGATATCTATCGATGATTATTACTTAGGCATTGATAAAGCCCCTAAAGACGACCAAGGAAAGCCTGATTTAGAGCACATTGACGCGCTAGATAGAGACTTATTTAACGAACATATGTATCGTTTAATTGCAGGAGAAGAAGTTACGCTCCCACTCTTTGACTTTGAAACCTCTTCACGTAAACAAGGTAAGATGGTTAAACTAGGTAAGAACCAACCAATCATGATTGAAGGAATTCATGCCTTAAATGATGAATTAACCCCATCTATTCCGTCTCATCAAAAATACCGGATTTATATTGCTCCTCAAGCTCAGTTACACATCGATGATCAAAACCCAATCAGCATATCTGATATTCGTTTGATTAGAAGAATGGTAAGAGATCACAACTACCGTAACTATGACTGTGAAAAGACTTTAGAGATTTGGCCATCTGTTAGACGAGGCGAATTTAGATGGATTTATCCTAACCAGGAGAAAGCCGATTATGTTTTCAATAGTGAGTTAACATATGAGCTTTGTGTCATGAAGAAGTATGCTTTACCCCTTTTAGAGCGAATTAGTCCAAGCAGTCCTAACTACATTACAGCGAACCGTTTAATCAAATTTCTTAAGTATTTTAAGGACATTAAAGACAGGTGGGTGCCATGCAATTCCTTATTAAGAGAATTCATTGGTGACTCTATTTTCTATACTGATGATAAAAATTAACTTGACATTTTGTCAAGTTTTTTATTTTTATGTCTAAAAAATTAAATATAGTCATTTTTAAAAAATGAATATATTGAATTTATATACTAGATATATTATAATTAGCAAGAGGTGAAGCAAATGTCTTGCTTAAAAAATATCGATAGACTACAAATCAGTAATGAGACCATGATGAAATTACTTACTCTTTATGAGTATAAAGGGAAGGATTATTACTACGAAAATATCCTAAAAGGCAGTCTATCCCAAATCATTAAACAAACGGTCGAAAGGGATACTTTCTACCTTGGTAAAATCATGAATTTAAATATTACGAATAACAGATTTAAATTACTAATTAAGAGGGACTCCAACCCAAAAAATAACGATGAAACAATTTTAAAAAATGTTAAGGGTGTCTTCAAGATAGTAGCAGAAGAATCAGACAGACTAGAACTAACCAATAATGAATTTTTAAGACTCGCTATTAAGCTCTATAAAGACGTCGAAAATATTAAATATGTAACCGACGAAGTAACCGTTAAAGTGAATCTTTTAAACGAAAAAAAGAAAGAATCAAGACGGACAAAAGTCGACGAACTATTGAGTATTTATACAAAATTATTACGCGAGAAGAAGCATGAATTAACCCAGTTAGTTACTAATTTTTATATTGATTTTATCCATATTGAACCCTTCAATAAGGGCAACGATATCGTTGGGTTAATGTTAATATATCTCTTACTACTAAAAGAACAGTTTAAAATGTTTCATTATGTGTCCTTTTTTGAGATGATTTATGAACAGTTTGACACTTTTAAATCACTAGAAGCGAAAGCTAATTTTAACTATGAAGATGGGTATTCTCAAACAGCTCCTTTAAATAATTTTATAATTGACGTCCTAATTGAAGGCTATATGAAAGTTGATAAGTTAGCTCAAGATACCAAATTTGATGGCAATATTATGAAGACTTATAATATTGAAAACACGATTATGAAACTAGGGGAAGTCTTTACTAAAGACGATATTAGATCTAAACATCCCTATGTATCTGATTCAACCATAGATAGAACTTTGAAACGGATGCGTGATGAAAACAAAATAAGACCTTTAGGGGTCGGCCGGAGTGCCTCCTGGGTTAGATTATCAAATTACGAAAGGTTCGAACCAGCCTCAAGTAGACAGATGAGTCTATATGATATTATTATGAATAACGATTCAAATAACGATGAAGAAGATGAGAAATAGTCTCATCTTTTTTTACGGATTTATTTTTTTCCACCCCAAAGTAAAAAGAAGAAGTGCAAATAATAGAAAAATGTAAACCTATAATCAGATTTATTTTTAAGGTAAAAAACGAGCCATCGAGACGGGCAATTGTCTTGTTTTGGCTTTTTCAATTCGTATTTTGGTCAAAAAATGCTAAGAAAACATACTCAATTTAAGATATATGACTATGTTTAAGAAGAGAAGAATCAGTACTTTCCACCACTATTTATGGTCATGAAGGTGTTAAGAATTTCTTTTCAAACCAAAAAACAGCGTTTTTAAATATTTAAATAACTTCCTATAATATATATTATGTTAACCATTTAATTAATCAAGAATGGTCTTGCTATTTAAAATTAGTGGATAAGTGGATTATTTAATGGCCCTCAAAAACTGATTTTTTGCGATTCTCCCTAAAAAATTTAAAAATCAAAAATCGAACTGGATTTATCTGATGGATTCATTAATTTAAATTTTATACGTTAAATCATAATTCATAAAAAATAAAAAATGTTTACATGGTTTTTGCCAATACACCTGATATTACATATAATCGTATCTAGTTTTAAAAACTATGTTGTCTTCGAAATTTTTCATTTTTGTACCTTTCAGGGCTAGTGCCTCATAATATGAAGGTTCCAATTATAATGATTCATATAAAAATTGAATCATGAATTCCTTTGCTTTTCGTTTTTGGTTTTGCTATTTGATGATTTATTTAAAGACAATTATTCATATTTGGTCTACTGACTATTTCAGTTGTAAATTTGACTATCGATTTTTTATTATTTTTTCTATTTTCTGATTTTTATTTAATTTCTTTTATTAGCTTCTGATGAAATGAGTTAGGCATTTTTAAAATTTTGCTTTCTATTTTTTAGCCTTTAAAATACTATTTTAATTTACATATGTTAACTCCTTTAATTTACACTTTATACCTTTTGTATGTGTCTTCATTTTTGCTATTTTGCGTATAATTAGTGTTTACCAATGAGACTCATTTAGTGATAAATTTTATGTAAAGACTATTTATTCTACTTTGACTACTTTGGTTAATTGTTTAGTCGTTTATTTTACGAACGATCCATTTTTAGTCGTGCTTTTAGTCAGCCGCTTTTTTACCTTTTCCATGATTCATAGCTGTTTAGTTCTTTGATCTTCTTTTTTTATTTTTTATCATTTTTAAATCTATTAATAATTTATCAGTCGCACGAGTAAAGCATCACGTATGGGCTTTAATTTTAATTATTTTGGCAGTTAGTCTTGGGTACTGATAAACACACACACAATTAACTCTTTCTTTCGATTTATAGTGTTATTTTAAATGCTTTACATATAGTTATAGCTCGTTACCTTTCACGCCCGTAAAAGCAGCAAATATGTACATCATATTAAAGTCAGATTAATTAAAGCAATCTATGTCATTTTTTAAGAGCTTCTAGGTTAATATATCTTGTACCATTTCATAAGCAAGAAATATCCTCCTTTCTCATCAGCAAATTACCCATTAGGCTGCTAATTTAAATTTATGAATATATCTTCTTTTGGGTTGTTGTTATTACTGTTTTTATGAAATTAATATTTTAAATCTTGTGATTCTTTACTTCTTTAATTTTCCTTATTAGATGGGTACCAAACTAGTGTTTAATTATTCACATTTCATCATATAAACGCTCTAAATTAAATAATGTTTTATATAATTAAATTTTACACTTAATTTTTTTAAATATAGTCATCAGGCTCATTTGCGGATCAGACAATTATGCAATATCTCAAAAAAAGTTGTAAAAATAAAAATATGAATTTGTATAATATATTATTTATTTAATTTACAAAACATATTTCGCCATACAACTAGTTATTTATAACTTATTTTACGATGGCCTATATTATTTAAACTAGTTATTAAAACTATATTATTTCTGAAATTTTTCTATTGATCGTTTTTTACTATCTTTCATAGACAAATCGAACTAAAAATTTAAAGGTAATTGTTCACTCGATTGTTAATTCATTTTTAGTTATGTTTTCATATCTTAAACATTTCAAATTGCATATGGTTTTGCAATTTAGTTTTACTGCTTTATTTTATACTTAAATATAGTATTAAAAACTAGATTGCTTGTGAAATATTTTTTGCCATAGAAAAAGCCTAGCAGATATTGTCCACTAGGCCTAATTTATTATTTATTCAAATTTCTATTCGTAACAGTCTTCTAGTATTTTTAAACATGAATCGTAGTCTAATAAGAAGAAATCATTAATAGTTCTTGTGCCATTAAACGTATATAGTTTGGCAATTGCTGGTAGGCTTTCTTTGGTAACGTTTACTTCTTTTAGAGTGGTTGGCATACCGATTTCTTTAAAGTAAGTTTTCATCATTTGAATAGCTGTATTAGCGGCATCTTCTTCGCTTATAGTTTTGCTTAAACCAAAGCTTAAATAGCCAAGGTTAGCAAATGGTGTATTGTAGATCTTACTTGCCATGCTTGCCCAAGCTGGCCACAATATCGCAAGCCCTGCCCCATGGGCGATACTATCGTAAGTTCCTGATAAGGCGTGTTCTATCTGGTGAACAGGCATTTTATAGTTTCTACCACAGCCCGTTAAGCCGTTGTGGGATAGGCTTGAGGCCCACATTAGTGTCGCTCTCGCGTCGTAGTTTGTAGGCTCGTTATAAGCTGTTTTTCCTACTTCTAGGACGGATTTAATAAGTCCGAAGGCAAGATTATCGGTTAGAGGATTATATGTCTTATCGTCGCTTAAAACTCGTTCCAGCGTATGCATCATTATATCAACAACACCGCAAGCTGTTTGAAACTTGTTCACTGAATAAGTAAATTTAGGATTGCAAATGGCGAAAGCTGGTCTATTTAGTTCTGAACTAAAGCCACGTTTATCATTTAGATAATCATTTGTGATAACGCACGAATTACTCATTTCACTACCAGCGGCTGAGATAGTTAAAATAACACCGACTGGTAAGCTCTTTTTTAAGGTTCTTTGCCCACTGTTAAATAGCCAAGGACTTTCATCCGTGTAAAAGCCGGCGGCGATACTTTTCGCTGAATCGATAACACTACCGCCCCCAACGGCTAAGATAAAGTCAACGTCTTCTTGCTTCGCTAAGACAATCCCTTTTTCTACTAGGCTTAGTTTAGGGTTAGCTTCGACCCCGCCTAGTTCAACAAATGGAATATTGTTATCAGTTAATTCTTTAACAACATAATCATATAAACCAATCTTTTTAATAGAGGCCCTACCATAGTGTAATAAAACTTTATGATAATTACCGTCTTTAATTAAACTAACCAAATTTGTTTCTGAACCTTCCCCAAAGTAAACTTTCGTTGGGGTATTATAGATAAAATTGCGCATTTTTTACTTTAACTCCTTTAAAAATGACGTGCCAATTACTTGTTTTGTTAAATTAAAGTTTTCATTAATCGTTTGACCTAAATCCGCGAAACTAGATCTTAGGCCTAAATTGCCACCTTTAAAGTTCTTATTATAGGCAAATTCCGGCACATGCTCTCTTGTATGGTCGGTTCCTGTCCAAGTTGGATCGTTGCCGTGATCGGCGGCGATTAATAATAAATCATCATCTTTTAATAATTTTAATAATTCACTTAAGTCCTTATCAAATTCTTCTAAGGCAGCTTTGTAGCCTTCTTTATTTCTTCTATGCCCATATAGTGCATCAAAATCAACTAAATTTGAATAACATAAGCCTGTGAAATCTTTTTTCGTCATATCCATCATAATCTCCATTCCATTATGATTAGAAACCGATTTATGGGCTTCTGTAATCCCACAGCCGTTATAAATATCATTAATCTTACCAATACTAATAACGCTATAACCACTCTCTTTTAAATAGTCGAGCGTAGTTTTATGCGCCGGTGATAAAGCGTAGTCATGTCTATTAGCCGTTCTAACAAAATTATCTTTATTAGTTCCGACAAATGGTCTAGCGATAATTCTACCTACCTTCCATTCCGGTTTCATACAAATTTCTCTTGCGATCTTGCAACACCGATATAATTCTTCGAGTCCAAAGGCTTCTTCATGACAGGCAATTTGTAAAACACTATCAGCTGAGGTATAAACGATCATCGCTTTAGTCTTTAAATGTTCTTCCCCTAGTTCTTTAATAATTTCCGTGCCAGAGGCCGCAACATTCCCAATGACTTTATGACCAGTCTTTTCTTCAAGTTCCTTAATTAGTTCTTTAGGAAAACCAGTATCAGTAAAAGTCTTTAAAGGTTTAGTTGTTAAAACCCCCATAAATTCAAAGTGTCCGGTTAAAGTATCTTTTCCAACACTTTGTTCTTCCATAATGCCGTAATAAGCTTTAGTTTCTTTTAAAGGTTTAACTCCTAAAATATCGGTTAGATTACCATAACCAAAGGATTCAAGGGTCGGCAATGTAATACCATTACAGCCATAAGAGATGTGGCTTATTGTATTAGCTCCCTCATCACCGTAATTTTTACTTGTTTGGTCGTAGCCACAACCAACGGAATCCATAATAATTGTAAATACTCGTTTAAACTTCATTTTCTTCACCTTTCTTTTTTTGTAATGGATGAGTATTTTCATACATTTCTTTTAAATGTTCTTTATCAATATGCGTATAAATTTGGGTTGTTGAAATATCTTCATGCCCTAGTAATTCTTGGACAATTCTTAAACTAGCCCCGTTAGCGAGCAGGTGTGTCGCGAAACTATGCCTAATCGTGTGGGGAGAAATAGTTTTAGTAATCCCCACACTTTTAGCTAATTCTCTAATATACTTAAAAACAGCTTGCCTAGATAATTTATTACCTTGGTAGTTATAAAAAAGGAGGCTTCCGGGTTTAACACTTAATTTAGATCTCGCATTTTCGATATAATCTCTTAAGGAAACTATAGCCATTTCACCTAAGGGAACAATACGTTCTTTATCGCCCTTACCAATGACACTTAAATATTTTTCATTCATGTGTAAGGCCCCGACTTTTAGGTCAAGTAGCTCCGATATTCTGAGGCCAGAGCTATATAAAAGTTCAAGCATAGCTTTATTTCTTTTTCCGATTGGTTTAGTAGTATCAATGGCGTCAAGCATTTTAGCTATTTCTTCTTCTGATAAAACCGTCGGTAAATGCAGGCTCTTTTTTGGTAAATCAATGTAATAGGCAATATCTTCTGATGTAATATGTTCAGTAAACAAAAACTTATGAAACCCTTTTATTGCAATAATCTTTCTACTAATACTCGTTCTCGCTAAATTAGCCCTCTTTAAAGAAGCGATATATTTTAATAACATATCTTTTGTAATATCTTCAACGCTTGTTATTTTTTGGTATTTAATTAAAAAGTCTTGATATTCAATTAAATCCGTTTTATAGGCTAGAATAGTGTTTTTACTAAGTCTTTTTTCATCTTCTAAGTAATATATAAAATCAGTTATTTCAAAAAATTTGATTTCTTTCATAAGAACTCCTCAAAGACGACGTTTCCTAAAAGAAGACCTCGATCCGTTAATTTTAAGACTTTGTCATTTTCATATAAAAGATTATATTTAATTAGTTTTTGATAGTTAAAATCATCTTCTATCTTCGTATTAAACCGCGCCAGATAGTCATTTTTTAAGATACCAGAAACTTTTCTAAGGCCTAAAATAATAAACTCTTTTTTCTCATCTAGTAGGCTTAAATCTTCAATCTCTTTGTCGTTTTTCTCATTTAGATATTGGTATAAATGACCTGTATTAGTTAGTCTCTTGTGTTTAAGATAACTAGTAGCCCCTAAGCCAATACCTACATATTCATCTTTTGACCAATACTTTAAATTATGAACTGACTTAAATCCTTCTTTTGCGTAGTTTGATATCTCATAATGCTTAAACCCAGCTTCTTCTAGTTTTTGATTTATATATAGATACATATCCGCAATTAAATCTTCATCTAATTCACTTTCTTTATGTTTTAAATTTAATAGCGTCTTATCTTCTAAGATTAGGCTATAGGCAGAAACATGGGTTAAATCTTCGCTTAAGATAAAGTCTATATCATCTTTTACATCTTCTAAAGTCTCATCAAAATACCCGTAAATTAAATCAACATTAATATTAGTAAGGCCTTCATCCTTTAAGATAGTAATCGCATTTATTGCGTCTTCTTTTGTGTGGTGTCTATTTAATAACTTTAAGCCTTTTAGGCTTGTTGTTTGGAGGCCTAGACTAACGCGATTAATATGGTATTTTTTAAAAAGTTTGGCTTGGGTTTTTGTTAATAATTCGGGGTTACATTCAATTGTGTATTCTTTTGCTAAAATATGACATTTAGCTATTTCACTTAACAAATAACCTAGGTCTTCATCAGATAAATAATTAGGAGTCCCACCACCAATATAAATTGTATCAAAGGTGTTATAAAGGTCTTTATAGCCATTTAATTCTTTTACTAAGGCTTTTAAATAAGATTTTACTTCATCATCTTTAAAAGGTATCCTTTTGACAAAATCACAGTAAGAACAAATGTGCGCACAAAAGGGAATATGAATATATAGTCCCCGCATCTTAAGCCTCTTTAAAATATAGTTTATTATTTAGGAAGAAACAAGTGATTAAGCCTTCTTCTTCCATATAAGACAAATAAGAGTGAATAGTTGAACTTATTAAAAGATGCTTATTAAAGGTGATATGTAAATTATAATAGCTAAAGATATAGGCAATAATATTATCATAGGTATTAGGTACTTTTAAGTAATCTTTTAAAACATTAATGATTTCTTCAATTTTTGCAATATTAATATCAACTAAATCATTAAAATCTGTACTTGGCTCAACGTGGCTCGGGACAATGATTTTGCCTTTTAACGTTTTTAAGTAATTTAAGCTTTTTAAATACCCTCTCACATCATACATTAACATGATATGTTCTTTTTTAATTAATTCTTCTTTACAAATCGAATCAGCAACAAAATAAACCCCGTCACGCGTCTTAAACCCCCGCATATCATAGTGGTGACCGGGTAGTTTAATGCTGTGAAGACAATCAGGTAAGTGTCTAAGGGACAAAATATCATGTTCTTCATTCACGTGCATTAAAGGGGTGTCGTATTCTCTTAGGGGGTACCCACCACTTAAAAAGCCAATATCAAGCCTATCATTACGCATGAAGGCTCGTTCAATTCTACTTGTAATAACCTGGCAATTTGTTTGTTTAATTAAATATTCATTACTACCAGTATGATCGGCATGAGAATGAGTGTTCACAATATATTTTAAGTTAAACCCGTATTCTCTTAACATACTTTCAATTCGGGGGCCATATCTTTTAATAGGCACGTCGATTAAAATGACATCTTTATCATTTAGTTTATAGAGGCCTAGGTTTGTATTCCCAGTTATATAATAAGTATTACCTTTTAAATGAATCAAATCAAACATATTACCATATCCCTTACAAAATCTATCTTAATTATAGCATATTTTAAGCCAAATAACATTAAAAAAGGACTAGAAAACTAGTCCTTAAATATGCGGTACAAAATATGGTTTAATCGTACCTTTAAACTCATTTTGAATAAAAGTAGCCGTATCTTGGCTTGTTAAAACTTCAACTAAGACTTTCAACCACTCGGCATCCTTATCTTCATCACGACAGGCTAAAATATTAGCGTTAACGTGTTCTTCATCTTTTTCTTCAAAAATAAGTTCTTCACTTCCTAAACCAGCGTTGATGGCGAAAGTTGCGTTAACAATACCCAAATAAACATCATCATCATTTAAAGCTTGAGCGATACTCGAAGTGCTCATTGGTTTAAGATAAATCCCACTATAGGAAGGCATTGTCTCATAGTAGCTATCAATATCTGAAGCGCTAAATTCGGTAGTATTACCATAGGTTAATTTAATAATATCTTCCGCGGCTAAAAGATCAAGACATCTCTTTAAATTAGAACTATCATTAGCTATTGCAATGGTTTTTTTATCACTACCTTTTAAGTCCTCTTTTGCGGTGATCTTATAAGAATAGGCCCCGTAAACACAGTCATACATTGTACAAGCATTATATAAATTTGTTCCATGAGCATTGTTATAACTAATTAAATAAGGCTCATGTTGGAAGAGGTTAACATCAATACTACCATCCGCTAAGGCTTGATTTAATGGATCAAATTCCGCTGATAACTGGATTTCTAGGTGGTAACCCCGCTCTTCCATTTCATCTTCAATATAGTTTAAAATAGGCTCGCCTGGTTGACTCATAGTTCCGACTTTAATAGTTATTAAATTAGTCTTATTGACAGCATAAACACTTACTTTAACAGTGATAAAAATTAGTAATAAACATAAGATACCAATACCTATTTTAAGGTAAGATAACTTACCTTTTTTAGCTAGTTTATATAATAGATTCCCACATAACTGAATTAATAAAACTAAAATAATGATTGTGATAACCGCAAAGACCATCATTAAAAAGTCATAAGAAACGTAGCCCTTGTCATAGGCAAAGAAACCAAGACCTCCGCCCCCAACGGCTCCGGCCATCGCGCTATAGCCTATAAGTGTGATAATAGCTAGGGTAAGACCAGAAATAATAGAAGGTAAGGCTTCTTTTAAAATAATTTTAGTCGTAATTGCGAACTTCGAAAGTCCTAAAGCTTCCCCGGCTTCTAAGACATCTTTATTAGTTTCAGCTAGACTATTTTCAAACAGTTTGGCCATAAAAGGAATCGCGGCTAGTGTTAGCGGCACGATAAAAGCTTCCGTTGAAAAGGCTTGGGACTTCCCGGTAAAAATAGCCATCATGATCCTCGTAAAAGGAATCACAAAAAACATCAAGACATAAAACGGAAAAGACCTAACAATCCCTACAATGACATCTAAAACTTTATATAAGACTTGACACCACTTCTTTTTTGAATTACGCGTAAAAAATAAGACAAGTCCTAATAAAAGGCCAAAAACTAAGGCAATTAAAGTGGTGATAAAAACCATTTCAATCGTTTCGCCTAAATATTTAGGCAGGTCTTCTGTGATGTATTCTTTTAATTTATCAATAAAGACAGACCCCATTTTACTCTTCCTCCTTTACTAGTTCAAACTTGACATCCGTTTGTTTAATATAATTAATAATTTTATCGTAATCTTCATCTTTAACGTTAATGACAAGACTACCTAGGACGTCTCCTCCAAATTTTTCAAGTTTGCCCCAAACGATATCAAAATCGACCCCTAAGTCACGAGCCATCTTCGTAATTAAAGATTCCGTTGCCGACTTTTTTGGGAAGATTAGTCTAATATTTTTACCCCTACTTGGGACAATTGGTTTTTCATCAATTAAAGTCTGCAATGCCTCATTTTTATATAAGAAAATATCTTCCGTTTTACCAACCTCTAGAATTTGTCCCTTATTTAAGACTGCCACCCTATCACAGATATATTTAACTACTTCCATTTGGTGCGTTACGATAACAATCGTAATCCTTAATTCTTGATTGATCTTTTTAAGAATATCTAGAATTTGAGTCGTTGTATTAGGATCAAGGGCGCTAGTAGCTTCATCACATAATAAGATGTGGGGATTTAAAGCTAAACTTCTCGCAATGGCGACTCTTTGTTTCTGCCCGCCTGATAGTTCACTTGGCAAGGAATCTAGCTTATCATCAATCCCTACAATCTGAGCTAGTTCTAAAACTTTGTCTTTAATATAGTCACGTTTTTGGTGACTGGCTTCTAAAGGTAGGGCAATATTTTTATAAACACTTTGGGTTTCAAGCAAGGCAAAGTGTTGAAAAATCATAGCCACATTTTGTCTATATAATCTTAACTCTTTGCCTTTTAGCGTGCTAACCGCGACTTTATCTTCACCATCTATCACATTAGAAACATATATTTCTCCGTCATCTAAATTTTCTAGTTTATTAATCGTCCTTAATAAAGTTGATTTACCGGCCCCACTTGACCCCACTAGGCCAAATATTTCTCCGTCATTAATCGTTAAATTAATGTTTGAAAGAGCGGTTAAATCACTATATTTTTTAGTTACATTATCAAAAATAATCATTTTTTTACCTCCTTAAAATCAAAAAAAGTCTCATCCTAACAAAGGACGAGACTTATAAAATCCGTGATACCAACCTTAATTCATCAGTTTCTTAAAAAAACTGACCTCTTTTCAAGTACTAACATACTCTATCGCTATATCAGGCGAATCCCGATGTGACCTACATATCTGCCACATAACTCCAAGACCATGTTCATATATTTTTCATTATCTAGTTCCACCTAACCTAGACTCTCTATTAATTACTAAACATACTACTCTTCTTTTCTTCGTTGTCTTAATTATACAAATTATTTAGCCTTTTGCAAGTAAAAATTCTAAAAAAGTCAGTAAATTTTGATTAATTAATAAACAAATGGGTAAAAATTCAAATTATTATTAGATTTTTTTAAGACAATTTTAATCTAATCTTTGCGAGCACCCTACTACCTAACTGGTGTTTTAGAGTTAGTGACTTGCGATAATTATTATTTTTTGTATAATTATAACAAGTGAGGCGAAAAAATGGATGAATTTATCTTAAAAGTTAGAAGGCATTTACATGAAAATCCGGAACTTGGTTACGATACTTTTAATACGGCTAAATATATTTATGATACTTTAGAAGACTTAGGTTATAATCCTATTTACGCGATGGAAAACCGCGCGGTTTTAGCCTTTTTAGATCTAAATAAAGAAAAGACGATAGGGCTAAGATCTGATATGGATGCCCTAAATATTAAGGAAGAAACTAATTGTGATTTTAAAAGTAAAAATGACTATATGCACGCGTGTGGCCATGATGCGCATATGACAATTTTATTATATGCGGCCAAGCTGATTAAAGAAAATATTAAGCTAGTTAAATATAATATCTTGTTTATTTTTCAACCCGCGGAGGAAGGCCCTCTTCCCGGAGGAGCCTTTTATTTAAAAGAACACGAGTTAATAAAAAAAGTAGACTTCTTCTTTGCCTACCACGTTTCACCAAGCTTAAATGTAGGAACAATTGGGATTAAACTTGGGGAAGCTTGTGCGGCCCCGGACTTATGGGAGCTTGAATTAAACGGCGTAGGGTGTCATGCCTCAAGGCCTGAAAACGGAAAAAACCCCATTTTAGCTGGCAGTAAGATTGCCTTAAAGTTAGAAGAGTTTTACAAAGATTTTAAGCAGAAAGAAAATGTTGTCATCTCTACTACTTATTTTAATAGTGGGGTTTCTATGAACATTATTAAAGATAAAGCCTACCTTAAGGGGACCGCTCGTAGTTTTAAAGAACAAACAAGAGTCTATTTGCATAATAAAATGGATGACATTATTGATAGTGTTTGTAAGGAGTACGGCATTACTTATAAGTTTGATTTTCATTATGCTTACCCGCCCCTCTTTAATGATAAAGACTTAGCTAAATTAATGTTTAAGGCTGCTAGTCTAGAGCTAGGGGAAGCTAATTGTCTTACCTTAACCAAGCCGGAATTAGTCGGGGAAGATTTTGCCTATTATAAAGAAATAGCCCCTATTCTTCTTACCTGGATTGGGGCAAGAGAGGTAGGAGCTCCTTACTACGATTTACATAATAGTCATTTTTTAGTACCCTTTGAAACAATTAATCATGGGGCAAAAATCTTACTAAATTTAGTAACAAAAGCGGACTAGTCCGCTTTTTACTCTTCATAAGTGAAGTTTTCTTTAATTTTCTTAGCTACTTCGGCGATTTCTTCATCGCTAGCGTAATGTTCTTTACCGGTGTTCATCGCAAAAGTGCCGCCCCATTCAAAGCCGTCTTTATACTTAGGGACTAGGTGGAAATGCAAGTGACCAAGCGTGTCACCATAAGCACCGTAGTTAATTCTATCAGGATGATAAGCTTTTTTAATGGCATTTGCACAAGCGACCACGTCAGCGATAAATTTAGCTCTTTCTTCTTTACTTAAATCCGTAAGCTCCGCTACGTGATCCTTTTTATAAGCTACACACATTCTACCTTTATGTGACTGGTCTTTAAAAACAATAATAATAGACGTTTCGGTCTCAAAAGCTACACGGCCAAAGCCTTCAATAGCTTCTCGGTTTAAACAATATTGACAATCTTTTAATAACATAGTTTTCTCCTTTTATTCATCAGTTTTTAAAATGGCAAGGAAGGCTTCTTGTGGCACTTCGACCGAACCAATTGCTTTCATCTTCTTCTTACCTTCTTTTTGTTTTTCTAATAATTTTTTCTTACGGGAAATATCCCCACCATAACATTTAGCTAGAACGTCTTTACGCATCGCTTTAATATCGGAACGGGCTATAACTTTATGATTAATAACAGCTTGAACCGGTACTTCAAATAATTGACGCGGGATGATGTCTTTTAATTTTTCTACTAAAACTTTACCTCGTTGGTAGGCAAAATCTTTATGAACAATGGTTGATAAGGCATCAATGACGTCACCATTTAGCATAATATCCATTCTTACAAGCTTACTTGGTTCATAATCAGCAATTTCATAATCAAGGCTCGCATAGCCTTTAGTATAACTTTTTAACTTGTCAAAAAAATCATAGACGATTTCAAGTAGAGGCATTTGGTAGTGAATTAGTACCCTGGTTTCTTCAACGTATTGCATATCGATGAATGTGCCTCTTTTCTTTTGGCAAAGCTCCATGATAGCCCCGACATAATCACTAGGTGTCATAATGGTTGCTTTAACAAAGGGTTCCTCGATGCGGGAAATTAAGGCGGTATCAGGCAAGTCAGCCGGATTATCAACAACCTTCATTTCTCCACTTGTTAAGTAAACATGATAAGATACGCTAGGTGCCGTTGCGATAAGTTCAATTTTAAATTCCCGCGCAATTCTTTCCTGCACGATATCCATATGTAAAAGACCTAAAAAACCAGTTCTAAACCCAAAGCCTAGGGCCTGGGAAGTTTCGGGCTCAAAGACAAGCGATGAGTCAGATAACTTAAGTTTTTCAAGCGCATCTTTTAAGTCCTCATACTGTTTAGAATCAATTGGGTAAAGTCCGCAATAAACCATAGGATTCATTTTTTTATAACCAGGTAAAGGCTCTTTAGCTGGATTATCAAGGGTCGTTATCGTATCACCAACATGAACTTTATTAATATCCTTAATGCTGGCAGTTAAATACCCGACTTCACCTGCCATTAAATAATTTCTTCTAACTTCTTTTGGCGTCCTAACGCCAATTTCTACTACTTCATAAGTGGCATTAGTTGCCATAAACCTAATCTTATCGCCAACCTTAATCATACCTTCTTTAACACAGATTAGGGCAATAACACCACGGTAGGGATCGAAGGCACTATCAAAGATTAAAGCTTTCGTTGGTCCAAAGATATCACCAGCAGGCGGGGCAATATAGTTTACAACTTGTTCTAAGATATCTCTTACCCCAAAACCAGTTTTAGCGGAACAACTAACCGCGTTATCACAGGGTAGGCCGATGACGTCTTCGATTTCGTGTTTTGCTTTGTTGACGTCCGCGGAAGGAAGGTCAATTTTATTTATTACTGGTAAAATTTCTAAATTATTATCTAGTGCTAAATACACATTGGCAATCGTCTGGGCTTCTACCCCCTGTGTCGCATCAACAACTAAGATTGCCCCTTCACAGGCGGCTAGACTTCTTGATACCTCATAGGTAAAATCGACGTGGCCAGGGGTATCAATTAAATTAAACTCATAAGTCTCCCCGTTTAAGGCCGTATACTTTAAGGCTACAGCGTTTAGCTTAATCGTAATACCTCTTTCTCTTTCTAGGTCCATCGAATCAAGAATTTGGTCTTGCATTTCTCTTTCCGTAACACTATCACATATTTCTAAAATCCGATCAGCTAAAGTAGATTTACCGTGATCAATATGAGCGATTATACAAAAATTTCTAATTCGCTTTTGTTTCATTACTAACTCTAATTTAGAAGAATCCAACATCATCACTACTTTCTATCTACGAATTATAGCAAAAATACACTTTTCTTGCAATAAAAGGTATTTAAAATGCCTTAGTTAGACATCATAAATACCTTCATTTTTATTCTGGGTCACTTACAACCACGGTTATTTTATTATTTGTTTTTGTGAAAGTTGGATTAGGCTCATCAATTTTTAAATTCTCAGCTACAGTAATATCATGCTCATTTTGATAAACATATCTAACATATAAACTAAATGTATGAAGTGGCATATACTTGAAGGTAAAGGTTAAAGTATCATCTTTACTAAATTCATAATACTGATATTGCGGATACGCTGAACCAACTAAGTATTCATCTTCATCATTAAATTGAATTCTTAGTTTTTTATCTTTATAAGTATTAGATAGTTTGCTTAAATCAAGTGTAACTGTTACCTCAAAAACCTCATCTTCATAAATCGTACCATCTTTGGCAATCTCTAATTTTTTGACGATAGTTCTTTTATAATGAGTGTCATTTACTAGAAGGTAAGCCGTTCCAACATTAATTTTTGACATATCAACGTCAAAATAAGCACTAGTTATATAAGTCTTATCATAATCAAAACGTTTAGCACCACTTAAGGCATCTTCTGGAATAACATCAGTAGTTAAGCTTTTAACTTTAACGTAAGTTAATACATCATTATCCATATTAGCTGGAAAATTTCTACCTAAATCAATAGTAAATCTAGCATCTTTCTCGAGTGTGCTTGTTCCTTCATAGGCAGTTAAGATAGCGGGTCCTGACAAAGTTAAATTATCATCTTCTTCAATTTCTTTAATTTCATAATTAACCTTTAAAGTAACGTCTTCTTCTGGCATCGTAAAGCTAAAACTAGTCTCGTCTAATGTGCATTTAATATCGTTAGCATAAATACTTTCTATTTCAATATAATCTTCTGGAGTAATTGTTCCGCTAACTTCTTCTTTACCCTTGGCAGTGCTAGATATTGAAATATCATATAAGTCACTACTTTCATAACTTATTTGGTAACTTAGGTTAGTAGTCGGACCGTCCCCTGGTTCATCACCTTTTTTATTACAAGCTACTAACACAAACATAAATAAAAATAAACTAAATACAATCTTTTTCATTTTGGCATTCCGTCCTTTCACTTTTATTATATCATTCTTTTTATTTTTATAAAAGTGACAAAAAAGAAGCTGTTATAAAACAGCCTCTAAAAATTCTTGTAATCTTTTATCTTGGGGATGGGTAAATATTTCATCTGGGGTACCCTCTTCTTTAATAATTCCTTCATCCATAAAGATAACTCTATCGCTTACTTCTCTAGCAAAACCCATCTCATGTGTCACGATAACCATGGTCATCCCGTTATCTGCTAATTCTTTAATAACGTGTAAGACTTCTTTAACCATTTCAGGATCTAGGGCACTAGTCGCTTCATCAAATAAAATGACATCCGGATTCATCGCAAGTTCCCTGATAATGGCTAATCTTTGAAGTTACCCCCCTGATAAACCTTTAGTTGAAAGGTAGGCCTTTTCTTCTAAGTTTACTCTTTTTAATAAAGCTAAGGCCTCTTTTTCGGCCTCTTCTTTCGTTTTACCAAGTAATAACATTGAGCAAGCGTAATATTATCAATAACACTTAAAAAAAGAAAGCCCCATAAGTCTTGTCTAACTTAAGGGGTTATTGATTTATTCTGTTTTTTTAGATTTAACAATATCTAATATAGTAAATAATAAATATAAAACAGCAAAAATGATACTTGCAATAGCACCAATAACTAACATTTGAATAGCACAATTGTTTTTAACAGTTATATCATAAGTTAATCCACCAAAACATAATAATGCTACTCCAGCAAACATCAAATCTCTACAAAATGCTTTTAATTTAGAAAACATATTAAACCTCCTCTTAAATCATACCATTAGAAAAATGATAAATTGATTGTTTTACACCATAATAGCTAGGTCTACAAACCAAATCTAGACTCCCAGGTGCTTCTTTTTCGGCCCAAAGTAAGCCTCTATCGACTACCATTTTCAAATCAAATGTTAATCTAAAATCACCCACAAAGAGATCTTTGCCACCGCTTGATAATTCAAACAAATAATAACTATCTTGCCAGTAAGTAATACTAGTATCTTTAGAATATTTATAACTCCATTGGCCCTCAACTACATTTTCAGTTTGATTTGGTTTGCTGTTATATCGATCTGTGTATTCTATAGACTTATTATATGTTTGAGCACTTACGCGCGGCTCATCAGTAGTAATGCTTTTTGAATATGTATAAGAAATACTACCAGTTAAATCAAATCCTGATTCTTTGTAGGCTTCTGAACTAGCAAACCCTTTCTCAGTGGAAAATCCAAGTTCAAGACCTGGTGTAATTGATGATGTTATTGTGACGGTACTAGTTGAAGAAGTTGGCCAAAAGTCTTTATAATAAGGGGTATTTCCATATCTAAATGGATAAGCATAAGATTCAGTAGCGTCATAAGCTTTTGAAACAGTCATATGTACATATCCACGTGCATTTTTAACATTCTCATAAGTTTTATCGCCATTTTCTCGACAAACAGAACCAGGAGTAAAACCAGTCTCTGCATGAACTAGGTACAATGATGATGCATCATTAGCTTTATATACAGAGTAATCAACATCTATTGTAAAGTAACCTAATGTTCCAACATTAATTTGTTCATGAAATGATTCATAAGGTACAAAAGTTGTCTCGTTATTAGATGAAGCAAGTACATCTATAGAATTATTTTGTTCAAAATCAAAATCTAATAATGTATTTATTACAAAACGTTTTATAGAAAAAAGTAAGAAGCTAACATCTTCCTTATTTGTTTCCTTAAAATAAAATGGTTTAATTTGACCATTTTTAATTACAATCAGTAAGGCATCATAATTTAAGTTATCATCATCTAAATTATAATGCAAGATGATTTGATCAAAGTTGCTTTTAGTTGGGTATTCCAAATTAACATTAGAGTAAATTTTATAGTAATCACCAACTATAATTTCATCTCGATCAAAATCAATTGAATTGACAAACGTCAACAAGTTAAGATTTTCATCATTTAAAACACAATTTTTTGCCTCTAATTTATCATAGTTTAAGTAACTATCATATGTAGTCACACTGGTAAAAGAGCACGCAAAAAACACCAATATAATTAAAAAAGGAAAAATATTCTTTTTCATATAATACATATACCTCCATTTTTTTCTACCAAGGAAATTCTAACATAAGAGGAAAAAAATACAATATTAATGTAATATATGGAATTATTAGTATAAATAACTTTTGATAAAATCCTAGTACTTAACTTTTGATTAGTTCCTCTTATATATCTAAAAAATTATTAAGAAAGGAAACAAAACCCTAGGGGTTTCAGGTCTTATAGTTTATAATCTCATCGAGGTGATTAACTATGAGACGTGTTGATTTAAACATGAAAGAAAACGAAATTTATACAGTAATCAAAAAACTAGTTGATAACAATGGTAATAAATTAAGAGCCGCTATTAGGCTTGGCTTTACACCACGTTATATCAACAAACTAATCCAAAAGTATAAAACTGAAGGAAAGGCTGGTTTTGTTCATAAGAATTCTGGGAGAAAACCAGCTAGAACTATTCCTGATAATGTCAGAGAAAAAATACTACAATTGTACACAAAAAAGTACTATGATCATAACTGGGCTCACTTCAGGGATAGGCTTGAAGATACTGAAGGGATAGTTATTTCTTATACGGCTTTAAGGCATATTTTAACCGCAGAAGGGTATATTTCCTATTTATGTCATAAATCTACTAAGAAGGCTAAAAGAATAGAAATAGAGGAAAAGGAAAAACTTACAGAGGCTGATAAAAAAGTCATAATAGATGATCATTTATTAACCAGTGATAAAGCTCATCCTAGAAGACCACGAGCTAAATTTTTTGGTGAATTAATCCAAATGGACGCTTCCGGTATACGTTGGTTTAACGATACTTATTCTACTCTTCATTTAGCGGTAGATGACTCTACAGGAGAGGTCGTAGGGGCTTATTTTGACTATCAAGAAACCTTAAATGGGTATTATAACGTATTAAAACAAATTCTTGAAAAATACGGCATTCCTTCAGCCTTTTTAACTGATAATAGAACTGTCTTCTCATATCGTTCTGATCCAAACCCAACTGATGAGAAAGATTCATATACACAATTTGCCTACGCTTGTAAAACTTTAGGTATAGAAATAAAAACTTCCTCAGTTCCCCAAAAGAAAGGGCGAATCGAACGGTTTAATCAAACATTTCAAAATAGACTGCCCCAAGAACTCAACTCAGGACAGCCCAAATCAAAACCATCGAGGAAGCTAATAAATTTCTAGAAACCTATATAGAACAATTTAATAAACGCTTCTCTCTACTCGAAAATAATACACCATCTGTCTTTGATAATCAACCATCAACTGAACAAATTAATCTAACTTTAGCTGTTTTAGCTAGTAGAACCTTTGATAGCGGTTCTTCTATTAAATTTAAAAACAAATACTATCAAGCTGTTTCACCTGATGAATCAAAGATTTATAACTTTAGACAAGGTACAAAGGCCTTAGTAATTAAGACCTTTGATAACAGGCTATTCGTAACAGTGGGTGAAAAGATTTATCTTCTAAAAGAACTACCTACTCGCAAAGAATATTCAAAAGAATTTGATGAGCCTATTAAAGAACCTGTCAAGAAAGCACATCATATTCCGCCTCTGACTCATCCTTGGAAGAAAGCTTCTTTTGATAAATTTGTTAAGAGTCAAAAACATCGTACTGATGATAAAGAAAATTAGACTTATGTTTTATTATTTTCAGGAACTAATCAAAAGTCATTAATAGTGACAAAAAAAGAAGCTGTTATAAAACAGCCTCTAAAAATTCTTGTAATCTTTTATCTTGGGGATGGGTAAATATTTCATCTGGGGTACCCTCTTCTTTAATAATTCCTTCATCCATAAAGATAACTCTATCGCTTACTTCTCTAGCAAAACCCATCTCATGTGTCACGATAACCATGGTCATCCCGTTATCTGCTAATTCTTTAATAACGTGTAAGACTTCTTTAACCATTTCAGGATCTAGGGCACTAGTCGCTTCATCAAATAAAATGACATCCGGATTCATCGCAAGTTCCCTGATAATGGCTAATCTTTGAAGTTACCCCCCTGATAAACCTTTAGTTGAAAGGTAGGCCTTTTCTTCTAAGTTTACTCTTTTTAATAAAGCTAAGGCCCCTTTTTCGGCCTCTTCTTTCGTTTTACCAAGTAATAACATTGGGGCAAGCGTAATATTATCAATAACACTTAAGTTGGCGAAGATGTTAAAATGTTGGAAAACCATCCCTACTTTTTGACGATAGCTATTAATTGTTTTATCGATTCTAAAAGATTTTTTTAAAGTCGCTCTTGCTTCTTTGCGCATTTCCTTTTTTAATTGTTTTTCAATGGCTTTAGAATGGTTTATCTTTTTTTCTTCTAGAAGTACTGACACTTCTTTATGATTAGTTTCAATTTCAAAAACTGTTTCACCTTTAAACTTAATAATACCATTTTGCGGTATTTCTAGTAAGTTTAGACACCTTAAGAAGGTTGATTTACCACTACCAGAAGCCCCAATAATAGAAATAACTTCACCCTTACTAACACTTAAATCAATCCCTTTTAAAACTTGTAGGTCTTTAAAATTTTTATATAAATTTTTAACTTCGATTAATTTTTCTTGCATCTTAGGCCTCCATTTTAGCTTCAAAATGCTTAATTAGTTTAGTTGTACCAAATGTTAAAACAAAGTAGATGATACCAACTACAATAAATGGCTCAATTGACAAATAAGTTATACTTGTAATATTATTTTTAATAGTCATTAAGTCACCAATAAAGAATACTGAGGCAAGGGAAGTTTCCTTAATTAAGGCTACAAATTCGTTACCTAGAGCTGGTAAAATCTTTTTAGTAGCTTGTGGGAAGATAATCTTTTTCATGGCTTGTAATTTAGATAGGCCAAGTGTACGAGCGGCCTCGTATTGACCTTGGTCAACTGCTAAAACCCCACCCCTTATTACTTCTGCTACGTAGGCCCCACTATTTAGGAATAGGGCAATACTTACGCTGATATAACCTGGCCAAGCGGCAGGAGAGATCATATATAAAAGCCATAATAGTAATAATAGAGGTATACCTCTAACAAATTCCACATAGACATTTCCAATAGCTCTTAATGGTAAGAATCTTGATTTTCTAATTAATTGTAAGACAATCGCGATAATTGTCCCAAATACGACGGTTATGGCGGATAAGGCTAGAGTAATACCAGTACCTCTTAAAAATTCGATGCCATAATCAACGATGATGCTGGCAAATCTTTCAAAAAAATTTTTCTCAGCCACATCCCCAATACCTAGGTCTAAAACGTATTGTTGACTTAGGTCTAACCATTCTTTATACTTTCCCTCTGGTAGCAACTTAATCGCTTCATTAATATAGGTAACTAGGCTATTATTTTTAGCTAAAAGACCACGGATACCTTCATAAAGTGAATCGTCAAATTGAAAAGCGGTAATAATTGAAATAGAGCTATCACCCATTGTAACAGTTTCGGCGTTAACAGAACTTAGGGCTACGGCGTCTAATTCACCTTTTTTAAGTCTTTGAATACCGGTATCAATTGTACCAATTTGCGCTATTTTAGCATTAGGTAATTGACTTTTAGTTAATTCTTCTTGGACAGAGGCTGATTGACAACCAATTGTAACATCACTGTTATTTAATGCCTCTTTACTATTAAACTTATCTAAATTTTCAGTTAAGGTAATGAGAACTTGACTTCCCTCATCATCATTTGAGTCGTAATAAACATCCGTAAACTGATAGTTTTCTTCTCTTGCTTCACTATAGGTAAGTCCTGCTACTACAATATCGGCTTTATCTAAATTAAGTTGCGTCATCAACCCATCAAAGCTAGACTTTAATATCTCTAATTCAAGCCCTAGCGTTTGGGCTATGAAGCTCGCAAAATAAATATCAGCCCCTTGAAAGCTTGCTTGTCCGCTTTTTTTGATATCCTCAAATTCATAAGGTGAATAATCAGGGGACGTCGCGACGATTAATTTACCGGGAACTAATAAATACTCATCAGGTACTTCAATCTTAGCTTCATAAGTAATGCTAGTCCAATCATCAGCATCCGTTTTTTTACAACTACTTAGGCCAAATAGTAAAACACCTAGTAATACAAAGCTAAATATTTTTTTCAAACTCATATTTAACACTCTCCATTAATTCTTTATTTGTAATTAAGTTATAGCCTAACATAGCTAAAGCCATTGAGCCATTCTTTAGGGCTGTTTTACCTTCTTCGCTAATCGTTTTAGCAGCAAATTCTCTTGTGTGAGCACATATATTATCATCACAAATCTTCATATTACCTTCAATCGTAGGAATTTGATAAGACACAGCCCCCACATCACTTGAGCCGCCTGGGACCTCATTAACATCATCGGCTTCAATACCTAGTTCTTTAAAGATTTTCTTTAATTCTTTAGCCAAAGTATAGTTAATCTTTTTATCTTCATAAATCGCTTCATAAATACTATCTTCTAGCGTTAAGTTATGCATAGAAGCGGCACTTTTTGCAATATTTGTCGCTTTATATTTTATGTAGTTAGCATATTTAATAGTTGGGGCTCTAAAGTAGTAATCTAAGATGGCTAAATCAGGAATAACATTAGCGGCCTTACCACCTTCTGTCATAACACCGTGAATGAAACAACCAGGTTTAACAAATTGTCGTAACATCGAAATACCTTGATAGGTACTAACAGCTCCATCTAAAGCAGATGCTGCATTATAAGGGTTACAAGCATGGCTAGTTTTACCGCGAAAAGTAAAACGAACCGGAATTAAAGCACTCGTTCTGCTCCCTACCGCGTATTTACTACCTGGGTGCAACATCATAGCTACGTCACAATCTTTGAAGGCCCCGAGTTTTGCAAGTTCTACCTTACCGCCAAAATTTTCTTCAGCCGGACACCCAAAGACAGAAATCTTCCCACCAATTCCATCTAACTCTTCTTTTAACATGATGGCGGCCAAAATAGATGTAACCCCGATCATATTATGCCCGCAGCCATGACCAATTTCAGGTAAGGCATCATACTCGCATAAGTAACAAATATTAGGACCAGGTTTTTTACTATCATAAACCCCTAAAAAATCAGTTTTAAGCAAATTAGGACTTTTAGTTTCAAAACCATATTTAACTAAGATGCTAGCTAAAAGTTTACTAGTTTTATACTCTTCATTTCCTAATTCCGGGTTATCATAGATTTTTTTAACATAGCCATTAAATTCTTCTAATAATTCTTTTTGTTTTAACTCCATTTTGTTCATATAAATATCTTCCTTTCGTTTTTCAGGCAATAAAAAAAGCCTTAAATGAGAAAACCTCATTTAAGGACGAAATAATCCGCGGTGCCACCTTATTTTATGTTTAAAAAACATACTACTCAAGTACTATCATACTTTATCGCTATAACAGGCGAACCTGATGCCAATACTAAAGTTCCTGACATTGCTCAAAGACGCGTTCATATAGATTAATGTTATTGTCCTTTCACCAACTGACAACTCGCTAAAACAAGCCTCTACATTACTATTTCTTTTCATTGCTTGCCTAAATTATACGCATATTTTTTTATTATGCAAGTACTTTTTTTGTAAAATTGCCTAAAATTTGTATATGTGTATTGTAAAATGAAACTGGAATTAAGAAAGTTATAATTATAGATGAAA